>Ga0209341_10000692_pt1 | contig 34620 bp, 58 predicted proteins | sample RifCSP13_2_FD_184020 | JGI IMG/M metagenome (GOLD analysis project Ga0209341, IMG submission 184020) | Soil microbial communities from Rifle, Colorado - Rifle CSP2_sed 13_2 (SPAdes) (version 2) | ecosystem: Environmental > Terrestrial > Deep subsurface > Rock core/Sediment | place: Rifle...
CCCCTGCAAAGCGCGTGCTAGGTCAAACCGACCCGCATTACCGCTTCTGACCCGGCTTCGGCGCAGGTTGAGACCTCGCCCATGCGCTCTGGATCACGTCGGGTGCATCGCCCGCGTTCGTCCAGACATGGGTTTCGGTGGCGACTTCCTCGGCACTCTGACGGACCGAGGCGACTATTGCCTTCGCCTCCTGGAGCGTCATGTAGCGGGAGTGCGAGACCGGGATCCACTCGCCGATGACGTGTCCGTGGACTGTGACGTGGGTGGGTTCAGTCAGGCGTGCGAACGCCTTGCGGAACGCGGTACTCGGTAGCTCATTCATCGCCATATTGTACCGAACGGTACGAGGATGTACCAACGTGCCTAGCGGCGGACATGCCCGATCCGGGCCACCCCCCGACCCCAATGCTCTTCGGCGTGACCGCGACCGCGCGGAATGGCGACACCTCCCGGCCTCGGGTCGTGAGGGCCCCGCTCCGGACTGGCCGCTCACCCGCGCCTCGCCGCGCGAGACCGAGCTGTGGACCGATGAATGGCGCCGTCCGCAGGCGATCGTCTGGGAGCAGAACCACCAGGAGCGCGAGGTCGCGCTGTACGTCCGAGCGCTCGCCGTCGCGGAGCGGCCGAAGGCGACTACCTCGGCCCGGCTCCTCGTCATGCGCCAACTCGACGCGCTGGGGCTGACGACGGCGGGGCTCCGGTCGAACCGCTGGATCATCGATGCCGAGGCGCAGCAGCAGGTGACGCGAACCGATGACCCTGACCACGCCTCGACCAAGGCGCGCTTCCGCTCGATCGCGGGAGGTGTCGCGTCCTGACCAACCGCTCTGGGTCGGGCTCGACTGGATCGAGCGCCATTGCGTCGTCCCCGACGGGTTCCGCAAGGGCGCACCGTTCCGCCTCTATCGCTACCAGGGCGAGTACCTGGCCGCGTTCTACACCGTCCGAGGCATCACGGAATGGGACCCTCGGAACCCCATCCTGGCGCCGGCGTTCCGGTACCGGCGCGGCCTCCTCGTGGCGCCGCAGAAGGTCGGCAAGAACCCGCTGATCGCGGCGCAGATCTGCCTTGAGTTCGTCGGGCCGGCGCTGTTCGCCGGCTGGGCCGGACAGGACGAGGGCTACGTCTGCGCCGAGCACGGCTGTCGGTGCGGCTGGGAGTACCCCTACGATCCGGGCGAGCCGCGGGGGATGCCGTGGCCGACGCCGAAGATCCAGATCACCGCATTCTCGGAAGACTCGACCGAGAACACGTACGACGCGCTGCGGCCGATGATCAGCGAAGGCCCGTTGCGGGACGTGCTGCCCAAGGCGGGCGAGGAGTTCATCCGCCACCCGAACGGGGCGGAAGACTCTCGCATCGACACCGTCACATCCTCGAACCAGTCCCGCCTCGGGCAGCGCGTGACGTTCGTCCCGCAGGACGAGCTCGGCCTGTGGACCCGGATCAACAAGATGGAGAAGCTCGCCGACACCCAGTACCGCGGTCTCGCGGGCATGGGCGGGCGGGCCAGTCTCACCACGAACGCCTGGGACCCGGCGGAACATTCGGTCGCCCAGCGCGAGTACGAATCGGCGGCGACCGACGTCTGGCGGCAGTTCGTCCAGCCGCCCCGCAATCTCAGCTACGGCGACAAGCGGGAGCGGCATCGCATCCACCTCGCCGTCTATCCCGACGACACGCTCCGGGAGAACGGCGGCCACATCGACCTCGCGTCCATCGAAGGGGAGGCCGCCGACCTCGCAGAGAAGGATTCGCCGCAGGCCGAACGCTTCTTCGGCAACCGCCTCGTCGCGAGAGCCGGGGCGGCTGTAGAGCCGGAGCAGTGGGACGCCATCGCCCGCCCGACCGATGTTCCGCAGGGCGCCTACATCGGGGCCGGCTTCGACGGCTCGATCAACGAAGACGAGACGTGGCTGCGGGGCTGCACGCAGGAGGGCTACCGCTTCACGATCAAGCGCTGGGTGAAGCCCGAGGGCTCGGCGCTCCTCGACTGGCAGCGGGCCAACCCCGGCAAGCGCTGGACCGTCCCGCGCCTCGACGTGGCCGCGACGGTCGGCTGGATGTTCGGCTACTACAGCGTCGGCCGGATGCTGTGCGATCCGTTCAAGTGGTGGACGGAGGTCGAGACCTGGCAGGCCCAATTCGGCCTCGACGCCGAGGGCAAGGATCGCGTCCTGCCGCTCGAGACCAACCAGGAACGCAAGTACGCGCCGGTCGTCGACCGCTGGCGAACCTCGATCCGCGAGGGCCGGCAGTTCCACGACGGCGACCCGGCGTGTCGGGATCACGTCCTCGCGGCACGCCTCAAGAAAGCTCGGACCTCCGATCCCGACGCGGACGGCCGGACCCGCCACGTCATCGTCAAGGGCGAGGACGGCAAGCGCATCGACGGCGCGGTGGCCGACAGTCTCGCCCTCGAAGCGGCGATGACGATGCCGGCCGACGCACCCCGGCCGTTCCGCTCGAACTACGAAGACGAGCGCCTGACGTTCTCCGGCGCAGTGAGGACCACATGACCATCTCGCCCTCCGTGCGTCGGTTTGATGCCCGGCTCCGCCTCTACACCGCGCTCCTCAAGGCCATCCGAGGCTTCGACCTCGGGGACACCGTGCTGCTCGTCTCGCTGGCGTTCATCTTCATCGGGCTCGCCGTGCCGTCTGCGGCCTTCGGGGTCGTGGGGGCGCTGCTTTTGCCGCTGACGCCGATCTGGGCGAGCATCAGAATCATGCTCAGGGGGCGCTGAGATGAGGGTTGTGGCGGTCGGCGACACGGTTGTCATCGCCGGCAAACGGCTGGTCCTCACCCGGAGAGACGACGGTGTCTACATTCTCGGCGACCCCGATGCCGATGCCCTGCCCCTTCTTGAGGTTCAGCGCGCCGTGAACCGGGCATTCAAGCCAAGCTGGCGCGTCCGGCTCGCGCGTGCGCTTCACTTCGCGAAGGGTCGGTAGATTGTCCTTGCCAAGCCCTGCCCTGCTCCGCTTTGCCACGCCCCGCCATGCCTGACCACGCCAAGCCGTGCCGCGTGAACGAATGCAACCTTGCCATGCCTCGCCAAGCCTTGCCCGGCCAGGCCAAGCCGTGCCACGCCACGCCGAATGAGTGCGCGCCCTGCCCTGCCCTGCCATGCCTTGTCGAGCCGCGCCTCGCCTCTCCAAGACAGGCCTCGCCACGACCTGCCCCGCCTTGCCACGCCGAGCTAGAGCAGCCCTTCCTTTCGGAGCACTTCCTCGATTCGCTTGAGCCGGTTCTCGTGGGCAACGATGGCCCACAGGGCGAACGTCATCTTGGACTCGCTGTCCCACTCGGACAGGCTGTCGCTGGATAGTCGGTTGAGGTCCGTGGAGGACAGGACGCGGACGGCCATGCCGAGTTGTCGGCGGCTCTTTCGCTTGTGGTCAACGGCCACGCGGACATGCTCCTCAGCCTCCGTGACCCGGTAGCCGACCGTCGGCACCGGAACGAGCCAACGCTTCCGGCGCGAGCCGAGTTCTTCGCGGGCACGGTAGAGCGGCGCCCGGTTCGTCTGGAACTCGCGGCCGAGCACGTCGTCCAACTGCTGGAACGTGATGACCGTTCCGAAGTCGGCCTCGCCGAGCAGCGTGTCATAGAGCATCTGCCACTCGGGCTTGTCGCCCTTGGGCTCGAACTTCGGGCTCATGCCGCTGCGCTCAGGGTCGCCACGAAGCGACCGAAGCCGAGCTTCCGTGCGGTACCGACGCCTTCGAGCCGCCCGGCCCGCTCAACGATGCGCTCAAAGTCGCTGAGATTCAGGTCCGTGTCGTCGAGGTCGATATCGAACGACATGCTCCACGTTCGGAAGATCGGGCGCGTGCGTGGTGTCCTGTTCCGGCCGATCTTGACCGTCTTGCGAAGCCGGTACTCGGGCAGCACCTGGAGCTTCTTGGGATCGGCTGGCCCGTCGTGCTGAACCGGGATGCGATCGGTGCTTACGTGAACGAAGTCGTACACCGCCTCGCCCAACTTCCAAGCGGTCGCCGCGTCACGCAGACAGCGGACAACGTTCTCGGCCGGTAGGAATGTCCCGAGGTCCTTCTCGTAATAGAGCGAGGCGAGCCACTCGAAGTCGGAGATTTCTCGCTCCTCCTCCTCGGTTCGATTGCGCTTGTCGGTGAGTCGGCTGAGTTCAATCGCCAGCGGGTCAAGCGGGTCGGCAAGGCGGCCGTTGTGCATGACCAGCCCGGTCCTGCCTACCACGTCCATGTGAATTAGCACGGGCTATCTCCCATCTACTCCGGGTATGTATCCGGTCTAGTGCACTTTACACCCGAGGCGAGCCGTGTCAACTGCGAGCGAAGTTAACCGAGTCGGCGCCTGATGGGCAAGTTCGCGGCCGTCGCCATGAAGGCCGCCGGCATCGGTTGGCCGAACGTTGGCTGGCAGCCGCCCTACGGCTGGTCGGGCGACACCATCGCGGCGACCGTCAACCAGAACACGGCGATGGGCGTCGGGGCGTTCACGGCCGGCATCCGCCTTATCGCCGAGGACATCGCGTCGATGCCGCTCATCGTTTACGAGCGACTCGACAAGGGCAAGCGGCGGGCGCCGGAGCATCCGGCCTATCAGATCCTCCACGACACGCCCAATCCCGAGATGACCTCGATGGTCTTCCGCGAGACCGGCGTCGCCCACATGTATTCGTGGGGCAATTGGTACGCCGAGAAGGAACTCAACGACCACGGGGTCCCGGTCAGGCTCTGGCCGCTCCGCCCGGACCGGATGACGCCCGAGTGGAAGAACGGCAAGCGGCTCTACAAGTACGTCCTGCCCGACGGTTCGGGGGTCGTGCTGCCGGCCAACCGGGTCTTCCACGTCCCGGGCTGGGGCTTCGACGGTCTCATCGGCTACAGCCGCGTGACGCTCATGCGGCGGGCGCTCGAAGGGGCGATTGTCGCTTCGGAGTACGGCCTCCGGACGCTCGCCAATGACGCCCGCCCCGGCGTCACGATCAAGCACCCCCAGCAGATTGGCGCGGCGGCCAAGAAGAACATCGCCGATAGCTGGGACGAACGGCACTCGGGCCTCAGCAACGCCCAGCGGACCGCCGTTCTCGACGAGGGCATGACGATCGAGGAGACCGGGTTCTCGCCCGAAGACGCCCAGTTCCTCGAATCCAAGCAGTGGTCCCTCGTCGAGGTCGCCCAGGGTCTGCGGCTCGCCCCGCACAAGCTCTCCGACTTCACCCGGGCGACCTTCTCCAACATCGAGGAAGCGAACATTGATCACGTCGTCGGCACCCTCGGGCCGCCGTGCGTGCGGATCGAGCAGCAGGCGGACAAGGACATCATCGGCGACCCGCGGTTCTTCGCCGAGCACCTCCAGGACGCCCTGCTCCGCGGCAAGACGCTTGACCGTTACAACGCCTACCGGATCGCCTCGGGCGGAATCTCGTGGCTCAACGGCGACGACATCCGCGAGCGGGAAAACATGAACCCGATGCCCGACGGTCAGGGTCAGGTCTTCCTCGCACCCCTCGCCAGTGCACCTATCGACATGCTCGCCGACGCCATCGTTGACCGCAACGGCTCGACACCCACAGGAGCGCCACGATGACCGACATCCTCCGCAAGGCATTCACGCCCTTCGACTTCAAGCTATCCGAGACCGGCGACGTCACCGTGGCGTTCTCCCGGTTCAACGTCATCGACAGCGACAACGACGTGACGTTCCCGGGGGCGATGCCGGTCGGGAAATCGGTGCCGATGTCCGCCTTCGGGCATACCTCCTGGGATGGCGCCCTGCCGACAGGCAAGGGCACGATCCGGGAAGCCGGCGACCTTGGCATCCTCGAGGGCGCGTTCTTCATGGAGACGGATCAGGGCCGGAACACGTATCACACCGTCAAGGCGATGGCGGACCTCCAGGAGTGGAGCTACGGCTATCGCGTCCTGCCGCCGTCCGGCCCCGAGGTCTTCAACGGGCAGGCGATCCGAGCACTTCGCAAGCTCGACGTCGATGAGGTCTCGCCCGTCCTCAAAGGTGCCGGAGTCGGCACCACCACACTCGCGATCAAGAGCGGAGCCCCGGTTTCCGGGGCCTCGTATGCCGAACAGATCCTCTGGTACTCCGAGGGCCTGCCGGCGCTGCTCGATCGGTTCAAGGGCCACGCCGCCGCTCGCGCCTCGGAGGGCCGCAAGCTCTCCTGCTCGGACCGCGCGGCGCTGGAAGAGCTCGTCGAGACGCTCGACGGGCAACTCGCCACGGCCCGCGAACTGCTCACGGAACCCGCGAAGTCGATGGACGCCGTGACGCTCGACGTCCTGCTTCGCACCGCGCAACGGCTGGGCGTTCCCGTCTAGCCCCCTCCCGTCCACGCAGCCCCCGAGCCCCGGAAACCCCGGGGCTTCTTCATGTCCAGGAGTACCGAATGGCAACCGCAGCCGAGCTGGCGATCCAGCTCACGACCAAGCGCCAGGAGCACACCGCCTTCCTGGCCTCGTTCAAGAAGGACGGCGGGTACGACATGCCGGCCGACAAGGTCGACGAGTTCCACCGCCGCAACGACGAGCTCAGCGAGCTCCAGAAGTCCTGGGAGACCGCGATCGAGGTCGAGAAGTCGGCCGAGGTCAACGCCGCCAAGCTCGCCCCGCAGGGCACGATCGCCGCCAACAAGGGCGGAGAAGAGCAGCCCGAGATCAAGGACGGCCGGATCAAGGATGCTGACGGGCTCGACCGGGCCTTCAAGGCCGCCTTCGAGCAGCACGCTCCGGCACTCAAGGCGATGGCTAACGGTGCCGACGGGAAGGTTCGCTTCGAGCTGCCCGTCGAGGCCAAGACCCTCGTCACCCTCACCGATCACTATCCGCCTGCCACTCGGCTGCCGACGACCGGCATGGCGAACTACTACGGCGACGTCGAGAGCCTGTTCCAGCACGGCACCACCGGCTCGAACAACGTCGAGTATTTCATCAAGACCACGAACACGACCAATGCCGCGACCCGGGCTGAGGGTACGGCCGTCACCGATTCGGCCTACGTGTGGACGAAGTACACCGACGAGGTCGAGATCGTCCAGGCGTGGATTCCGGTCACTCGGGCCTTCCTCGCCGATAACGATGGGATGCAGTCTCTCGTCACGGGGGACCTTCTCTACGAACTCCAGGCCGAGGTCAACCAGCAGATCCTCTCGGGCACCGGCACGACGCCGCAGCTCTGGGGCGTCTTCATCCGCACCGGCTTCCAGACGCAGGCCAAGGGCACCGATCCGGCCTTCGACGCGATCGGCAAGGCGATTCTCAAGGTTCAGGTGACCGGCGACTCGACGCCCGACGGGATCGTCATGCATCCAACCGACTGGTGGAACCTCCGCCTGACTCGGACCACGGACGGCATCTACATCCTGGGCAACCCGGCCGATACCGGCACGCTCCAGATGTGGGGCCTCCCGGTTCGCCTCTCGACGGGCATCGGCTCGGCTGGCACCGCCGGCGTGGCGGCGTTCCGCCCCTACGCCCAGATCTGGGAGAACGGCGGCGTCGAGGTCGAGGCATCGTCCGAGCACTCGACGTACTTCACCGAGCGCAAGACCGCGATCGCGGTCAGTCGTCGGCTGGCAGCCGTGTCGACGCGGCCTTCGTCGGCCTGCACGGTCACGGGCCTCTAGAAGCGGCGTAAGGCCGAGAAAGGAGACCCAACATGCCTGTCATCTCTGGCGGGATCGTCGGACAGCCCGGCCGCATTCTCTTCGAGGAAGTCACGTACACCGAGGCGGGCGCAGCCGGTACGTACACCGGCACCGTCACCGTCCCGGGCAACTCGTGGCTGCTCGATATCAAGATCTGGAACGACGTCTACTGGGCGGCCGGCACCAGCGCCCTCATGGACGTGGGCGACGCCGCAACCGCGGACGGCTGGTTCACCCAGGTCAACCTCAAGGGCACCGACATCGTCGCTGGTGCCGAGGCCGAGGTCATCGACTTCAACAATCCGGGCGGCCAGGAGGGCGCGTACCTCGTGACCGCCACGGGCGAACGGGCCGAGATGTATTCCGCCTCCGCGCGGGTCATCACCGGCCTCGTGACCACCATCGGCACCACGTCCACCGCCGGGCGGACGCGGATGATGGTCATCTACACCGACCCGACCGTGCCGACCGTTGCCACCTACGCGGCGACGTAAGCCATGTCCACTCCCGGAACCTCCCTGTACGTCAACGCGGATTGGTCGGCCCTCGTGCCGGTCAACTCGCCGGAAGCCGCCTTCGGCCTGACGGTCGAAGAGGCCAAGCGGCGCGGGCTGCTCCCGGCCGAGGGCGAGACGTTCGCTCCCGCCGAGACGATCAGCAGCGCCAACGTCGAGCCGGAGCCAGAGGCCGACCCGGAGCCGGAGGAAAAGCAGGCTCCGACACCCGCCAACAAGGCGGCTCGCAAGCCCGCCAACAAGTAGCCCTGCGCCCCGGCCGCTTCCTTCCGGTCGGGGCGCGCCCCTCGCCAACGCCAACGAAAGGGGTAACTCCTCATGTCCAACGAAGACGCCCGGCTCATCGGGTTCCAGCGCGGCGGATCGGCGGCCGACCAGTTCCGCTTCCTCCGCAGCAACAGTGAGCAGGAGCTGCTCGCGAGCCAGGGCCTCCCGCCCTACACCGAGCTCTCGCGGCGCGGTCGGGGCTGGCAGGTCATGGACACCTCGGCGACGGCCGCCGTCGTCGTCCGCCCCTCCACCGTCGCCGGCTTGACCGTCTACAACGGCGAGACTGGCGCGACCGCGAAGTCCTACGTCATCGACCGTGTCGGGGCGTTCAACCTCGTGACCACGGCCGCCCTCTCCGACTGGTCCATCTGGGCCTGCATCCACCCCGCCGGCATGACGGCCCCGACCGCGGACATCACCGCGATCAAGGGCATGAACGGCGGTACCTACGCCGGCTCGGCCATCGTCGATACCGGCGCGACGGTTGTCGATAACGGCTGGTTCCCGGTCGGCGGCGGTCACGTCATCCACGGCGTCGGCGTGACGCCGGGCACGGCGAGCGTCGTCGAGATCGGCGGCCGGCTGATCGTCCCCGCGACGGGGGCCCTCTCGATCAACGTCGTCGCCTCGATCACCGGCCTGACGTTCACCCACTTCATCAGCTGGTACGAGGTCGAGCTGGATCTCGACTAGTCCCTCTCCGGCGCCCGCTGTCCCCCGGCGGCGGGCGCCACTCCCCTACCTGAGGTGGCAAGATGGCCGCTGGTACCTGGACCTTCACGAACGCCGCGCGGACGAACCTGCTCGATGGGACGGTGCCGATCGCGTCGGGGACGTTCAAGTGCGCGCTGTTCCTCTCGACCTCAAACCTCGGGGCGGCCTCGACGACCTACGCTGGGGTCACGAACGAGCACGCGAACGCGAACGGCTACACGACCGGCGGCCTCGCCGTTGATCTGACCCTCGCGGGGACGACGACGGTCACCGCGGACATCGCGACCGATCCCGTCTGGACGGCCTCGGGCGGTAGCATCGTCGCCCGGTTTGCCGCGATCTACGAGGTCGGGGCCGACGTCCTCTGCTACTGCCTGCTCGACTCGACGCCGGCCGACGTGACAGCGACGACGGGGAACACTCTGACCGTCGCGGCCAATGCAAGCGGAGTCTTCACTTTGGCATGACGCTGGCTGGCTGCGGAGCCGTCGATGGTCATTGCTGCTGGATCGCCGGCACCGTCTGCTCGTTCCTGCGAGATGACGGCGATGCGGCTCGGCGATGGGTCTGCACCCTCCGTGAACGGCTCGGCTCATGGGAGGCCGTTCATGCTGATCCCGGCTATCTTGAGCGCGTCGCGCCGACCCTCCGCGCCGGCGGCCAGGTTGACTGTGGCGACTGGCCGGGGCCGGGCGTCACCTGCGGCGAGTGCGGGGTGAGCGGCGATGGCTGATCTCGGCACACTCCGGCCGGGCGCGAGCGCATATACGCCCACCGGCTTTACGATCTTCGACATCCTCGGCGGTGCCACCACCCTGGCGGATGACAGTGACGGCACCAGCGTTGGCGTCAATACCAATGCAACCGGCCAGTACGCCAGAGCCTATAGTCTGGCTGACACCCCGATCGACCTCTCGGCGATGGCGACCCTCGCCGCCCGGCTCCGCTATGCCTGGTCGGCGACGCCGTCGGTCACGACCTGGAATCTCCTCGCCGCTCGTATCCTGACCGGAGATGGCGGGACGGTCCTCGCGGCGGCCGATTCTGGTGGAGGTTGGCAGACTATCGCGTCGTCGATCACGACCACGACGCCGACGACCTCGTCAGACATCAGTTTCGATTACGTCGATACGAGTGCATCCAAGGCGGATTGGGACGGCGCCGAGCTGGAGCTCCGGATCGACCGCACCCGCACCAAGGGAGGCGAGACAACAGCGCAGCTCGTCTTTGAGGCCTGGTTCACCGGCACGTACACGGCCGAAGCCGCCGGCAACATCACCATCACCCCGGGCACCGCCAGCCTGACGACGACGCCCCAGGCGCCAACGGTCACGGCCAGTGACCACAAGACAGTCACAGCGGCCGCCGCCGCCTTGGCGTTGACCGCTCAGATACCGAACGTCCGGCTGGGCATCAACGTCATCCCGAGCACCGCGAGCCTCGGCCTCACGGCCTTCGCGCCAACGGCCATGCTCAGCGACCACCAACTCGTCACGCCGGCTGTTGCAGCCCTCAGCTTGACGCCCTACGCGCCGGACGTCACGGGTGACGCCGGGCTCACGGTCACGCCGGACACCGCGAGCCTGGCCCTCACGACCTTCGCCCCGGCTGTAGCCGCCTCGGATCACCAGACCGTGACCCCAGGCACGGCCAGCCTCGTCACCGCGGGCTTCGCCCCGACCGTCGCGGTCACGGATCACCAACTCGTCACACCAGGCACGCTGGCCTTGGGGATGACGGCCTTCGCACCCGACATCGTCATCAGCGATCACAAGCTCGTCACCCCCGACCCGGCGGCGCTCACGCTCTCGACATTCGCGCCCACCGTCACCGGCGGCGCGGGCCTGACGGTCACCCCCGGCACAGCGACCATCAACCTGACGGCGTTCGCGCCGGACGTGGTCCTGACCGATCACAAGCTCGTCACGCCAGACCCGGCGAGTCTCGTTGTCAGTGTCTTCGCCCCGACTGTCGGGGTATCGGATCACATCGTTGTGACGCCGGGCATCGTGGCCCTCAACCTCGCGACCTTCGCGCCGACCGTAACCGCCGGCGTCGCATCCCTCCTCGTCGGGGGCTGGCCTCCGACCATTCGCGCATTCCATCCGCTGGCGATCATCGAGATCACGGCGGCCCCTCGCCCGATCGTCATGGCCTATCACCCCCGACCCGAGGTCTCCTGACTGATGGCGAATGCGATCCGACTCACGCTGCCAGTACGGACCCCCTCGGCGACCGTCCTCCTCGCCGGCGTGTACGGAGCCGGGGCGGTGGTCCGAGTGCAGTCGTCGTCCAGTGAGACCGGAACGTTCGCCGATCTCTCAGGGACCGGATCGACGCCGACCATCCCCATTGTCTCGGGGACCGAGACGTACACGGCGGCCGATCCTGGCGGGACGTCGGCGAGCTGGTACCGGGCGCGGCTCGAGGATTCTGGCGCGACGCGCGTGTCCGATTGGTCGGTCGTCACTCGGACGGTCTATCCGTTCTAGGAGTTTGCATTGAGCCACGTCTACGCGAGCCTCGGCGATCTCAAGAACATGATCACCGACAGCGGAGCCACGAGCCTCGGCACGACCAATGACACCCTGCTGCTCGGCGTCCTGGCATCGGTGAGCGAGACGATCGACGACCGCATGGAGCGATCCGGTTTCGGCTCGGGCTTCGGTCCGCGAACCGGGACGAACCGATACAACGGCTCGGGCGGCTCCACCCTCCGGCTCCGGGACGATCTGCTCACGGTCACGAGCATCACCATCCGTCCCTCGACCGCCAGCGCGACGACCTCGACGCCCGCGGCCGACACGGACTACTATCTCCTCGACGGTGAGGACGGCTACGGCCCGGCGCCATATCGGAAGATCCTGCTCCACGGGCAGGGCACGATCACCGCCTTCGGCTCGGGCCTCCGGGTGACGGACGTCGCGGGGACGTGGGGTTTCCAGAACGTGACGGTCACGAGTTCGGCCACGACCTCGGAAGCCCTTGACACCTCCGAGACCGGCGTCGATGTGTCATCGGGCGCGGCGTTCTCGCCGGGCCAGACGATCCTCATCGATACCGAGCAGATGTATATCAGCTCGATCGCCACGAACACCCTGACCGTGGTCCGCGCAGCGAACGGCACGACGGCCGCGACGCACTCCACTTCTGCGGCGATCGCCGTCTACCAGTACCCCGCGAAGGTCCGGGAAGTCTGTCTCCGCCTCGCGCTCAAGCGCTGGAAGGCGCGCGACGCCGGGGCCGACGGGACCGATGAGGGGTCGGGCATCCCCGGCACCCCGCGTGAGGGTGAGGACACGATCATCCGGCGCAGCCTCGGATTGCTGCGGCTGAAGGAGATGGTCTAGATGGCCTACGCCGACACGAAGGCCGCGATCCTCACCCACGCACTGGCGGCGGGCGCTGCGCTGACGGTCCCGATCACCGATGTCGCGATCGGCTTCGCCAGCCCGAAAGGTCGCTGCATCCGCATCTACTGGGGCGGCGAGATCGATCCCCGCCACATCGGCAAGCGGACACTGAACTCCGAGATGATCGGGCAGCGGACGATCATCGGCGCCTTCTGGCCGGTGACGACGCTCTCGACCGACCAGGCCGCCGTCATCGACGCCGAGATGGCCGCCCTCGCCAACGAACTGCGGACTCGCCTCGACGGTGACGCGCAGCTCGGCGGGACACAGTCGGACATCAACCTCGATCTCGGGACGCCGGACTTCGTGACGATCGGCAGCACGCGGTTTCTCGCGGTGTTCTGGGACGTCATCGGCGATTACTTTGAATACACCTTGGGCGCGTGATGGGTGTCAGTGTTACCACGAAGGTCGAGCTGTCGGGCAACTTCTTTGTCCGAGACCCATCGAAGACCCTGTACCGGAATATCGGCGACATGCTCGAAGCCCTCGCCGGTGAGATGGAGGGGATCGTCCGGGGCGAGATCGCGAGCCATGCCGGTGAGATGCCCGGCTACAGCGGTTGGTCGTATGACCACACGGTCGGCTACGTCAAGTCCGGCCTGACCGGCAAGCGCTGGGCGACGTGGGCGGCTGTCGGCGCCGTGACGGCCGGCATGTCCAAGAAGGACGCCATCCGAACGAAGGCAGCCGCGGCCTCGATCGAACGCCGCTGGCACCCCTACCGCCGCGTCAAGAGCGCGGTCTACCGCAGTAGAAGTGTGCTCTCGGCTGACCTCGCTCGAGGATTGGAGTAACGCAGTATGGGAAAAATCAGCGCGGTCGGGTCGAACTGCTACGTCGGCACGTCCGACCTCTCGGGCGACATCGGCGCCGTCACCGGGCTCGAACTCGCGCGCCCGGCGCTCCGGGTCACGGGGATCAATGCCGCGGCCGAGGAACGGATCTCCGGCCGGCGCGACGGGTCGATGGGCTTCATGGCCTTCTGGAACGTCGATACCGGCCAGTCGCACCCGACGTTCTCGGCGATGCCCCGGACCGACGTCATCGCCAGCGTCGTCATCGGGACCCCGGCGGTAGGTTCGGCCTGTGCGTCGATGACGGCGAAGCAGGTCAACTACGCCTCCACTGTCGGAGAGGACGGGAGCCTCGGGGCGCAGATCGACATGCAGGGCAACGCGTACGGCCTCGAATGGTCGGGCGGTGCGAACGGCGATGGGCTCCTCACCGCGGGCAAGGAGACGTTTGCCACCGGCACCGTCAGCGGGACCAGCGTCGATCTCGCCGCCGTCGATAGCGCCTTCGGCGGCTCGGCCTATCTCCACGTCTTCTCGCATGGCTCCGGGACGGCGACGTTCACCATCCAGGACTCGGCCAATAACACGGACTTCCTTGCCGTGACCGACCTCGCCTTTACCGCCGTGACCGGGGCCACCACGCAACGGCTCCAGACCGCGGCGGGCGCCACGATCCGCCGGTACGTCAGAGTCCAGAAGACGGGCACGTCCACCGCGACCGTCGCCGCGATCAACTTCGTCCGCTACACCGAAGCCGGCCCCATCTAACCCCTCCACCCTCGGTCCCGGTAGCCCGCCAACTGGCGGGTTTTTTGGAATCCGCTGAAAGGAAGTCACTACATGGCAGGCAAAATTTCGGCGCTCACCACAACCGTGACCGTGGCGAGCAATAACGTCAGCAACGACGTTCTGTCGTTCAGTTTCGATACCCCGTATGGGGTTCAGGAGATCACGGGCCTCGACAAGAGCGCGGTCGAACGGCTGCTTCTGCGGGCCGATTGCTCGGGCTCATTCGTCCTCGCGTTCAACGTGGACGCCACCCGGTCGCACGCGACATTCAAGACGCCGGGCTCCAAGACGTTCGTGATCAACTTCGGTGGCGTGGCAACGGCCACGTTCACGGCGCTCACGACGAACTACGGCCTCAACGTCGCCGAAGATGGATCGATCCTCGGCAATGCGAACTGGGCCCTAAGTTCGGGCACCGCCGTGGCATGGACGTAGGTCCACGCAACGGCTGAATATCGTGGCCTACCGGCTCCCCGCCGCACGGGCGCCCGTCGAGATCGAGGATGGCCCGACCGTCGAAGTTCAGTCGATCGGCGCATGGCCGATCTACCGGACGGCGGTCGGGCTTGTTTCGGCGTTCCTCGCGGCGAAACCCGCGGCGGAAGTTGCCGCCCTCCGCGAGCTGTACGCCTTCTTCGGCACCGAGGCCCAGCCGACGTGGTCGATCGTCGATCACCGCGGACCGATCCTCCCGACGCCTGACGGGATGCTGCGGCTACCCCTGCCGCTCGCGCTCGCGATCATCGATGGCTGGGTCTCGACGTTCCAGCCCGTCCCCGAGGCCACGGCGGTCGATGCCATGATCCCGCCGGGTGCGTTGCGTGACGAGCTGAACAAGGGTCTCCGCCGGAAGAAGGCCGACTGATGGCCGGGAATCAGGTTCGGCTCGGCGTCGGGGTCACGGGGGCCAAGGGCGCCGCCGGCGAGGTCGACAAGCTCCGCGACAAGTTCGACCGGCTCCAGAAGCAGGGCGCCAAGGGCTTTGCCATCGGGGCTGGCGCGGCGATCACGACGAAGGCGTTTGACCTCATGGGCGGGGCGGTCTCCAAGGTCACCGACTTCCTCGGTGATTCGGTGGCTGCCTTCCGTGAGGATCAGGTATCGATCGCGTCTCTAACCACTGCATTGCAGGCCAACATCAAGGGTTGGTCCGGCAACACTGACGCGATCGAGAGAGTCATCGCCTCGCGGATGAAGCTGGGCTTCTCGGACGACGCGCAGCGATCATCGCTCGACAGTATCTTGGCGATCACCCACGACGTGAGCAAGGCGCTTGACGTCCAGCGGATCGCGATGGACCTCGCCCGCCTGCGGGGGCTCGATCTCGCGACGGCAACCGATCTGGTCGGGAAGGTGGCCGGCGGCAACATCGGCATCCTGACGCGATACGGCATCGTGATCAAGAAGGGTGCCACCGCCACCGAGGCACTGGCGGAAATCCAGAAGCTTGCTGCCGGGCAGGCCGAAGCGTATGCGAAGACGAGCGCCGGGAAGATCGAGGCCGCCAACATCCGCATCGGCGAGAGCCAGGAAAAGGTCGGCGAGATCCTCGATGACTTCTGGGGCAAGTTCGCGCTCGTCGCTGCGGAGGCTCTTGATGGGGAGTTCCGGCACGAGAACGACCTTGCCGAGGCTCGCGTCCGGCTAGCTCAGAAGACGACCGATGAACTCGAGGCCCAGGCCGAGCGGCGGTTCGGCCTGTACGGCGACGAGATCGACGCCATCGGGAGGGAGATGGCGGCCCTCATCCTCAGCGAGCGCGCCTACAAAGCCTGGGCCGATGGCCTGACCGACGCCCAGCAGCGATCGCACGATGCGCTGGCTGCGGGCGAGCAGGGCCGCACCGCGGCTCGGCAGTCGTTCCATGACGTGGGCGCCGCGATGGATGACACCGGCGACAAGACCGATGACCTGACCGATGACACCATGCAGCTCAAGAGCGCGCAGGAGAAGCTCGAAGACGCGATCCAGGGCACGACGGACACGTTCGAAGCCCTGTCCGACGCGATGTTCGGAGCGACGATCAGCGCGGGCGAGCTGGCTCAGGCGAAGAAGGATCTCGACGAGAAGATCAAGGAAGGACCGGAGACCAAGTCTGCTCAGGACTACGCGATCTGGCGGGGTGAGGTCGCCAAGCTCGAACAAGCGTACTTCGACCTCCAGGCGCAGATGGCGCGCGAGGCTGGCCCCAAGGCGTTCCATGACTGGCTGCTCAAGCAGAAGGCGGCGCTCGGGGACACGAACGAGGCGCTCACGATCTACATCGATCGCCTCATCGCGGCGGCGAGTATCAGGCTCCCCGGCATCCCGCACGGAGCCGAGCCGACGGGCGGTGATGGCGGCACATCTCCCGCGCCGATCCCCGTTCGCAGCTTGCCCCGCGGCGCTCTGCCGGCGTTCGCGGAGGGCGGCACGGTTCCCGGCCCCGAGGGCTCGCCGCAGGTGATCCTCGCCCATGGCGGCGAAGAGGTCATCCCAGCGGATGGCAAGGGCGGGACCACGATCGGCGGGGGCGGGTCGATGACGATCGTCCTACAACTCAACGGCCGGGAACTCGCCCGGGCCGTCCTCGCCGAGGCCGACTTCCGCCGCGCCCGCGGCACCTTCATTCCCCGCTAGGAGCGTGACATGGCTGAGAGCTACACCAACATCACCGAGGGGTCCGGCAAAAAGCAGCACAGCTTCCAGCGGACCATCGGCGCGAATGCCGTCGAGGACAACGTCGTCATCGCGGGCGAGCCATATCTCGCGAGCTACGTCGCTACGGTCGCCGGCGTCGCGAATGTCTCAGTCGCCAATGTCAATGACCACCTCATGCAGCTCATGGCCGGCGCATCGCTCAATCTCTACGTTCGGCGGGTCCATATCGCCCAGCAGGTGCTTGCTGGGTCGGCGACCCTCGGCGCGTGGAGTCTCTGTCGCTTGACAACGGCAGGCACGGGTGGATCAGCATTGACACCGAGGCCACTCGATCCGGGTGACGCAGCCTCTGGGGCAACGGCTCGCTACGCCGTCACGGCATCGAAGGGGACTGAGGGCGTGTTCCTATTCGGGGAAAGCATGATGCTACCGAGCACCGCCGTGGCACCCGCTGGCCGCTCTGACGTGTCATTCGACCTCTTGCGAACGAAGGCGATCCGGATCCCGGCCGGCACGAGCAATGGGATCGCGATCAAGAATGGCGCGGCGATAGCGAGCGCTTCTGTCGTCATCACGATCTGGTTCGACGAGGCGAACTTCTAGGATGATCCCCGCCGTCTTCGGCACGCACGTCGCGGCGGCGACCCGGCCCCTCTCGGTCTGGGTAGCGTCGCGCGACGTCACGGCCCTCATCCTCGCCGATGGTTTCGAGATCGAGGATGCCGGCGCGTCGCAGGGCGGCCTCGCGGCCACGCTCAACGAGACGCTGGCGAATCTCCCGGAGCTGACGGACCAGGCATACGTCCGCGTCTTCGACGAGAGCCAGGCCACGGAGATGTTCCGGGGCTTCCTGAAATCGCGGAAGCCGACGCTCGTCCCGGCGTGGACGAACACCAGCCTCCGGGCGACGGACCACGGCGAGCTGCTCGACGCCTACATCCCCGGCCCCTACTCGCGCCCGGCCGAATCGGATGCCGCCCGGATCGGCTACTTCTGGGGCCTGTTCGCGAGTCCGTACCTGTCCGGCGATCTGTCCAGCGTGGCCGTCGTCAATGCCACGCTGCCCGCGCAGGTCTTCCAGGGCGTCACCCTCCGGCGAGTCATCGACATGATCGCCGCCCAGGCGTCCGCCTCGGCCGAGTGGTACCTCGACCAGACCGGGCATCTGCACTACTTCAGCTCCGAGACGAACGCCGCCCCCAAGAACATCACCTCCGATACCCCCGCCGGCGATGAGGTCGCGCCGCTCGATCTTGAGATCGATTACGACACGATGACCTACGCCAATGCCGTCTACGTCAACGGCCAGAACGCGACGGGCTCGGGCTGGGTCTACGATCACGCCGAGATCGCCCGGATCGGGACGACCGTCACCGCCTCGCTCGACGCGCCCGACTGCACCACCGTCGCCATGCGTGATGCCCTCGGGGCCATGTACCTCGGGCGCCTCGCCGGTTCCACGGCCCGCGGATCGTTCACCGTCACGTCCGAGGATGCCGACGGCTGGCGGGCGGGCCAGACCCTCGACGTGCGGTCGGCGGATGTGGGGATCGATCAGAACTTCCGCCTCAGCCGGGTCCGGACAACGCAACTGAAACCCTCGACCTACCTCTACGCCTGTGAGTTCGGCGGATCGCGTCGCGGATCAAGCGGTGGGGCTGGCGGTTCGGATGGCATCGGCACGGGCGGCACCGTCGTCTACGGCGAGCTCGGGGGGGACAGCAATACCTATGTCACTTCCGAGGGCGTCGCGGTCACGGACGGGACGAACCTCCGGGTCGAGCTCGGCAAGGTCGACGATGACTACGGCCTCCGGGTCACGAGCGCCGACGGCACGACCGTCATCATCGACGGCACGTCGAACATGTTCAAGATCCTCGCGACGGGGACATTCTCGGGCAGCGGCAACGACCTGACTCAGACAGATTTGGCAACGGTCACGTTGACCGGCCTCGGCACCTTCGCGACGACGCCCGGGCACATCAGCTACGTCTCACCGGCGAACGACACGGCGGCCAATCAGCAGCTTGGGACCTACCTCCCCGCCAACTCCAACTCGTGGGTCGCATCGTCGAGTGGCGGCGCGACAACCGCAGCCGGGGTCACGCTTCAGTACGTGAGCTACATCAAGACGCACTTGGACGGCTCTAACCAGTGCATGGTCATTATGACGATGGTCAATCACTCCGGCTCGTCTCAGACCAACTACGGCCGGTACTACGTGCTCGCCGAGGCCGCCCTGTGAAAACCCCTCACTCGCTTCTTGCCTACGACGGAACGGGCCGCGTCCTAGAAACGCTCGACCTCATGGTCGCCCGCGATGAGTCCGGCGCGGTAGTCGGACTCATCGACTTTGCCGCCCACGAGGCGGCGGGTGGCGAGCATACCGACATATGGCAGGTGCCCGGAGCCTCCGGCTCGAAGGTCTGGCCCGAATTCCTCGGGACACGCGCCCACGGCTTTCGCGTCGAGCGCGACGGCCCACCAAGCGGGAAGCGGATCGTGGCGCTCGTTCACCTCGCGAGCGGTCATCGGCGAGAGCGGGCCGCCATTAATGCGGCGATTGAGGAGCGTTTGGCACGGACGCCGACGGGGACCGACGTCGACCTACGGGACCTCATTGGCGGCCCGGATCGTCCATTGTTTCTTGACGATGACGGGCGGACGATCCCGCACCACCCGGTCCGAGCCCCGCGCCTGCCGCGTTTCTGACCAGACTAGGCCCGCGGACCAGGCGCCGAGGATGGTCATTGCGATCGATGCCGCGGCGATCGCGACCGGGTCGAGCACGATTTCCGGGATCGCTCTGTACGGACCGTTGCTCAGGGCATACGCGAGAGTGAACGCGAACCCCGCGCTCAGGAACGTGAAGGGCAGTCGCAAGCGTGGTCGTAGGGCCGCGAGCGGCGCCATGACGACGATGGCGGCGATCAGATACCGCTCGTGGACGCGCGTCGGCAGGAAGTAGACGGCGAGCGCGAGCAGTGCCAGGGCGGTCAAGGGCTCGATCCGACCTCGAGCGAGCGCCCAGACAATGACGGCACTGGTGCCGACGAAGATCGCCCCACCGAGAATCGCCAGGGCGCCGTCGGGTGCATGGAATCCGAGAACTGCACCCCAAGGATTGAAGGCGTAGTTCGAGGCGACCGGGTAGCGGTCGGCACTCGCGACGATCAGGGCAACGTACCGTCCGGGATTCAGGCCGAGTGGCAGGAGCACGAGCGCGGCGGTGGCGAGTCCGGCCACCGTCAGTCGCGCAAGGGCGGCCGGGCGTCGGCCGACCACGGCGAGCGCGACGATCAGGCCGATCGCGAACTGCGGCTTGACGAGCGCGGCGAGGACCCCGGCGACACCGGCAGCGGCCGGATGACCGCGTTGAGCAAGCACGACCGCGAGCAACATCGGCAGGATGCCAAGGGCGTCGATCTGGCCCCAAGACGCGCCGGCGATGATCGTCGCGGGGTTGAGCAGCACGAGGCTTGCCGCGAGCGTCCCAGCCCGCCCGTCTAGCCGGAGATGAACGATCCGGTACGCGAGGACCGCGATGGCGAGATCGAACGGGATCGAGAGGGCCCGGATACCGGCGCTCAGGAACGGCCAGTCTAGGCCAGCGCCGAACGGCCATAGCACCCAGAGGATCGCAGGATAGTTGGCCTCGCCGCCCGCCTGATAGTACGTCAGGCCGTGGGCACTCATCTCCTCGGCCCACATCGACAGTGCCCGGAGATCGCCGCGGTGGCCGGTGCCAAGCAGGGCCACCATCCGGAAAGCCGCCCCCAGGAGCAACACGGCCATCAGGCCCCGATCGAGCTTCACAAGCCCTCCCGCCCCTATCCTCTCAGGATAGGGGCGCCTCTTTGTGTCGAGTACCGTGATCCGGCGCATGGCCTCATCCTGCTACATTCCGAGATGCTGCGCCGACCCTCCGGGACGACCCTAGCCCCCACCCCGTCATCAGTAACAACTGATCTCCGCAAGCCGCGCCTTCTCTGCGTCCTCCTCGAATGTGTCGAACACCAGCTTGGCCTCTTGCCGTGCTGCGACCGAGCCGACGGTGTCGTTCGTGTAGCCGATTGCCGTTCCGGATGAATCCAGAATCGACAGCTCGACATAGAGCGACGATGGGCAGCCATCGCGGGTGATCACCTTCATGCCCCAGCAGGAAACGTCCGAGTACGTGCAGTCGAACTCGCTCTTTTTGAGCCACCGCCACGCCGTCAGGCGATCGGCGTACGGAGTGAAGTCCGACGGCCACCAAGCCGGGACGACCGTGGCGCGGGGCGCGGCCGGAACGATCGTGGCCCTGCCGCCGGCCGAGCCGCAGGCAGCGAGGACCAGGGCGACACCCAATAGGAACCGCATCGTTCGCCTCCGTTCTAGATTGCCCATTGACACACGGTACGCGCACCGTGTAGATTATGTCAATGCACTCCGTCACCGAAGCCGCGAAGCTCTTGGGGCTCGCGCCATCTACGCTGCGCCATCAGATCAGGAACGGCAAGCTGGTTGCCCGTAAGGTGTCCCGCGACTGGTATCTGACCACTGAGGAGATCGAGCGCTATCGGGCGCAGAACCGCCGACCCGCCACAGAGTCGGGAGCCGTTGCGTGAACAGACATATCCCGAGCGCTCCGCAGCCCTCGTCACTGCTGTTATCGGAAGTACCGTGGGCACCGTTAGCATGCGTGGCCTTGCCGCATGCCCACGATCGGCGGCTCTGTCGCCAATGTAGCGCGGTCCGTTTCCGCGCCCTGAACCCGCTCCCACCGCGGCCTGACGCCGGCTGGCGACCTGGGAGCGTGAGGTCAGCGCCCATCCCCTACCGCTCGCGGGGCTGGTTGTCGGGACGACGGCCGGGCTGGAGCGCCTCGGCGGAGGCCGTCGCATGACCCGCCGCCGCAAGTGCCCGGCCGTCGCCTCGAACGGCGACCCCTGCACCCGGACCGACCTCCACGGCCCCGACGACCTCCACGGCAACGGCGGCCATACGTGGGGCTTTCGCGCGGAGCCGCAGTCGTGGATCCAGCTGGCCAACGTGGGCCGGCTCCCCTACCGGGTCGAGGGAGGGACTTCGAGGTGAATCTGTTCATCGGCCTCGCCTTCGCTTGGATCGTTTGCGCCTTGGCGTGGGCGGTGCTCGGGGCGATCTGGGCCGGCATGGGTCGGCCCCGACTTGCTCTCTTCCTGAGGATCGGGGCGCTCGCCTTCGCCATTGGCAGCCTCGCGCTCTTCGTGCGGGGTCTGGCGTGATAACCCGCGCCTTCCTCCGGGCAGCCCTCGTCATGGGTACCGCCACCCTCCACGGCTCGCTGATCTACGCCTACGCCGTCGTCCGGGTCACGGTGCTGGGATGAGTCGCCGCCTCTGTCCGGACCCGGACGCGACCACCTTCCTCTGCCGAGCGTGCGGGAGGCCGTGTGAGCGGAACCGTCGGGGCTGCTGGAAGCACGCCAAGCCGCGCTGCGGCGCGATGCTCCCACTCGCCGGCGAGCCCTGCGCCCGCTATGTCGGTCACAGGTACGAACACCGCTCCGCCTACGCCCTCGCGAACGCGGCCGACCCCACATGGAGCCACCGATGAGTCGCGATGTGGAACACCTGACGACGGCTGCCGCCCGCGAGACGTGGTGGTCAACGCAGGGCGACTCGTGGCCGTACCCGACGCACGCCGCCCTCATGCCCCGCGAGGGAGTCGAGCCGTCCGACGCGATGTGGCTCGCTCAGGGGTTCCGGGAGGCGGTCAGCCGCGTCCACGACTACGGGCTCGACGAACCGGAGCACTGGAGCCTGGCCATAAACCGCCGTCTCGCGGACGAAGGCAACGCGGAGGCGCGTGCCGTCCTCGACCGGAACCCGCCGCACCGTGCCTCCGAGGACCCGGACTACGACTGCCCGCATTCGTGGTGCCAGCGGATGTGGCCGATGGTCCGTGCCGCCGAGGCTCGCGCTCACCTCGCCGAGGTCGCGTCGTGAACCTCGCAGACCTCCTGCCGCTCATCGCCGTCATCGGGATCGCGGGGTTCGTGTTCCTGGTCCTCGGCATCCTCGGGGATAGCTGGGATGCACGTGAGCGGCGCGCCCGGTCGAAGGAAGGCCCGCGATGGCGCTGACTTACCGCCGATGGTGGTTCCGGCTCGCCGGTATCGAGAGCGTCTACACCGTCCGTCGGGACGGGATGCCCATCGGGTTCGCTGCCCGCGAAGGACGGCATTGGATGGCCGGCTACCTCCCGGACGGGACGTGGGCGCGAGACGACTCTGGTTGTGCCCGCTACTTCCGCCGACGCGATGACGTGGCGCTCCACCTCGCGATGGTCGAGGAACGGATGGTGCCCGCATGAGTCCCCGCCCGATGCGCCGCTACGTCACCCCGCGCCTCGTGTGCTTCGTCTGCGGCAAGGCGATCCGGGGCGAGACGCGGATGGTCGGCTACGAGTTGGCCCATCCGGGCTGTGCCGCGCTGCTGAAGGCGGGCAAGGCATGACCTCCACCTGCCGCATCTGTGGCCGCGAGATCGCCCAACGCTTCGTCGGCACCGTCGTCGTGTGGGGCCACCTGACGAACCCCCGGAACGACCACCACTACGCCATAGCACTTGGGCCGGCTCCGGGCGCAGGAGGCTCGGGGCCGGCCACCTCTGAGGGGAAGTAGATGCCGAAGATCACGGTTCACGCACCCGACCTGCTACGGGCACTCAGGCTCGTCAAGCACGCGGCGGCGGACATCGAGGATGGCCGTCCGATCATCGCGACCATCCTCTTCGAAGGGGACGCCGACGGGTTCCGACTGGTGGCCGCCGACAACTACCGGATCGGGATCGCGAAGCTCGATGTCGAGGGCGACCGGGAGACCTTCGGCCGGGTCCCGCTCCCCATCGACGAACTGCCGGTCGTGCTGGCCGTGCTGGGGCGGTGGAAGTTCACCGCCGAGGTCACGCTCGCCGACTCGCGCCTGACGTTCTCGGCCGGGGGGCGCACCGCGACCGTTCGCACCGTGGACGGGACCTACCCCGACTACAGGCCGGTCCTCGAAGGCGAGCGCCGGACCCTCGGGGTCAACGCCACGTTCCTCGCGGACATCGGGCGAGCTACGAAAGGTACAACGGCACGCATCTTTGTCGGCGCGTGGAACACCCCCATCGAAGTACAGGTCGAGGAACTCGACTATCGCGAATACATCATGCCGGTCCGCCTCGCCGAGCACACATCTGACGCGGGCGCGGCGATCAACCGGCCGGAGAGTGCGGCATGACCGCAGAAACGAACGCAGGCGCTCGCATCAGCGTCGAAGTCACCGCCTACCCGCGAACCAAGATCGCCCTGTACGAATACGGCTCCGGCTGCGGGCTCCGCATCGGGGAGTTCTTCGGGTCGAACGTCTACGTCCGGCTCGGCTTCGACGCCGAGTCCCGCCGTGATGCGTGCGACCGGCTGATTGCCGTCCTGACCGCGGCGCGCGAGTACGTCCCGACCGAGCCCGACGCGGCCGAAACCGAGCCGGAAGCGGTCCCGGCATGACCACCGCCGAGGCCCACGCCACCACCACCCGCTGCGAGGCGCACACGGGTTATCGACGCCTCGACTACGGGTTTGAGCGGACAAGGTGCCATCAGTGGCGGGGCCTCCGCTCGTTCATCGACGCTGAGGGCGTGACGCACTACGCCTGCCCGGCCCTCGGGCACATGGCGGACGTCGTGCGGCGGTTCGGGGCGGTGGGCAACCGATGAGCGGATACACCGACGGTCGGCAGCCCTGCGAGGACTACCGCCCGTCTCGGTTGTCCCGGACCACACGACAAATGGGGCGGCGGATGTCCATGTCAGGCCTGCGGCGGAACCGGCCTTCGCTCCCGGCAGACGGTGTTCTGAGATGACCCCACCCCTGAACCGCAACTACCTCATTCGGATCATCGACACGGCGCGGGCCTTGACGACTCCAGCGGGCGACCGATGAGCGACGTCGTCGTGACCGTGCCGAAGGGTCTATGGCAAGAGTGGATCGAGGAGGGCGACCTACCCGGTGATCCGCCGTCCGGTTATCAGTCGCACTTCTGGGTATCCGAACTCCCGACGGCCCTCACCGTGGGCGACCGGGTCTACATCGTCGCGCACGGCAGGCTCCGAGGCTACGCGCCTCTTCGAAACTGGGAACGGCGCTGCTCACTGCGAGGTAATCGTTCGTGCCTCGTCCGGGATGGAGATGCGGTGGCCCTCACCGTCGACGAGCCGATCCGCGGCTTTCAGGGTTGGCGCTATCGCTGGTGGGACCGCGCCGATGAGCGCCCGTTCCCGGACTGGCAAACGGCGGGCGTCCGATGATGCACTTCGGCTGCTGCGCCACCTTCACGGGGCGTCCGTGCGACTGCGAGACGGTCCACCACGACACCCTGAACCCCGACCGCCACGGCTTCGACGACAACGTCCGGGCGGACCTGTTCACCGACAGCGGGCGACTGGCCCTCCAGGCACGGTCCGAGTACGAGGCCATGACCCCCGACGAACGGGCTCGGGTGGAGCGGGATTGGGAATCGCGATCCGAGTGGGAGCGCGAGCAGATCCGGGCAGCCGTGGAGTTTTGACCTGCTATGAGCGACATCGCGCAGATCGGGCTCGCCCGGGATCCCAAGCACAACTACTTCCTCGACGGGAATGGGCCGATCATCTCGGTGACGACCGTCCTCAAGATCGTCGACAAGTCAGGCCCGTTGGTGGGCTGGGCCAAGCGCATCACCGCGGAGGCCGCGGTAGACCACCGGGCCGACCTCGAGGGCTGGGTGGCGCTGGGCGGTCGGGATGGGGCCGTTGGGTTCCTCACCAAGGCCGCGACCAACGTCACCGAACAGGCCCGCGTCACGGGCTCCGACGTCCACGGCTACGCCGAGGCGATCTCGCGGGGTCAGGACGTCGATATCCCCGAGGAATTGCAGCCCTTCGTCATCGCCTATCGGGCGTGGATCACCGACTTCGCTCCGGAGTTCCTCGCGGCTGAGGAGATGGTGTGCTCCGTGACCCACGGGTACGCCGGGACCCTCGACGCCATCGCGAAGATCGCCGGGGAGACCTGGCTGATCGACTACAAGACCTCCAAGGGCGTCTACCCCGAGACCGCCTTGCAGCTCGCGGCCTACGGGCACGCCGAGTTCATCGGTCGGCCGGGTGATCCGACCCGATACGCGATTCCCCCTGTAGACCAGTACGGCGTCCTCCACCTCCGCCCCGAAGGCTACGAGCTCGTCCCCATGACGGTGGACGCGAGCACCTTCGAGGCGTTCCTCTCGGCGAAGCGCCTGACCGAATGGAAGTCAGGAGCAAGCATCGGGGCCCCGGTCGGTCCGGCGCTCCTGAAGTTCCCCCACGGACAGCCGAAGGAGGCAGTCGCATGACCACCGAAACCGTCCCCGAATACGTCTACGAGCTCGGCAAGGTCGAGCCCCAGGATCAGTTGGTCCGAGCCCTCAACAGGCTCGCCCAGGCCATCGAACAGGCCACGCTGGCGAAGCTCGACACGCCGCCGGTTGTCGTGCCTCAGCCGCTCGCGCCTCTTCCAACTCCCCAGCGTGCCAACCCTCTTGTCCCGGTCGAGGTCTGCCCGGCCCACAACCAGCCGTGGAAGTTCGTCCCCGCCGGCACCTCTAAGAAGACAGGCCTGCCATATGACGGGTTCTACGCCTGCCCCGTGAGGGGGTGCGACCAGAGGCCGCGGCAGTGACCCAAGCCGACGACCTCCTCGCCTACCTCCGCCGGAACCCCGGGGCGTCCAGCCTCGAGATCACCCATGACCTAGCCCTCGTGAACGTCACGGGCCGCATCTCGGATCTTCGGAACCGGGGCTACGCGGTCGACGCGAAGCGGGACGACCGGGGGATCTGGCGGTACAGGATCGTCGAGGAGCCCGTCCAGCTCGCAGCGTTCGGATGACGATCAAGGCGCGCCCCACGGTCTACAGGGGCACGCGCGGCTCATAGACCCAATCCGCGTTCGTGGACTATCCGTGGACCGAGGTGGCGCGTGTCGCTTGATGTATTCGTCACTCGCACCATCGCCGCCATCGAGGCCGATTCCGTCCGCGATGATGTCCGGCCGGTGCCCCTCGACGAGACCGCCTGGTCGCTGGCCCGCCTCAGTGACGAGGCCCTCGCCCGGCTCAGCACCTTTCTCCTCGACCTCAGCCTCCGGGCGCCCCTGTCGGGGCCAGCCTGGACACCGATCACGATGGTCGTCGAGGCCCTCCAGTCTGACATCCGTCGGGAGCTGGATCGCCGTGGCTGACCTGACGCTCGCCATGCACTTCGCCCGCGCTGGCATGGGCTACACGGGGGCGTGGGACCAAGGCGCCTGCGAGATCACAATCGACCACCTCCGCCGACGCTCGGGCGAGCTCCACGGCGAGGTGGTGATCGCCTCGGCCATCGTGGCCCGGGGCAAGGGCCATCTCCACCGGGCATCGTTCAACCTCAGCTCGTCCACCTCGCGGGATCGCCTCGCCAAGATGCTCGTCGACCGCAGTCGTCCCCAGGAACTCCCGTGGGACATCATGCTCGAGGAGTTCTGCACGGCGGTCCTCAATGCTGAGCGGGCTGGCTCGCCCGTCGTGAAGGTCGGCCAGCTCGCGCCCCGGTCCGAGGATTTCTATCTCGTTGACCCCCTGCTTCCAGACGGCAAGCCCACGATCGTTTACGGGGCTGGAGGAACGGGCAAGAGCTACCTCGCCGACATGCTCGCGGTCATGGTCGCCTCAGGGCACCAGGCCCTCGGCTGGCGCGTGCGGCAAGGGGCAGTCCTCTACCTCGACTGGGAGACCGACGCCTACGAGATCGACGAGCGGATCAAGCGCATCGCCGCCGGCATGGGCATCGGTGCCCCTCCGGTCCTGTATCGCGCCTGCACGGCGCCACTCGAGGACATGGCCGAGGACGTGGCCAGGCGGGTGGCCGACGAGCACGTCGCCCTGGTGGTCGTGGATTCGGTCGGCATGGCGTCGGGCACCTCGAGGGATGGCGGGGACGCCAACGAATCGGCGATCCGACTGTTCGGGGCGATCCGCTACCTCGGGGCGTCGGTCCTCGCCCTCGACCACATCACCGGCGAGGACGTCCGGTCGGACAAGGCCGTCGCCAAGCCCTACGGCTCGATCTACAAGGTCAACCTCGCCCGGTCGGTCTGGGAACTCCGACGATCCTCGGAGCAGGACCACTCGGGAGACTGGCACCTCGGCCTCTACCACCGGAAGGTGAACCGAGGGGGTTTGCACCAGGCAATCGGTCTCCGCGTCCGCCACCTCGAGAACTCAGTCGAGTTCCTCCGGGAGGAGATCGACGACGAGCTCTCGGTTGCGATGACCAACGGCGTCCGCATCGAGCGGGCACTTCGCCACGGCGCCCTGAGCGTGGCCGAGATCGCGGAGGCCACGGGCTTGGCCGACAACGTCATCCGGGCCGTCATCTCTAAGGACAAGGGGCGCGGACGGTTCGTGAAGGTCGGTGACAAGTGGGGGCGCAACGTGGTTGCGCAACCGGTTGCGGAGGATCCTCGACGTGTGGCCTGAGACCGTGCGCAACCCGGTTGCGCTTAAAGTTGCGGGACGGGGCGCAACTAGGGCTACCCCCTTTAGGGGGGTAGACGCCCTAGGGGTTGCGCACCGGGGAGGTTGCGGATGACCCGCGTCACCCCCGCCCTCCGAGACGCGGTGTTCGCCCGAGACCGCCGCTGCGTCCTGTTCAACCTCGACCCGGACCACGTCTGTCGGGACCGTTGGGGCCAGCCCCACATGCCCGGAGCCGTCCACCTCCTGACCATCGAGCACGTCAAGCGGGAACTCCGCATGGGCGTCCGGGCCGAGAACTCGATGGGGACGATGGTCGCCATGTGCTGGGCGGGGAATCTCGGACCGCCGACGAAGGTGCAGCGCGCCGCCATCCGGGCGTACCTGGCCGAAGTCAACGAAGGGGTGGAAGCATGAAGCACGACTTCTACATCCTCGGGTCGCCGGGGCTCGTCTGCACGTCCGTCTGCACGTCGCTCTCGGTCAAGGAAGCGACGGCGAGGCTGAACATGGAAGTCCCGACCGGCATCTCGTCCCGGTGGGCGAAGTCCAAGGACAAGACGTTTGCCACGGGCGAGCCGAACCCACACCGCTGCGAGACGTACTCCGACCACAAGCACTACCTCTTCAACTGCTGAGGGACCCGATGACCGACCGACCTGATGTAGAGACCCTTCGACGCTTGGAGGCAGCGGCAACACCCGGACCGTGGACGGACGCGGCGATCGGCTCAGAGGGACACGCGATCTGGCCGGTCCATGGAAAGGGCCGCATCGTCGCCTTTCGCAAAGACGCTGCGGCCCTCCTCACCCGAGTCGAGGAGCTGGAGACGACGCTGCAAACGATCCTCCTCATCGTTCGGGGCGAGCCGGGGCCGCTCCTAGCCAACTACCACGCCGAGGTCGAAACACTGGCCCGCTCCCTCCTCGAAGGGTCGTCGCGATGACCGGGACACAGGCACTAGCCGAGAGGCTTCACGACCTTGCGGCGAGAGAAGCGGTCGGGATCGTGGTGGAGAACGATGTCACGGAGAGCGGCATTACGGCGCGATCTCGGGCATGTGAGCCCGCCGACCATCTTCCGTTCGCCGCCGCCATCCTCGCCGACGGCTCTGTCTACCTCACCCCGGCCGAGGCAGCGCGAGTCGCGGCTATCGAGGAAACGGCGCGGGAGATTGTCGAAGGCGGCCCACATCGACGGGAGGCCCCGATGACCGACACGAGTCTGCGAATGCGCCTCGGGCCATTCCCGAACGAACTCGATGTCGTCCGCTCGATCCACAAGCGGCAGGAGGTCGCGACGCCGGACGACCACTCCGACGTGATGTGCGCGGTCTGCTACATCCTCGATGAAGGCTGGCCCTGCGCGGTCGCCCGCCTCATCGCCGTGTTGGATGAGCAGATCGCGGCCGAGACACCGGGAGGTGAGAAGTGAGACTCGAACACGAAGCCGCAGTCCGAGGTCTTCTACTCCCGGAGGGTATTGATGGTGGGATCGTTTATGAAGACCCGCATCTGCGGCTCTCCGAGGTTCTGGCCGTCGTTGACCCGGGAGAGCCCTTCATGCGCCTGTCGGATGCGCGAGAAACGGAGGTCCCCGGTGCCTGAGATGACCGACCCCGTAGCCCGACCCGCGACGCACGGTCTTCTCGACCGCATTTTCGGCCGCCACGATTGGGTGCTAACCGACGGGTTCTACTACTTCCGCAACGGCGGTGACGGCATGTTCCGCTACGAGTGTCGATGCGGCGCGCTCCGAGAGGCGTACTGGCCGGGCGAGCACGCAGCGGGTCGCCGACTCACCGACGAAGAGAAGAAAGCGCTTGGGCCGTACCTGTGACCGACCCCGTAGCCCGAGACAGGCCCCGAACCGAGGCCGGGAAGCGACTCGCAGCACAGACGCTTCCGGGTATGGCGGCAATCATCGTCGCCATCGAAGACGAAGCAGCCGGTGTCCTTCTACCCGACAACGTCTACGAAGACCCGGCCCGTTGGGGCGAGCGGTTCGAGCCCGACACGCTGGCGAAGGTGAGGGCCGAGGTCGAGGGGTTGATGCCTACCTATCCGTACACGGGCTCGACCGTCCGGCGGCGGGCGTTGACGGAAGTGCTCGAACGTCTCGCCGCCCTCGAAGCCGCCTCCGGTACCCCCGAGCCGCCCGCAGCTTCCATTGCGAGCATCCGTTCCTACGTCTGCACCTGCTCAACGATGACCGGCGCCGCGATCTATCACGGTCCCGATTGTGCGTACCCCGGACTCCGAGAGGCGCTGGAACGGATCGTCCTCGTCGCGGAGGGTGCCCCGGGTCCGCTGCTCGCCAACTATCGCGCCGAAGTCCTCAACATCGCCCGCGCCGCTCTGGCCGAGACCCCCGTAGCCCGAGACAGTGTCCTCCCACCCGACGTGCCGTCCACACGTCAAGGCTGCGAGGCCGAGTCGTCCTTCGGTAGGTGCATTCTCGCTCGTGGTCATGCTGGGACGCACATTGACGCCGAGCGTACCGAGTTCTCATATCGCTCCTCACGTCCAACCGCCTCCGGACTCCCGTGGCGGGATCAGTCTCGCGAGATCGTGGAGGACGCCGCTGCCGCTGGCGTAACCCCCGACGGCGATCCCCTCGACGCCGCATGGAAGGCGGTTGAAGTGGAACTGCCGGAGGGCTGGGTCATCCGGGGGCTCAGTCACGGAAGCCCCAATGACGAAAGGGAGTGGGTCGCAGGCGCAGGGACCGTGCCGTTCTGGGAGTCACGGACGCGTGTCCGGGGCTACGGCCCCACGCCCGCCGCCGCGCTCCGTGCCCTCATCCTCGCTCTGGCCGAGACACCCGAACCCGCCCATCCGCGTTCGTGTTCGTCCTGGTTCGCCAGTGACGCCACGACCGGCGAGGGCATCTGCGATTGCGGGCTGGTCGACCCGTGATCCGCGACTTCCTCAACGCCCTGTCCGTGATCGTCACCCTCCTGGTGTTCGCCCTCGTGTCCGGTGCCATCGTCGGGGCGTTCTTCTATGGGCTGTTCTCGGTTGCTGGGATGGCACCGCACCGATGATCCACCACGGCGACTGCCTCGAAGTGATGGCGGGCATGGAGCCCGAGTCTGTCGATGCCATCGTGACGGACCCGCCGTATGGCCTCGGCTTCATGGGCAAGGCGTGGGATGGCCCGGCCATCGCGGAGGCTGCCCGCAAGGATGCCGCGACCCGCAAGTCAGTCGGCCCGCACTCGTCCAGTCGTCCGGGGCGGACCGCCGCACGGTCGTCGTCGGCCTTCGGCTCGGCCGCGCACTACGCGGGGCCCGTGGCGGGAGGTCGGCCGTGGCAGGACTGGTGCTACCAGTGGGCTGAGGCCGCTTACCGTGTCGCCAAGCCTTCCGCCTACCTCCTCGCCTTCGGAGGGACGCGCACCGTCCACCGGATGACGGTCGCCATCGAAGATGCGGGCTGGATCATCCGCGACATGCTCGTGTGGGCCTACGCCTCGGGGTTCCCGAAGTCCAAGGCCAGCCTGAAGCCCGCGTGGGAGCCGATCGTCATGGCCCGCAAGCCCGGACCGCTGCGGATGCTTGCGATTGACGCGTGTCGGATCGCCGCGGAACCCATCGCACCGTTCGGAAGTCCGGCCAAGTCGTCGGGCGGCATTCTCAACAGGACCGGAGCGCCGCGCGAACAGTTCGAGCAATCGCCCCTCGGCCGCTGGCCCGCCAACGTCATCCTCACAGACCCCATCTTCGACGGCGGGGTAGAGGGGGTGGTGGGCGGTGGAGACACATCCAGCGGGAGCCGCGAGGGAACCTATGCCGTCACGGGCTATTCCAAGGGTTGGGGTGACACCAGTCGGAGGCTCGAGGGCGACTCGGGTACCTACTCCCGCTTCTTCCTCATCCCGAAGGCGTCTCGCACCGACCGCGAACCGCGATGGTCCCCCGCCACGAGTGACACCGGCAGGGGCGCAAGCGTGCGTGGGAGTGACCCTCTACTCGGCGAGCCTGTTGGAGCGGGCGCCCGTTCTGACACGTCGAGCACCGGCAGCGGAGCACGGCCATCGCTTCATACTCCCGATTCGTCTAGCGGGTTAGGACGCCGGGCTTTGACCCCGGAAAGCCTCGGTTCGAGTCCGAGGTCGGGAGCCACACGCCGCAATGTCCATCCCACGGTCAAGCCCGTCGACCTCATGCGCCACCTCGTCCGCCTCGTCACCCCTCCCGGGGGCACGGTGCTCGACCCCTTCCTCGGAAGCGGCACCACGGGACTTGCCTGCGAACTCGAAGGCTTCCCCTGGATCGGCATCGAGAAAGAAGCCGAGTCCGTCGCCATCGCTGAGGCGCGACTGAACGGCACGCAACGCGGCTTGGGTCTAGGCGCGTGATGACCACCCCCCGTCGCGGTGTCGAGCCGTGAATTGGCTCCGCCTCTTGGAGATCATCGCGATGGCACGGGCGCGAACGGGCATCGAGAAGAAGGTCGATCGGGGCTGGAACTGGCGATGCTACTGCGTCGTCTGCGCCGAGTTGCGGCGGTTGGTCGGATGATCGCCTCCCCCTCCCTCACCCCGGCTGAATCTCGCGTCCTCGAAGCGATGCGGACCGCTGACAACGAGGCGGAGGCCGCCCGCCGGCTCGGCCTGTCGCGGCACACGGTCGACGCCCACCTTCGGAACGCCCGTGCTAAATACGGGGTCCGCTCAACCCGCCAACTCCTCGCGGTCACGTTCGCCTAGCGCATTCGCGCAATACCAATCGCGAATCCCGGCAGCTAACCTTGCTCCGTGCGATCCGATCCTCCGCGCCAAGTGCCCGGCGCACCCCGGCGGCCGTCCGAATCCCCCCTCGTGACGGTCGCCGGGCTCCTGACATGGCCGAATGGGCATTGACCCCGTGGGCCTGGGCCTCATTGCGGCCCTCGATCGGCTTCGTGACGACTGGCGCGAGGATCTCGGCGGCCTCGAGGGTCGGGTGATGACCGCGATCGGCGAGTCCGGCCGCCAGTTCGGGGCCTACCGCGAGGAGCACGGTCGCGAGCACATCGCCCAGCGCGGCGACTCCGAGGCGGCCCACAAGCGCTTCGACGCCTTCATCAGCACCGCCGCCGTCGCCCAGGCCCGGCGCGACGGCGCGCTCGGCGTCATGAAGTTCATCGCCGACGCCCTGGGCCGCAACTGGAAGGCCCTCGCGGCGATCGGCGGGACGGTCGCCCTGCTCCTCGGCAACGTCCACGTGAACGTGGGGTTCCAATGACCTTCGCCCCGACCCTCGTCACCCGATACCCCGCGCTCGATGTCATGCGGCCGTACAACGGCCCGTGCGGCATCTGCGGCGGTCCCGACCAACGTCATCGTCTGGCCGACTCCATCGTGGAGAACGTCGGCGGTGGAGACTCGCCCGGGTTCGTCGCTGAGGTATACGAGGTCCCCGTCGCAACGGTCTGGGCGCTCGTCACCATCCGGGAGGAGAACCGGGCGCGACACCGCTACCGCTGGGGCCGACTCATCGCGACTCCCGTGCCGAACCCCGAAGTCCCGACGATCTTCGAGGGGACGGTCGGATGACGTACCCCTACGTGCAAGCCAAGTGGTTCACGCCCGGAGCGATCACGCAGTACCGCGCCATCGTCGTGCACATGGCCGAGGGGGGCGGCACGGTGAACTGGCTGACCCACCCGACGAGCGACGTGTCCGCAAGCCACGTCATCGAATACAGCGGCCGGATCGTGCAGATGGTGAAGGACGGCGACGCCTCCCACTGCCAACACGTGAGCCCCGAGCCCTACACGTCCGAGAACCACGGCATCTACAGCTCGCTCACAGGACGCGCGGTGCTGGGCGCGGACGGCTGGGCCGACGTCAACCGCTACGTGTTCGCGGTCGAGATCGAGGGCTTTCGGGTCAAAGGACCGAACGACGCCCAGAAGGTCGCCCTGAAGGCGCTTGTCACCGATCTCCGGGGCCGGTTCCCGTCCATTCGGGGCCTCTTGGGGCACCGGGACGTGCAGGACAAGTCATGCCCCGGCGCGCTCATCCCCTGGGCAGAGATCGGCGGGCACGGAATGTTCGAGGAGGACGAGGTGCAGATCACCAAGACGGTCCGGGAACGATGGCATCCCACGGTCACGGGCTCGACCTCGAATGGCGTCCTCCGGGCCACCCCCGACCGCGGCGCGCCCATCGTCGACCGCATCCCGGCGACCTCGCAGATCATCACGGTCGCGGAGGTCCGTACGGTCGCGGGCACGGATGGCAACTGGCGGCTCGTGGAGACCGCCGACCTCTCGACCCTCTACGCGCTCCGGGCCGACTGGATCAG
>Ga0209341_10000693_pt1 | contig 34619 bp, 42 predicted proteins | sample RifCSP13_2_FD_184020 | JGI IMG/M metagenome (GOLD analysis project Ga0209341, IMG submission 184020) | Soil microbial communities from Rifle, Colorado - Rifle CSP2_sed 13_2 (SPAdes) (version 2) | ecosystem: Environmental > Terrestrial > Deep subsurface > Rock core/Sediment | place: Rifle...
CCGCGGTCTGTTCAACGTCGATACCGAGCATGCCTACCGGCGGGCGGTGGAGTTGGATCCGGAGTTTGCGGTGGCTTATGCGCACCTGGCTCGGGTCTTAAAACGGCTGGGACGCAAAGATGAGGCAGAGCCGCTTTACGAAAAAGCGATCGCTCTGGCAAAAGAGCCCGCCACCCTGAACTTGATTGCCGAATCGCTTCAGGCTGAACAGCAATGGGACAATTCAGAGCCGGTACTAAAGCGCGCGCTTGAGCTGGATGCTCGCAATCCGGTGGCGCTGTTCCTAATGGGCCGAATGTTGATCGTAAAAAAGCGTTATGAAGAAGCAGAGTCGTTTCTGAAGAATGCAACCGAAATAAGCCCGCGAGCATTTCAACCTTACAATCTGCTTGGAAGTGCCTATCTGGCGATGGCACGTTATCAGGACGCGGAGAAAACTTATCAGCGGGCGTTGGAGCTTGCCCCAGTTGAAGAGCGCCGGCAACTCGCCGGTGCTTTTGGCTTTGAGGGTGTGGGCGATGGTTATATGAAGACCAGGCAGAAAACGGACGCGGCTCGAGCCTATCAGCGAGCGCTGGAATTGGATCCTGAAAACAGAGCACTAGAGCGGAAACTTTCCAGTGCGCGTCCCCGTTAGAAACTAATTCGAGATGAGGTTTGATCTAAATGAAGCGTTGCCCCAAATGTAACCGTACTTTCCCCGACGAGAACCAGAAATTCTGCACTGTGGACGGCGGCCTCTTAATTGGCACTCAACCTGCTTTCGACCCTAACGCAACTATTAGAGCTTCTTCGGAGGAGTTGGGTCTTCACACGGAGCCCGGGGCACGCGAGCGCGCGGACAGCGTCAACACCAGTCGTGAATTACCGGATCTGAACGCTACGGTAGCAGCCGATCCATCTGCTCCAACCGCGGTGTTCCAGCGAAATACCGGTGCAGCTAGTAGATCAACATCCGCCGAGCTGGCGGCACCTACCATAGCTACTGCTGCTCCGGCGACAGTAATTACGCCGGCGCCAGCCGTGCCGCCGCCACCGATTGGGATTTCACCCCCGCCGCCGACCGGGAGGCCGCAACCCCCAATCCCTACAAAGAAGAGATCAAAACTGCCATGGATACTCGGGGGCTTACTGTTGCTCCTGCTCCTGGGTGCCGGCAGCGTAGTCGGTGTCTTCTTTTACGTGGTTAAGCCCCGCCTCGACGAACTACGCGAACGCGGAATAGTTGTCCGTGAAAGCGGTCCGCCTGAAAACAGAAACGAGAACTCCAGTGCCAGCGGCGCGGATGCTGCCAAACCCGAGCCTGCAACTACTGAAGAGAATGCTTTCTTGCCGCCGCCTGACGCAGTGAAGTTCACCAATTCAAACTCGACGCTCGACGGAAGACTGGCCGAACACTACGTAGGCTTCTCGTTCTATTACCCGAACACGTGGCAGAGCGATCCAAAGGCCGGAGTTCCGGGAGCCAGCAATTTCGCCCGAGTTCAGAAGATGTTCGAAGACGACACGGGTGAATACCTACAGGAGAGCGCTACTTTCAGTTGGTATACGAGCAATGGCACCTTCGAGTCGGATGCGTCAGTATTTCCCGAGCGCGCCAGGAGTTTCAGCAGTCAACTTGCCGCCAATCTCCCCGGCTATGAGAAACTTTCAGAGAACCCCACTGCGATAAACTCCCTGTCTGGGTATGAATTTCGTTTTCAAGGCATTTTCGAGGGTACGGGCAAAGGTGATCTTCCCTACTGGGGTCGAGCAATATTTGTTCCACCTGGTAAGGAGGGCGAGAAGAATGGTGTAGTCATCGTCTTGATGGCTAGCTCACTGGCATCCGGATTAAGTGGAATAGAAGATGTCGGTGAAAGGGGAGAGTTGCCGCTAATCCTCGAAAGCTTTCGTTTTAATAACAACTAGGAGTGCGTATGGAGCTGCTGAATGTAAGCCCCCGTAAGTAGCGCTTGTAGGGATCGACTCAAGGTGAGAATGCTTGCTCGTAAAGACGACAGGAAGACACTTGGATCAGCACGGATCGAAGCCGTCTTCTTTCTCGTGCTAATCGGTATCTTCAGTGCTTCGAGTTGTAATTCAACCGATGAAAGCACCAGGAAGACTACTCCTGCGGTAAACAATGCGGGACGCGCATTACCGTCCACACCGACAAGCCTTACTACATTGCCACCTAATGTTCTCGAGGCGGAACTTAAGTCGGTCCGTGGCGCCCCGATCAAGCTTGGGAACTATGCAGGCAAAGTTCTGGTTGTAAACTTTTGGGCTACCTGGTGTGGACCTTGCCGCCTGGAAACACCTGAGTTAGTACTGTTGCAGAAAGAATATAAGTCGCAAGGCGTTGAAGTGATCGGTTTGTCGACCGAGAGTCCTGGGGCGTCAGCAGAAGGCGTGCGTAGCTTCGTTAAGGATTTCAATGTTAATTATCAGATTGGCTGGGCCACGTCGGAAGTGGCCTCCAGCCTCATGCTCGCCGCAACGACCGACGTGGCTCAAACTTTTGTACGCGGACGCGATGCGATTCCCCAGACCTTTGTGGTCTCGCCCGACGGACGAATTGTGAAGCGTTTCATTGGCTTTAACCATTTGAGTAGCCCGCCGCAGTTGAAGCAGGCGATTGAAGACGCCCTAAAGAGTTAGACGCGATCGCATGATCTTTGGAACGCTCTGGAAAAGTTAAGCCGTTCGAATTAATTTTTTTTAGCTTTTCTCTTAGACCCGTGTTCCTCCTCCGAGAGTTTATCTCGTAATCCTTCTGATACCTGCCCTTTCGTCTCCCTTTCAATATCTTTGATTTTGGCTTCAACACGCTGATTGGCCTGGTCGATCGCCGCCGGCTCCTCAGTCTCATCCTGAGTTTTGATCTTCTGCAGATTAAGTTCCATTGCCGTGTTAGGGGTCTATCGGATTCGGGCCAGTGCGTGTAATATTGCGCACAATCCGAGTGGCGTGGATTTTTTGGCAAGGGAGCCGCAACAGGCCCCCCGATAACCCTCGGACGCTTGGATTTCAGGAGGAAATATGACGCATAGCTCGCAAATTATGAGGATTTGTTTAGGATTAGTACTGGTTTTTCTTGGGTCTAACGGTAGTGCGTTGGCGCAGAAATCACGGATGCATGACGCGGCGCGCCACTCCAGTGATGCAGCCAAAGTTTTTACCGAAATCATGAATACGCGGGACAAGGCGATCCCTAAAGAACTGCTTGACAAGGCAGAAGCTATCGCGGTTTTCCCGGGCGTGATCAAGGCAGCATTCATCTTCGGTGGGCGCGGTGGGCAGGGGGTGATCAGCAGGCGAATCCGCGGCGGTTGGGGAGCTCCTGTGTTCTTCAATTTAGGTGGCGGCAGCTTTGGGGCGCAGATAGGCGCCCAGAAGACCGATTACGTTTTGTTAATTATGAATCAGGATGGACTCAACGGACTAGTAAAAGACAAATTTGAGATGGGGGGCGAGGTGGGCGTAGCAGCTGGTCCAGTTGGTCGTGAGGCCGCTGCCTCTACCAACCTGACACTCGATGCGGGCATTCTCTCCTATTCCCGCACCAAAGGAGCATTCATCGGCGCAGCATTGAAAGGCGCCGTGATCAGCCCAGACAATGATCTGAACGAAGCGGTGTATGCCCGTAAGGCAAGTGACCTGTTGACTGGAAAACCAATACTAATGGCCGACATGCCGGCGAGCGTGCGAATCTTTCCTCGTACTCTGGTGCGCTACTCTGTGCGCTGAAGGCGTTTACCTCTCTCACAATCTGATCGTACAATCAAAGCGGCTCGCAAACGCTTGACGCATTTCTCCCTGCGCCATAGAATGCGCGTCGTCTTCTCGAGGTTCGTTGTTCTTTACCGCTCGTCTGGAATTTCACTCGGGACTTGCTTGAACTTATGCTCCCACGGACGCAACGCCAAAAAGAAATTCTCGACTACATAACTCGCTTCCTCGAGCGGCATGGTTACGAACCATCCTACGCGCAGATCGCCAGACACTTTGGAGTTAAATCACGCGCAACGATTGCCAAGCATATTGCCGCGCTTGAAAAGCGGGGTTTGCTGACGCGCCAGCATGAAGACGGATCTTTTGCTTTGACGGTGAAAGTTGACGACGCCGACGCGCTGTGTGAAGTGAAGCTGCTGGGCGGTGTTGCCGCGGGTGCACCTTTAGAAGTAGTCGATTACCAGGAGACCATTCCGGTGCCGCGGTTTCTGCTTGGCCGTGTCCGTCCCGAAAAGGTGTATGCGCTTCGCGTGAAAGGCGACTCGATGATCGACGAACACATCTGTGATGGCGATATCGCGTTGATTGAGAATCGCACGGATGCGAGAGATGGTGAGATCGTAGTTGCGCTGTTGGTGGAGGAGAATCAGGCGACCCTTAAAAGACTCTATCGGCGGGGTATCAATGTTGAATTGCACCCAGCCAACTCGCAACTCCAGCCACTTACTATTCCGGCCAGCCAGGTTACCGTCCAGGGGATCTTCCGTGGCTTACTCCGTCCAACCAACTAATTGTTCAATTTAGTAGAATTACGCTGCGCTTTCCGCCTCAGAACACTCTGTTCTTTCTGACTCCCGGCATCACGATCTGATCGGCCAGTTTATCCGCCAGGGGAGATTTCATTTTTCTGAGAATCTGCTCCTCTTTTTCAGCAGACCGTCTGTCCCCGTAAGAGAGATGGGAGAGTCCGAGACCAAAATGGGCGGAGGCAAAGTCCTGTTTCAGACGAATCGCATTCTCGAATTCCGTTGCCGCATTTCTGAATGCGCCGCTGCCATAGTAGGCGAGACCGAGAGCATAATTTACCTCTGCCTGGGGTGGTGCTGCCGGCGCCGGCTTGTGCTGCTCTGAATCCAAAACCCGCGCTCTGATCATGTACAGCGACTGTTTCAGCGGATCGATGGCGGCCGAGCTGTCGCCTATCTGGAGGTAAGCTGTGCCCAGCCGGTAATATGAATCCGCATCAACGAAGGCACGCCTCAGACGAATAGCCTCCTTGTATGCCTTGATGGCTTCCTTGTGCTTCTCCATCGCTGAGTACGCCAAACCAAGCCGGCAATATGCGAGTGCGTCAGTGCTATCAGCTCTTATCGCTTGATTGAAGTATTCCACAGCCGCAGCGTATTTCGCTGTTGCGAGGCTTGCCATGCCCCTTTCAAAGGGCGTAACAAACGGCGCCGGCGAGGAAACTGTTTTAGACGGCAGTGGCTTTGAGTCTGAAGCTGGCGATGTAATCGCAGCGGCTTTGGCCGGTGGGTCCTCGGTCGATGAGTTTGACTTCTTCTCCGGCACCCGAACGGCGGAGTTTGCAGCCAGAGACGTGTTGCCGCTGTTCCCCACTGTTGAGTCAGGCTTTCGTTCGACAGGTTGGGAAGCTGAGGTAGCGGCAACTTTGTTTGAGTCTGCTGCCGGCGGCGCTGGCTTGGTCTCCTCCTCAAATGGGGCTACGGGTAACGTCGACGCGGGAGTGACCTTCTCGTCGCTCCGCACCGCGGCGATGTTATTCGTCGATCCTCCCGTCTTGTTCTCAGTCGGATTGATAGTTGAAAGTTTTCGAGTGCCAAAAGTATAAGTCAGCACGCTGAATATTTTGGCCGGCTGGCTTGAGAGTGCACTGGGCGAAAAGCGTGCTTTAAGACCGGCACGCGCCGCCGCTTCCATAAGCAACGGATTGCCCGAAATGGCCCGCACAGCCGCCACTGCGCCTTTCTCGTCAACAATCAATTGCACTTCGACATTGCCTTCAACTTGCGCATTGGCTATTTCGGGAGGAAGGTCAGGTTCGGGTAACTCTACCGCAGCCTTTCTCAGCACCGCTTCGGAAACATGTATGACCGGTAATCTTGTTGACTCCTCTTTCACGGTCGCCGCGACATTTGTCGGTGGAAGTGAAAAGGTCTCTTCAGACTTATTTGCAGGACTTGGCTCGGCGACGGCCGGCTTCTTCAATTCCTTTGCCGCTGACCCCGACTCGGCTACGCCCGTTATGTTGGGCCGGTCAGGTCTCGGTTTTCCAGTCCGGGCCAGGCTCGTATCGCCCACAGCAGGCGTCACGTTGGCGGCCGCAGTCCCTGCCGGAGCAGAAAGTTTGGTAAGTGCATCACTAAAGTAATAGGTGATTGTCCTATAAGTAACCTCAACGGGTTCATATGTGACGTTCCCATTTTCGTACACAGCTACGGAACTGGTCATCTTCTTCCAATTTCCGAATTCGTCTGATTCGTATTCGTACCTCTCTTTGCTAAGAATGGCTCCATCCGGAGCACGCAAAACCATCTCCATTATGTTGCCGTTGTTGTCATACTGATATTGTTCTTTTCCGGTGAGGGTATTACTGTCCACGGGATAAGCCACCGAATCAATCTTTTCGCCCTTTGGACCATAGGTCGTTACCTCGCGAAGGACGCGAGGAGATTCAACCGTTTTCCCCTCCTTCACCAGAATCTTGGCACTCTCGATGCGCACTCGCCGCACTGGTCCACTTAAGCCATCCTGCTCTCGAGTGCTGCTTCCGGCGGACAGAGAGACTGACGAAGCGCTCAGTTTTTCCTGCGCAAAGACGGAAATGTCGATTGACAGAAGCGCAAGGCAAGCAGAGGTTATGAAAATTTCTTTTATTGTCATCGCTTCACCTTCTTAAGGTTCAGTTAACACTTGAACGACTATAGTTTCCACGCCCTTGGTCTCTTTTGGATAACGACGCTGCCTAGCGATGCGAAGCGCTGTGGCTTCAAACGCTTCCAAACCAGGTTGGTGATTCTTTATATAGGCTTCCGCCACGAAGCCGTTTTCTATCCGGATTACTACCGGAACCCTCCGAAAAGGTAGCTTTGAGGCAGGTGTCTCCGCGACAGGCAATTCTGTTACCGTGGGCGCAGGCTGGGGCGATTCTGCCGGGCGGCTCTCAACTGTGTCGGAAGTCGTGTCGACTACTCTGCCGGTCTCTATACGAACCGACCTTTCTGGAACGATCGTCGGCTCTGGCGAACTCTTTGGTGAGGGCGCCTTTGTTGCCTCAGCCCTGGCGACGCTTGGAGGTTCTTTTATTTCCTTCCGCATGCTCTCCACGCCCGTGTTTGCCGCAGAAGAGTTAGCCGAGTCCTCTGAGAGGCTGCCGGATGCCACTGGCGGCCGGGCTTTACTGCGTAGGGCAGTGATGCTGACTGCGGCTACTGCCATCAGCAGCAGAATGGAAGAGGCCCTCACGCTGATGCTGGCTTGTGCGTTCCCGGATTGTCTCACCAGGTCGACGGACGATTTCGAGCGAGGGCGTTCCGCAACATCGGTTTTCTCGGCTGGTCCAGGCGCCGGAGAACTGCTGGGCACCGGGGTTGGAGATGAGTCTGCAATTGTTGACGAAGCAGTACTCGACTGTGTTGCAGGTGTTGGGGAGGGGATCAATGTATCTTCAGTTTGAGGGGATTGCGCTGAGAAAAGGTATGGAACCGGGACGGCCGTGACCTGATCACGGCGCGTAGTCTCAAGCTCAGAAAGAGGTTTTGGATCCTTAATTCCACGTTCTTCGATTAGAGTTTCCTTAATCGCCAGGATTTGCTGCAGGAGGCTAATCTCATGAGCCTTTTTGAAATCCCAGGGAGGGATTTCGAAGCCCGGATCAAACTGGAATTCGGTCCCGTTCATTGCAATCGCCAAATTCACTGCCGGAAGGCCTGTAAGAGGTCCCATCCGCGCGGCTGCCAGTTCGCCATTATCAAAATAGAAGAAGGCCTTTGTTGAACCCAGGTTGATCAGAAGTCTGCCACTCGCTTTGTCTTGGGAAAGAATCGCGACTACTTCCGGCAGGGAACAGCCGCTCAAGCTTTCGTCTGTGCTCATGTCCGCACCCATAAGCAAGTTCTGGCAAGCGTGTAGTCGGGAAACTGGCCTGCTGTAGAGACTAGAAAACTAACACCTCAAGAGATACGTTTATCAGAGAACCCGAGCCGTCCGATTCAAAAGGGCAAAGTATTCAAAAGATCAAATCCAAATGTTTCCCTTGATGAAGTGGATTTTTAGATTGAACTACTGGAGGTTATCTGGATTCGATAGCTGGGTTGTGCAAGAACAAGTACGCACGGGCGCTCGGAAAGCATCGCTCGACGCGTTTACAGCCTTATATACCCGTTGTGACACACCTGTCAACGGTGGCAGGGCAGAGGGTTCCCGAACGCCAGTACGAGGCGAGACAAGTGGCGCCCTTTTATACACTGAAAGTCGCTTGGAGGGCTTTCAGGTCCTATCCCAATAACAGTATCCGTGCAGGTCCCCCCTTGTTGGAGGATTGTCCTAACGATTATTAGTGGAGCCGGCTGCCGGAGTTGAACCGGCGACCTTCTAATTACGAATCAGACGCTCTACCAACTGAGCTAAGCCGGCTTATCACGGCGAAAAAAGACGCTTCAGACGAGAGGCGTGACCACGCCCAACTGAACCTGCACTATACGAATGCAAATACTACCATTATTCTCGCGACGTGGTCACTTTACCGCGACTTGCTTTATGTGCAAGACGTTAGAGGCATTATACTCGAACGCTCTTGCACTTGCTCTACACGCCGCTCGGTGGAAGCGGCGCATTGGAAACTTATAAGGCCATAGTTTGCTAATAGCCGCGCCCGGTCAACTCGGACGTTAGCTGTACAGAATCGAGAGCTTTCCTAAACCGGAGGAGGTGAAGTATGTTTCGAATACTGAAAGGCTTGACGCTACTGGTACTGTGCGCCACCGTCGTATCGGCACAGAGTTCAAGAAAGAAACCCATCGAAGGGGCTTGGAAGGTGACAGAGATTGTTGTCACTGGCGCGAACGCATCAAATGTGCCAAATCCGCAGCCTGGGCTGATCATATTTGCCCAGAAGCATTACAGCGTAATGTGGGTTCCAGGGAACCAACCGCGCAGTTTGTTCAAAGGAGAGGACCCCACTAACGAGGAAAAGATCGCAGCATATGATTCTTTCGTCGCCAATTCGGGCACCTACGAAGTAGATGGAGCAACATTAACCCTCCACCCGATGGTCGCCAGATCTCCGAACTTTATGGCAGGCGGAGTATCGAAATTACAACTGCGGATCGAGGGAACAACCCTGTGGCTCACCCAGAAAAACACGGACGTCAGAATTCGCACCGAGAACGGCGTGGCGCCATCATCTGGCCCGGCCAGTGAAACGCGGTGGAAGCTTAGTCGCGTTGAGTGACTTGCGAATATAAAGCAAGAAATGACGTGAACTTTGGGCCAGCTAACAAGCGGCTGAAGCGGACCGCTGAGAACCGCAGTCGCTTAGCCCGTAGGCTGTTGGGCGGCAGTGGATTATTAATGGCCGAGGGGAAGGAGGACCACCATGTCGTGCCGCAACATGCCTGAGAACTGGGAACCACCGGTCCCCGCTTGGTGCGCTCATCTTGGCGACAGCGCGTCGCTGGTGATCGCCTACATCGGTGTGCAGTCCCTTAATGGCGACGCGGGCAATCCCGAGGCTGCTCTCCGTTTCATCCGGAGCGGAGCCGACGCTCCCGACCATGTTGAGCGTGGTAGATTCAACGACCTCGCCGGGCTCGTGAATCATGTCTTTGTGTGCTACTGGCGCGACCCGTTGGCGTACTCGCGCTTTGCCGAAGGGAGTGCATTTGCGCAGTGGCTCGCCGGCGGTGGTCTCCTAACCAGTGACGTAGGCGTCTGGGTCGAAGCTTTTCGCATCCCACTGGCGCGGTTCGAGACCCTGTTCTCCTCCCAGAGTCCAGCAGGTGCGGCGCGCCTCAGTGACCATCCCATGACCGGTCCCGTCATGGAGCACGGTTATTGGGGCGGGATGCGCGATAGGATGCCCGCAAGCGTCACCGGCGAGTTCTCCACCCCGTTGGAAGGCATTCCCAAAGTCACCAATCATGCTGAAACGCTGGGCCGCCGCCTCGTGCTGGCGCCGCCCGAGAATCTCTGTCTAATTCGATCTGCGCAAGATTGGTCCTCCTGCAGTGGCGAGGAACGCCGCAGCTATCTCCGTGATGTCCATCCGGTGCTCAAAAGGGGCATGCGATTCCTGATGGAGAATCCTGCTGAGACTCAGAAAGGGATCAACGCTAGATCACGCTGACCGTAAGTTATAGAATGGCGAGACTTCCGAACGCTGTCGCTATTAGAATGCGCTGTTTCGGCTGTCAACTAGATCGACGTCAGCGATTTTGTTGAGTGTTGTTTGCTAAATAGATTGAGGGAGGGAAGGCGCCTAAAGTCATGCCTAAAGATCCGACACGAAATATCGTCCGCTACAAAATCGGCGGCAGTCATCTGAACGAGTTCGAGTTTCACAAGCATCAAGGTGAAATGGCTGAAGAGTTTCAGGCACCGGGGGATGAGGGCCGCGAGTTAGGTAAGCGGAGCCAGGCCGACCGCGTGGCCCAGTTAATGGCTGCAGCAAAACGGAAGGCTGCGAAAAACAGAAGACGTAAAGCGAAAGCAAGCGGTGCGGAAACCAATTCAGAACAGAAGACCAAGTCTGCTGCGCCTGCTACAGCTCGCAAACGTTCCGCGGCAAAGGCGAGCGTCAGCAAGAAATCTGATCGACAAAAACCACGTTCCAGAAAGGCTACTGCCAGATAACACCTGCATGCCTGAAGTTGTAGTCATCGGCGGTGGTTTGGCGGGTGTCGAAGCTGCATGGCAGGCAGCACGGGCCGGAGCGCGTGTTCGGCTCTTTGAGATGCGGCCCGCACGACAAACGCCAGCACATCGTACTGATAAGCTGGCAGAAATCGTCTGTTCGAACTCTCTAAAATCGGATGAACCGGGAACAGCTCCCTATCTATTGAAGGAGGAGTTGCGCCGCGGCAGGTCGCTGGTGATGCAAGCAGCAGCCGCGACTCGCGTGCCAGCTGGGACTGCACTGGCAGTTGACCGCCAGCGCTTTGCGGAATACATAACAGAAAAGATCGCAGATGACCCGGCGATTGAGTTGGTGCGAGCGGAGGTGACCGAACTCAACTTTGAAACCGTGACTATAATCGCCACAGGCCCGCTCTCCTCTGCTGCCCTCACAGCGGAGATCTCTGATTTGACAGGCAGCGATCAACTCTATTTCTACGACGCTATTGCCCCGATTGTGTCTGCCGAGTCACTTAATCAGACCGTCGCCTTTCGGGCAGCGCGCTATGGCAAAGGCGGAGACGACTATCTAAACTGTCCGCTAAACCGTGAGGAGTATGAGCGGTTTGTGCTTGCGCTCACGGAAGCCCAGAGCGTGCCGCTGCAACGGTTTGAAGAGACGCATTGGTTTGAAGCCTGTCTTCCCATTGAAGAACTGGCCAGAAGAGGTTTCCACACGCTGCGTTTTGGGCCGATGAAACCGGTGGGCCTGGTTGACCCGTGTACCGGACGCGAGCCTTACGCCGCAGTTCAATTGCGCCAGGAAAATTTGATGGCCGACGCATACAGCCTGGTGGGCTTTCAGAATCATCTACGTTATGGCGAGCAAGCACGAGTCTTGCGTTTGATTCCAGGGCTGGAAAAGGCAGAGTTTCTCCAGTTCGGTCAAATACACCGCAATACATATATCTGCTCACCGCGCGTACTTTCTGCCACGATGCAGATGCGGCAGCGGGCAAACTTTTTCTTTGCCGGTCAGATTACAGGAGTTGAAGGTTACGTCGAATCAGTGGCAATGGGTTGGCTGGCCGGGATTAACGCTGCCCGGCACCTGGTTGGTCAAGACCCGGTTTTCGCGCCGGTCGAGAGCGCAACGGGCGCTCTAGCGCACTACGTGTCCAATGCTCAGACCAGGAATTTCCAGCCTGTAAACATCACTTTTGCCTTGCTGCCGGCGCTACCAGACCGGGAGCACCAAGGCGTAAAGAGAAAGCGAGATCGGCGGCAACTGCAGGTGCAACTGGCGCTGAAAAAATGGGACGCGTGGCTGCAAGAGATTACAGATCGATCGCTAACAGAAGTGATGGCCTAATGAGAAGCCGGCGCTACTCAGCCAGCACCGTTGCGCTATTGATCATTCTCACCTTCGTGCTTTCAACTACAGCAGGCGGCCAGTCAGGTCGACGAAAGAACTCCTCCAAACCTCCGGCACAAAAGAAGACTAGCCCAATCGCTGACCCCAAGCCTATAACCACGGTGGAGGCGCCGGCGCAATCAACCAAGAAGAGTGCGGGCGCTTCGTCACATAAAACTTCCGAAGAAATCGAGGAATCCGACATCCTACGGATTTCGTCAAATCTGGTGCCGATTCCGGCCTCGGTAGTAGATGTGAAGGGATATGCAGTCACAACTCTGGGGCTTCGGGACTTTGAGTTGAGGGTTGATGGTCAGGTGCGGCCGATAAGCGAAATGACGCGAGCCGAAACTGCCGTTCGGCTGGCAATGCTCTTCGACAACAGCGGCAGCCTCGACTTTGCCCGCCAATTCGAAACGCAGGCGGCCAAGCATTTTTTCCGTCGAGTAATTCGGCCAATTGATGAAGCGGCGATCTATTCAGTCGAGACAGAAAGTTACCTGGCTCAGCCATTAACCAACGATATCGGCAGATTGGAACAAACGATCGAAAGCTTTGGTCGTCCGGAGGGCTCTACTTCTCTTTTTGATGCAATTATCGACGCGGCCGCTTATTTGCGACCTTATGCGGGCCGGAGAGTGTTGGTGATTGTCTCTGATGGGGTGGAGACAACAAGCCGCGCCGATTTCGAAATCACACTGCAGCGGGTGTTGGCGGATGACTGTCAGATTTTCGTAGTTCAGACTGGCCTGTACGATGGCGCAAACGTTCGTGCGTTGGCAGCTGAGCGCCGGATGCAGGAGTTTGCAGTCCAAACTGGCGGCGCGGTCTATGTTCCCAGGAGTACGACAGAGCTGGAAACAGCCTTTGCGCAAATAGCCGCCGATCTCGCTGAGCAATATGTGTTGAGTTACTATCCGAGTGAAAGTGCGCGCGACGGGCGGTTTCATGTCATCGAGCTGCGCATAAGTTCGCGCAAGGATGTTCGGGTCAGAACGCGCAAAGGCTACTACTCACCGAAGGCCTGAATAAGGATTACTCGATATACGCACATTAAGCTATAATCCGCGGCACCCCGAATGACAATACATCCGGAGGCTTAAGAACCAGGGGTCGAAAACAGGGTCTACCATGCAGGCTGAAAAACTCGCTCACTTTCAGAACATGCTCCTCGAGCAACTGCGTCAGCACACGGAGCATATAGCCCGTGACCAGGCTGCCGCACTCGAGCTCTCAGACGACGGTGTTAAAGACAGCGTCGATTTTTCGATGATGGATGTGAACAAAGAGCTCGCCTTGCGACTTGGCGACCGTGAGTCGCGCATGGTTGCCGACATTGACCAGGCATTGTTGCGGATTAAGGAAGGCAGTTACGGCAAGTGCGCCCGATGCGGCAATCTCATCGAGGAGCGTCGCCTTGAAGCACTGCCTACCGCCCGTTATGACGCTGCGTGTCAGACGGAAATTGAAAAGGCAGATGGAGGGAAGGAAGTCTCCACCCTATGACAAGGGCCATACGGACTTGTTCGCTGATAGATCGTGAATAAAGCGGAAAGCGCGATTTGCAGCCTGAGATGTTGGACCAGTTACTAGCTCAGTTTCTCGAACACTTGCGTTATGAGCGCAACCTGAGTGAACACACCTTACGCAACTATTCGAGCGATCTCGAGCAGTTTCTCAGCCATCTTGCTTCGCGCCCGCTACCATCCTCCGGAAGAAGAACTTTTCCCGAGATTCGACAGATCGATCACCTTACGATTCGCGAATGGCTGGCCACGCTCCACTCCTCCCAGAAAAAGAAAACCTCTGTCGCCCGCAAACTCGCAGCCTTACGCACTTTCTTTCAGTTCCTGTTACGGGAGGGCATCGTTGATCTTAATCCAGCAAAACTGGTGTCCACGCCCAGGCTGGAAAAGAGACTGCCACAACACGTGTCGGTAGAAGAGGCAATCCGTTTTATTGAAACACCCGACAAGGAAACAGACCTCGGCAAAAGAGATCGCGCCATGCTGGAGTTGATGTACGGAACGGGTGTGCGTGTTTCTGAGCTCACGAAGCTTAATCTGGAAGACGTCGACACGAAAAACAAACTGATTCGTGTGATGGGCAAGCGGCGCAAGGAACGGATAGTGCCGTTCGGTGACCCGGCACGCGAGGCGTTGAGAACGTATTTAGACATCCGCGATCACTTTCTTCAGAATGCGCCCCTTGCCGAGCGTGAGGCAAATGTCCTTTTTGTGAATTATCAGGGTACACGAATCACAACGCGGTCAGTCGGTCGCATGGTGGAGAAATACATCCGAATTTGCGCGGGCATGCACGATATCAGCCCTCACGCTTTGCGGCATTCATTTGCCACGCATCTGCTGGATAGTGGTGCGGATCTGCGCGACATTCAGGAACTACTCGGCCATGCCCGCCTTTCCTCGACCCAAATTTACACTCATGTTTCAATGGAGAAGCTGATTGAAGTCTACGACCGCGCCCATCCAAAAGCCTGATGTCCCCATGTATGGGCGGCACTCGTGAGCGTGTCTCAAAGACCCAGATCATTTTCCATATATCATTTGACACTCCTTTCATTTCCGAATAAAGAACACTGGCAATCGTTTTCAAGGAAGAATGATGGATATGGAGCCTTGTGTGTACTCTTCTCGCCGCGGTCATCTAGCCCTCTCGAAAATGGAAAATGCGAAACGTCAAATGAGATATGGAAAATGCTTTGCGAATCTAGCGAGAGCCGAGACGGGGGCGGCCACGGAGTGCCGCCCTACATGTGGCAGATCAACTGCGCGGCCAACAGTGGGATTGTCAGTTCATGGTGGCCAGTGATTGCATAGCCTTCGCCGCCGCCCTTCGCTGTTGGACGACGCACAACGTTCGTTATCGGACGATAGGATTGTATGAAATCGAAGTTTGCTGTAGTTATGTCAGCAAGTTCGTAGCCGAGATTGCGTACCAGTGTTACGCACTTCAAGAACACTTCGGGCAGCACCACAGCTGAGCCGACATTTAAATAAACCCCGCCGCCATTCATTCGTCTCACAAGTTCAGCCAGTAAGCGAAAGTCCGTATGCGTTGTCGCTCCCAGCGCGCCGCCATCAGCGTTAGGATGAAAGTGGGCAACGTCGCCGCCGATAGTAACGTGTGCAGTAAATGGGATGTGCGCCCGGTAGGCATTGCAGACGAGCGAGCAGTCTGCGTGTTGCGGATTAAGCGCACATAGCGCGTGGCCGAGTGCTTCACCCAAACCAATGCTATCACGCGCGCCTTCCTTTGCGCTGCGATTCAAGATTTCGCCGGTTTCCGCGGAGCCACCAAATATTCCTTCGCTGAGAGTTGCATCTACATCTTCTGACGTTGAGGCAACCATCGCCATTTCGGCGTCGTGAATCAAAACTGACCCATTAGCTGCAATAGCTGTGACCAGCCCGCGTTGCATTAGATCGATGACAATTGGCGCCAGGCCGGTCTTGATGACATGCCCACCCAGCCCCCAGATAATTGGCTTGGAAAGCGCTCGTGCCTGATGCATACGGGCCGCCAGTTGGCGCAAGCTTTTGACCGCGAGAATGTTTGGTAGACTATCGAGAAAATCCGCTAACGAGGATTTTTCCTGAACAGGTTTGGCGAAATCCTGCAGCGAAACCTTGCTGGGACGAGAAGCCAGGGGGTAGGTGCTAACGTTCTCCAGATCCAAGGGCCTCAGATGTTCATAAATTGACATGCAGATTCATCGGTTGGTGGATGCGCGCCGGCACAGAACGGAGCGAAGTATATCACGCGATTTTCTGCTCATCGTTTACCGCGGACCCATTTCCATTTCGTGGTAATCGCCCATTTAGCAGCGGTCGCAGCGCCTGCCCGGTGTGTGAGCGTCGCGCACGAGCCACCTCCTCCGGTGTGCCGCTGGCCACAACTCGGCCACCGTGCTCGCCCCCTTCTGGTCCCAGATCGATTATGTAGTCGGCACTCTTGATCACATCGAGATTGTGCTCAATGACCATTACCGTGTTGCCTAACGACACCAATCGCTGTAGGACGTCAAGGAGTTTGTGAACGTCGGCAAAATGAAGACCCGTGGTAGGTTCGTCCAGGATGTAGACGGTCCGGCCGGTCGCGCGCTTTGAGAGTTCCTTGGCCAACTTGATGCGTTGCCGCCTGGCCCAGCTTGATATAACCCAAGCCAACATCGAGCAGCGTCTGCAGCTTCAGCTGGATCTGTGGAATGTTTTCCAGCAGCGATAATGCCTCTTCAACAGTAGTGTCAAGGAGTTCCGCAATAGATTTACCCTTATACTTTACCGCCAGGGTTTCACGGTTGTAACGAGCGCCGCGGCAAACGTCACACAGGACGTAAACATCCGGCAAAAAATTCATTTCGATTCTTTTTACACCGTCGCCTTCGCAGGCATCACAACGACCGCCTTTCACGTTGAAAGAGAACCGCCCCGGTTTATAGCCACGCTCGCGTGATTCGGGCAGCATCGCATACAGTTCGCGGATAGGTGTGAACAGACCAGTGTATGTCGCCGGATTTGAACGTGGCGTGCGCCCGATTGGTGATTGATCTATCTCTATGACCTTGTCGATATGTTCCAGTCCGTCAAGGTTCGTGTAAGCTCCTGGCCGCGTGAGCGAGCCATAAAGGTGATGAGCTAGAGCGCGGTAAAGAATGTCTCCAACAAGGGTTGATTTCCCTGAGCCTGAAACGCCAGTCACGACTGTCAGCAGGCCCAGCGGTATGGAAACATCGATCTCTTTGAGATTATTTGCGGCGGCTCCGTGAATCGTCAGATACTTGCCATTTGGAGCACGGCGCTCGCTTGGCACCGCAATCTTTCTCATGCCACGAATGTATAGACCTGTCACCGAGTCCGGATTGTTTGCCACATCGTCTGCGCTGCCGCAAGCCACAACTTCTCCCCCATGCGCGCCAGCACCTGGTCCGAGATCAACCACATAGTCGGCGCGGCGAATCGTCTCTTCATCGTGTTCCACCACCAGCACTGTATTACCGAGGTCGCGAAGTTTGGCTAGCGTAGTTAGTAACTTCTGATTGTCGCGCGGATGCAGTCCGATGGAGGGCTCATCCAGAACGTACAGCACACCGCGCAGTTGTGAGCCGATTTGCGTTGCCAATCGAATGCGTTGTCCTTCGCCGCCCGACAGGCTCGAAGAAGCTCGATCCAGAGTCAGATAACCGAGACCTACAGTTTGCAGGAAACGGAGCCGGTTCTTTATCTCACGCAGAATCGTTCCGGCGATTTGCTCCTCACGCGGGCTTAATTTGATTGCTTCAAACGCAGTGACCGCATCTTCGATTGGTAGGGCCGTATAGGCTGCGATGCCCTGGCCGCCCAGGCGCACGGCAAGCGAATCGGGCCGTAAACGCTGTCCTTTGCATTCAGGACAAATTGCCGGTGAGACGAGATCTTCCAGAGCAGACTTTACCTTTTCTGATGGGGCCTCATTCAATCGGTCACGTAACCAACGTAGGGCCCCCTTCCAGGAGCTCTGGTAAGAATAGAGGCCCTGGCGGAAATCGAGTTGGCCGTTCACTCCACGAAGAAAGGCATCGCAAACCTGACTGGGGAGGTCAGCAAAACTGGTTTTTGCCTCAGCGTTGAAGTGTTTGATGACAGCCAGCAAAGCACTCTTAAGATAGGCGGAACCCTGTCGGTCAGCCGCACCCATAAAAGTCATTTTGTCGGCAGCTTGTTTGGGATCGGGGATTACTTTTGCGGCGTCGACTTCCAATACCGTACCCAATCCATGACACCGCTTGCAGGCGCCGTAAGCAGAGTTGAACGAAAAAGACCGCGGCTCCAGTGGCGGGACGTTGATACCACAATTGACACAGGCCATCCGTTCCGAATAAAGCTTTTCGTCGCCATCGACAACTGAAACGAGCACGGCGCCGCCCGTGAGCTTCAATGCCGTGCGCACCGATTCGGTCAATCGTTGATTGATTCCGGTTTTTATCAACAACCGGTCAACGACCGCCTCTATAGTGTGGTTGCGCCGTTTGTCCAGCCTGATCTGCTCATCCAGTGACAGCAGTTCGCCATCGACACGGGCACGCAAAAAGCCTTCCCTGGCGAGTTTCTCAAGCTCCTTTTTGAATTCTCCTTTTCGGCCGCGCACGATTGGCGCCAGGATCATCACGCGCTCACCCTGAGGCAACGCCAGCACGTTTTGCACTATCTGTTCAACACTCTGCCGCGTGATGGCGGCGCCACACGTCGGGCAATGCGGTTGTCCAATCGAAGAGAAGAGCAGCCGCATGTAATCATAGATTTCCGTTACAGTTCCCACAGTGGAGCGGGGGCTGCGGGAAACAGTTTTCTGTTCGATGGAAATTGCTGGCGATAAGCCATCAACCGAATCAACATCCGGCTTTTCAAGTTGATCAAGAAATTGTCGAGCATACGCCGATAACGATTCGACGTAACGCCGCTGTCCCTCCGCGTAGATAGTGTCAAATGCGAGGGACGATTTGCCGGAGCCGGAGAGGCCCGTGATCACAGTAAAGCGATCGCGCGGTATTTCAACATTGATGTTTTTGAGATTGTGCTGTCGGGCGCCTCTTACTGTAATCCGATCAATGGCCATGAGCTAGAAGGACTCACTACGGACGGGAATCTCAGGTATTGGAGAAACCGTTATTTTAGACGGGGCAGGGGTTATCGGCAAGTGGTTACCGTCGTCCCAGACGGACTCTGCTGTCTGTTGACACTATTTGAGAGCGGGTCCTACACTGCCAATAGCTCCAAATCGCGGATATGCTTTGGGCCAACCGGTTCGCTCTTAAGGTGATACGGATGTGAATCTTCCCAATTCTCTGACCCTGCTTCGTATCTTCATCGTTCCACTGCTGGTCGTTGTCCTGCTGACGCCGTTTTCCGAAAACTGGTTTGGTCTGCCCCGTCATGTTCTGGGCGTGGCGCTTTTTCTGGGAGCAGCCTTTACCGACTACCTGGATGGGCATATCGCTCGCAGCCGCGATCAAGTGACGCGTTTAGGGCAATTGCTCGATCCGATAGCCGATAAACTCCTCATTTCGGCGGCGTTGATTTCGCTAGTGGAAAACCAACTTGCGCCCGCGTGGGCAGTTGTAATAATCATAGGCCGTGAGTTTGCCGTAACCGGCTTGCGTTCAATTGCGGCGTCTGACGGAGTAGTGATTTCCGCATCACGGATGGGCAAGTTCAAGATGCTGGTCCAGGTGATGACCGTAGCCCTGTTGATTGGGTCAAGTGTTGCTGGCAGGCCGCCTGTAGCGAACTTTGGTCGGCCCTTTCCCGCCGTGGAGTTCTGGTCCGTTCCAGAACTTCAGGTTGCCTGGAAGCACCTGTTTGGCAACGGGCCTACCACCGGAAACGACTGGCAAGTGCTGCTCTACACAGCGGGCCGGGCAATGCTTTGGTTGGTTGTAATCTCTGCGTGTCTTTCCATGTATGGCTATTTTCGTTCCTTTTACAAGTCGATTCTATTCCCTGGGGCAGCGAGACGGCGTGCCAGTAACGCCACCATAGCTGCAGCACGCGAATAGCAGTGGGGAGTACAATTTCCCCAAGCCAGGTTTACAACTAGCCAGAAACTGTTCGCTCTTCTACTAACGCTCGGCGATCGAAACCGCAATACTGCTACCAAGCGTTCAGCGTAATTCAACAAAATCGCCCGTATGTATCTCCTGGGCAGCGTGCCTAATGATTGCCGTTGCCGTGCGCACCTGAACGTTGATAACCATGGCCTCGCCAACAACTTTGCGCGGGAGAGCCGGTCGTTTTGCCTTAATCTCCGCGGCGGTAACAGGTTCGCGGCGGTACATTCCAGGCTCCGCCTCCTTGGCGCGCTTGGCGTCGATTGACAAGCCACCGCCGCGATATTGCTCACTGGCAAAACCAACTGAGGCTCCTGGGGCGAGGTCATAAGTCTTTACGTCAAGGTTGCCGGTGCCCACTTTCCGATAGATTGTGACCAAATCCCCCGGCACAACTTTGTCCTCGTCTCCTATGTCTATATAGATAAGATCGCCGGTGGCAACCATTTCCCGTCCCTCGTGGGCCATGATCACGCGTCCCGTAGGTTTGCCTGTTGGATCACTGAACCGATCAAAGGAGCTGTCGGCAATCGGCTTTGGAGTAACGCGGTCCGGAACTCCGGTGAGAAGGTCACCCGGCAGCGCGCCCTGACATGCGAAGGTTACCTGTGCCACGGAAACCGCTTCCTTCACTCTGACAACTTGAAGTTGACCTACTTCTTCAACAAAGACGCCAAGGCTCCCTTTTTTGCTGCGCCGAATGTGATCTATCTCTCCCCGAGGCCTGATAATATGAAATTCCTGACCCTCCCGAACTCCCGCGGCTGATCCGGCATCGATATATACAAAGTCACCGGTGGCAAAAATTGTCTTCTCTTGCTCCTGCTCAGCGCCGACAATCTGTGGTAGTCCCTTGAATTGCGGCATACGAAAGTAGCCGGCACACTGGAGATTGTCTCTACCTATACCAGCATCTTCAACTCTTGCCGGCGCACTAATTACAGGTGTTCCTGACTGTTTTTGGCTTTGCCCCTGCGCGAAACATTGAGTGGCAAAACTCAGAAAAATAGTTAAACCAAGAGCCAGTGCCGGGACCGCGCCAGTGAAGAAAACATTTCTACGCATTTCGCTCTCCTTATAAATTTAGGGCTATCGAGGCTTGATTGGGACCGCTTAGGAAATGGGTTCGGAGCTCAAAAGTTTACTTTTCCGAACCTCGAGGGAGGTGTGAAACCAGGGCAACACTCATCTTACTTGTGGTGAATCTAAGACGTCAACGCCTTTATTGCGAAGCACTGGGAAGATGTAACAACTTCAATTGGCTCTGCCGCTTGCGTTTTTGAAATGCTGTTGGTAGTATCCGCAATTTGTCGGAATGCGCTATTTCAATCTGTAGCAGGCCGGCGTAGCTCAGCTGGTAGAGCATCTGATTTGTAATCAGAGGGTCGGGGGTTCAAGTCCCTTCGCCGGCTCCAATGAGCACTTGAAAGCATGCAGGGGTGGTCGAGTGGTTAATGGCACCGGGCTGTAAACCCGGCGGGCTAACGCCCTACGCAGGTTCGAATCCTGCCCCCTGCACCAGAGGGGGATTTCGGATTTGAATTGAAATCCGCAACCCGCAATTGGATTACTGATTTCAAATTTTGAATTTGGCTTATGGCAAATCCGCAATTCGAAATTCGCAATCCGAAATCGTTGAGCGGGTGTAGCTCAGTTGGTAGAGCATCAGCCTTCCAAGCTGAGGGTCGCGAGTTCGAATCTCGTCGCCCGCTCCAGAGTCTCGGGTAAAGCCCGTAAGACGGCCCGCGTAGCTCAGGGGTAGAGCGCCTCCTTGGTAAGGAGGAGGTCATGAGTTCAAATCTCATCGCGGGCTCCAACCAGCGACCGCACGCGGTTTGAGATTGACGATATTGTTTATTCAGAGGACAACGAGAAATGTCTAAGGAAAAATTTGACCGTTCGAAGCCGCACGTGAACATCGGGACGATAGGACACGTGGACCATGGGAAGACGACCTTGACGGCGGCGATCACGCGGGTGCTGGGGAAGAAGAACCCGAAGGTGCAGTTTATCGCCTTCGATCAGATCGACAAGGCGCCGGAAGAGCGGGCGCGGGGGATCACGATCGCGACGGCGCATGTGGAGTATGAGACGGCGAAGCGGCATTACGCGCACGTGGACTGTCCTGGGCACGCTGACTATGTGAAGAACATGATCACGGGAGCGGCGCAGATGGACGGGGCGATACTGGTGGTGGCAGCCACCGACGGGCCGATGCCGCAGACGCGGGAGCACATCTTGCTGGCGCGGCAGGTGGGGGTGCCGGCGATGGTGGTGTTTATGAACAAGGCCGACGCGGTGGACGATCCGGAGTTGCTGGAGTTGGTGGAACTGGAAGTGCGGGAGTTGTTAAGCGCCTATGAGTTTCCTGGGGACAAGATTCCGGTGATCCGGGGGAGTGCGTTGAAAGCGCTGGAAGGGGACCCACAGTGGGAGAAGACAGTAGAAGAGTTGATGGAGGCGGTGGACAGCTATATACCGACGCCGGAGCGGGACATTGAGAAGCCGTTTCTGATGCCGGTGGAAGACATTTTCACGATCCAGGGGCGGGGAACGGTAGCCACGGGGCGCATCGAGCGGGGCAAGGTGAAGGTGAACGAGAGTGTGGAGATAGTGGGGATACGGCCGACGCGGACGACGGTGGTGACGGGCGTGGAGATGTTCAAGAAGCTGCTGGATGAAGGAGTGGCTGGGGACAACGTGGGCCTGCTGTTGCGTGGGGTTGAGCGGCGGGACATTGAGCGGGGGCAGGTAGTGGCCAAGCCAGGCTCGATCACGCCGCACACGAAGTTTAAGGCGGAAGCCTATGTGTTGACGAAGGAAGAAGGGGGCCGGCACACGCCGTTTTTCAGTGGCTATCGGCCGCAGTTTTACTTTCGCACGACGGACGTGACGGGCGTGGCGCAACTACCGGCTGGGGTGGAGATGGTGATGCCCGGAGACAACGTGGCGCTGGAAGTGGAATTGATCACGCCGATCGCGATGGAGAAGGGTTTACGGTTTGCGATCCGGGAAGGCGGGCGCACGGTAGGCGCCGGCACCATCAGTGAAGTTGTGGAATAGGGAGCGTTGCGGATTTCCGATTGTCAATTGAAGCAGCGCTGGCTTAGGTCGCAAGTGGCCAATCGGCAATCGGCAATCGGAAATTGGAAATGAATCTATGCTGAATGAAAAGATTAGAATCCGGCTAAAGGCTTACGATCACCGCGTACTGGACCAGTCGACTTCGGAGATTGTGGAAACGGCGAAGCGTACTGGCGCGCGCGTGGCGGGGCCGATACCGTTGCCCACTGTAAAGAATAAGTGGACTGTGCTTCGCTCACCACACGTAGACAAAAAGTCGCGAGAGCAGTTCGAGATTAGAACCCACAAGCGATTGATGGACATTCTCGATCCCACGCCGCAAACCGTGGATGCGCTAATGAAGCTCGATTTACCTGCGGGTGTGGACGTGGAAATCAAGGCGTTTGGCAGACAGTGAGATTGTAGTGAGATTGTTATAAGTGATGAGTCATAAGTGATAAGGTAATTGGCTTTTCCCCATTCTCTTATCACTCATCACTCATCACTTATCACCTGAGGTTAAAGATGATTAACGGAATCATCGGAAGAAAAGTAGGAATGACGCAGTTGTTTGCTGCGGACGGTACCGTTACCCCGGTGACGGTGATTAAGGCCGGACCTTGCGTAGTTGTGCAAAAGAAGTCGGCGACCGGGCCTGATGGTTACGACGCGGTTCAAGTGGGCCTGGTCGATGAGCGGCCGGTCAGAACCAAAAACGTGAGCAAGCCGATGCGAGGACACTTCGAAAAGACCGGTGCCGGCATTCCGCCGACACGTGTGTTGAAAGAGTTTCGGTTGGATGGCCCGGCGGGCGACACGAATGTTGGCGACAAGATTCTCGTAGATCTGTTTACCGATGGCGATCTTGTTGACGTGATTGGCCGCTCAAAGGGTCGAGGTTTTGCCGGCACGGTGAAGCGGCATCACTTCAGTCGTGGTCCAGAATCACATGGGTCAATGAATGTGCGCTCGCCAGGCTCAATAGGCGCATCGGCTTACCCGTCGCGAGTCATCAAAGGTAACCGTTCGTCCGGACACATGGGCGACGCTCGCACGACGATCAAGGGCTTGACCGTAGCGCGAGTAGACGCGGAAAACAATTTGTTGCTGATCCGCGGGGCCGTTCCAGGCGCTTACGGCAGCGTTGTGGTAGTCAATAAAGCCACGAAGCACGAGAAGAAAGGAAAGAGGTGATAAGTAATGAGTCATATCACTTATCACTTATCACTTATCACTTATCACTTATCACTGGAGTCGCTTATGCCTACCGTTAAGGTGCGCAATTTGAAGAATGAGGAGATCGGCGAAGTCGCATTGTCCGAAGCCGTCTTTGGTGTGCCGCTGAATGAAACCTTGATTCATGCCGCTGTTAGAAACTTTATGGCTAATGCGCGACAGGGAACGTCAGCCACAAAGACTCGCGGCGACGTTTCGGGGGCTGGCCGAAAGTTATGGAAGCAAAAAGGTACGGGCCGAGCCCGCATTGCTTCGCTGCGATCACCGCTATGGAAAGGTGGCGGCAATGTGCATGGTCCCCAGCCCCGCGACTGGTCGTATAACATGCCGAAAAAGATGCGGCGCGGTGCACTACGCTCGGTTCTTTCCGAGCGAGTGCGTGAAGGGAATCTGATTGTGATTGAAGGCTGGACTCTTGATAAACCAAAGACGAAGGAATTTGTTGCTTCGCTCGAAAAGCTTGGTCTCGAAGGCAAGACGCTTATTGTTGACTCGCTCGACAACGATAATCTGATTCTATCGACCAGAAATGTGCAGCGAGCGAAAGTGGTCAATAGCTTTACCTTGAACATCTACGACCTGCTCTATCACGAAAAGCTGGTGCTTTCACGGGCGGCCGCGACGGAACTAGAGCAACTGCTCGGACCGCGCGACAAGGATCAGGCCGCACCCGTGCCGGAGCCATCGGAAGCGGATGAAATAGCGGCAGAAGTGCCTCCGCCGGCCAAGCCAAAGCGTGAGCGCAAGCCGAAGAGGGAGGCCGCGTAGAAATGCATAATGTCTGGGAAATCATTAAGTCGCCTGTGATCACGGAAAAGGCGCTCGTGGCCAAGGAGGAGTCGCAGGACAATCGCCAGTTGTTGACATTTCGCGTTGACCGGCGGGCGACCAAACCGGAGATCAAGTCGGCGGTTGAAGCTATCTTCCAGGTAAAGGTCGACGATGTACGCACGATCAATTTCATGGGCAAGATGGCGCGGCGGGGACGTTTTGAAGGAAGGAAGCCGTCCTGGAAGAAAGCCTACGTTACGTTGAAAAAAGGCGAGAAGCCGGTCGACTACGGCGAATCCATTTAGGAATTGCGGATTGGGGATTGCGGATTTCGAATTTGATCCGCAATCCGAAATTCGCAATCCGAAATTCTGATTATGGGCATCAAGAAACTTACACCAACATCACCAGCGCGCCGATATCAAACTTATCTGACGCGTGATGAGTTAACCGTCGGCGTGGTTCCTGAGAAGTCGCTGCTTGAACCCAAGAGACGCATTTCAGGGCGCAACAACGATGGGCGCATCACAGTGCGCCGTCGCGGCGGCGGTCACAAGCGATTTTATCGCGTGATTGATTTCAAGCGAGATAAGGAGGGCGTGCCAGGCCGCGTCACACAGATTGAGTATGACCCAAACCGCTCGGCGCACATTGCCCTGGTGACCTATCTGGACGGCGAGAAGCGTTACATCATTGCTCCCAGTGGTCTTGAGGTTGGAAAAACAATAATGAGCGGAGCTGAAGCAGACATTCTGCCTGGTAATGCGCTCCCCTTGATCAACATCCCGTTGGGTACGCAAATTCACAACATCGAACTAAGACCGGGCAAAGGTGGGCAGATGGCCCGCTCGGCAGGGGCTTTTGCGCAACTTGTGGCCAAAGAGGGCAACTACGCTCAGTTGCGCATGCCCTCAGGAGAGATTCGGCGCGTACCGTTAGTCTGCAAAGCAACGATTGGACAGGTTGGGAATATTGAGCACGAAAACATTTCCTTCGGCAAGGCAGGTAGATCCCGATGGAAAGGCCTGCGACCACACGTGCGTGGTGTCGCGATGAATCCCGTCGACCATCCGCATGGCGGTGGTGAAGGGAAAACTTCTGGTGGCCGAAACCCCGTGACGCCCTGGGGACAGCCGACGCGCGGCTACAAGACCAGGAGTAACAAACGTACGCAGAGAATGATCCTGCGAGACCGGAGAACCAAATAGGATTGCGGATTGCGAATTGCGGATTTAGAAAGCGCAATTCGCAATCCAAAATGGAGTAAAACATGGCGCGTTCAGTAAAAAAGGGACCCTTTATAGACAAAAGTATTCAGAAGGTTGTTGAACGAGTGCGTTTGGGTGGGCAGCGCCCCCCAGTAATCAAGACCTGGTCGCGGCGCTCGACCATAACCCCTGAGATGGTCGGTCTGACTTTCGGCGTACACAACGGCAAGCGGCATCTGCCGATCTACGTAACGGAAAACATGGTCGGACATAAGCTTGGCGAGTTTGCGCCAACGCGGACGTTTAAGGCCCACTCAGGGACCAAAGTGGAGAAGGCGGCGAAGGTGGCTAGGCCATAGTAAGTAAATAGTCAATCGTGAATCGTCAATAGAATGTTCTGATCGCGATTTACTATTCACGGTTCACGATTTACGAGGAGTGTATGGAAGCAACAGCAAGTGCGAAATACCTTCGGGGTTCAGCGCAAAAGGCCCGGCTCGTTGTCGATCTGATTCGTGGCAAAGATGTAAACCAGGCACTGGCCATTCTGCGTTACGCCAACAAGCGTGCTGCAGACGGCATCGAGAAATGCATGCGTTCGGCGATTGCTAATGCCAATGAGGCAGCGGAGAAGGCGAATATTTCTATCGATGCAGATGATCTCTGGGTGAAATCGGTTTTCGTGGACCGCGGCCCGACAAAGCACCGCCGGCGCGTACGGCCGGCTCCACAAGGAAGAGCTTACCGCGAGCAGCGCCATTTTTGTCACGTGACGATTTTGCTCTCCAACGATGCGCGAGTTGAAGAGAAGGCTAATGGTGGCAAGATAACGGAAGCGAAGCCCGCGAAGCTTGCAGAAAGCAAAAGCCGGAAGCGTGGTGGCGCGGCGACTGCGCCACGCGCCCGCCGCACGGCACCCAAACGGGAGAGCGAGATCCAGAAGCCTGCCGATGCGGCTGAAGGCGAAAAAAAGAGCAGCAAGCGCACTCGGAAAAAGAGCGAAGAGCAACAGTAGTCTATTTAGTTTAAACGACTGGAGAAAATTGTGGGTCAGAAAGTTCATCCATACGGTTTCCGCCTCGGTTACAACAAAGACTGGCATTCACACTGGTTCGCTAAGAAGCAGTATGGCGAGTTTTTGTTGGAGGATCTCCGGCTAAAACGTGATCTTAAGCAACGTTTTGCCGGCGCCGGAGTCTCCCACGTTGATGTCGAGCGAGCGGCTAATCGGCTGAAGATCATTATTTATACATCGCGACCCGGAATCATCATTGGCCGTAAGGGCGCCGAGATTGACAAACTAAAGAGTGATCTCTCTTCCAAGACAGGTCGCGAAGTACTGGTGTCAATTCAGGAGATTCATAAGCCCGAGCTGAATGCGCAACTGCAAGCGGAAAAGATTGCCGCTCAACTCGAAAAGCGTATTGCATTCCGGCGCGCGATGCGCAAGGCAGTGGAAGAGTCCCTGCGCTTTGGCGCACAGGGAATAAAAGTGAAAGTGAGTGGCCGCCTTAACGGCGCTGAGATTGCGCGCAGCGAGTGGCACCTGCAGGGCCAATTGCCGTTACATACTTTGCGCGCCGATATCGACTACGGTCTCGCTGAAGCGCAAACGACTTTTGGACAGATCGGCGTAAAGGTCTGGATTTATCGAGGCGAGATTTTGGACCCGAAAGCAGCGATGGCGCGAGGCACGGGATCGGATCCTATTAACGAGACTCGAGCCGGAGAGCGAGAACGCCGTCCGCGCACACGCCGGGAACGGGAAGGCGTCGCGGAAGGCAGGCGCCGCGGAGAGAACGGATAAGAAGATTTTCGATTGCCAATCGCCTTCATTCGGCGCGTCTTCAATCGGCAACGGGCAATCAGGCAATCGGCCATAGAGTAAACCATCATGTTAATGCCTAAGAAAGTTAAGCATCGGAAGCAGATGCGGGGCCGCATGACCGGCGTTGCCACGCGGGGCAGTGAGATCAGCTTCGGTGAGTACGGACTGAAGTGCCTGGAACCTGCCTGGATTACTGATCGCCAGATCGAAGCGGCGCGAATAGCAATGACCCGTCATATCAAGCGCGGAGGCAAAATCTGGATACGAATGTTTCCCGACAAGCCTGTCACTAAGAAGCCGGCGGAAACTCGTATGGGTAAAGGCAAGGGTGCGCCTGAGTATTGGGTGGCAGTCGTGAAGCCCGGTCGGATCTTATATGAGATCGAGGGCGTTGATGAGCCCACTGCGCGAGATGCCCTGCGTTTAGCTGCTCAGAAGCTCCCGATTAAAACGAAATTCGTGAGGCGTGCTGATCAGGAGGGAGGCGCAATCTAAAGATGAAGAGACGGGAAGAACTCGACAAGTATCGCGACCTGACCGAAGACGAGCTGTTTGCCGAAGCGGCCCGCTTGCGAGAGTCGCTCTTTCGTCTGAAGTTTAAATTGGCCCTCGGTGAAGTAGATGCGGTGAAACGGATTCGCCAGGAGAAGAAGTCGCTGGCCCGGATACAGACTATTGCGCAGCAACGTCAGGCCCAGGCTCGTTAAGGCCGCGAACAAATTGGAGTAATCAGAAAATCTGTGCAAATGGTGAATAGCATGACCGAAGAAGAGAAAAACGAAACTGAAACGGCTAACGCGCAGCCCGTGACGCCAACTGCCGCTAGCCGGACGCATCGTTCGCAGAAGGTCGGCACTGTTTCGTCCGATAAGATGCAGAAGACCGTTGTGGTTCAGGTCGATCGATTGGTGCGCCACATGAAATACCGGCGTTACGTTAGGCGAACGTCAAAGTTTATGGCCCATGACGAGTTGGGTGCCACCGTCGGAGACAAGGTGCGAATTGTTGAAACGCGGCCCTTGTCAGCTAGAAAGCGCTGGCGAGTAGTCGAAATTGTGCAGAAAGCGGCGAAGTGAGACCGTAAATCGAAAATGGTAGATCGTGAATAGGACAAAGCGATTCTTACTATTTACGATTCACGATTCGCGATTTACGAGGTGTTGAAATGATTCAGATGCAGACCTCTCTGGAGGTCGCCGACAATTCGGGGGCCCGACGCGTGGAAATGATCATGCCCATTGGCGGGTCGACGGGCAAGATCGCCAGCCTCGGTGATCGGGTGAAAGTGACTGTCAAGGAGGCATCGCCGGACGGCACGATAAAAAAGGGCACGGTTCAGGATGCCGTGATCGTGAGAACGCGCAAGGAAGTAAGGCGCAAAGACGGAACCTATATCCGTTTTGATCAGAATGCTGCAGTCTTGATTAAGGAAGATGGCACACCCATCGGCACCCGCGTGTTCGGTCCCGTAGCACGAGAACTGCGCGACAAGAATTTTATGAAAATTGTTTCACTTGCGCCGGAGGTGATTTAACTCATGGCTGGAACCAAACGCTCGAAGATAAAGAAGAACGATCAGGTAGTTGTTATCGCCGGCCGCGATAAAGGTAAACGCGGCAGGGTGCTGGAGGTGCTGCCTGGACAAGGCAAGATTAAGGTCGAGGCAGTCGGAATGATAAAGCGACACCAGAAGGCTAGTCAGCAGAGTAACCGTGGTGGCGGCATTATCGATAAAGAAGCGTTTATCGACATTTCGAATGTGCAGTTAATCGATCCTCAGTCTGGTAAGCCCACCCGCGTGAGGTATCAGCTAGAGAGTGACGGAACCAAAGTACGTCTGGCCACTGGGAGTGGGCATACATTGGAAAAATGAGTTTATGTGAATCGTCAACTGGTGATGGGATAGATACAGAACTTTAACGATTCACGATCCGCGAGGGGAAGATATGGCAGCCAGACTAAAGGAACGCTATCAGAAAGAGGTCGCCCCGGCGATTGCCAAAGAATTTGGGATTAGGAATCCTATGGCAATCCCGCGCGTTGAGAAGATTGTAATCAACATGGGCATGGGCGAGGCCATAGCAAATGCAAAGATACTCGACACGGCCACGGATGAGTTACGTGCAATTGCCGGTCAGAAGCCTGTGATTACCAAAGCAAAGAAATCGATTGCCTCTTTCAAGCTGCGACAGGGTATGCCAATCGGCGTCATGGTGACGCTGCGCGGCGATCGGATGTACGAGTTTCTCGATCGGCTGGTCTCGATTGCTCTACCGCGGGTAAGAGACTTTCGCGGGGTATCGCCGAAAGCCTTTGATGGCCGGGGAAATTACACGATCGGCGTGCGCGAGCAACTCATCTTTCCGGAGATTGACTTCAACAAGGTCGATAAATTGCGGGGTATGAATATTTCGATCGTAACTACTGCGCGCAACGATGAACAGGCGCGGTCACTTTTGAAAGGGCTGGGAATGCCGTTCAGGCAGTAACTGAACTGGTAAATGGTAAATGGTGAATCGATATTCACGATTCACGATTGATGATTGACGAACCTATGGCAAAGAAATCACTAATTGCGAAAGCAGGGCGGCGACCGAAATTTTCGGCCCGCGCTTATACCCGCTGCAAACGTTGCGGGCGACCCCGTGGTTATCTGCGCAAATTCAGCTTGTGCCGGATCTGTTTTCGGGAATTGGCGCTCGAGGGGCAGATACCCGGCGTCGTAAAGTCAAGCTGGTAATTACGTTGCCTATTTTCAAACCACCGATTCCCAGTCTCTAAAATTGGCAATCGTAAATGGGCAATCGAAGATGGAGTAAAGAATGACTGATCCTATCGCCGACATGCTAACTCGAATTCGTAATGCCATTACGGCCAAACACTCGCGTGTGGATATTCCGGCTTCAAAATTGAAGCTCGAGATAGCTCGCATCCTGAAAGAAGAGGGGTACGTCAATAATTTTGTGGTCAAGGGCGAAGGCTTGAAGCGCACGATTCGCATCTTTCTTCGGTACGATGCCCGCGGTACCTCTTCCATTACGCATCTCGAAAGAATATCGCGGCCAGGCCGGCGCGTTTATGTGGGCTCGACGCAAATACCGAAAGTATTGGGTGGCTACGGCGTGAATATAGTCTCAACGTCGAAGGGTTTGATGAGCGGCAAAACTGCTCGGCGTGAAAACGTCGGCGGAGAACTGCTGGCTCAGGTCTACTGAGTGAATTTGAGCGAAGTGGCGAGTGTGAGTGATAAGTGATAAGTGATAAGTGATGAGGGATAAGGAAGAAAAACCTTTGCTGATCAAAAGCCTTTCGTTTCAGCGCCGAATGACTCATCACTTATCACTTATCACTGTCCCTTGAGGTGAGTTATGTCGAGAATTGGGAAAAAAGCAATCACATTGCCTAAAGGCGTTACGGTTACCGTCGGCGCGCAGGAGCTGGAAGTAAAGGGGCCGAAAGGTACGTTGAAGACACCAATACCCCACGGAATTAGTTTTAAGATGGATGGCGAGCAGTTGCGTGCAGAGCGAGTATCGGATGAGCAAGCCGCGCTCCATGGACTAGCGCGCGCGTTGGCAAACAATGCCATTGTCGGCGTTACTCAAGGCTTCACGAGACAGATGGATGTCGTCGGCGTCGGCTACAAGGCTGACGTTCAGGGCAGGAAAATAGTCTTTTCGCTGGGCTATTCCCATCCCATCGAGTTTCCTCTACCTGAGGGCGTAGAAGCCAAGGCTGAGCGGCTGACCACTAAAGGTGGCATTCAGCAGTACCAGACGACGCTGACGTTAACCAGCATCGACAAGCACAAGCTCGGCCAGGTGGCTGCGGAAATGCACAAACTGCGAAAGCCCGATGCGTATAAAGGCAAAGGCATCCGCTATGCCGACGTTTCGATCAAGTTGAAGCCCGGCAAGACTGGCAAATAGTGGATAGTTGATACTGAATCGGAATTGCCGTCGCATTCACGATTCTATTACGAGGCAGAGATGGCAAATACTGACAGAGCAGCTGTGCGCATGGCGATTCACAAGCGCATTCGGCGTAAGGTTAAAGGCAGTACCGAGCAGCCTCGGCTGACAATCTATCGTAGCTTGAATCATATCTATGTGCAGGTCATTGACGATGCCAGCGGGCAGACGCTCGTCTCAGCTTCAACCACGGAAAAACCGTTGCGCACCTCGACTGGTGGAAATATCGCGGCAGCCCGTCGCATAGGACAAGCAATTGCGGAACGGGCGCTCGCCAAGGGTATTGAGCAAGTGGTTTTTGATCGCGGTGGCTACTTGTATCACGGTCGCGTTAAAGCCCTGACGGAGGCTGCTCGTGAAGCAGGGCTGAATAAAGAAGAGGCGAGCGCGAAAGCGGAAGAAAATCCCAACGGCGATGAACAGAAATGAGACAACCTAAACAACGCATTCCAGCACAAGGCCTCGATCTCAAAGATCAGGTGATTTCAATCAATCGCGTGACCAAAGTGGTCAAGGGCGGCAAGAACCTATCGTTTGCCGCACTAGTGGTCGTTGGTGACGAGGGTGGTCATGTGGGCTTTGGTACCGGCAAGGCCCGTGAAGTACCGCTGGCTATTAAGAAAGGGATAGAAGCAGCCAAGAAGAATTTGATCCGCGTTCCGTTGATCAATAGCACGTTGCCGCATCAGTTAATCGGACGCTTCGGGGCTGGCAGGGTTTTAGTCAAACCTGCTTCTGAAGGTACGGGCGTGATTGCCGGTGGCGCTGTGCGCGCCGTAATGCAGGCGGTGGGTGTGCGGGATGTGCGAACGAAAGTGCTCGGGTCTACCAATCCGCATAACGTTGTGCGCGCCACCTTTGACGCGCTATTGCGAATGAAGGACCCACTCGAGCTGGCTCGGTTGCGCGGCAAACAAGTTGAGGAAATGTAATCAAGCTTCAGGTACTGAGGAATTATGGCGGAGAAGCGAACAAAAAAGACGACCAAAGAGACGAAGAGTACGATTCAGATTCAGTACTATAGGAGTTTTATTGCGGCGCCGAAGAAACACAAGGAAGTCGTGCGCAGTCTCGGTTTGCGAAAGTTGAACCAAATTGTAGAGCGACCCGACACGCCATCTATGCGCGGAGCAGTGGCAAAATTACCGCATCTGCTGCGGATCATTGAATAACCTCTGAGGGAGCAAGACGATGGCAATAGGTCTAAACAACCTGCGGCCCGCAAAGGGATCAACCCATAAAAAGAAACGGGTGGGTCGTGGGCCAGGCTCCGGGCTTGGCAAGACGGCGAGCCGCGGGGAGAAAGGGCAGAAGTCTCGCTCCGGCTATTCCCGCAAAGTCGGCTTTGAGGGCGGTCAGATGCCGTTGCATAGACGTTTGCCGAAGCGGGGCTTTACCAACATTTTCAAGAAGCGCTGGCTTGAGGTGAGTCTGGCCGCACTTAATCAACACTTTCAGGCTAACGAAGAGATTACTCCCGAGGTGTTGCACGATCGCGGGATCATTAAAAAGGCAAAATACGACGTAGTGGTCTTGGGTAGTGGAGAACTATCCAAGGCGTTTCGGGTTGCTGCTCACAGATTCACCAGGAGTGCGAAGGAGAAGATCGAGAAGGCCGGGGGCTCTGTAGTGGAGATCGGCAAGTAACGCCGAAAGCCCCGAGGAGAAGCAAGGCAACCTATGGAAAAATTTTTCGCTGCTGTGCGGAATATGTTCAATGTGCCGGACCTGCGCCGGCGCATTCTGTTTACGCTCTCGATGCTGGCCGTCTATCGCCTGGGCGCGCATATAGGAGCTCCCGGCATCAATAGAGAGCAACTAGAGCGCGTGTGGCACGATGTTGCCGGAACATTGCTGGGTGTTCTGGATCTCTTCTCGGGCGGCAACTTCCGCACTATCTCGATTTTCGCGCTCGGCGTGACTCCCTATATTACGGCCTCAATTATTTTGCAGTTGATGACTGTGGTTTCGCCGCAACTGAAAAAGTTGCAGGAGGAAGGCGAGATAGGCCGGCAGAAGATCAACCAGTGGACGCGCTACCTCACAGTAGGCTTGGCAGGAATTCAAACGGCATTTGTGGCCCATTGGTTACAGGTCAATGGAGTTGGAGCTCCGACCAAGGGTTTCCTGCTGACAACTATCCTCACGCTCACAACCGGCACGATTTTTGTGATGTGGCTCGGTGAACAGATTACAGAGCGGGGCGTTGGCAACGGAATTTCGCTTTTGATTTTTGCCGGTATAGTGATTGGCTTGCCGAACGGCGTCGAGCAGGTTTTTGAGCGAGTGCGGGGCGGCGACACTCTCGAGACAATCGGGGTTATCGCACTGATATTGGCTCTCGTGGCGATCATCGGGTTCATTGTTTTTATTGAAGCTGCCCGGCGAAAGGTGCCTGTAAGCTATGCCAAAAGGCACGTGGGCCGACAGCTTGTCGGTGGTCAGCAGACCACCATGCCGCTGAAGATAAACATGGGTGGCGTGATCCCGGTGATCTTTGCCTCCTCAGTATTATCAATGCCGCAGAGTCTATTTGCTGCCTTTCCGCCGGACCAGAACACCCCGAATTCGTTCTATTCCAAAGTGTACGCCTTCTTCCAGGTATTCCATGCCAGCGATCCCTATTACGAGCTAATCTTTTTGTCACTTATCGTATTCTTTACGTTCTTCTACGTCTCGATCGTTTTCAACGTGGAAGAGGTGGCTGATAACTTGCGCAAACATGGTGGCTTCATGCCAGGCATTCGTCCCGGCAGGGCCACGGCCGATTATCTCAACAGTATCCTGACACGCCTTACTACGGTAGGCGCCGTCTACCTCGCCGTTGTCGCCTTTGTGCCGCAGTTTATGTTGAGCGGCTTTAAGGTAGGCCGTCTGCCTCTGATTGGCACCTGGCTCGACGCTTTTGTCAGCAGCACGCCCGGTTTGGGTTGGATTCCTACAGGCATGG
>Ga0209341_10000698_pt1 | contig 34430 bp, 29 predicted proteins | sample RifCSP13_2_FD_184020 | JGI IMG/M metagenome (GOLD analysis project Ga0209341, IMG submission 184020) | Soil microbial communities from Rifle, Colorado - Rifle CSP2_sed 13_2 (SPAdes) (version 2) | ecosystem: Environmental > Terrestrial > Deep subsurface > Rock core/Sediment | place: Rifle...
CCCCGCCATATCTTCAACAACCCGGAAGAAAAAAGGATAGAGCTCGAATACAACGGCAAAAAGTTCATCGTAAACGCCGGAAGGGCGCAGACCGTAAGCTTCCTGCTCTCGACATACGAGAACGCGATCATGCAGAACAGGGCCCTGAGCAGGGTGCAGCAGGAGCTGAAGGAGCTGAATGAAAGGCTCGAGGACAAGGTAAGGGAGAGGACTGCCGCCCTCTCCGCCGAGATAGGCGAACGGAAGGCGGCTGAAAGGGCGCTCCGTGAAAGCGAAGAGACCTTCAGGGCCGTTATCGAGGCCGCAAACGACGCGGTGATCTGCCTGGGCATGCCCGATGTAATCCATGTCTGGAACAGGAAAGCCGAGGAGATGTTCGGCTTTCCGGCTGCCGAGGCCATCGGCAAGGGGCTGCACTCGCTCGTAGTGCCGGATGAATACCGCGACAGGGCCTTTTCGAAATTGAAGGATTTCTTTCAGACCGGCGAGGGCGAGATGCTCGGCAGGACCGTAGAGCTCAAGGCATTGAAGCGCGACGGCGCCGAATTTCCGGTCGAGGTCTCCATTTCCGCCTTCAACGTAGGCGGGCAGTGGAACTCGGTCGGCATCATAAGGGACATAACCGAACGCAAGCTCCTGGAAGAGGACATGAGGCAGAACCTCGAGGACGTCGAGAAGATGAACAGGCTCATGGTCGGCAGGGAGCTGAAGATGGAAGACCTCCGGGCCGAGGTAAGAAAGCTCCGGGCAAGGCTTAAGGAACTGGAGGATGCCGCAAGGTCTGAAAGCAGGCTCAAGACCGGCTGAGAATCTCACCATCCCATTTTCATTCCAAATTCGCTGCGTGGTCCGCTTCAAACTTCCCCTCCCTTGACGGGAGGGGATAAAGGGGAGGGTGAAAAAGAAAAACACAAGTCCGCAGTTTTTATCCGTTCATAAAATCATCGTAATAATCCGTTTTTTCCCATACCGACCATCTTCTCAACAGGTTTGCCTGCCAAAAGGCTTTGGTGGTATAATGCCCTGCTTTTTTATTCTGAAATGGAGGGCATTAGGCCTGATGCATATCCCTGTACTCTATTACCTGCTCATACCAGCGGCCTATCTCCTGGGCTCTGTGCCGACCGGTGTCCTCGTCACAAGGGCTTACGGCGGCGTTGATCCGAGAAAGGCCGGGAGCGGCAACATAGGGGCAACGAACGTCGGGCGCACATCCGGCAAGCTCGCGGGCATACTTACGCTCGCCGGAGATGTCCTCAAAGGCGCGATCCCTGTCCTCATTGCGATCAGCCTCGGCCTGGACAGCATCCTCATAAGCCTGACGGGCCTCGCCGCTTTCCTGGGCCACATCTTCCCCGTATTCCTCGGCTTCAGGGGAGGCAAGGGCGTTGCCACTGCCCTCGGCGTAATGACCGTCATAAGCCCGGCCGCGACCATCCTCTCCGCACTCGTATTCGTCCTCGCCGCAGCGATCAAACGATATGTGTCGCTCGCCTCCATGATAGCCGCCGCCTCGCTCCCGATATTCCTCTCCTTCCTTCACAGGGACAGACCTTACATGCCCCTCGCAATAGCAATCGCCGTCCTCATCATCGCCAAACACAAGGACAATATAAAACGCCTCGCCAACGGCGCTGAAAATCGCATCGGCGGCCCGAAGGGTTAGCAGATGGAACATACCGGGGGAAACTTTCTGTAGAAAGTTTCCCCCGGACCCCCTTCAAAGACTTTTGGTTCCCGTCCGGCCCCCCAGAGAACTTATGGGGGGCCGGACGGGAAGAACTGAAAGTTTTTGGAGAGAGTTTGAGAGAACCTTTTTACAAAAAGGTTCTCTCAATAGGTTTTATCCAGCTAATCCCTCAACGAGCCGCCGTGGGGGAGGATGGTGAGGTCAGGGTGTGGGTTTTTTGAGTGTGCTTCTTTGAGTTTCCGGATGGGCTGCGGGAGCGGTTCATCGGAGAGGTCGAAGGTGCCCCAGTGTATGGGCACTAGCGTGCGGGCGTTCAAGTCTCTGGCTGTCTTGAGCGTCTCTTCGGGGTCCATGTGGTTCTCTTTCATGAACCAGCGGGGCTCGTACGCGCCTATCGGCGCGAAGACGATGTCAATGGGGCCGTACTTGAGGCCTATATCCCTGAAGCCTGAGAAGTAGCCGGAATCGCCTATCCAGTAGTATCTTTTGCCGGAGTGTTCGATGAGGAAGCTGCACCAGAGCATCCGGTTGGAGTCCGACAGGGTCCTTTTTGACCAGTGCTGGACAGGTAGCGATGTTATACTGACGCTATCGGTGACATATTCCTCTGACCAGTTCAGGGACGCGTGCCGTGTGATGCCGAGCGATTTGAAGTACGCTCCGTATCCGGGGCCTGTAATGAAGAAGGGGTCGTGTTTTTCTTTGAGGAACTCTATGGTCTTCGTGTTCAGGTGGTCGTAATGGCCGTGGGATATGAGGACAAAGTCTATCTTCGGCAGCAGGAGCGGCTCTATCGGGAACGGGGTCTTTCTCTTGACGAGGAAGTTCACGTCCCAGAAGACAGGGTCTGTGATGATGGTCTTGCCGTTGACCCTCATGAGCACGGTCGAGTGGCCGAGCCAGACGAACCAGTTGCCTTCAGTGGAGTTAAGCGAAGCGAAATCCGGCCTTGTAACGGCAAAGTCGTATGGCCTTTTCTTCTCCGCTGACCAAAGATTTCTGGAGAGCCTCCATTTGAGGAAGTCGAGGAAAGAGCGGCCCCCTTCCTCTGCCCAGGGGTTATAATACCTTCCGTCCTTGTCAACAGGCGCCTTTCTCAAGGCTGGCTCCTCTGCAAAAGCGGGTTGGGTGAAGGCCAGAATAAGAATTAAAAACGGAAATATCCGGAATAGCCGCCCTGGGGCCTTTCTCATGTGCGCTGTCATGACCGTCTTATTATACACCCTGGGCCCATCTGAGTAAATTCTGTGCAGGGGCTTTGCCATGTGCTTATTTTTTAGTCTTCGGCCCCCGCCTTATCCCGAAGTATGCCTGATTTTCTCGAAGAAATCGCGGCATGGATATTGCTAAAACAGTATTTAAATAAAAGCGATTTAAAGAGGCCAAAGGAGCTTTACAAGCAGGTCTGCCCTGTGTTAGTTTTTGGGGGGAACTCAATCCCGGGAGGTGTGGTCGATGAAGAAGATCGAGGCGATAATAAAGCCCTTCAAGCTCGACGAGGTTAAAGAGGCCCTCAACGAGATAGGGATAAAGGGCATAACCGTCTCTGAGGTCAAGGGTTTCGGCAGGCAGAAAGGCCACACCGAGCTCTACAGGGGCACCGAGTATGTCGTGGATTTCCTTCCCAAGATAAAGATGGAGATTGTGGTAAGGGAGGAGATGGTGACGAAGGTGGTCGAGACCATCGTGAATGCCGCCCGGACCGGGCGCATAGGAGACGGCAAGGTGTTCGTCACCTCGGTCGACGAGGTCGTAAGGATAAGGACCGGAGAGCGCGGCGAAGAGGCCATCTGACGTATCTGGCATTCGATAAATTTGGCCTTATAAAATGAGATAATTAAGGCTGCTCAAAAAGCTCCATATGCGAGGCCCCGGTTAAATCGGGGAGCGAGGAATGCGGCGTACTCTTCTTGTACGCCGCTTCTGCCGCGACGACGACAACAAAGCAGATGGACTTTTTCAGCTGCCTTGACAAAAGGAGGGTATGTAATGACGCCTAAGGACGTACTTAAGCTTTCAAAAGAGAAAAACGCGAAGATGGTCGATTTCAAGTTCCTCGACTTCGTGGGCATCTGGCAGCACTTTTCAGTGCCCGTCGGCGAGCTTTCAGAGGACGTCTTCGAAGAGGGCCTTGGCTTTGACGGCTCCAGCATAAGGGGCTGGCAGCCCATACACGCGAGCGACATGCTCGTCATGCCTGACCCGACCACGGCCATCATGGACCCGTTCCATGAGACGCCCTCCATGAGCATCATCTGCAATATAGTAGACCCGATAACCAAGGAGCCTTATTCAAGGGACCCGAGGAATATCGCGATAAAGGCCGAGGCATACTTGAAGTCCACGGGCATAGGCGACGTGGCCTACTTCGGCCCTGAGCCAGAGTTCTTCATATTCGACGACATCAGGTACTCCCAGAGCGCGAACCAGGGCTTCTACGCCATCGATTCGGTAGAGGGCACCTGGAACACGGGCCGTGAGGAGTGCCCCAACCTCGGCTACAAGCCCAGGCACAAGGAAGGCTACTTCCCGGTCCCGCCCACTGACAGCCAGGAGGACATCCGCTCCGAGATGAGCATGGTGATGGAGTCGGTCGGCATCAGGGTCGAGAGACAGCACCATGAGGTCGCAACAGCCGGACAGGCCGAAATAGACATGAGGTTCGACAGCCTCCTTCGCATGGGCGACAAGCTCATGTGGTTCAAGTACATCGTGAAGAACGTCGCCAAGAGGTGGGGCAAGACCGTTACCTTCATGCCCAAGCCCATATTCGGCGACAACGGCAGCGGCATGCACGTCCACCAGTCGATCTGGAAGGGCGGCAAGCCGCTCTTCGCGGGCAACGAGTACGGCGGCATGAGCCAGATGGCCCTTTACTACATAGGCGGCATCCTGAAGCACGCGAGGGCGCTGAACGCGTTCTGCAACCCCGGCACAAACTCCTACAGGAGGCTGGTGCCCGGCTTCGAGGCTCCCATCAACCTCGCCTATTCCTCGAGGAACCGTTCGGCGTCAATAAGGATACCCATGTACTCGCCCTCACCGAAGTCCAAGAGGATAGAGGTAAGGTTCCCTGACCCGTCCTGCAACGGCTACCTGGCGTTCGCGGCAATGCTCATGGCAGGCCTCGACGGCATACAGAACAAGATACACCCGGGCGAGCCGCTCGATAAGGACATATACGGCCTCTCCCCCGAGGAGCTCTCAAAGGTGCCTTCGGCCTGCGGCTCCCTCGAAGAGGCATTGAACGCTCTCAAGGCCGACCACGAGTTCCTCATGAAGGGCGACGTCTTCACCCAGGACGTCATCGACACATGGATAGAGTACAAGAAGAAGGCAGAGCTTGACCCCATCAGGCTCCGTCCGGTGCCCTATGAGTTTGCGCTGTACTACGACTGCTAAGGCAGGCATTAAATAAGTCCATCTGCTTGTCAAGTCGCGGCAGAAGCGACGTACATGAAGAGTACGACTCGTTCCTCGCTCCCCGATTTAACCTGGGCCTTGCATATGGAGCTTTTTAAGCAGCCTGTATAAAGAATGTAGCAATAGTTAGAAAAAAAGCCCCGCGCTCAATGAGCGCGGGGCTTTTTTTGTCTTTTTCCCCCTCTTTTTTAAAGAGGGGGCAGGGGAGATTATTTTTAATCCCCATCCGAACGGCGGGTTCAATTTTGCAAATTGAACCCGAGATTCGCGGGCCATTCAGGAACAATCGGGTTCAGGGTGCAACCCTGAACCCGACGGCGGAGAGGTTTAAACTGTCATTCTGAGGAGCCGAAGGCGACGAAGAATCTCGGCCTGATTTCTTCCCGGAGATTCTTCGCTTTGCTCAGAATGACAACTGAATTCGAGGGCCGTTTGAATTATTAAACTGTCCGCGCTCAGTCGTGCTTGCCTTTGCCGTGGCCTTCTTTGCCGCGGCCGCCTTTATGCTCGCCCTTGTGCTCGCGCATTTCTTCCCTTTTATGCGAGGCCTTCTCCCATTTGCGTTCTTTTTCCCACTGCCGCCAGTTCTTCTTCATCTGGCCGTAGGGTATCTTCTGATGTCCCGGAGGCACGCGCCTGTAATCCGTTGGCACCCTCAAGAGCACCCCGGGGACCCGCCCGATTTCTATTACGACCCAGGGGTCTCCGAACTCCGCAGCCCTGTACCATCTGCTGTTGTGGGGCCTCCACCACCAGCCGCCGTAGAAGAACATTTCGTCATCGATGTCAGGCGCGAAATATATGTAAGTCCCCGGGATCACGACCACGCTCGGAGGTGATTTCACCACTATTACCGGGGGGACGTTTATCCCTATATTCACGTTTATTTCCGACCTCGCTGCCGTTGAGGTCAAAAGAAGCGCGGCAGCTGCCGCCGCAAGAGCCAAGGAGACCTTTTTCATCCGTCCCTCCCAATCGCTTTTTATTAAAAAATATATCAGCACAGATACCACAAATCTGTAGCAAAAGCTACATTGGCGGGGTTTGACAAGCCGGACTCTTAAAGTACACTCGAAATGGTGTTCATTACCGGAGCATTCCAGGCCAGGGAAGGATAATGGAAAAAGGATTTTCCCTCACATACAAGGTGCTTATAGCCTTTCTCCTTATCCTCATCCCCATGTTCGCGGCGATATTCGCCGTGTTTTCGCACGCAAGGGATGAGCTTGAAAAGGAAGTATTCGCCAGCCTCCAGCGATACACGGACGAGAGGGAGGGGTTCGTCCTCCTCTATCTTGAGATGAGCAGGGCCAGGATCCAGGATTTTGCAACGGACGACTACATCGTAAGGTCGCTCGACCAGCTGAAGGAAAGGATGATAACGGGAAGGCTCCTGAGCGACTACATAAGGACATACAAGCTGCCGCTCCTTAGAAGCATGTACCGCCTCAGTATCATAACCGGCGCTGACGGCAGGGTGCTCGCTTCGACTATGCCGTGGCTGCAGGGGCGGGATCTATCCAAAGAGGAATTTTTCATAAGGGGCCTGAAAAGCGTTTATATAGCCGAGGTTACAAGGGGCCTCTCCGGGATGCCGGAAGTGTCGGTATCAGCCCCCATCTACAGCAGGGTTGAAAAGGGCAAGGTCATCGGGGTCATTACCGGGTTTGTAGAGCTATCGAAGTTCGCGGAGTTCTTTACCGGCGAGTACCTCCGTGACATAGGCGCGCTCACATGGACCTCCAAGTACTATTGGGAGACGATGGAGATATACCTCGTGAACCGGGACAGGCTCATGATAACCGAATCGAGGTTCATACCAGGCGCCGTTCTCAGACAGCGGGTTGATACAGTCCCGGTAAGGTCTTGCCTTGAAAAGCTCAGGGAGTTTACAGGCATCTATAAGGACTACAGGGGTGTCGAGGTCGCAGGGGCCTCGATGTGCATCCCGGTCATGGGCTGGACGCTGATATCAGAGGTGGACAGTGAAGAGCTGCTGCATGGAGTCAGGGAACTGCAATTGTACACCGGCATCCTTACCGGGGTCATCATACTTTTTACGGGCGCGCTCGTCTTTTATTTCATGAGGATAATAGTCCTGGACCTCCGCAGGCTTGTGGGAGGCGCCAGGGCAATCTCTATCGGCAACTACGATATCTTCATACCGGTAAGGAGAAAAGACGAGATAGGGGTGCTCTCCGCCGCCTTCAACGACATGGCCCAGAGCATAAAGACAAGGACGGCTGAGCTTGAGAAGGAAAGGGAGGGCCTCGCCAACGCCCAGAGGGTCGCGCACCTGGGGAGCTGGGAATGGGATATGAAGAAGGATATCGTCTACTGGTCGGAAGAGACGTACAGGATATTCGGCGTGGCGAGGCAGGAGTTCGGGGCGACCTTGGAGAAATACCTGAATCTCATTCACCCGGACGACATGGATATGGTCAGGGACAGGGTAAGCGCGGCCTTGTATCAGGGAAAGACTTACCAATTGGAGCACAGGATAATAAGGAAGGACGGGAGCGAGAGGATATTGTTCTGCGAGGGAGCGGTCTCATTTGATGCGGAAGGGAAGCCTGACACGATGAGCGGGATAGTGCAGGACATAACCGAGCGGAGGATCGCAGAGCGCGCGCTCGAAGAGAGCGAGATGAGGTACAGGACGCTTATAGAGAGCCTCCAGGAGGGGATAATGGTGATAGATGAGAACAACACGGTTACTTACCTTAACCCCAGGATGGCCGAGATGCTTGGGCTTACGGTGCTGGAAATGATGGACAGGCCGATTTTTGATTTCATGGACGCGGAAGAGATTGAAAGGGCAAAGGCCAGGATAGCGAGACGCAGGAGGGGGATAAAGGAGCTTACCGACGCGGAGTTCATAAAAAAGAACGGCGCGAGGCTCTATGCCGCCCTGGCTGCCTCTCCCATAATGGAAGGCGGCGAGTACAAGGGAGCCATAGCCGGGATAATCGATGTGACGGAGAGGCGAAAGGCCGAGGACGCATTGAAGGAGAGCGAAGAGAGGTTGAGGGCCATACTCGACGGCATGGATAATTCCGTCTTTATGAACGACATGGAAGGCAGGATGATCTTTATCAACAAGGCGTTCTCGTCGGGTCTGGGAAAAGCCCAGGAGGAGCTACATGGAAAGACCGTCTTTGATATCATGCCCGCTGAAGTAGCAGAAAGGTTGCACAGGGGAGACCTGCGGGTGATTGAAGCAGATGCGCCTGTCCAGACTGAAGAGGAGATCCCCCTGCCTGACGGCATCCATTACGGTCTTCTCACAAGGTTTGTCCTGAAGGATAAATTCGGGAAGAAATACGCATTCTGCGGGATTGTGACTGATATTACGGCTCTCAAGCGCGCCGAAGAGGCCCTAAGGAAGAGCGAGTCATCTCTGAAAGAGGCTCAGAGGATAGCCAATATCGGCAACTGGGAGTGGGATATACCCAATAATTACGTCCACAGGTCGGACGAGGTCTACAGGATATACGGAAAATCGAAGGAGGAGTTCACGACCTACGAAGACCTTATTGATGCCATCCACCCGGAGGACAGGGAATTCGTAAGAAGATCGATAGACGATGCCCTTAAGGGGAAACCCTACTCGCTGGACGCCCGCATAATCCGGGACGGAGAGGAACGCTATGTCCATATACAGGGGGAGCTTGTAAGGGATGAGGCCGGCAACCCTGCGCGCATGGTAGGGATCGTGCAGGACATAACCGAAAGGAAGAGGGCAGAGGAAGAGGTCTTGAAGCTCTCCAGGGAACTTGAAAAGAGGGTGGAGGAGAGGACTGCGGAATTGAAGAAAGCGATGGAGGGCCTTGCTGCCGCTAACAGGGAGATAGAGACCTTCACCTATTCGGTGGCGCACGACCTGCGCTCGCCGCTACGCCTCATAGACGGCTTCAGCATACTGCTTTTGAAAAAGCAAAAGGATAAGCTGGATGCCGACGGACAGGACCAGCTCAACAGGATAAGGGGGGCCGCCAGGCGCATGGGTCAGCTCATAGACGACCTCCTGAACCTCTCTTACGTGATGAGGTCCGAGGTCTCCTACGGGAGAGTGAACCTCTCTGGGCTTGCCTGGGGCATGATAACAGACTTGCAGAAGGCCGCGCCTGAACGAAAGGTAAGGATAAAGATTGAAGAGGGAATGGCGGTGCGGGGGGATGAGGGCCTGATGAGGATGGTCGTCGAGAACCTGTTGGGCAACGCATGGAAGTTCACATCCAAGACCGAGGAGGCCGCGATAGAGGTCGGCATCTCGGGAGAGGAATACGGCAGGACCGTATTTTGCGTCAGGGACAACGGCGTGGGCTTTGACATGAGATACGCCGAGCGGCTCTTCCAGCCGTTCCAGAGGCTCCATCCTGCCGAGGAGTTCCCTGGAACGGGCATAGGCCTGGCCACGGTCCAGAGGATCATGCAGCGGCACGGGGGCCGGATATGGGCCGAGAGCGGGCCGGGCATGGGGGCCGCTTTCTATTTTACGCTTGAAAAGGAGCAATGAGATGGCCAGGACAATACTTCTCGTCGAGGACTCTCCGGAGGCGGTGGAGCTCTCAAAGGGCGCTTTTTCGGAATGCGAGAACGGCGCGGAGCTTGTTGTGGCTTACGACGGAGAGGACGCGCTTGATTGGCTTTTCGGGACAGGGCGCCACGCGGGCAGAAGGATAGAGAAAAGGCCGGACCTCGTGCTCCTCGACATCAGGCTCCCCAGGATAGACGGCTTCGAGGTGCTTAGAAGGATACGCGCTGACGAGCGGACGAGTATGGTGCCTGTCGTGATGCTCACGGTATCGAGCAACAGGAGCGACATCGCGGCGGCATACAGGCTCGGCGCGAACAGCTTCCTCGTGAAGCCCGTGGACTACGACGAATATACGGAGCTCGTCGCGCGCGTCTGCCATTACTGGTTCGAGAACAACGAGTCCGCTTACCGCTGATTGCGCTTTGTGTCAGCGTGAAGCTCTATGACCCGGCGTATTATGTTGGTGGTGGACCTGCCCTTCAATAAGGTTATGCGCGCCACCCGCCCGCCGTTTCTCTTTACGAATTCCCCCCCGACTATGTCCCTCGCGGCCCAGTCCGCGCCCTTGGCAAGTATGTCCGGCCGTATCGCCTCAATGAGCTTCAACGGCGTGCTTTCGTTGAACGGCACTACGTAATCGACGCACGCGAGGGCTGAGAGGACCTCGCCCCGTTCCTTCCCGGGGACTATGGGCCGCCGATCCCCCTTTATCGACTTCACGGACGAGTCGCTGTTCATGCCCACTATGAGCATGCCTCCGAGAGAGCGGGCCTTCTTCAGGTATCTGACATGACCGGCATGAAGGATATCGAAGCAGCCGTTGGTGAATACGACCTTCCTGCCTCGCCTTGTCTTCGGCAGCTCTTTTAAAAGACTTCTGAGTGTGATTACCTTGCCCATTTCTTACTCTCTCCAGTCTAATGTCGGGCGGTTTGCGTGCAATGTATATAATATCCTCTCCCCCTGGGGGAGAGGAGTAAGGTGAGGGGGCTTTCAATGCCGTTCCCCCTCATCCCAGCCTTCTCCCCGGCGGGGAGAAGGAGAAAAACCCGGAGCGATTTCATTCGCGCAGATTTATATCTGACCAATAATCGATTTTATATCGGCCTCTGGCCGCAGACACAAAATTTTTTGGCGGGTTCAATTCTGTAAATTGAACCCGAAATTTTGTATGCCCTATACGAATTATTCGGGGTCAGGTTGAAAACCTGACCCCGCAGCAGCAGATGGACTTTTTCGGCTGCCTGCTAAATTATCACACCTTGACAGCCCTCGCAAGCGTGAGAGCCATGACCGTCGCGCCGCCTCTCTTCAATACGGCGGCGCACTCTTTTATCGTAGCGCCCGTGGTGTAGACGTCGTCCACGAGAAGGACGACCCTGCCTCTGTATGCGCCGGGCCTTGCCGCCTCAAACGCGCCCCTGACGTTCCGTTTGCGCTCTTCGGCGTCCAGTCTTGCCTGATGGGGCGTATCTATTATCCTCTTGAGGTTCGAATAGTCCACGGGCGCGTTCAAGGCCTTTGAGACCACATTCGCGAGCAGGAGCGACTGGTTGAAGCCGCGCTCCCTGAGCCGTCTCACGTGCAGCGGAACAGGGACTATCAGGTGAGGGGCCTGGGGCAGCGCAACGCGGCACATCAGGGCTCCGAGCGTTCCAGCCAGGCTCACCTCGTTGCCGTACTTGAACCGGTGAACGGCCTCCAGTACCGCGCCTTCCGCGACAAGCGCGCTCCGCGCGCAGAGGAAAGGGACCCTTTCCGTTATGCACTGGCCGCAGGCGTGGTCGGGCCCCGCCGAGTTCGGCAGAGGGCTGCCGCATACCGTGCAGGCAGGCGAGCCGATCCTTTTTTCAAGGATAAGGGCGTTGCAAGCGGAGCAGAGCCCGTCTGCATTGCCTTCACGGCCGCACAGAAGGCAGACGCGGGGGAGTATCATGTCGAGGATGGCGTTGTGCATAAAATGATGATTACCCGCGCCCTGGAAGCCAGGTATTAAGGAACGAGCCCTGCGGCGAAGCGGTCTGTACTTCCCCCTTTTCTAAAGGGGGAATGAGGGGGATTATTATTGGTGAGCACGGCGCGCCCTACTACAACTAACATTTCAAGGCTGAGAGTTCAACCTCTCTCCTCGGCGGGTATGATGATGTGAAAGGCCGTGCCGCCCTCATCGGTCGATACCCTTATCTCGCCCCTGTGCTCTTTGATTATGCCGCTGGTGATCGATAACCCCAGGCCCGTGCCCTTTCCTGCCTCCTTGGTCGTTACGAACGGGTCGAATATCCTGTCCAGAATGCCCTCGGGTATCCCGGTCCCGGTGTCCCGTATTGTAAGCTCCGCGAACCGGGAGCCTTTTATTTCTATCGTGCCGGTCCTCACTGTTAGCGCGCCGCCTTCAGGCATGGCGTCCCGCGCGTTTGTCACGAGGTTTATTATCACCTGCTCGAGCCTGTTCGGGTTCCCGAGGACCCGGGGGACCTGCCCCGGCTCCATTATGATTTCGATAGAATTGGAATGGAGCATCTCGCCCAATATAAGAAAGGCGTCCCGTACTACCTGATTGAGGTCTATGGCCTTGAGCTCCGGCGGCTCGACCCTGGCGAATACGCGAAGGTGCTTTACCACCGCCTCCATCTTCTTTGCCGCCTCCGAGATGAGGTGCATCTTCCTATGCTCCTGCGTGCCCTCTTCGATCGTGCGCAGCGCCCCCTGTGAAAGGCCCATCACGACGGTAAGCGGCTGGCTTACCTCATGGGCAAGGCTTGCCGCAAGCTCTCCCAGGGCGGTCATCTTGCTCGACTGAATGAGCTGCATCTGCGTTTCGCCTAACTTCACAAGCGCGCCCTTGAGCTCGCTTTCGCTCCTGTCGAGGTCGGTGAGCATCCTGAATACGCCTTCCCTGAAGTCAGCGAGATACCTCTCGCGCTCTTCAAGCCGCCCGTTCGAGGACTTAAGCTCGGATGAAAGCCTCTCTTCGTTCTCGAGGGATTGCAGGACGATGACCGCCGCGGCCCCGGATCTCAGCATGGTCGCCCTTACGCGGACTGCGCGAGCGTCCTTTGTAAAAAGCCGCGCCTCGAAAGCGTGAGCGGCCGGAATGCCTCTGTCCAGGAGCTTTTCCAGGGACATGCCCCTGAGTTCGCGCCCTGAATAGCAGGTAAGCGAACACAGCCCGGCGCTCGCCTCCGTTATGGTCCTGTCCGCGCCTATTGCCGCAGCCGGGAGAAGAGAGAGCAGCAGGGCATCGAATAAGCCGGAGTCCTTTGCCCGCCTTCCTTCAGTCCGGAAAATCCCGATTGATCTCATGATCTCTCTTGAGCTGTACAAACCGTTCCCTCAGTTCCTGCATTTTAAGCTCCCGCCTTATTGCCAGGAGCGCGAACTCCTCGAGGTCGCTTATCGTCTTCTTCAGCTTCTTCTCAGTCTCTTGCGCCTGGGCCCGCGCACAGGCCAGCTCGACCACGAGCCTTTTGCTCTCGTCCGCGTCAGCGCCGTTTGATTCACGCGGCGGGGCAGGCACGGGGACTGAAGCCTCGAAGCGGCGGGCGAGCATCATTGCAACCCGCCACAATATGAACGAAGCGGAGATGGAGACTGCCGATGCGAGCACGGACCAGGCCGTTGCGCTTACATAAAGGCAGTAAAGCACAGGCGCGAGCACCGCGAATGCGAGCGCCACGGCAAGGGGGATTGTGAGTTTGCGCATGGACATCCTGTCTTTCAGGGCTCAGGATGCGGGATTCCAAAGATGAAGGGGAAATTTGGCGAAGTTTCCGGGTGAGTAACTTACTGTTTATGATATTTACCATTTTTCTGATATCCAAATCAAGCGAAAACCTCCTGCGGAGTGAATGAAGCTCCTTTCGATTATAATCAAATGAAGCATCAAGAACCCTTTAAGCAGTGCAAAAAACTTTAAATAGCCTGTTTTTTGTGCTAAAAGAAGATGACAAACGGTAAAGAGGAACAGAGGATGTTCAAAAAGCTTAAAGCCGGCTTTGAGAGCCTGAAGGCCGGCCTTGCAAGGACCCATAACTCGATCATGGGGAGCGTGGAGGCCGCGTTCACGGGCAAATCCAGGGAGGACATACTGGAGGCGCTCGAAGAGTCCCTCATCCTTTCCGACGTGGGTGTCAAGGCCGCGAGCGAGATAGTCGACAAGCTCAGGGAAGAGCTCGCGGGCAAGGACGAAGAGCGGCTCAAGGAGCTCCTCAAGGATTACATATACGATATTCTGAAGAAGGTCGAGAGGCCGCTTGAGGTCACCTCAAGCCCCTTTGTCATAATGGTGCTCGGCGTAAACGGCGTCGGCAAGACGACCACGATAGGCAAGCTCGCGGCGAGATATTCGCAATCAGGCAAATCGGTCATACTCGCCGCCGGAGACACCTTCAGGGCGGCGGCTATAGAGCAGCTCGAAGGCTGGGGCCAGCGCGCCGGCTGCCCTGTAATAAGACAGTCCCAGGGCGGAGACCCTGGCGCGGTTGTATATGACGCGATGAAGGCCGCCATCACCAGGCACTCGGATATCATCATCCTCGATACCGCGGGCAGGCTGCATACCAAAGTGAATTTGATGGAAGAGCTCAAGAAGGTGAAGAAGGTCGCTGGAAGGGAGCTTCCCGGCGCGCCGCATGAGAACCTCCTTGTGCTCGACGCATCGACGGGCCAGAACGCAATTAACCAGGCAAGGCTCTTCAACGAGGCCGTGGGAGTCACCGGCATCGCGCTCACCAAGCTCGACGGCACCGCTAAGGGCGGCATAATAGTGGCCATAGCCAGGGAGCTCGGCATACCCATCAGGTATATCGGCGTGGGCGAGACGGTAGAAGACCTCAAAGAGTTCGACGCCAGGGAGTTCGTAGAGGCGCTCATATAGTTTTGGAGGAGTCGCGGTGGACGAGAGGCTCAAGAGCTTTTATGAGCTCTACGAGAGGCGAAAGAGCGTAAGGGAGTATGCGGACAGGCTGGTCGAGCCTGAGAAGCTCGAAAGGCTCCTCGCGTCTTTAAACATGGCGCAGAGCGCGGCCAACCGGCAGCCCTGGCATTTCATCGTGCTCTCAGATGACGGCGCCAGGGACAGGATTAAAGACCTCTTCACGAAGGAGGGCTTCAGGAGAGCGCCCGTCCTTATCGTGGCATGCGCGGAGCCGGGCCAGGCCTGGGTCAGGAAGACCGACAAGGTTAATTATGCCTGGGTCGACGTCGCCATAGCAGTCACTGAGATGATAGGCGCGGCCACGGCCGAAGGGCTTGGGGCCTGCTGGATAGCCGCCATTGACGCTGCCGCCGTAAAGGACAGGCTCGGCGTTCCGGACAATGTGGATGTGGTCGCGGTCATTGCCCTGGGTTATCCTGGGGAAGAACTCAGGAAAGAAGAGAAGCCCAGGAAAGCTCTCGCGGAGATAATTCATTATGGCAGATGGTAAGAAGACCGAAGACCAGTACGTGCTGCTCAGGTCGAACAGAAGGAAGAACCTGAGGAAACAGCTCCTTGTATTGAAGATCCGGGGCGAGGACAAACGCGGCGTCTTCTTCGGCTACGCGAAGACGCTAAGCAAGGGTGGCATGTTCATAGCCTCGGTCAATCCGAAGAAGGTAGGCGAGGAGTTTGACATATCCTTCAGCATAACTGACCTCAAGATGGACTTGAAGTGCAGGTGCGTCGTGGCCTGGTCGCGCGAGTACGATTCGATGACGAAGCAGGAGCCTGGAATGGGCATCAAATTCATCGACCTCGATGCCGAAACGGTCGCAAAATTAGACGAATGGATCAAAAAGGGTTAGAAAAAAGCTATTCTGAAATGTGAAGGCGGGCAGCTGAAAGCTGCCCGCCTTTTTTGTTGCCACTCAGGGTAATACCGCGCGGCTTGCCGCTCTATATTGTTTATGTCCTCTCCCCACGGGGGAGAGGATTGAGGTGAGGGGGCTTTCAAATACTGGCCCCCTCATCCCGCCCTTCTCCCCGGAGGGGAGAAGGAGAAAGATTGCCCTTTACTGCTGCAGGACTCCGCCGATCACAGCCGGCGCGGCGGTCACTGTCGGTCTCGTGCCGATGTCCGGGACCTGGAACTCGGAGATATCAGGCAGCGTGTATGAAGTCAGGGTAAGGCCCGTGCAGTTGGAAGTCCCCACCGACTGCATGCGCTGCTCCTTCTCCAGCGGCTTCACGATGTATTCCGTGGCGTTGTCGCTGGCGTTGACGAGAGTGGCGCCTGCCGGGATGGAGAACTCGGGTATCCACCTTGTGTCAGGCCCGCAGGCAGTATCTCCGCCAGTGTCCTTGTTGACGCACTTGCCGGGTATTCCCCAGAGCTCGCCGAAGCCAGCGTACTGGAGGAAGTAGGTGGACGTATCGCTGCCCACGGTCCTCGCGTACTTGACTGAAAGGGGCGTGTCGAATGTCAGGTACGCGCTCCCTGACCTCAAGGCCGTGAACTGGTTCCAGTTGTTGATCCCGGTCTCCCACGTGTAGAAACTATCGAGGTTCGACCTCGCCTGCCATGAGCAGGTATTGCCTGTATCCCATGAGCATGCGAGCTGCGCGAGGTTTGCCGAGCTTGGCTCGAAGAGCGGCCCGCTTGTGGTGCCCCACTCATAGTTGTTATTAGCGGCTGACTGGATGACAGGCGTCCCTGAGCTCTTCAGCTTCATATCAGAGGCGCTGAAGGCGTAGCTCACGTACTGGAGAGACGGGTCGTCAGGCGGCACGTTCTGGTTCTGCATCGCGCTGGTGTCGAAGAACGGGTCGGCTCCGGTAAGGGAAGCCGGGTCAGGGCAGTTCTCAAAACAGGCAAACGTTGAAGGCACGGTGTCCGTCGGGTAGACCATGTTTTCAAGATAGACTATGACGACCGATGCGTCGCTCGCGGAGCATGAGAACCTGTTGGCGCCCATGTCCCAGCTGCAGCTGTCCAATTTTATTTGTGTGCTGCCGCCCATTGCCTCTGACCAAAGGTAGAGCTCGGTCTGGTTGAGGGCGGTAAGGTCGAGCGTCTCTTGAGGAGAGATGTCCTCCCAGAGCCACGTCGTCCTGTTCATCACGGCGGTCTTGAGGAACGACGTCCCGTTCCACTCTATCCTGTATTCGTTGTTGTCCGAGTTGTCGTGCATCTGGAGAGGGATGCCCTTTATCTCTCCGAGCGTCATGGTCTTTCTCGTATGATTCTTGAGCTTGCCGCCGACCCTGGCGACCGAATAGGGCACCTCGGTGGCGCCCGAGCCGTAGTTCATCTTGTAGACGGTGGCGCCGTCCGGCACCGAGACGCTGTCCGGGAACCAGAGGCCCCAGTAGCCTATCCAGCCGAAGTAGTCGGTCCCGCCGTTGGTATATTTGAGCGGGAATCCGGAGATCCTGTTTACCCTCGCGCCGCTGGAGCCGTACATCCCGTATCTCCACGCGGTCTCGTCATAGCTGGTCCTGTTCAGGCATACCTCGGCGCCAAGGGCGTCCCTTCTCAGGAAGTAGGAGGGATTGAACGCGAACGCGTAGCTGGCGCTCTCGGACCCGAAGGCGCCCGCGGAGGACATCGATGTCGAGCCGCCGCCGCTCTGTCCGTCGCCGGACCTGTCGACTGTGACCTTCTCGGTAAAGGTCATGTCATTGGTGTCGTCCCCGTTTACGTCAAACCCGCCGTCGGCGATGAATTTGAGGAGCACCTTGCCGGTCGCATCCTCCTCGGACTTGAGATACCCCCTGAACATTGTCCTGGATTCGTCGGTAACGCCGTTGGCCACGGGATGGGCCGCGAAATAAAGGGTGAATATGCCGTACGGGTTGGTTGCGCTTACGGCCTCGGTAATGGTGAGCTTGGCGTACATCATCTTCTCCGGCTCGCTGTCAGAGTTTGCTTCCTCGTGTATCCAGGCCTTGACTATGTGCGGAGAGCCGCCGTCCGCCCTCGATGAGTTCACGACCCAGAACTCGTAGTCCGGCTGGGTCGATCCCGATGACTGGTTTTGCGAGCTCTGGCCGGCCTTTGACGCGTCGTCGTTGCCGCTGCTGCATTGCGAAAGGTCTATCTGGGCCTTGTAGTCGCCCAGGTTCAACATGGAGTCATATCTTGTCTGCCCGAGGGAACAGAGTATCTCGTTTATGATGTCGAACGCCTCGGCCGAGCGCTCCTCCACGTAGACCTGGGTAGTGTCGGTATTGTAATCCGAATTTGCCGGAAGGGAGCCGGGGCTTATGGCCTTCGGGCCTATGACGAGCGGGTTTATGAGCTGCGTAGCAAGAGAGGCCTGTCCGGAAGAGGACGTGTCTACCACGCTTACCTTGCTTGCTATCGCAAGGCTCGTGTTCGCGGGGGTCGAGCTGGTGGAGCTTCCTCCCCCGCCGCAGCCGCCGAGCGAGACTGAAATCATGACCGACGCGGCCAGGATACTTCGAGGAATGGCGTTATTCATCTGTTACCTCCAAAGGGAATACAGGAGGCATGTGTAAGCGCGGAGGCGGGGATCTGCTGGAACGTGAAAAGAAGAGGGGGACTATAAAACGGGACAGGCAAAAAATGCGTTATGGCCGAATGAGCCGGATTCCGGGCTTACTTGAACCTCTCTGGTTGTGAGGTGATTCTAAGTCAGGCCGTTTCAGGCAACCGTGATTTGCGTCACAGTCGCCCCATTTCAGCCCTTCACGCTCCAGAGCGTCCCTTTGGCAGTGTCTTCGAGGACGATGCCCTTGTCCAGAAGCTCTTTTCTTATTGCGTCGGCGCGCGCAAAGTCCTTCTTCTTCCTGGCAGCGTTGCGTTCCGCTATGAGCCTTTCTATCTCTTCAGGCTTCACGGTCGCTCTCGAATTCCTGTCGCTGAAGTATTCAACAGGGGCTTTGTTGAAGATGCCCAGGAACTTCGATGCTTCCCTTATGACCGCGAGAGAGCCGGATATGTCTTCCCATACGCCCCTGCGCTCCCCGGTGGCTTTTGCCTCGTCCATGGCCTTGTTCATGCGGGTGATTTCCTTGAAGAGGTTGCCTATGACCTCGGCGGTGTTGAAGTCGTCGTCCATCGGCTCGAACGCTACATTGAGCCTGTCTCCCACGCATTGGACGCAGAGCTCCGCCTCCAGCACGGTCGGGAACTCCTCCGATGCCCTCTGGAGCGTCTTGTAGAACCTCTCGACCGCTGATTCTGATTCTCTCAGCGATTCGGCCGTGTAGTCTATGGGAGAGCGGTAGTGGCTGGAGAGGAGGAAGAGCCTTATGGCCTCCGCCGTATGCTCCCTGAGCGCGTCCCTTATGTTCAAGATGTTGCCGAGCGACTTGCTCATCTTCTCTTTTTCGATGTTGACGAAGCCGTTGTGGAGCCAGTACCTGACATAAGGGGCCTTGCCGGTCGCCGCCTCGCTCTGCGCTATCTCGTTCTCGTGATGCGGGAAGATGAGGTCCTTGCCGCCGCCGTGTATGTCTATGCTGTCCCCGAGCCATTCCATGACCATCGCGCTGCACTCGATGTGCCAGCCGGGCCTCCCTTTACCCCAGGGGCTCTCCCACCAGGGCTCGCCGGGCTTGCTCGCCTTCCACAGGGCGAAGTCCAGCGGGTCGGACTTCCTCTCGTCCACCTCGACCCTTGCGCCTGATTCAAGGTCGTCTATGTTCTTGCCCGAGAGCTTGCCGTAGTCCTTCTTTTTCCTGACGGAATAGTATACGTCGCCGTCAACCGCGTACGCGTAGCCGTTCTCGATGAGCCTCTTCGTCACCTCGATTATCTTGTCGATGCTCTCCGTGGCCCTGGGCCTGATGTCAGGCAGGCCGACGTTCAGGGCGGCCATGTCCTCGTCAAAGGCCTTGATGTAGCGCTCGGCTATCACCTCTGATGTGGCGCCTTCCTGGTTGGCCTTCTTTATTATCTTGTCGTCTACGTCAGTGTAGTTGCGGGCGTACTTGACCTCGTAGCCCCTGTAACGGAGGTACTTCTGGATTGCGTCGAACGATACCGCGCTCCGGGCGTGTCCTATGTGGCTGAGATCATATACCGTGGGGCCGCATACGTACATGGTGACCTTGCCTGGAGTTGCCGGATTGAAATCCTCCCTCGTTTTCGTAAGGGAGTTGAATAGTTTTATGCCCATTCGATAAGCCTCGCGCTTTAGTTTTCGAACCTTCTAAGCCTTTTTATCGCCTCTTCCCTGCCAATAAGCTTTAATACATTGGCAAGCTCCACGCCTTCGTGCATGCCGGTGAGCGCAAGGCGCAGAGGCATGAGGAGCCTTCTGCCCTTCTCGCCGGTCGCAGCCTTTACGCCCTCGACGAGATCCTTATATGATTCCTCTTTCAAGCCGGGGATAGCATCGAGTGCCAGTCTGAACGCCTTTATGACCTTCTTCGCGTGCTCCTGATTCAGCTCATCTGACTCAGTTGATCCGGGTGAAGGCCCTGTTATAAAGGGCCTTAAGAGGGTCTCAAGCTCTCGTAAGGTGGACGCATTCCCCTTGAGCGCGTCTATGAGACCGGCGGCCTCGGTGTTCAATCCCATCAGGATTGAGAGCTCTTTTGAGCTCTTTATCTGTATCGCGTCTTTATTGTATGACTTGAGCCTGCCCTCATCAAAGCCCGAAGCGGATTTTGAGAGCTTATCTATCGAGAACGCGTCAGATAACTCATCAAGGCCCATGATCCCTTCGCCGGGGTTCCAGCCCAGCCTGGCAACGGCATTGACGATAGCTTCGGGAAGGTATCCTTCGTCGCGTAGCCCCTTCAAGGAGAACTCGCCGTGGCGCTTGCTCAACGGGGTCTTGTCAGGCCCCATGACAAGCGGAACATGGTTGAACAGGGGAGTCTTCAAGCCGAGCGCCTCGAATAGCAGCACCTGCCTCGGAGTATTGGAGATATGGTCGTCGCCCCGTATGACATGGCTCACAGCCATCCGGGCGTCGTCCAAGACGACCGCGAAGTTATAGGCCGCTATCCCGTCAGAGCCCATTATAACGAAATCGCCCAGGGTGCGGCTGTCAAAGCTCAGGAGCCCGTGCACCCCGTCCATGAAAAGGACTTCCTTTACAGGCACCTTGAAGCGGATGACGCCCGGCACGCCGGGGGGCGCGTCAACGGGCTTCAAGTCACGGCACCTGTTGTCATAACGCGACGGCTTGCCCGCGGCTGCCTGGGCAGCCTTCAGCTCTTCAAGCCGCTCCCTGGTGCAATAGCACCTGTATGCCTTGCCCTCTGAAATAAGCCTCTCGGCCTCTTCGGCGTACAGTTTAAGCCGCTCTGATTGCCTGTACGGCCCGAAGGCCCCGCCAATGTCCGGCCCTTCGTCCCAAACAAGACCGAGCCACATGAGGTCATCGTATATGGCCCTCTCGAACTCGTCGGTCGATCTGGCCCTGTCGGTGTCCTCTATTCGCAGGATAAAGCTGCCGTTATTGCGGCGAGCGAAGAGGTAATTGAAAAGCGCCGTCCTGGCGTTACCCAGATGGAGCGGGCCTGTGGGGCTCGGAGCGAACCTTGTCCGCACTATTCCCATCAGCCCTGTTTTCCGGTTACGAGCGCGACCGCGTACGCGCTTATGCCGTCGCCGCTGCCGGTGAAGCCCATGCCCTCTTCCGTCTTTGCCTTTACGTTCACGCGCGCCTCATCGCATTTGAGTACGCGGGCGATGTTCTTCACCATCTCCGGGATATATCCGAGGAGCTTGGGGGCTTGAGCGACTATCGTCGAATCGATATTGCCTATTGATAAGCCCTTTTCATCGAGCAGGGCCGAAGTCCTCGCAAGGAGGTCAACACTCGATGAGTCCTTCCACCTGTCATCCGTCGGCGGAAAGTGCTTGCCGATGTCTCCGAGCCCGGCCGCGCCGATGAGGGCGTCTATAACGGCGTGCAGAAGGACATCCGCGTCAGAGTGGCCGAGCAGCCCCTTTTCAAAGGGCACGACGACGCCCCCGAGTATGAGCAACCTGTTCTCGACGAGCCTGTGTACGTCGTATCCGAAACCTATCCTCATGAGAGATTCTTCCTCTTCTTCAATATGCATTCAGCGACTGCCAGGTCCTCGGGCGTCGTTATCTTTATGTTCTCGTACGAGCCTTCCACGACGCGAACGGCCTGTCCGGTCCTCTCGACGAGCGAGCTTTCGTCAGTGCCCTGAAAGCCTGCTTCCCGCGCCATTCTGAAGGCCTCTTTGAGCACTTCCGTTTGAAAGGCCTGGGGGGTCTGCACTGAAAGGAGGGCCTCCCTGTTAAGGGTCGCCCTCACGAAACCCGCGCTCGTCTCCTTGATGGTGTCCTTTACTCTCACACCGGCGATGGCGGCGCCGTCCTCCGCTGCCGCCTTTATTGCGTCCTCTATGATATCAATGGTCACAAGCGGCCTTGCCCCGTCGTGGACGATAACTATGCCGTATTCCCCTTGAGCCGCCTTCAGGCCGTTCTCGACAGAGTCCTGCCGCTCCCTGCCGCCGCCGACGACATCAATTACTTTTTTGAAGCCATACGCGTCTACTATCTTTTCCCTGCAGAACCCCTCGTCCCCCGGAGGCACGACGATGATTATTGCATCGACCATTGCGGAGGCTTCGAACGGCTCCAGGGTCCTCGCAAGCACAGGAGAGCCGAGGATCTCAAGGTAGTTCTTCTTCTGAGAGCCCATCCTCCTGCCCATGCCGGCAGACGGTATTATGGCGACAGTCCTCTTCCGTTCCTTCTGTATGTTCATGGATAAAATGCGCAAATGAGCCGCGAGGACAAGTTTAATATGATTCAGCGGCTATTTAAAGGGATTTTTGGCAGGCTGTTGAAAAACAGCCTGCTAAGGCAAACCATGGACGGATTGCCAAATTGTGAGACTTGAAAAGTCGAGCAATTTGTAAGACTTGGACGAATTCACTTCGGCCAAGTCGTGGTTGAAAAAGTCCAGGACGGACTTTTTCAACATCCTGTTAGAGCGATGAGGGCGGAGAGTTACTGGAACGCGGCCTTGCGGAGGTCTTCCCTGACCTTCGAGAATATCATGCGGCCGCCGGTGGTCTGCAGCACGCTGGTTATGGTTACGTCTATTGTCTTGCCCACGTGCTCTTTTGCGTTGTCTATGACGACCATGGTGCCGTCCTCGAGATAGCCCACGCCCTGGCCGTGTTCCTTCCCTTCCTTCAAGACGAGGATGTTCATCACCTCTCCGGGGAGCACAACGGGCTTCATGGCGGTTGCGAGTTTATTGAGGTTCAGCACCTTTACGCCGTGGAGCTCGGCGACCTTGTTGAGGTTGGCGTCGTTGGTCAGTATCTTGCCCGAGAGGTCCTTCGCCAGCGCGACGAGTTTGGTGTCCACCTCTTTTATCTCGGGGAAGTCCTTTTCGGTTATCTCGACTATGGTCTTGTTGTTTGCCTGTATCTGCTTCAATACATCCAGGCCGCGCTTGCCCCTTGCCCTTTTGACCGGGTCGGACGAGTCGGCTATGTGCTGCAGTTCCTGGAGCACGAACTGCGGGACGATGAGCCTCTCGTCTATGAAGCCCGTCTCGCAGACCTCGGCTATCCTGCCGTCTATTATGACGCTCGTGTCTATGACAAGGGGCCTCGCCGCGGTCTTGGGCTTCTCATGCACGCCCTTCTGGTGCTCGGTGAAGATGGCGATGGCCTTGTGCCAGTCGAATTCGTCTCCCTTTCTCATGCCGATGGACAGGCCCAGGTAGCCGATTATGATGCTGGTGATGAGATAGATGGCGAGAACGAAGTACTCGCTCTTGTAATTGAGCATCAGGGGATAGGTGAGGAGGTTAGCTACGGTAAGACCGAGGATAAGGCCGATGGCGCCGCCGAGGACGATCCGGAGCGGGGTGCTCCTTATGCGTTTTTCGAAAAAGATGGCGAGGACTGCGATCAGGAGGCCGCTTACGAGGCCTGCGTAGACGAGAGGGCTTTCACCGGCTATCTGGAGGACTATGAGATAGCCGCTGGCAGAGGCAAACAGGACAAGCAGGGTGCGCATCAGGAGATACATCGAGCGTCCCCCTTCACCGCTGCATCAGCCGGACAAGCTCCTCTTCGACCTTCTCTTCCTTTACGTTCCTGGCGATGGAGAGCTCTTTTACGAGAAGGTTTTTTGCGGTATCGAGCATCCTGCGCTCGCCGAACGAGAGTTCCTTGTCATATTTAAGGAGATAAAGGTCGCGCAGCACTCTTGCTACTTCCATTACGCAGCCGCTCTTTATCTTGTCGGTGTACTCCCTGTATCTCCGGTTCCAGGTCTGGTTGTCGAGGCAGACCTCGGAGCGGTCCTTCAATATGTCGTATATCTTGGGGACCATCGATTTTTTTACTATCTTCCGGAGACCGACAGTGGCGGCCGTATCGGTGGGGACCATTATGGTGGCTTCTGTGTCGAGAATCTTTATTATGTAGAAGTTCTTATGCAGTCCCGACACCTCCCGCGTCTCCACGCCCAGTATCATTCCAACGCCATGGGCAGGGTAAACGGCGAGTTCTCCAGTTTTAAAGATGTCGGCAATAGTTTTAGACATGAAAGCCTTTTAGAAGATGAGTGGGGAAAAGTATAACCTTTATACCATAACAGGCATTTTTAGTCAATTTATTTAACCTCCTCGGCCGCAGCCGTATCCGGCTTGAAGACGCCGTCGTCGATATCCGGGTCGACTTCGACGGCCTTGTACTTTATTTCGATTTTTCTCTTTCCGTTTTCGATAGTTATGATGAAGGGTATGTGGGCGCCGGCGACGTCCCTGTAGTCGTCAAGCGAGACATTGAGGTCCTCTTTACCCGGGGTCGCCTTTGAAAACGACTTCAGCCGTCCCGCGTCGTCCCTGCGGATGTCCGCCCCGGCCAGGGCCTGCGTCCCGGCCGTGGTGCCGCCTATGAGAAGGGATGTTATGTCCTCGGGCGCGAGGGAGTAAGGGACATCGGCATCCCCCTTGCGGAACTCCTCTATGCCTTTTTCAGTAAGTACGTAGGTCGTCTCGCCGTCGCTTGAAAGGAGGGCGGCGGTCTGGCCGAACGGGCCGAAGACCTCTATCCTGAATGACGCCGGGCTTTTCGCTATTACATTGGCCCTGCCGCTTACGGGGATGAGCCTTTTGATCTCGACTACGGCCTGGGCCCTTATGGAGGAAGGCACGCGGCCCGGAGGGGGCAGTTCTTTTGGCGGTTTGATGCCGGCGCAGCCTGTTACGGCTATGAGGAAGCTGCAGACGGCTAAAAGGGACCGCCTCACTTGCTGGCCTTGAACTCGTCCCTGAGCTTCTCGAGCTTGTCCTGGAGTTCCGTGCTGCCCGGGTTCACGCGCACAGCCGATTCGTAGGCGGAAAGGGCCTTCTGCTTTTCATTGTACTTCAAGTATGCGTCCCCGAGGTGCTCTATCACGACCGGGTCCTCCGGAAGGAGCTGCAAGGCCTTTTCGAGCTCGACTATGGCCTTGTCGAAATCGCCCTTCTTGAAGTAGACCCAGCCGAGGCTGTCGAGTATGTGCCCGCTATCGGGCTTTATATCGAGGGCCTTCTTCAAGAGCTCCTCGGCCTTGTCCAGCATCACTCCCTTTTCCGCGTAGGAGTAGCCGATGTAGTTGAGCGCGTTCGCGTGGAGCGGGTCGAGGTCCAGGACCTTGTACATGGTCTCGATGACCTTATCATTTGCCTTGGCCTCGTCATAGAGCACGCCGAGCAGGAAGAAGAGCTCAGGGTCCTTTGGCTTTATCAGGGTGGCCTTCTCCAGCGTCTCTATGGACTCGGTATACCTCTTCGCGTCCCGGTATATGGTGGCAAGGAGGCGCAAAAGCTCAACGCTTTCGCCCCTGGCCTGGATCGCCTGTTTGAGCTCGGATATGGTGTTGTCCAGCCTGCCCTGGCGCTCGTATATGTAGGCGAGGTGTATCTTGGAGTCTATGAAGCTCGTGTCCTTCTCGGGTATCTTGCTGAACTCAGTGGCCGCGCCCGCCAGGTCGCCCTTCTCCTCGTAGGTGGTCCCGAGGTAGTAGCGGACCCTGTGGAAATCCGGGTTGGAGGTGAGCACGTCCTTGAACTTGGAGACGGCGTCGTCGTAGCTCTTCTTCTCGAAATATATGAGGCCTATCTTGACCATGGCGTCAAGCCTGGTCTCGTCGTTCTTCTCAAGGGCCTTGAACTGCTCGAGGGCCTCGTCAAGCCTGTTCTGCTGTATGTAGAGCGTGCCGAGCCTGGTTATCATGCCGGCGTCGTGGGGCATGAGCCTGAGCCCGGTGGCGTAGCTCTCTATGGCCTTCTCCGTCTTCTTGTCCAGCTCGTAGGTAATGCCGAGCTCGAAGTATACGGTGCCGAAGCCCGCGTTGATGTTCAACACCTGTTTGTAATATTCGGCCGCGGCCGGGTAATTGGTCCTGTCGAACTCGGTCTTGGCCAGGTAATAATACGCCATTACAGAGTCGGGGTTGACCGAGAGGAGCCTTTTCAGGACCTCGACGGCCTTGTCGTACTGCTTGGTCTTGGCATACATCGAGCCGAGCATAAGGTAGTTCTTCGCGTTCTCAGGGTCGAGCTCGATGGCGTTGGCGTAATTGGCCACAGCTGCCTTCTCGTCCTTCAGGGCCGTGAATATTTCGGCCAGGTACGAATAGGGCTTTGCCTGGGCAGGGTCCTTCTTTATCGCGGTCTCGAGCTCTTTTTTTGCGGACTCAAGGTCGCCGGAGGTCATATACAGGCTGCCCAGGTCAGAGTAGAGCTCGGCTGAGTCAGGGTCGAGGGTTATCGCGCGCTTGTAAAAGTCGATTGCGCCGGCGACATTGCCGCTCTTCTTCAGCATCTGGGCGGCTGTGAAGTAGTAATAGGCGTCGCCCCTGTTTATGGGGCTGCCGATCACCTTTTTGCCGGTCTCCCTGGCAGGGGCCTTCGTAGAGAAGGAAGGCACCAGGAGCGCCGCCGCAAAGGCGGGGAGTATCAGTTTCTTGAAATAGGCTGAATCTTTCACGGCTTATCTCCGCGGCCCTGTGCGCCCGTTGTTCTGCGGCGTTTGAGGCCTTGCTGTCGCCATAAACATCCCCGTATGGCGGTTGTGGAACCCCGGCCCTGCACGTAATCGGCACTATGAAACGGCTACTCTGCCGTTTGTTATAGTAGCATTTGCAAGGTCCAGAGTCAATTGAAACCGGCCCCGGAGTTATGGGGTCGCGGTCAATATGCCCGGCTGTTTTTAAGGAAGATGGCGCGAAAAAGAAAGAGCTGGAGCGGTCAGCGGTTCCGGGATCGTCTTGTCAAATCATGGCGTTTTCAGGCTTCGAGAGCCTGGGGCGCCTTCTTCTCGGCGGATTTTTCAAGCCTCTCCCTGACCTCGGGCAAGAGGTGAATGCCTGAGAAGTCCACTCCGGAAAGGATATCCGTGAGCACCTCTATCCTTTCGGCTGCGGGCAGGCCCCTGTGGATAATGATCCTCCTCTCGCCTCTGAGCCAGAAGATGCCGCCGTGTGAGGCGACCTCCCCTTTCCTGAGCTCCTCGTACGAGAGTTTTATCGAGAGCCGCGCTGCGGCGTCTTCGAGCGATTGTAGAAGTGCTTCGTCCTTCATGGTCGCTATATTTTCACCAAAAGGCATTTTGCTGTCAAGCCTAAAAGCGCGGCGGGTCGAGAAAAGATGCCCTGAGGAGCTATTTATGGACTGACGCCGGCATATCTCTGTCAGGGGGGACAAATTGGTTGACACACCCGGGCCATTGCATTATATTTCATACAGGATTTACAAGGACTCAGCGTTAAATCCGGGGTTTATGGCCTCCAGAGAGACTGCTATTCAATGCCTGAAAGGAGCGGTAAATAGAAATGGGCGAGAATATAACAAACGTTACAGATTCCACCTTCGAGACAATGGTGCTCAAATCCGAAGTGCCTGCGCTCGTCGATTTCTGGGCAAGCTGGTGCGCGCCGTGCAGGGCTATCGCTCCCATCGTCGATGAGATGGCCCAGGAGTACTCCGGCAGGATAAGGGTCACCAAGATGAACGTGGACGACAACCCGGCCACCCCTGGCAGGTACGGCGTAAGAGGCATCCCGACGCTTATATTATTCAAGGGCGGCAAGGTCGTGGACCAGCTCGTCGGCGCGGTGCCGAAGAACCAGATCAAGGAGCTCATCGAAAAAGCCCTATAGGCCGCTCAAAAAATCCATCTGCTTTGTTGGCCTCAAAGCTCGTCACTGCGGCGTACAGTAAAGAGTACGCCTCATTCCTCGCTCCCCGATTTAACCGGGGCCTCGCATCTGGAGCTTTTTGAGCAGCCTGACAGGTTCTCAAAGAATTTCCCAATAATATCAGAAAGGGCAGGCCTTGCGGCCTGCCCTTTCTTTTTGCCTTTTTCTTGTAAATATACCTGAGAGCGGTTAAAATACCGGAAAAGAACGGGGATTTGAAAATGTCGCTTTCAACGGGCCTTCGCGGCCTTTTTACACCTTTCCTGTTTATTGCCGCTGTATTCTTTCTGAGCGCATGCAGTAAAGAGGAGAAAAAAGAGGCGGCGCCCGCCGCGCCGCGGCCTGCTGCCGAGTCTGCCCCTGCCGTTCCGGTAAAGGCCCCCGGTTTCAGGATAAAGACCTTTGACGGGAAAGACTTGAGCCTCGATGATATGAAGGGCTCTCTCGTCGTCGTCAACTTCTTCGCCAGCTGGTGCGGCCCGTGCAGGATGGAGGCCCCGGAATTCGAGAGCGCCTGGTCCGAGTTTAAAAACGACGGCGTGAAGTTCGTCGGAATAGCGGTCGACGACACGGAGGCGAACGCCAGGATGTTCGTAAGGAAGTTCGGCCTGACATTCCCCACCGGCTTTGACGCGACCGGGCAGATAATGCGCGACTACCAGATAAACTTCATGCCCCGTACCTACTTCATCGGCAAGGACGGCATGCTGCTCTACGCGCACCACGGCATGATAAGCGAAGAGCAGCTACTGCTTGCGATAACCGAACTCAAAAAAGAACAGCAGACCTGCAAGACCTGTTAGGGCCTTGGACGCCGGTTGCGCCCCGGCCCCGGTGCTGATAGACTCGTTTTATAACCAGATGGAACGAGGTGCCGATGGCTCTCAGGCTCTCCCCAGGCGCGATCACCGTTCTCGAAAGGCGATACCTCAAAAAAGACGAATCGGGCAGGGTTGTCGAGACCCCGGAGGAGATGTTCCGCAGGGTAGCGGCCAATGTCGCCCAGGCCGAGTCCCTCTTCGGCTCTCCGGGCGCGGTAAAGGGGCTTGAGGAAGAGTTCTTTCGCGTAATGTCGTCTTTAGAGTTCCTGCCCAACTCACCAACCCTCATGAACGCCGGCAGGCGGCTCCAGCAGCTTGCCGCCTGTTTTGTCCTTCCGGTAGAAGATTCCCTTGATTCCATATTCACATCCGTAAAGAACACCGCGCTCATCCACCAGTCCGGCGGCGGCACCGGCTTTTCATTTTCAAGGCTCAGGCCCTCGGATGACATCGTAAGCTCGACCGGCGGCTCTGCAAGCGGCCCGGTCTCCTTCATGCGCGTCTTCAATTCGACCACAGAGGCCATAAAGCAGGGCGGCGCCAGGAGGGGCGCAAACATGGGCGTCCTCAGAGTCGACCACCCTGACATACTTCAGTTCATAACGGTCAAGGAAGACCCGGCTGAGTTCACGAATTTCAATCTGTCGGTGGCTGTTACTGATCCGTTCATGAAGGCCCTGGAAGAGGACGGCGAATACGCGCTCGTAAACCCGAGGACGGGGAGGGCTGCCGGACGGCTCAGGGCAAGGGAGGTATTCCGGGTCATAGCCGAGTGCGCGTGGAAGAGCGGCGAGCCGGGGTTGATCTTCATCGACAGGATAGAGAAGGCAAACCCGACGCCTCACCTCGGGCATTTCGAGGCGACCAATCCCTGCGGCGAACAGCCGCTCTTGAGCTACGAGCCCTGCAACCTGGGGTCTATAAACGTCGGCAGGATGGTGAAGGAAAACGGCGGATGGTCGATGGATTGGGAAAAGCTCGGCAGCGCCGTCGCTCTGGCCGTCCGGTTCCTCGACAATGTCATAGAGATGAGCAAGTACCCGACCGCCGAGATAGACGCGATGGCAAAGGGCAACAGGAAGACAGGCCTGGGTGTCATGGGCTTCGCGGACCTGCTGGTGCGCCTCAGGATGAGGTACGGTAGCGATGAAAGCAACCGGTTTGCCGGGGAGCTCATGCGGTTCATAAGCGAAAAGGCGTGGGAGACCTCCCGGCTGCTGGCAACAGAGCGAGGCCCCTTCCCCAACATAAGGGGGAGCGTATTCGACGCTCCGGGCGCTTTGCCGGTGAGGAACGCCACGGTCACCACCATAGCGCCTACGGGAACGCTGAGCATCATAGCCGGATGCTCCTCGGGTATAGAGCCGTTCTTTTCCTTGAGCTACGTAAGGCAGGTATTGAACGGCGTGCAGATCCCCGAGGTGAACCCGCTTGTCGCCGAGGTCTCAAAGGAAGAGGGTTTTTACAACGAAAGCCTCATAGAGCACATATCAAGGGGCGGTGACATAAAGGACAGGGACGAGGTGCCGGAGCATATAAAGGATGTGTTCGTTACCGCTTACGAGATATTGCCGGAGGACCATATAAAGATGCAGGCCGCCTTTCAGAAATATACCGATAACGCGGTATCGAAGACCATAAACCTTCCGCCCGAGGCGACTGTCGAAGAGGTAAGGCAGGCATACATGGCCGCGTGGAGGCTCGGCTGCAAGGGAATAACCGTCTACAGGTCGGGAACAAGGGCCGAGCAGGTGCTGCAGTGCAAAAGCCCTCTCTACTGCTGATTAAATGATGGACAATGGAGAGTAAATCTGTTAAAAATTGAGCCTCAATTCATCCGTATTCGAGGCGGCTCAATGAAGATTTCCCCATCGATACTTTCAGCTGATTTCACCATTCTCGGCCTTGAGCTCAAGGCCTTGGAAGATGGCGGGGCCGACTACGTCCATGTCGATGTAATGGACGGCAGGTTCGTGCCGAACATAACCATAGGGCCCTTTGTCGTAGAGGCCATAAGAAGGGGGACCGGATTACCCCTTGACGTGCACCTCATGATCGAGGAGCCTGAGAGATATATTGACGAGTTCGCCAGGGCAGGAAGTTCCATCATCACGGTCCATGTCGAGGCTACCAGGCACCTGCACAAGACGGTGCAGGCAATAAAGGGGCACGGACTCAAGGCAGGCGTATCGCTCAACCCGGGCACGCCCGCGAGCGCCCTGGAGGCCATAATGGACGACGCGGACCTGATACTCGTAATGTCCGTCAACCCCGGCTTCAGCGGCCAGGGCTTTATCCCTTCGAGCCTCGCAAAGATAAGGACGGTGCGCGGGATGATAGCGGCCTCGGGCAGAAACATAGAACTCGAGGTGGACGGCGGAATAAAGGCCGGCAACATAGCAGAGGTCGCGTCCGCGGGGGCCGATGTCTTCGTATCGGGCTCCGGGATATTCTCCACCCCTGACTACGGCGCTACGATAGGCGAGATGAAAAAGAGGCTCGCATCCGTAAAGGCATGAAGGAATGCCGCCCGGCGGCAAGCGATTTTTCCCCTGACCTGATATAATAAGCAATACCCATCCCGGACCCACTCTCCCTGATCCAGCCCGAAATCAAAAAACCTTGATATTCAAGGCACTTTCCTGTATAAGGTACATATAATTCATAAGTAAATGCAGATGCCTTTGAAAAATGTAAATCACATTTTCGGCAGGCTGAGCTTAACCGGCTTCATATTGGCGTTCCTCTTCTGGTTAACCGAGACCTTCGCGCACTACTTCTTCTTCGACCCGGCCAAAGACCTGCTTGAGAACCTCTTCCCTTCAGACCCCAACGAGTTCTGGATGAGGCTTGTTGCAATTTTGCTCATCATTGGGTTCGGCTTTTATACCCAGAATATAATAACAAGATTGAGGACCACAAAGGAAGATCTCCTTCGGAGCGAGCGCCATTACAGGAGGGAAAAGGAGCTCGCCGAGACCTACTTCGAAATGGCGGGCGTCATATTCCTGGTATTGAAGCCCGACGGCACCGTGGCGAGCATCAACAAAAAGGGCTGCGAAGTGCTCGGGTGCGATGAGGGCAGGGTAAAAGGCATTAACTGGTTTGAAAACTATATCCCTGACGAGAAGAGGGAAGAGTCGAGGGAATGCTTCAGGGGCCTTTTCTCAGGTGAACGCGGCTTCGAGTATGCAGAGTGCGCCGTAATTACAAAGGGCGGCTCCGAGAGGGTCGTAGCCTGGCACAACGCACTGCTCAGGGACTCATCAGGAAATATCGTCGCAGCCATAAGCTCGGGCGAGGACATAACCGACCGGAAGACAGCCGAGGAGGCGTTGAGGGAGCGGGTAGACGAGCTTGAGCGTTTCAGGAAGGCTACCGTCGAGCGGGAGTTCAGGATAAAGGAGCTCAAGGACCAGGTGGCAGCGCTTGAGAAATTGCTGGGCAGGAAGGCTTCCTAAGGAGAAGGGCTGATGGACAACCTTGCGCGCAAGGACGGGCTCCTTGCCGAGATAGAGAGGCTTAAGGAAGAGCTCGCAAAGGCCAGGGAGAGGGAGCGGGAATTCGAGAAGACCCGCAGGGCCATGCTCTATCTCCTCGAGGACAACAACGCCTATGCCGAAGGGCTACTGATATCGAAGCAGGAATGGGAGGCGACATTCGACAGCATCCTCGACCCCATATTCATACACGATGGCGAGATGAAGATATTGAAGTGCAACCGGGCCTATCAGGCGGTCTCGGGCCTGCATTTCAAAGAGATAATCGGCAAGCCGTATTACGAGGTATTCCCCGGGATGAGCGGGCCGTTCAGGACCTGCGTGGAAAAGGTGGCAGGAATATTGCCGGCCTTCGGGACTGAGGAAGTCGCGATACCGGAGATGGACCGGGTCTACAAGGTGAACTTCTACCCTATAAGCGGCGGGAATGCCACCTCCATACATGTCATGAAGGACATAACAGAGGAGAAGAGGAACGCGGAGAGGGAGAGGGCGCTCTTCGATTTCTCCCAGGGCATGACCGAGCTGGACCTCGAATTCAGGCTCAAGAGGATCTGCGAGACCGCCGTAAGGTTCGGTTTCAGGATGGCATGGATAGGGCTGCTGGAACATGACCCCATGAAAGTGATCCCGAAGGCCCAGGCTGGCTTTGATCAGTCCCTCGCGCCCATAAAGGCAGCCTTTGACGGAGATCGGCATGCAGATAACCAGGTCAGCATGGCGTTAAACAGCTTGAAGCCTGCAACGCTCAACAACATATCCGGAGAAGAAAGGTCCGCCTGGGGTCAGGAGGCGTTCAGGCGCGGGTGCAGGTCGTCCGCCGCTTTGCCGGTTATCGAGGCAGGCAAGCCGATTGGTGTCCTGAGCGTCTACAGCACAAAAAACGAGTTCCCGGAAAAGGAGGTCCCGTTCCTCCAGACCTTTGCGAACCAGACGGCCGTCTATATCAGGAACGCGAGGCTTTTCAGCAAGGTAAAGGAGACTTCGCAGAGGATGAAGGAGGAGATGGAAATTTCCAAGCACCTCCTGGCCATCTCATTTGCGACCGCCCATACTACCGACATCGACAAGTTGATGGAACATGTGGTCGGCAGCCTCGGCAAGATAATGGAAACGGATTCCTGCCTCTCCTTTATCTGGGACAGGGAACGCAAGTCGTTTCAGCCGTCGATGCAAAAGGGGCTTGCGCCCGAGGCGGCGCCTGTGTTCAGCATAAGCTCCTTGAAGCCGGGAGAGCCGTTCATAAAAAAGGCTCTCCATGAGAGAGCCCCGGCGCTCATCAGGGCCGCGGATGACCCGGCTGTCCGCAAGGCCTTTGAATGGATACCCGGACTTGATACTCTGATACTTATCCCGCTCATAAGAAAAGACGAGTGGCTCGGCCTCCTGTTCTGCGTCTACACGGGGAGCAGGCAGAAGTACGAGCACGGCATGACTGAAAGGGACGCCGAAGTGCTCGGCGGCATCTCGTACCAGGTCTCCACGGCCCTCGACGAGGCCAGGCTCTACCAGGAATCCATCGACAAGACGCTGGACCTTTCAAGGAAGGTAGAGACCATAAAGACCATGAACGAGATAGACAAGTCCATCCTTTCGACGCTTGAGTCCAAGGAGATACTCGAGATAGCCGCGAGGATGGTCTCGAGGGTGGTCCCCTGCGACAGGGCGACCGTCGCCCTTGTAGACCGCGAGAAAGGCGGGTTCATCTATGAAGCCGGTTTCGGCATCTCGATCGAAAAAGGCTCTTTGGTCGAGTTTTCCGAAACTACCGCGACAGAGCTGCTCAAGACAGGCAGACCCCAGTTCGTGCCCGACCTCTCCGAGTGCGACCGTCTGCCTTTTGAAGAAAACCTTTTCAAACAGGGCTTCCTTTCGCATCTGAGGGTGCCTCTTGCCGTCAGGAGGGAGGTCGTGGGCGTGCTTTCAGTGGGGGCCAAGAGGAAGGCCGCGTTTACCTCGGACGACCTCTCGATAATAGAAAAGCTGGCCTACCAGATAGGAGTCGCGCTCGCGAACGCGAGGCTGGTGAGCGACCTGGGAGAGCTCTTCCTGGGCACAGTGAGGACCCTTTCGGAGGCCATCGACGCCAAGAGCCCGTGGACAAAAGGACACTCGGACAGGGTCACGAAGTACGCCTTGGACATCGGCAGGCACATGGGCTTTACCGAAGACGAGCTCAACGTCCTCGAACTCGCCGGCCGCCTGCACGACATCGGCAAACTCGGCACTTATGAGGCCATACTCGACAAGCCGGGCAAACTCACCGAAGAAGAGTTCAATATGATAAAGAAGCACCCGCAGAAGGGCGCTGACATACTCGCGCCCATAAGGCAGCTCCAGCGCATAGTGCCTGCCATAAAACAC
>Ga0209341_10000699_pt1 | contig 34430 bp, 29 predicted proteins | sample RifCSP13_2_FD_184020 | JGI IMG/M metagenome (GOLD analysis project Ga0209341, IMG submission 184020) | Soil microbial communities from Rifle, Colorado - Rifle CSP2_sed 13_2 (SPAdes) (version 2) | ecosystem: Environmental > Terrestrial > Deep subsurface > Rock core/Sediment | place: Rifle...
GGACCCCCCAATCCGCGTTCTCATCGCCAAGCCCGGCCTCGACGGCCACGATCGCGGCGCGCGCGTGGTCGCCCTCGCCTTACGCCAGGCCGGATTCGAAGTGATCTACACCGGGTTGCACCAGTCGGTCGAGCAGATCGTCGAGGCCGCGCTGCAGGAGGACGTGGAGGTGATCGGGCTGTCGATCCTTTCCGGCGCCCATCGGTCGATCGTTGCCCGTCTGATGGAGCGTCTCGCCTCCGTGGGCCCACACCCGATCGTCCTGGTCGGCGGAGTCATCCCGGCACAGGACGTGGAGCCCCTGCGGACCCTCGGCGTCGACGAAGTCTTTCCAACCGGCTCAGGCTTCGAGGCGATCGCTGCCTTCATCCGCCAGCGACACGCCCAGCGTCGGCTGGACGAGAGGCTGGAAGCCAGGAGGCCCTCATGAGCAGCGGAAAGCGCGAAGTCGTTCTGGAGTCGGGCATCCCGGTTGATCCGGTCTATGGTCCGGAGCAACTGGCGGAGATCGACCTCTCCCGCGACCTCGGGCGCCCCGGCGAGTTCCCCTTCACCCGCGGCATCCATCCGTTGATGTACCGGGCGCGGCCCTTCACCATGCGGCAATACGCCGGTTTCGGCACGCCGGAAGAGACCAACGAGCGCTTTCGCTTCCTGATTGCCAACGGTCAGAATGCCCTCAACGTCGCCTTCGACCTGCCGACTCAGATGGGGCTCGACTCGTCCGACCCGCAGGCCGAGGGCGAGGTCGGCCGTGTGGGCATGGCCGTCGACTCCCTGGCCGACATGGAGCTGGCCTTCGCCTCCATTCCGATCGACCAGATCAGCGTCTCCCTGACGGTCAACGCGCTGGCCGCCCCCATCATCGCCATGTTCTTTGTCGTAGCTGAGCGGCACGGGGTGGAGCTGCGGGCGGTGCGCGGCACGGCCCAGAACGACATCCTCAAGGAGTACATCGGCCGCGGGGCATGGGTCTTCCCGGTGGAGCCATCGGTGCGGCTGATCGGCGACACCATCGAGTTCTGCGCCCGCCAGGCGCCGAAGTACTATCCGGTCTCGGTTTGCGGCTACCACCTGCGCGAGTCGGGAGCCGGCCCGGTGCAGGAGATCGCCTATGCCTTCTGCATCGCCCGCGCCTACCTGCAAGTCGGTCTCCAACGCGGGCTTCCGATCGACGACTTCGCCGGGCATCTTTCCTTCAACTTCGACATCCACGGCAACCTCTTTGAGCAAGTCGCCAAATTCCGCGCGGCACGGCGATTGTGGGCGAAGCTGGTCCGCGACGAGTTTGGCGCGCAGGAGGACGACAGCCTGAAGATGAAGATGATCGCCGGAGGCGGCGGGGGCGGCCTCACCATCGAGCAGCCGGAGAACAACATCGTGCGCGGCGCCTACTACGCCCTGATCTCGGCTCTGTCCGGCGCCCAGACGATGGCGCTGTGCTCCTATGACGAGGCCTACACCATCCCAACCGAGAAGGCGGCCCTGGTTTCCTTGCGCACGATGCAGATCCTGGTCGAGGAAATGGGGATGTGCGACACCGTCGATCCGCTGGGCGGATCCTACTATGTGGAGTGGCTGACGGGCGAGATGGAGAAGCGCATCGCGGCGGAGATGCGCCGTGTCGATACCGAGTGGGGCGGGATTTTGAGGGCCGTTCAAGATGGCACCGTGCAGCGGGAGGTCGCCGCCCGGGCCCTGGCCTACGAGCAGGGGCTGCAGGACGGCTCCATCCCCAAGGTCGGCGTCAACCGGCACCGCATGGACGAGGAAACGCGCCAGGTCGAGTTGCACCCGTATCGCCCCGAGCAGGCGCAGGCCTCCATTCGCCGTACGGCCGAGGTCGTCGCCGGGCGCGACGCCCGAGCGGCGGCGGCCGCTCTGGAGCGCCTGCGCGACGCCGCCCGGGAGGGCACGAACGTGATGCCGGCGATGATGGACTCCGTCCGAAGCTACGCCACCCTCGGCGAAATCACCCAAGTCTTGAAAGCGGTCTTCGGGGAGTTCCGCGAGCCGAGTCTCTTCTGAAAGAGACGCCCTCCTTCGACGGAAAGGATAACGGATGCGTCTGGGGATCGATGTGGGCGGGACCTTCACCGACTTCGTCCTGCTGGACGACGACACCGGACAGACCCACATCTACAAGTGTCTGACCACGCCGCGCGACCCCTCCGAGGCGATGGAGGCCGGCGTGCGTGAGCTGGCGCAGCAGGTGCCGGGATGCGTCGAGCGTCTGGAGGAGATCATCCATGGCACGACGCTGGTCATCAACGCCATCCTGGAACGCAAAGGCGCGCGCACGGCGCTGCTCACCACGCGGGGTTTTCGGGACGTCCTGGAGCTAGGGCGGGAACTGCGCTATTCGCCGTATGACGTCTTCGCCGAGTTCCCCGAGCCGCTGGTACCTCGACGCCACCGGCTGGAGGTGGACGAGCGAGTGCGCGCCGACGGCAGCGTGCTGCGGCCGCTGGACGAAGTGAAATCGCGAGCGGTCATTCGATCCCTGTCCGGCCAGGGCGCGGAATCGGTTGCCGTCTGCCTGGTCAACTCGTTCGAGAACCCCGCGCACGAGCTGGCGCTCAAACGGCTGCTGGCGGAGGAGCTGCCGGCGGCCTCCGTCTCAGTGTCCTATGAGGTGCTGCCCCAGATCCGCGAGTACGAGCGCACCAGCACGACCGTCACCAACGCCTACGTGAAGCCGCTGACCGAGAAGTACCTGCGCAGGCTGCACGACCGCATGGGCGGGTTGGGCTTCCGCGGCCGGCTGTTCATCATGCTCTCCAGCGGCGGTGTCACCTCGGTGGAGACAGCGGCCGAGTTCCCCGTGCGCATCATCGAGTCAGGGCCGACCGCCGCCGTCATCGCCGGGCAATACTTCAGCCGGCTGTTCGATCTGCCCGAGATGTTCTGTTTCGACATGGGAGGCACGACGGCCAAGTCCTGCCTGATCCAGGGGGGAGTCGCCGGGGTCGTGCCGAGCTTCGAGGTCGGTCGGGTGCAGCGCTTTCAGCGCGGCAGCGGGCTGACCATCCAGGTGCCGGTGGTGGACCTGATGGAGATCGGAGCCGGGGGAGGAAGCATCGCCCGCGCCACCCGGCTAGGCACGCTACAGGTGGGACCGCAAAGCGCCGGCGCCGAGCCCGGCCCGATGTGCTATGGGCGCGGCGGCGACGAACCCACGGTCACCGATGCCGATCTGCTCTTAGGCTACCTGGACCCGGACTACTTCTTGGGCGGGGCGATGCAGCTGGATGCCGCGGCCGCCCGGCGCGGGATCGAGGAGCGCGTGGCCGGCCCGCTAGGTCTATCCGTGACTCAGGCGGCCTGGGGGATCCACCAACTGGTCAACGAGACGATGGCCGCCGCCGCAAAGACCCACATCGCCGAACGCGGCGGCAACCCGAAGTTGCTCACCATCGCCGCCTTTGGCGGCGCCGGACCGGTGCACGGGTTGGGCCTGGCCCGCCGTCTGGGGGCGCCGCGCCTAATCGTGCCACCCAGTGCCGGGGTTGGGTCAGCGCTCGGTTTCTTCACCGCGCCACGGGCGTTCGATCTCGTACGAAGCCACAAGGTGCCGGTGCTCTCGGCCGACTTTGCCGAGATCGAGGCGCTCTTCAAGCAGCTAGAGGCTGAGGGCGAGCTCGTCCTACGCAAAGCCGGCGCGGATGGACCGGTCACTTACACCCGCTCAGCGGACGCCCGCTTCATCGGCCAGGGCTCGGAGACCAATCTTCCGTTTCCCGAGTCCGATTTCGCCGCCCTCACACCCGCCGCGGTGCGCTCGCGCTTTGACGAACACTACCAAAGGCTGTACGGCCGCACCTATCCCGAGACGCCGGTGGAATTCGTCAACTTCCGCGTGCGCGCAAGCCTGCCGGTGCGGCTGCTGGAGCTCCCGCGCCGGACCGGGCACGGTCGGCCCGGCGACGCCGTGAAGGGTAAGCGATTGGCCTTCTCCGGCCTGGCCAGTGACTTCATCCCTTTCACCGTCTACGACCGCTATCGACTGTCCCCCGGGGCGGCCTTCACCGGTCCGGCCATTATCGAAGAGCGCGAGTCAACGGTCATCGCCGATGAGCAGGCCCATCTGCGCGTGGACGAGTTCGGTTTCCTTTGGATGGAGAGATTCGATGAAAGGCGGATGAGTTAGTGCCGGGCCGAACGGGGGCCTGTGCCCGGCCACGCTTGCGGCGCGAGGAACCTGGCCGTGGGTAGGATGATGTACTCCGCCTTCTCTGTTGCCGCCGCCTGTCCGCGAGTCGCAGGTCGTTGGTGGTGCATCGGCCTCGCCGTGGACCGCCTTTGTGCTGACAACAACGACCGGGGACTCGTGCGGAAGCGTCGCCAGTGGAGAAGGCGGAGTTCATGCTGATGCCTCTCGGTGGAGCAGACGCTCAGCGGACGGCGCACCAATCGACGGCAAAGCGCTTCGACCCTGTCACTCTCGAAATCCTATGGCGCCGGCTGATCTCCATCGTGGACGAGGCCGACGCCACGGTGGCGCGCACCGCCTTCTCCAGCCTGCTGCGCGACGCGCACGATTACACCTGCATGTTCACCGACCGCCAGGGCCGCGAGCTGGCCCAGGGCTCCTTCGCCACCCCGGGGCAGTCGGGCGCGATGGCGCTGGGGATCAAGAAACTGGTGCGGGGCTTTCCGGCCGGGTCCTTCCAGCCCGGGGACGTGTTTATCACCAACGACCCCTGGGCATTGGCCGGCCACCTCAACGACGTCTGCGTATTAAGCCCGATCTTCTATCTCGATCGACCGGTGGGCTTCACCGCCTGTGTGTTGCACCATTCCGATATCGGCGGGCGGGTGGCCTCGGACAACCACGAGGTCTTCGAAGAAGGGTTGCTGATCCCGGTAGTGAAACTCTACGACGGCGGCCGCCTGAACGAGGCCGTGATGGAGATGATACGCTGGAACGTGCGCACGCCGGAGCAGGTCACCGGCGACATCCGCTCGCAGGTCGCCGCCAATCACGTTTGCGCCGAGCAGGTCTGCCGCTTGCTTCCCGAGCACCGGCTGGACGGGTTGGACGAGCTGGCCGACGAGATCATCGCCCGCAGCGAAGCCAGCATGCGCTCCGGCATCGCCCTGGCGCCGCCGGGCGTATACCGGGCCACGGGCGCGATCGAGCAGATGGAGGGGCGCGCCGATCTGATCATCCAGTGCGCGGTCGAAGTGCAGGGCAGCGACATCACCGTCGACCTGAGCGGCTCGTCACCGCAGGTGGACTGGGGCGGCAATGTGGTCTACAACTTCACCTACGCCTATGTCCACATGGCGATCAAGAGCATCTTCGACCCAGAGCTGCCCAATAACGACGGCAGCGCCGCACCGATCCGGCTCTTGGCGCCAGAGGGGACGGTCGTCAACTGCCGCTTTCCGGCGGCGGTGGCGGCGCGCATGCAGATCGGCCACTTCCTGACTGAGATCATCTACCGGGCGCTGGCGCCGGCGCTGCCCGACCGGGTGGCGACAGGCAGCGGCGGGACGCCGGCGACGATGCAGGTGTTCTACGGTCGCCGCAGCGGAGGCCAGCCTTTTCATGCAGTGCTCATCCGCGGCGGGGGGATGGGCGCGACGCAGGAGCGAGACGGGGCCGGTTGCTATATCTTCCCAGCCAACGGGGCCAACACGCCGGTGGAGGTCCTGGAGAACGACACGCCACTGATTGTGCAGCGTCGAGAGCTGCTAATGGATTCAGGCGGTCCGGGACGAAAGCGAGGCGCCCTGGGTCGCCGCGAGGTGTTTTGGGTGCCGGACGACGTGATGGCGCCCGAAGGTCCTGTGACCCTGGCTCTGCAGTCGGGCCGCTTCCGTTCGCCGCCTGAGGGGCTCTCCGGAGGGAGGCCGGGGGCGAGAGCGCAATTCCTCGTCAACGGCCGGCCCGGCGATCCTTACGGCCTCACCCGGCTGCAACCCGGCGACATCGTGACGCTAGATGCGGCCGGCGGGGGTGGTTACGGCGCCCCGGCCGGGCGCGACCGCCAGGCGCTGCTGCGCGACGTGGAGGACGGCAAGGTGTCGCCGGAGAGTGCCCACAAGGACTACGGCGCGGACCCGAGCGGATGAGCCTGCCCTTCAAGTTTTCCACACCGGTCAAAGTCCGCTTCAACGAGACCGACCAGCAGGGTCACGTCAACTTTGCTCAGTTCTACTTCTATTTCGATGTCGGCCTCACCGAGTATCTGGAGGCGATCGGCTACGACTACTCGCGGATGTTGGCCGAAGGAACGGACATGGTCTACGTCGAATCGCACTGCCGCTACCGTTCGCCGGCGCGTTGGCCGGAGGTACTGCAGGTGAACACGCGGCTCGACCATATCGGGCGACGAAGCCTGCGGTTCTCTTTCGTGATCCTGGCCGAAGGCGACGGCCGCCTGGTGGCGGAAGGCCACATCGCCGCTTCCACGGTCATCCGCGATACGCTCGATCCGCTTCCCGTACCTGAGGGGTTTCGGCAGGCGGCTGAGGTCTACGAAGGGGTTTCCTACGCAGCCGAGTCCGCTTGAAGCTGCTCTTTGATCGCTGTTCCCCACCGTCGCAAGTCCCGGGGCGCGATCCGTGGACGAGCCGTGACGGAACTCGCTCTTCTTTCATCCGCTTCGATCGCTCAGGAGATCATCCCCGATGCCCACCGCAAGCCAGGTCCTCCTTGAGGAGCACAAGCTCATCCGTGCGACGGTTGACCCGGCGCTCACGGCCGGAGAGGACATTTCCCGCCGGGGGCCGGCTGCCATTGTCGCGCACCGCGCCTCGTTGTCCGCGCTGGCAGACCTGCTCACCGGCGACCTTAGCCGTCACTCTGCCAAGGAAGACGAGATCTTCTTCCCCGCGATTGAGCGAGCCCTGGGCTCCACCCAGGGCCCGACGGCGGTCATGCGCGCCGAGCACCGTCAAATCCACGCCTGCGGAGACGGATTCCGCCAACTCCTTGCCGGGATCGTTGCCGAAGAGGCGGCTCGCACCCCGGAGGCCGCTGAAGCCCTCGTGGAGCGATTGCGGGAGTTAGGCGATCTGATCGGCGCACATTTCGAGAAAGAGGAGGTCATCCTCTTTCCGCTGGCCGAATCGGTGCTCCCTCCCGAGGAGCAACGGGTGGTCGGTGACCGGCTGAAGGACTATCGGGGTTGAAAGCCGAGGCCGCCAGCGGCGGCTGAATCGCGTCCCGGGTATCTCCGGGCGGCTTCCCGCTTCGAAATGTTTCTCCGCCTCGACAGCATGCTCGCCGTGAGCTGTGCAGGCTCGCCTGCACCGAGATGGCGCCCCGACATGCGCTCGTAACCGTCTTGCCCTTTCGGTGTCGCCCGGCTAGCGATTTCGCCAGACCGGTTTGCGCTTCTCGAGGAAGGCCTGCAGGCCTTCCTGCGCGTCTTCGGTCTGCATCAACTCGTCGAGGTAGAGGCGCTCGACGGCCGGAATCGCCTGCGCCCAGGCGTCGACCCCCAACTGAAAGGCTCGTTTCAAGAGGCGCAGCGCGGGTGTGCTCAGGCCGCGCAGTTGCTCGACCCAGGCGTCAGCCGTCGCGCCGAGAGCTTCAGGAGCGACGGCCTCCGACACCAGGCCGATGGCGGCGGCCGGATCGGCCTCGAGCGGTTCGCCGGTGAACAGCAGCCTGGCGGCCCAGCGCGGGCCGACCAGCGACGGGAGGCGCAGAGCGGCGATCGGCGCGATGACGGCCAGCCGAATCTCGGGCTGCCCAATGTGCGCCCCGCGCGCCATCACCGCCAGATCGCAGCACGTCACCAGCTCGCAGCCTCCTCCCAAGGCATGACCCTGGACGACCGCCAGTGTCACGCAAGGTAGCCCTGCCAGGCCTCGGCACAGCCGATCGAACGCAGGAATCATCTCGCCGACCCGCTGCGGGGTGTGATCGGCGACGTCCACGCCGGCGCAGAACTGCTTGCCCTCGGCCGAGAGCACGAGGACCTTGAGGGTGGCGTCCCGCGAGACGGCTTCCACCGCCGCGTTGAGCTCGCTCAGGGCCTCGACGTTGAGCACATTGGCCGGCGGCCGATGAAGCGAAAGGCGCGCCACTCCATCCTGCGCCGCCAGGCTGATATGGACCCAGCGATCCATCTGCATCGGGCCTCCCGATCGATCTTCTGTATGTCGCGAAATCCGTACGCCCGTCCCGCGGATGCGACACGACCATTATCGCGCCCGCGGCGGCCTCGTCAAGCGGCCGCTGCGCGATCAGGCTTGCCAAGCCTTAGCGCCATCCGGCAGGCTCCGGCCCTACGGAGCCTCGACGGCAGGATCGATCGGCGCGAGGCGGGTCTGATGCGTTTGTCCAGGTTGCTCATCGGATTCAAATCCAGAGAGGACGAGCAGCATCTGAGTCACGTTCGGTCCTGGATTCCGCCAGCGATGCTCCTGGTAGGCGCGAAACAACAGACTGTCACCCGGTTCGAGCTCATACCCCGCCCCCTCGACGAGATACTCGAGGCGCCCTCGAAGGCAATAGACGAACTCGTGTCCTCCGTGCACCATCCCACCTGGGCCGCTGGTGCCTCCACTCTCGAGCGTGAGTATGAGCGGCTCCACCCTCCCATCGAAGGACTCGCCCCCCAGACCCTCCCACAATCCCCGCGGGATAGGCAGCCGAGCCCTCTCCGTTGCCCGCCGAAAGACAATCGGCCCGCGTTTCTCCTCCACCTGGAATAGCCGCGATATGCCTACGCCTAGGGCCTCGGCCACCCGGTAGAGGGTGCTGACGGAGGGGGACGATAGACCTCGTTCGATCATGCTCAGGGCGTTAGCCGACAGCCTGCTGCTCTTCGCTAGCTCGCGCAACGACATCCCTCGAGCCTGCCGCAGCTCTCGAATGCGCTCTCCTACGCGGATCGACACCGCCTCGCCTTGAGTCTGGTCCATCACCGCCTCCAATGAGACAAAGTGGGGGGAAATATTCGAATGACAAGCCAACTTGAGCATAGGGCGCTTTCCGTACCAGTTTGCGTGACAGAGGGAACCGGTTGGCGGTGACCTGTGTCAATTCCAGGCCAACCTCTTCTTCGTTACATTCTTCACGAATGCGGACATTCGCCTATGTCCATGAAAGCGAGGTCGAGTGGACGCCCATCTTGAGCGCGAAGTCCACGAGCTGCACGCCGGGCTGTGCAGCGCCTTGGCCGATCCCACGCGTTTGATGATCTTGTACTCGCTCGCGGAGTCGGCTCGCAGCGTCAACGACCTTTCCGAGCATCTGGGGGTCCCCCAGCCGACGACCTCCCGTCACCTCAAGATTCTGCGCGACCGCGGGCTGGTCGCTCCCACGCGGGCGGGCGCCAACGTCATCTACTCGCTCACCGACACCCGTTTGATAGAGGCGCTCGATTTGCTGCGAGCGGTGATGCGTGACGTGTTCGACCACCGAGCGGCGGCGGTGAGCCGAGTCGAGTGAGGTTCACACCACGAGCTGAGAAAACCATGCCCTTCTCTTGGAAACCCATCGCCCTCTCCTCCGCAGGTGTCTTGCTCCTCGCCGGCGGTGTCGCGCTCTCGACGCCTTCCCCGGCCGCGGCCCAGTGCGGGTCGCAAAGCTCCTCGTGCGAGAACTGTCACGAGGTCCAGGCCCAGATGCCGGTGAACGGCAACGGGGACTGGCACGTGTCGCACGCCTTTGGCGATTTCTGCGAGTTCTGTCACGCGGGTAACGTCCAGGCGACCGATGCCGAGACGGCCCACCAGGGAATGGTCGAACCGCTCGCCGATCCGGCCTCCAGCTGCGGCGCCTGCCACCCGACGGACGTAGCCGATCTCGCCATCGTGTACGGCACCGCGCTGGGAATTCAGGTCGGATCCGTGGCGGATGGGCCACCCGCCGCGGCACCGACGGCGGCCCCGACGCCCACCGAACCTACGCTCGCGGCAGCCGTGGCCGCTACGTCTTCTTCCGCCGACATGGTCGATTACAACGCGCAGTACGCGGAGACCGTCGAGGGCCAGCAACCGGGACAGACCGGCAACGTGATCCTCGGCGCGCTGGTTGCCCTGATCGTCATCGGCGGCGGATGCTATATGGTCTGGAACGAGCGCCGCCGGCGGCGCTCGGCTGCCTCCCCTGCGGTCACCCCCACCCCCTCCTCGGACACCCCGGTCGAGGCGACGCCGACGGGTGGAACATCGCCGGACTCCAGCGATCTGCTCTCCGCCATCGCCGCGCTCGATCCCCTCGGGAGGCGCGGCCTGGAGAAGCTTCTTCGGGATCCAAAGACCGCGTCTGATCTGCTTCACCGGCTTGCCCGCCTCGACCCAGAAATGATACGAAGCCTGCGCGGCCTCGACCGCGAGACGCGCGCTCTACTACTGGCCCTGACCAGCGAGTGAACAGGAGGAAACGATGATTCGAATCCGGTACTTGTTCGCCCAGGAATTGTGGTCCCCCTATCTGGCCGGCGGCTTGCTCGGGGTCGTCGGATTGCTGGCCGTCGGCTTGAGCAACCACTTGCTCGGCGCTTCCGGCGGCTTCCAGAACCTGGCCGGGATCGCCGGCCAGGCGGTCGCGCCGGCGGCCTTCGACAATGTGTACTTCAACTACGTCATGCCGGCCGTGATCACCTGGAACGTTGTCCTGCTCGTCGGCATCTTTTTCGGCGGCACGCTGGGCGCCCTGAGCGCCCGCACCTTCCGCTGGCGAACGATGCCCGATAAGCAGTGGGTGGAGGCCTTCGGCCCATCGCGCGTGAAGCGCTGGGGGATCGCCTTCGGGGGAGCGGCCATCCTCCAATACGCTGCCGGTATCGCCGGCGGATGCACCAGCGGCCTGGCCATATCGGGGGGCATGCTGCTGGCCCCGGCGGCGTTCCTCTTCATCGCCGGCATGTTCGCCTCCGGCATCCTCACCGCACTGATCATCTATCGAGGGAGGTTCTAGGATGAGCAGCTTCCTGATCGCTCTGGTTCTGGGACTGGTGTTCGGATTTCTTCTCAACAAGGCTGGCCTGACGAGTTACCACAAGATCGTCAACGTCTTCCGGCTCACCGACATGGCCGTCCTCAAGTTCATGATGAGCGGATTGGTGGTGGCCATGATCGGCCTGTATGCCATGCGCGGCCTGGGCTGGATCACGTTCCCGGCGATCCCGGCGACGTACGTCGTTGGCAACCTGGCCGGCGGCTTGATCTTCGGTGTCGGAATGGCTCTTTCCGGTTTCTGTCCCGGAACGTGCGTCGCCGGCGCCGGGGAAGGCAAGCTCGATTACCTGATCCCCGGCATCCTCGGCTTCCTCACCGGGGCGGCGGCGTTCGGGTTGACCTATGAGAAGGTCTTCCCACAGATCTCGCGCCTGGCCGCCTACGGCAACGTCACGATCGGCCAACTGTGGAACGTCAACAGCTGGCTGGCCATCGCTGTGTTCTCGGCCATGAGCCTGTTCCTGTTCTATCTGATCGACCGCGGGCTCATCCGGAAGGACCGGTTGAGCTCGGCCAAGTGAGGCGAGGGCCAGCTTCGGCTGGCCCTCCTTCGAGGTGGATATGAGCGATCTGCGCGTGTCGCCCTCCCGACGAGACTTCCTCAAGCTCGGCGGCGCTGGGATGGGCGCCCTGGCACTGGGAGCGTTCCTGCCACCGCGCGTCGCCCGAGCCGCCCGCCGCAGCGGGCTGCTGGACGCCCGCGGGGACGGTGTCGTTCCCACCTTGTGCGAGATGTGCGTCTGGCGTTGCGGCGTCCTGGCTCGAGTGCGCGACGGTCGGGTGGTCAAGCTCGACGGCAATCCGGACCATCCGCACTCGCGCGGCAAGCTCTGCGCCCGCGGTCAATCCGGCCTGATGACGACCTATGATCCGGACCGCGTCCTGCAACCCCTCATCCGGGTCGGGGAACGCGGCGGGGGCACCTTCCGCAAGGCATCCTGGGAAGAAGCACTCGACCTGACGGCGGAGAAGATGCTCGAGATTCGGCAGATGCACGGAGCCGAGGCGATGGTCTTCTCCAGCACCCACAGCCTATCCCAGACCCAGTTCGAGAATCTCCTGAGCGCCTTCGGGTCGCCCAACTACGGGACGCAGCGCAGTTTGTGTTTCAACTCGATGGTCACGGCTTTCCTGCTGACCTACGGCATCGAGGAGCCGGCCCGCAATTACGACAAGGTGAAATACATCCTGCTGGTGGGGCGCAATCTGGCCGAAGCCATCTCCACCTCCGAGACCAGCGCACTCATCGAAGCGATCGCGCGCGGCGCCAAGCTGGTCTACCTGGATCCGCGCTTCACCAAGACCGCCGCCAAAGCCACCGAGTGGATTCCCATCCGCCCCGGCACCGACGCCGCCTTTGTGCTGGCGATGATTCATGTCATCGTCTCCGAGCACATCGGCGACTGCGACTTCGTGCAGCAGTACGTCCTCGGCTGTGAAGACCTGCCCGCGGCGATGGCGAAGTTCACCCCGGCATGGGCGGAGGCGCAAACCGGCGTTCCGGCGCAGACCATCCGCCGGATCGCTCGAGAGTTTGCCGCGGCCAAGCGGCAGGCCTTGGCGCACCCGGGTTGGAGAACGTCCAACTTCATCAACTCCTTCCAGACGGAACGCGCCCTGGCCACGCTGAACGCCGTCGTCGGGAACGTGTTCGAAACCGACGGCTGCCTCTCGGCGGCCAGCCCGGAAGCCGGTGGCGTTCCGTTGGGAAAGCCGCCCCAGCCGCCGTATCCGCGCATCACGGCGCAGAGGTTGGACGGAGTACCGTGGAAGTACCCGCTGGTCCCGTTGAAGCTCGGCGTGTTTCAGGAATTGCGCGATTCGATCCTTACCGGTCAGCCCTATCCGGCGCGGGGCTGGTTCATCGCCCGCCAGAATCCGGTGCTGTCCCTACCCGACCGCCGCCGAACACTGGAGGCGCTGGGAAAACTGGACTTCATCGCCGCCGTCGACGTGATCGTCAATGACACCGCCTGGTTCGCCGACGTCATCCTCCCGGAAGCCTCCTACCTCGAGCGCTACGACCCGCTGAGTGTGATCGAAGGGAAGGTTTTCCTGCGTCAGCCGGTGATCGAACCGCGGGGCGAGGCCCGCTCCGCCCTATGGATCTACAAGCAGCTGGGAGAGCGGCTCGGGTTGGCCGACTTCTTCCAGTATCAGGACGAGGAAGACTACCTGCGGATGCAGCTGGAGCCGCTCGGGGCGAGCCTCGAATCGCTCAAGGCCGACGGCTTCCTCGAAGTCAAGGCGCCCGGGGATCGCGAAATCACTTTCAACACGCCCAGTGGAAAGATCGAGGTCTACTCTGAGACCCTTCAGCGCGCGGGGTTCTCGCCTTGGCCGACCTGGGAGGAACCGACCGTCCCCGCAGCCGACGAGTTCTATCTCCTGACGGGGAAGGTCGGGCAGCACACGCAGACCGCCACCCAGAACAATCTCTTCCTGCACGAGGTCGAAGACCCTCCGCGACTCTGGCTCCATCCAAGAGTGGCGCAGGTGCGGGGCGTGGGCAATGGTGATCCGGTGCGCGTCTCCAGTGCGGTCGGTGAGGTGGTGGTCGAGGCGCTGGTCACAGAGGGAATCCGGCCCGACTGCGCGTACCTGGCCGGCGGTTATGGCCACTTGTCCAGGGCGCTCCGCACGGCCTACAACCGCGGCGCCAGCGACTCGGACCTCCACCTGACTTTCACCGATCCCGTCAGCGGCGGCCAGGCCCTGTCCCAGACCTTTGTCCGCATCGAAAAGGCGTGAGGCCATGAACCTGCCTGAGTCCCCACGCCCTGCCGCCGCTGCCTCCGGTGATCACCCTCGCCCGACACTCGACCCGATGGCGAGAGGCGCGCCCAGGGGGAAACCCGAGCGAGGGATCCCGCGACTTCTTGCACCGGCCGCCGGTCTTCGGGAGGCAGCAAGATGCTGAACCAGATTCACTACGGCTTTGTCATCGACGTCAGCCGGTGCATCGACTGCCGTGCTTGCCTGGTCGCGTGCCGAGCCGAGAATCAGGTCCCCCTGGGGCACAGCCGCATCTGGGTCCGTGATTCGGGTCTGCAGGGGAGTTTCCCGGATCTGTCGCGGACCTTCATCCCGACCAATTGCATGCACTGCGACGAGCCCCCTTGCGTCGAGGTATGCACCAGCGGCGCGACCTACAAGGACCCGGCCACCGGCCTGGTGCTGGTCGACCAGGAGGCCTGCATCGGCTGCGGACTCTGCGTCGAGGCCTGCCCTTACGAGGCGCGCTATCTCGACCCCCAACGCGGCGTAGTCGACAAATGCAACGCCTGTCCGGCGCGCCTCGAGCGCGGCGATACACCGGCCTGCGTCGCCACGTGCCTGGGCGGGGCGCGGTTGTTCGGGGATCTGAACGACCCTGAGTCCGATGTATCCAAAGCGCTGGCGAAGTCCGGTGGTTCCCAACGCCTGGTCACGGCCGAGACGGACCCTGGGCCGAATATCTTCTACATCAACGGCGACCTTCAACAGGCCGGCCTCGCCCCGAGGCTGCCGCGCTACACGGCCTCCGAGAGCGTCTGGCGAAAAGCGGCCGTACCGTTCGTTCTGGCGGCCATCACGCTGTCGTTCCTGGGCCAGGCGGCGGCCTTCACCCGACAGCTTCTAGCGGGGGAGAAGGAGTTCGATGAATGAGCCACGATGATTATGTGCCCCTGGCCGAACGCCGGCGCCTGCGAACGAAGACCATCAAGAAGCACAACCTGGCCAACATCCTGACCCACTGGTTCAACGTGGCGATGTGGGCCTTGCTACTGCCCACCGGCCTGGCCATCCTGTCGTCGCCGCGCATCGGCCTGGTCCCCGAGATCTGGCAGACCCTGATGCGCAATCTGTTTGGCGGGACAGCCAATCTGATCAGGTTCCACTACAGCGTCGGTCTTCTCTGGATGATCGTGCTGACCTTCAACATTCTGCTCGGGTTTCGCAAGTACTTCCTGCCCTTCTCGCGGGAACGCATGCTCCTCGACCGCGACGACGTCGAATGGCTCAAGGTCAAGCCGCTGCAGATGCTCGGCCTGGCGCGAGGCAGACCTCTCCCTCCTCAGGACGTCTACAACGCCGGTCAAAAACTCTACATGTACGCCGTCATCGGCGGGACCTTCGTCATCGGCCTGACCGGTTTGATCATGACTTTCCATGCGTACATTCCCTGGCCGTCGTTAATCCAGTGGGCGCTCCCGGCGCACTTCACGGCGGTAGGCCTGGTCGTAGCCGGGCTGATCATCCATATCTATATGGGCGCGGTCTTTCCGGAAGAGAAAGAAGCGTTCTTTTCAATGTTCACCGGCACGGTCTCGGCCTGGTACGCCCGACAGCACCACGCCAAATGGTATTGGCGCAAGGCCTTGGAAGAGGCGGAATGGGAAGAACGCGTATTGGCCGAAGGTCGACTCTCCCACACCACGCGCCCGGAGGCGGAATCGCCCCTCCCTTCGGACGCCCGGATGACGTAGAGCGGATAGAGCTGGGCGCCCAGGACAGAATCAGTGAGACAGGAACGATGAAGCGCCCGAACTTCTTCGAGCACCTGCACCCGCCCACGATTCCTGAGCCGCAGGCTCGTTTTCGCTACACCTTGGGCTTGGGCGGGTTGAGCGGCTTCTTCTTCCTCGTCACGACGATCACCGGCGCGCTCTTGCTCTTCTACTACTCGCCCACCTCCGAGCAGGCCAACACCTCAGTCCAGCTGATCCAGTACCACGTGCCGTTCGGCTGGGTCATCCGGGGCCTGCACTTTTGGTCAGCTCAGGCCTTGGTCGTGACGGCCGGGTTTCACCTTCTGCGCGTAGCACTCACCGGGGGCTTTCGTGCGGGGCGCCGCTTCAATTGGCTGCTCGGCCTGGCTCTGCTTGTCGCCCTCCTCGGTTTGGATTTCAGCGGTTATGGCCTGCGCTGGGACGCCTCGATCGGGTGGGCCTTGCTCGTCGGGACGAACCTGCTTCGCCTGGTCCCGCTTGCCGGAAGCGGGCTGTATCAGTGGGTCGTCGGAGGGTCGCAGCTGGGCGAGGCGACGGTGCTCCGGCTGTACGGGTGGCACGTCTTCGGTCTGATGCTCCCGGCCTTCGTTGTAGCGGTGTGGCACTTGTTCCGCGTTCGTCGGGACGGGGGAATCGCTCACGACCCCGCACTTCAAGGCGAGGCCCGCTTACCGCGCAGCGCGCTCGTACGCCGGGAGATGCTCGCTATGCTGGTGGCTGGAGGGGCCTTGCTCGTGGTGACCTCCTTGGCCACGCCTGCACTGGACGGCCCCCTCGATTTGTCTGTACTGAGCACAGAAGCACACGCACCATGGTTCTTCCTTTCGATTCAAGAGCTGCTCCGTCTGGGCAACCCACTGTGGATGGGTGTCATCCTGCCGCTCGCCGCGCTCGCCCTGCTCGCCTTTCTACCCTACGGAATCGATCGCGGCTCGAGTCTCGGTCGTTGGCTGCCGTCCGACGGCCGCCTGACCCAGGTCATCGTCTTGACTCTGGCGGTCGGCCTGGGCTTGCTGACAGTCCGAGGAGCTCTTCGGTGACGGCCTCGCCGCGGCCAATGATGCTCGCCGCCCTTGTCCTCACCGGCGGAGTTGCTTTGGTCGGCGTGCGCCAGGCCGCACCTCCTTATGGGCAGTTTGTCTCTTCGCCTCCCGTTGTGCTGATCCCTTCTCTGAGCGGCGAGCCCGAGTACTGCCTGACTTGCCATGAAGGCATCGAGGAAATCAGTTCCGCTCACCCCACGGAGGTTTTCGGCTGCGTACGATGTCATGGTGGCCAGCCGCTGGCGCTTGACGCGGAAACGGCTCATGCTGGATTGTTGGGCGGGCGGAATCCCTCGACCTTCGATGTCGTGGAAGCCGGGTGCGGCGGCTCCGAGTGCCACAGCGGCCCGGCCGAGGATGGTCTGGACCACATCCATCGCTCGAGGGTCAGCCTGCAATCCACCTACGCCGGCGCCATTGCCGCTGTCCGCCAGGCCTTCGGCTCTCAATCCGATCGTAAGGCGCACTTCGCGGCGGCGTCGGTCACCGATCCCGAGGTGACCACGCCGACCGGGCTTCCCTCTCTGGATGCCCTGCTCCCGATCGCCGCCTCCGAGCCGGCCCAGGTGCAGGCATTTGTGACGCGCTGCCTGACCTGTCATTTGGGGTCCGAAGCGTTGGACCGGCCAGGCTACCGAAGGCTGGACGGGTGCGCCGCTTGTCACACCGTCACGAATTGGGATGGAACCTACACCGGAAACGATCCCACCCTCGCGCGGACCGAGTCGGGGCACGCCGCGACTCACCGTCTGACGACCTCGATCCCCTTCACCCAGTGCAATACGTGCCACAACCGCGGCAACTACAGCCTGGTCGACATGACGTTCCACCAACGGATGGATCTGCCTCCCGACGGGACGGGCGCGCGTTCGGTCGCTTACTACCAACCGATCGCCCAGTTCACCGCCTGCGAGCGGGAACTTGATTGCATCGACTGCCATCCGTCGAGTGAAGTGATGGGCGACGGCGACCTACACAGCGCGATGAGCGAAGTCCGCACGCTCGAGTGCCGCACCTGCCATGGGACTCCGACGGAAAGCCCCGCCACCCGTTCGGTCACCGATTCGGCAGACCCCGCGCTTCGGCAGGCTCAGTTGAATCCGTTCTCGACGCTGACGCTGGGGGAGACGGTCGTCGTGACGGACGGAGGCAGCGCATTATGGAACGTCCGCCAGAGGCCGGATGGCTCCTACCAACTGATGAGCAAAGTGACGGGGACGGTCTTTGCCATCCCTCAGGTCGCCGGATCGTCATGCGAGCAGGATCCCCAGGACCAGACATCGAGCGCATGCCATGAATGTCATTCCGTCCAAGAGCCTTGACTCCGAGCCTCGCTCAGAGCGGAATGACATTCATGCCATTCCGTCGAGCGACCCTGATCGTGGCCCCCGCCTCGGAAGGCGAGGTTTCCTGGGCCTCGCCACACGCGCCCTGCTATGGGTGACAGGTGGAGCCACGGCGATCGCCATCAGCCGCTACTTGTCGTATCAACCGCCGGCGACCGAGTCGAGTCGATTCACGTTGGAATCGCAGGCAGCCTACCCGGCCGAGACGATGACGGTGGTGGCGGCCGCCGGCGCGGCGCTGTATCGCGATGCCCGCGGTTTCTTCGCCCGCTCGCTCACGTGCGGCCACCTCGGCTGCCGCGTTCGACCATCGGAAGATGGAGGATTCGCCTGCCCTTGCCATGGGAGCCGCTTCGCCCGCCTGGGATATCGCCTTCACGGCCCGGCCGCGCGCGACCTGGACGGAGTCGCTCTTTCCCTTGACGGGCAGGGACGGCTCGTGCTCGATATGTCAACGCGGGTGGACGGCGCGTGGCGCCTCGCGCCTACACCCTCACTCGCAGGTGGGATCCGCAGCGCGGCAGGAAGGGGAGGGTGAGCGTGATATCGACGGTGGCGATGGACGAACTTCTCCGGCGGACGGCTGCCCTGCATCATCACCTCTGCCCTCGTCAGGTGTTGGGTGTGCGCATGGGCATGCTCGCCGGGCGTTGGCTGGGAGTCGATGTGCCTCAGACCGACAAACGTGTTTTCGTCTTCATGGAAACGGACGGCTGTGCGTGCGACGGAGTGGCGGTCGCCTCTGGGGCTCGCGTCGGACGGCGAACGATGCACATGTTGGATTTCGGCAAAGTGGCGGCCACATTCGCCGACACCTTGAGCGGCGCGGCGGTGCGAATCCATCCGCACCCCGACTCGCGCTCGCGGGCCATCGCCGCCGCTGCCGACGCGCCCGACCGCTGGCACGCCCAACTGCTCGGCTACCAGCGCCTGCCGGCCGAGGAGTTCCTCATCGCCCAGCCGGTCGCCCTAACCATCGAGCTGGCGGCCCTGATCAGCCGCGATGGTGTGCGCACGACTTGTGGCGAGTGCGGTGAAGAAATCTCAAACGAACGGGAAGTGATCGACACCGGCCGGATCCTCTGCCGCGCGTGCGCCGGGCAGATTTACTATGTGTCGGAACGCGGCTCGGCTTGCGGTGGAGTTCTCGCTGGGCTGCCTGCTGCCATCGCCGCCACAACATGATCCAGTGCGGCGGGAAGTCGGCCCGGCCTTCGGAAGTTGTCTCCGACGGCGAAAGTCCCCTCCACGATCGCTGCCAGCCCGATCCGGGTTTGGATCTCGTTCATTCAGGAAGGCCGGTCCGGGCCGGGTATGAATCGGCCTTCTCGACCTCCAGGCTGACGCTTCAACCCTTTCGTCTCATGAGGTAGACCGCGTACCCGCGCGGCCAGCCGCCCTCGTTTCGGCCCTCGGCGACGCGCTCGATGTCGAAGTACTCTGCGAAGCGCCGTTCGGCCTCACCCGGCTCGAGCGCCATCGCCCCGAAGAACCCCAGGCGGATCACCGCTCGCTCCCACCAGGCCAGATGCCATTCAAAGCCATACAGCAGGAATTGACTACCCGGATGCGTCAGGGGCAGGACGTTGCGGACGTAAAGATCACGGTCTCGCGGCGAGAGGTCGTCCAGAGTCCCGTAGTCGATCAGCAGATCGTACGTGCCGCTGATGTGGCGAAGATGAGTGAGGTCGTCCTGGAGGAAGCGAACTTCGACCCCAGCCTGGCGGGCGCGCTGCTCGCCAAGGGCCACCGCCGCCGCGGCGAAGTCCACCCCGGTTACATCAAATCCATGCTGAGCCAAGAAGATGCAGTTGCTGGCGGTTCCGCTCCCCAGGTCGATGACGCGCCCTGGCTTCAACCGGCCGCTCTCCACCAGGCGAACCAACTCCTCCCGTGGGCCGGAATCCCAAGGCGCGCGGAAGTAGCGATAGGTCGTGTTGTAGAAGAGTCTCATCAAGCCCATCCCGCTCCTCCGCGTTGACAGGCGGCTCGAAGGATCCGTCCAGATGGGGATTGGTCGGATCAGCCGCGTCGATCACTCACCGCACTCCCTGCCAAAGGTCAGGGCGGCGGCTCAGCACCGGCCCCTGACATGAATGTCTCTCCGTTGCCCCGGGAGTTGAGGGGAAAACCGTCAGTCTGTCAACCGTTGCCAGGGTGACCTGGAAAGCATTCCTCGATTGAACCTGAAACGGGAGGAACTACCCTTCCATGACCTTCTTCAGCCTGCCCAGGTCGCCCTGGAGCTGGCTCTCGAATTGCTTCTTGACGGCGCCCTCGGCCAGCTTGAACAGGCCTCCGGGCTCTCCCTCGCCGATCATGGTGAGTTTGGTGCCGCCCTCGGCCGGCTCATAGAGCTGCGTGATCTCGAACTTGATCGGTCCCGAGACCGTTTTCAAGGAAATGCGCTTGTTTGGCTCATAGGCAGTGACTTCGAGCTTCGAGTCCATATCTCGGCCAAGGAACTTGCGCACGTCTGTTATCTGGGTGCCCACGCCGATGGGCCCGGGAGTCGTGATCTTCGACTCCACCAACCCTTCCTGCCAGGCCTTGTTCTTGGCTGGATCGTTGCTGTAGGCGAAAACTTCCGCGACGGGCTTTTGAATCACGATGCTTGCCTCGACATTGATCATGGCTGCTCCTCCTGTTCGATTGGGGGCCTTGGAGCCTACGAAAGGGCCTGCTCGAGATCCGGCCCATCTAGCATAGGCGCGCAAGGGGCGGCAGTCAACCGGCAACTGGCTGACGTACTCCACCGGGGCTGCGGGCTGGTTCGGTATCGCTCGATTGTCGACACCATGGTAGCCTGGGCCGTATGCACGGAGCCCAATCTCCCTGGTATGGTCGAACACGCGCCTGGCGACGGAGGTTGACGATGATCTTGATGCCCCAACCGACCCCGGCTTTACAACACGCCCGGATCGGCCGCTAGGGCACGAGAATGGCCGACCCAGTTCCGGGTATCCGACATCGGGATGCCAAGGAAGGGGACCGGTCCCGCGGCTCGCGCCTCGCCAACCTTTTCATCTCGCCTGGGGACCGTCGCCTGCGCGCTGCCTGGCGGCTGGCGATCCAGTTCGCCCTGCTCCTAGTGCTGACGACCTTGCTGATCACGCTTCTCTTTTCGATCGGCGCACCTCTCGGCATCAGGGCGGGAATCCCACTTCTATTGGAGACGCAGCTCAGCACGACGTTGGGTGTTACCCTTTCCGTCTACCTTGCGCGACGGTGGCTCGATCGCCGTTCGTTCACCAGCCTGGGGCTGCAGACCGACCGCCATGGCATACCAGACTTCCTGTTCGGTTTCGCGCTGCTGGGCGGGCTCACTGCTGCCAGGGCGCTCGTCGGCTGGTCCCTTGGCTGGTTCACGTTCGAGGGCTTCGCCTGGCAGGTTCAACCACCGGCCGAGCTCTTGATGGGTCTCATCGTCTCCTTGTCCATCCTGGCGACCGTCGCCTGGACGGAGGAGCTGTTCTACCGAGGCTACTTCCTGCAGAACGTCAAGGAGGGGTGGAACCTCAAGGCGGCGGTGATTCTGACCTCCCTCCTTTTTGCCGCGGTGCACACGGACTCTACGGTTTCCGGGTACGTTCAGCTGTTCTGTGGGGGCCTTTTGCTCGGCTTTGCCTACCTGCGTACGCTCCGGCTCTGGCTCCCGATTGGGCTCCACCTGGGCTGGAACTTCTTCGGTTTGACCATTGTGGGCGTGCTCGGGAGTTATCCCTACAACGTCGGGCTTGTTCCGCTGGTTGAGGTCAGTTCCCACGCGCCACGCGTGGCCGGCCCTGTCTCGGCTAGCAGCCTCATGGGGATCCTCGGGCTAGGACTGGCGGCCGCGGGCGTATTCCTCTACACGCGAAACCGTAAGGGTTAGCACTTGCCGGATGCCTGCGACCCCGTCTCCGCAATGAGAGGTGTGAGGTTATCAGGTAGCCTGCCGACTCACGCAGTTGTGAACAGCAAGGGTAAGTACGCTTTGCGTCTTCAGCCTGATCGTTGAGGCGTTTGAGAATCGGTTCTACAATAGCCCATACTGGGCGTGGGGGCCGAAGGGCACCGGCAATGGCCGCCTATGGAGCCGGGAGGCCACACCCAACTGGGTGTTCTCTCCGGAGCCGTCGATGACCTGACCGACGGAGCTGACATGCAAATGATTCGGGTCGATCCGTCTCAATTGGAGCAAGCCGCCAGCGAGATGGCACGGGTTGGGGAAGAGCTTCGTCGCGCCGGATTCCAGGTCCAGCAGTCGACGGCCGGTGCGCCAAGCTACGACGGCCAGTTTGGCCACCAGGTCGCGTCGATCGGGACGGAGGCGTTGGCGAGGGCGCAATCGCTGGCCGACCGATTGACGGAGGCCAGCGCCTGGCTCGCAGCTAAGGCGGAGGCCTTCGAGGCCGCAGATCTGGCCGGCCAACAGAGCCTGTGGAACGAGTTCCAGGATTGGCTCCATTCCTCGGGTCGCCCGCTCGGCCTGCCGCTGATGTTCACGGCGCCCCTGTTCCTGTGGCTCTTTCAGGGCGAGCAGCCGCCTCCGCCAGAGGATGGCAAATTGGAATGGTGGCAGCGTCTGGCCCTGGAGCTCTCGAAGGCCTGGAGCTGGTATCACCAGAACGTCAACCAACGCATCTATGACAGCATCGACGTGTGGACCGGCATCGGCGAGAACGGCAGGAAGATCGCCCTCTACTACTCCGCCCAGCTCTGGTTTGCCTACGACCGGATCGTCAACCGGCCGATCTACGATAGTGTCAACACCTGGCAAGGCATCGCCGACAACACCAGGAAGATTGTGCTCATCTCGCTGGCCCGCGCCTGGTTCGGCTACGATCAGGCCGTCAACCAAAGGATCAATTGGGCAGTCGACGTACTGCCGGAAAGGGCTGAGAACCTGGACCGGATGCAGGGCCCTGGCCCAGACCCGAACGGACCCATCGGCCCCAGCCTGGCCAAGTTGTCCGAGACGGATGCCTCCGGCAATCCGGTCTCGCAGGTTGGGAGCGAGCTGGCGACGATGATTGAGGGGCGCGGCGTCTCGGTCACCTTTCTCGACGTCGGCTTTGGTGCCGTTCCGCTGGAAGGACGCGTGGTCTTGCCGGAGTACCTCGCCGACGCGGCGCCGTCGGATCCTGGATTCGTCGCGCACGAACTCACGCACGTCCTCGAGAGAGACTTGAACGACCCGGCCTACTGGCCGAGCGGCGGTCCTTCATTTGACGGCGGGCGCTTCGTCGGGGACTCCACCAACTATATGGAAGTGGTCTCCAACATCGTCGGCCTAACCGTGGAGTACGACATCCGGTTCGCTGACGACCCCAAGGACCCCGGGTTGGCCGGCATTTTAGACAGGCTGGCCACATATGCGGACACCGATGCCCTCAACGCGACCCGCTTCTTAGTCCGTGAAAGTTGGAACGTGGATAACCCCGAAGCAAACGCGATCTATAGGGCGAACTACGCGCACGAGTTCGCTGTCGCGGACAACCGTATCCCGGCTGGAGGCTGGGATTCCTGGCTTAAGCAGATGGGGTTCACCGACGGCGCTGTCCGGCACATTCAGGGCCTAGCCGCGCAAGGCAATGCCGAGTACGTCGACCCGGCGTCACTCGACCCGACCTCGGGCCTTCCGGTGGCAGCCACTCCCACGCTATCGGCTACTCCGACAGGCACACCCACCTCGACTGCCTCGCCGACCTCGACGCCAACGCCCACCCCGACACCGACACCCACACCGCTGTCGATCCCCTCGCCCACCCCGACCTCATCGCCCAATCCGCCGCCGGCCCAATCCGCTCCGCCAGCAACCCCAACACAGAGCCCCTGATATGCGAAAGTTCGCCTACTGGATGCCACAGCTGGCCTTTGGCGCCCTCCTCGCGGTGGGCTTGGCCTGCGGCCCGTTCCCCTCACCTGCCGAACCGACCGCGGTGGGATCCGTCATTCCTGGAACGCGTTCTCTCACCGACGACCGGGCCTTCTACGAGTCGCCGGCCTGGTCGCCAGATGGCCGCTACTTGACAGTCGGTCGAGGCTACCAGATTTTCGGCGACATCATTTATGCCGACTCCCTCGAAACGGGTCCCGTCCTGATCGATCTGGATTCCGGCGAACGGAGGATCATTGGCTCCCCTCCCACAGTCAAACCCGAAGATGCCGTTGGCCCCTTCCTGTGGCAGCCAGGTGACGCGGGTGTTACCTTCTATTACTTCGATCGCGCAGGCGGACAGGAGGCCCCCACCCTTGTCACCTACTCTCCCGACACTGGAGGTTTCTCCTCTCCTCTCAACTTCTGCCGATGTGGCCGCGTCGCCTTCAATGCCGAAGGGAACCAAATCCTGGTGGTTGGTCCGTCTGAGGAGGCGTTCGAACTGAGCTGGATCGATCTGGAAACGGGGCAAACAACAGATGAGCTCTCCCTCGACCGCGCGGAACCGCGGCAGCATCGCTACTTCTACGCCGCCCTTTCGCCCGACAACCGCAGCCTCCTCCTTGACGATCTAGATGGCACTGTTTTCAGGTACGAGATGGACACTGGCCAAGCCCCTGTTCCGTTCCTTTCCTCGGCCGCCACACCTGCCTGGTCCCCCGACGGGAGCAAGATCGTCTACGCCTCGCTTCCCGCCAGTGGCGACCGCACTTCCGGACAACTCATGATCGCCAACGCCGACGGGTCCGCGCCCGAGCCGTTGTTCTCGGAGCCACAGCCTCGCGGCATGCTCTCCCCGGCGTGGTCCCCGGACGGAACCCAGATAGCCTTCCTCTACGGAACTCAGCATACCAACAGGGTTCTCGTTGCGGACGTGCCTGAGAGGCTGCGCCCTGCGGGCATCCTTCCCGCGGCTACGTCCGCCACCGCTCAGTAGACTTGGCCCATCGCCTCCCGGGGCACGCCTTAGGTAGTCACCCGGCTGCCCTCGATGCCCAAACGGGCCAACACATCACACCCACCCCGACTCCTTCAACGACCCCGACCAACACGCCATTGCCAACCGCCACGCCCACTCCGACGGCGACTGCCCGCCCAGTCCGACCCCATTGCCCAATCCGTCCGGAACCTCATCCTCTCCTCCGGCAACCGCAACCCAGAACCCCTGACATGCGAAGGCGCGAACATTGGTTCCCTGTGGTAGCTTTCGCCGCGGCCTTTGCGGCAGTCCTGGCCTGCGGCCCGTTCCCATCTCTAACCGAACCGACCGCGGTCGGATCCGTCATCCCTGGAACGCGTGTTCTCACCCAGGATAGGGCGTACTACGAGTCGCCAGCCTGGTCGCCGGACGGGCGCTACGTGGCTATCTTTCGAAACTACCGGGTGTCCGGCGACTTCATCTACGCGGACACTTTCGAAACGGGTCCCGTCCTGATCGATCTTGAATCAGGTGACCACCTGAAGATCCCCTTGCCGTCGAGCTTGAAAGAGGGAGCATCATCTGGCCCCGCCATGTGGCTGGCCGAAGGGAGGGAACTTGCCTTCTACCACATCGACTTCGTCGATGGCCGCCCGGTTCCGCTTATCGTCCGATACGATTTGGAAAGCCAGCGAACGGAGGCTTCCGAAGTCTGCTGTGCTCCACTCTCCCTCGAGGCCGGTGGATCGGAGGTCTTGGTCAATTCGTCTTCCGACGATTCCTTTGGACTGGGCTGGCTTGATCTGGAGACAGGCCAGGTGGTCCATGAGCTCTCACTGCCGCGAGATGAACCTCGCCAACACCAGTATCGCGACATCTCGCTCTCACCAGACGCGCGCACACTCCTACTCGGGGCTGCGGATGGCGTCATCTATAGATATGCGATAGGCTCGGGGGAGCCTCCAGTACCATTTGTTTCCTCGGCCGCCTCCCCGGCCTGGTCCCCCGACGGAAGCAAAGTCGTCTACGTCTCACTCCCCGCGAACGGCGATTATTACAACGGCCAGCTGATGATCGCCAATGCCGACGGATCATCGCCCGAGCCGTTGTTCTCGGAGCCACAGCCTCGCGGCATGCTCTCGCCGGCGTGGTCCCCGGACGGAACGCAGATGGCGTTCCTTTATGGAACTGAGCATTCCAACAGGCTTCTTGTGGTCGAAATCCCCGAGAGGCTTCGCCCCACCGGCGCCTTCCCGGCGCCGCCCTCGAAAGCGCTTCAATGAGCGAGCCCGCTCACCTATCCGGGAACGTGCGACGCACGCCGAGCTCCGCGAGGGAGTCTACCCCTCCATGACCTTCTTCAGCCTGCCTAGGTCCCCCTGAAGCTGGCTCTCGAACTGCTTCTTGACGGCGCCCTCGGCCAGCTTGAACAACCCCCCGGGTTCCCCTTCGCCGATCATGGTGAGCTTGGTGCCGCCCTCGGCCGGCTCATAGAGCTGCGTGATCTCGAATTTGATCGGGCCGGATATCGTTTTCAGGGCGACTCGCTTGTTTGGCTCGTAGGCGGTGACTTCCAGCTTTGAGTCCATATCTCGGCCCAGGAACTTCCGCACATCTGTTATCTGGGTCCCCACGCCTACGGGTCCGGGAGACGTGATCTTCGACTCCACCAACCCTTCCTGCCAGGCCTTGTTCTTGGCCGGGTCGTTGGTGTAGGCGAAAACTTCCGGCACGGGCTTCTGAATCACAATACTGGCTTCGACCTTGATCATGGCTGTTCCTCCTATCGATTGGCGCCCTGGGGTCCGCGAAGGGGCCTGCTCGAGACGCGGTGCAACTAGCATAGGCGCGGTAGGGGCGACAGTCAACCGGCAACGGGTCGCGTGCAACATGGCGTTGGCGGACTTGTGCTGCAGCGCCTGCTTGTCACCTCCCAGGTCGCGCGGCTGGCTTCAGACGGATCGGTCCTCAATCTCCCAGGCATGGTCGAGCACGTGCCAGGTGAGGCGGCGGACGAAGTAACGGGGAGTCCAGCGCTTCCCGCCGCGGGGTCCAATCGCAGGGAGCTCACCGCGCGCCGCGGCCTCGAGCCCCTTGAGGACTTCCTGGCGAGTTCGGCCGACCTTCTCGGCGATCTGGATCTTCCCCGGCGATTCGAGTTTCCAGCCGATACTTGCCAGATACGCCCCCTCGGCTTCGACAACGTGTTCTACTATCGCACCCAAACTGCGGCCGCCACCGCGCGGGCCCACGCGAAGCCGCCGACCGGAGGCCATCTCCGCTGCGGCGTCGAAGGCCCGCCAACAGCCATTAAGAACAGCGCTGAATGTTCGGAGCTCCTCATCCTTGACGCCTCGCGAGTCCGACGACGGCGCGACCCCTGGCGCGCCAAAGTCGGTGGTGGCGTCGCCACGCAAACGCTCGACGACCAGGAACTCAGACGGGTTGGCTGGGACCCGGAACCCGAGCCGCGCCGAACGGAGCACTCTCCCGTAGCGCGGGCCGTAATCCAACAGGGCCTGCAGCGCCGACGCCTCGTCGCGCCCGCTCCGGCACCATCCCGGCCAGTCCACGGCTCCAGCGAAAGTCCTCTTCTGGCCGAATTCGAAGTAGACCTCGATCCGCTCTTGGGAACCTGCCATTGTGGCCATCCCCGGGGCTTCCGTGCGGGCGAATCATGGCCCCGCCTTCCGCCGTGGGATGATACCTCGGGAAGGACGGGTATAGACTTACGCACTCGAACCTACCCAAGGAAGACTCGGAGCGAAGGCGCGAGGCCCGTCACGATGGAACTGGCCAGCCCGCCCACGACGAGGCAAAGGATCGTCGAACAATTCCGGCAGCGCTGGAAAGCGGAGCCGCTGGTGGTGCGCGCCCCCGGACGCGTCAACCTGATCGGCGAGCACACCGACTACAACGGGGGCTTCGCTCTTCCCATGGCGATCGACAGAGCCGTCTGGATCGCACTTCGCCCGCGCTCCGACGACCAGGTCATTGTCCATTCCCTCGACTTCGGCGATTCGACAGAGTTCGCCATGCCTCGATTGCACAAGGGCGGCCCCGCCTGGGGAGAGTACATCAAGGGTGTGGCGTGGTCCCTGTCGGAGGCGGGCCACACGTTGACGGGCTGGGAAGGCGTCGTGTGTGGGGACATTCCAATCGGGGCCGGACTGTCTTCGTCGGCAGCGATTGAAGTCGCCGCGACGCGGGCCTTCGCCCAGGCGTCACGCCTGCCCTGGGAGCCGACAGCGATGGCGCGACTCGCGCAGCGAGCCGAGAACGAATGGGTCGGGGTCCGATGCGGCATCATGGACCAGCTGACCTCCATCAGCGGAGTGCGCGATCACGCCTTGTTGATCGACTGCCGCTCGCTGAACGTGTCGACCGTGGCGATCCCAGCCGAAGCCGCCATCGTCATCCTGGACACCGGCACCCGTCGGACTCTGGCGACCTCGGCCTACGATGAGCGAAGAACGCAATGTCAACAAGCAGCCGAGATCCTTGGCGCGCCGGCCCTGCGAGACGTCACTCTGCAGGACCTGGATCGAGCGCGGCGTGAACTGCCCGAGACGACCTGGCGCCGCGCCCGGCACGTGGTCACCGAAAACGAGCGGACGCTGCGTGCGGCCGACGCCTTGAAGCGCGGTGACCTCATCGAAGCCGGGCACCTGATGAACGCCAGTCACGAAAGCCTGAAATCGGACTTCGAGGTCTCCAGCCGCGAATTGGATGAGATCGTGGATTGCAGCCGCCGCCACCCGAGCTGCCTTGGCGCGCGTCTAACCGGGGGAGGCTTCGGAGGATGTGCGGTGGCGCTGGTTCGTGACCGCGACCTCGGGAATTTCGCCGCCGAGGTCGCGGACTGCTATCGCGCCGCGACCGGGCTCGAAGCGTCGGCCCTCCGGTGCAGGCCGAGCGAAGGCGTGACGATCAGTGGTCAGTGGCCAGTGGTCAGTGGTCAGTGATCGTCATTGCGAGACGGCGCCTTCCCGGCGACACTTGCACCGCACTGCATCCAACGCAGTGCGGTGCAGGGAAGGTGAGCATCGCCTCATTGAGGAGATTGCCGCGGCGCCCTTCGGGCGCCTCGCAATGACGATGCTCTTTTCTGACCACTGACCACTCACCACCGACCACTGACCACTAGCCCTTGAGGGCGCCCGCCATCAATCCTCGGAGGAAGTATCGCCCGAGCAAGATGTACACCAGCAGCGTCGGCAGCGCCGTCATCAGCGCCCCGGCCATTTGCACATTCCACTGCACGATCTGACTGCCCGCCAAGTTGTTCAGCGCCACGGTTACAGGCCATGTCCGGTTGCCGGTCAGTACCACGGCGAAGAGGAAGTCGTTGTAGGCCTGGGTGAACTGCCAGATCAGGACGACGACGAAGGCCGGAATGGACAGAGGGAAGACCAAGTAGCGGTACAACCCCCAGAATCCGGCGCCGTCCATCCGGCCGGCCTCCAGGACTTCCGTCGGTACGCCGGCGTAGTAGTTGCGGAAGATCAAGGTCGTGATGGCGATACCGTAGATGACGTGGACCAGAACCAGGCCGGTGATCGAGCCGCGCAGGCCGAGCCGCTCCATGAACTGCACCAGCGGGATGATCACGGCCTGGTAGGGGATGAACATGCCGAACAGCAGCAGGGCGAAGATCAGGTTGGAGTAGCGGAACTTCCATTTAGCGAAGACGTAGCCGTTGAGCGAACCGATCATCGAAGAGATCAAGGCGGCCGGGATCACCAGCCGCAAGCTGTTCGCCAAGTGGGGTGCCAGCTTGTCGTAGGCCTGAACAAAGTTTTCGAAGTGGATGCCGGTGGGCAGAGCCCACATCCGCTGCAGGTCGACCTCGGCGAAGCTCTTCAGCCCGGTGATGAGCAAGACGTACACCGGCAATAGATAGAAGATCGCCATGGCCACCAGCATCAGGTACAGGATCGGGCGGGTGAGCCGCCGCGCTTGCCGGGGCTTCACATCTCCTCCTGCGAACGCATGCTGTAGAACAGATAGGGAACGATCAGCAGCGCCACGGTGAGCAACATCAGGATGCCGATGGCCGCCCCCTGCCCGTAGTTGTTGCCGTCAAACGTGGTGCGCCACATATAGACGGCCGGGACGTCCAGGGCGATGTTGTTTTGACTGATGGCGACGATCAAGTCGAAGATCTTGAGTGAGATGTGCCCCAGGATGATCACGGCGCTGAGCGTGATCGGCCGCAGTAGGGGCAGCAGGATGTAGCGGTAGGTCTGGAACTCGCTGGCCCCGTCGACACGGGCCGCCTCGCGCAAATCATCGGAGATCGCCCGTAAGCCCCCCAGGTAGAGCGCCATGGTGAACCCCGACATCTGCCATACGGCGGGAAGCGCGATGAAGGCAATCCCCCAGGGCGGATCGGTCAGGTGCCAGTTGTTAATGAGGGGGTCCAGCCCGAGCTGATGAAAAAGCAGATTGAGGCCGCTGATGCGGGTGCCGGTGGCCGAGTTCATCAGCCAGCGCCAGGCGACGCCGGTGACGATGAAGGAGACGGCCATCGGAAACAGGAAGATGCTGCGGAAGACGTTCTCGCCGCGCAAGCGTTGATCCAGGAGGATTGCCAGGAACAGGCCGATGGCCAGGCAGCTGACGAGGAAGAGGACGGTGAAGATGGCGGTGTTGCGGATGTCGATGGCGAAGCGGGGGTCGCGCGCCAGTTCGAAATACTGGCGCAGGCCGGCAAAGGTGTAGTCCGGCATCAGCCCGGTCCAGTTGCTGAGGGAGACCCGCAGGGTCCAGCCGATGAAGCCGTAGACGAAGATCGCCGTGGCGATGATCGACGGCAATACCACGAGGATAGCGGTCCGCTGGTCGCGATTTCGCCGGGGACGAGGAGTCGGGTGCGAGGCCGACAAGCTGCGTGAGGCGGGGGCGGACAAGGTCGAGCTCATCGGCACCTGTGGGGGAATCCCCCCGATTCTAGAGCAATCCGCCTCGACGGGCAGCGTGCGCGGTCAGCAGAAAGAGGGGCGGAGATGCCTCCGCCCCTCTACTGGTCGTGCGCGGAGACTCGCTAGTTCCCGTACGTGCTGGCCGCAGAGACCAGCGCCGCCTGGAAGGCCGCCACATCGCTGTTCGTCAAGAACAGACCCAGGGCGGTGTTGATCTCGTTCTTCCAGGTGTCGTTGGCGGTCACCCCGTGCGTCAGGCTGCCCACCACGGTGTCGGTCGACCAGTCGGCCATGGCCGTCTGGAGATACGCATTGAAGAGCGACTTATCGCAGTCGGTGCGGGCGCAGATCGATCCCTTCACCGGGTTGAAAGCCTCCTGGCCCGCCTTCGATCCGGCGACTTTCAGCCAGTCCAGGGCGCCCTGCGCATGCGGGGCGTTCTTCGCGAGCGTGAAGCTGTCGCTCAGGAACTGGAAGGTGCCGTCGGTCCCCGGAGGCGGAGCCCAGCCATAGCCTTCGCCCGGGACCAGGCCAAGATTGCCGCCGGCCGTAGTGCCGGAGAAGTAGCCGTCGGCCCAGTCACCCATGATGTTGAAGGCGGCGTCGCCGTTGGCCACCAGCTGAGAGGCGTCCTGCCAGGTGAGCCCCGAGGCATCCGAGTTCACGTGCTGCAGCACCTGGGTGTAGGTCTCCAGGGCGGCGGTGACATCGGCGCTGCCCCAGTCACCCGTGCCGTCCCACAACGCGCTGTAGCCGTCCGGGCCGAGCTGGCCGAGCAGCACGACTTCCATCAAATGCATGGCCGTCCACTGCTCTCCCATCGAGAGGCAGATCTTGCCGGCGGCCTCGATCGTCTCGCACGCGGCCAGGAATTCATCCCAATTCGTCGGCACGGCCACGCCCAGCTCGGCGAGCAGCGCCGGGTTGGTCCACATCACATTGGCGCGGTGGATGTTGACCGGGACGGAGTAGATGTTGCCGTCCTTGGAGATCAGCGGGATGAGCGTTTCCGGCATGACATCGATCCAGCCTTCTTCTTCGAACAGGCTGTTGAGCGATTCGATCTGGTCGGCAGCGACGTAGGTGCCGATGATCTCCTGGCCGGCATGGGCCTGCCACGAGTCGGGCGGATCGCCGGCCTGCAGGCGGCTGGCGAGGACGGCACGGGCGTTGGTGCCGGCGCCGCCAGCGACGGCGGAGTTGATGAACTCGACATTCGGGAATTCACCGGCGAAGACCCCCAGCATGGCTTCCAGGCCGGCCGCCTCTCCGCCGCCAGTCCACCACGAGAAGATCTCCACCTGATCGGCGCCCTGCTGGGCACCAGCACAAGCGCCCAGCAGCAACGCTCCGCTGAGTATTGCGACGGCTAGAAAAACCTTGCGGACCATCTCGTTCCTCCTTCCGGGTTTGAACAAGGGGTTCTGCTTCCGATTCTTCGTTGGACCGGATTCGTGTCTGTAGCACCTCCGTGTCTGTTCTCTCGGGTCAGATGAAGCTCTCGGACGAGGATACGGCCCGTGTGACCAAGCCCCGTAGGCAAGGGACCACCGCGGCCAGTCTGTCGAGGCGTTCGGCGGGTCACTTGAACTCTAGCACAGGCGAGCTCGCGATGTCAATTCCGCACCTTCCCTCGCCGCCCTGGCTCTGGCCCCGCTTCGCGACTCACCCCGGCTCCGGCGGTCCCTCGTCTACCGCCTTCGCGGAGGTGTCCTTCGGGATCCCATGGGGGAAGCAGGGGCCCAGTCTTGTTGCGAGTCTGCTCTGGACCCCGCTTACACGGGAATGACATACTCGCTGGGTGCCACGCCCGCGGTAGAGGGGGCCCAAGCGGTGTGCCAACTGTGGATTCCCGCTTTCGGGGGAATGACATACTCCCTCGGTGCCACGCCCGCGAAAGAGGGGCCCAGGCGGTGTGCCAACACTGGATTCCCGCTTTCGCGGGAATGACATTCGCTTTGGTGTCACCCCCGCGAAGGCGGGGGTCCAGGCTTGAGCCAACTGCGGTGGGATCGCGGCCCCCGCCTTCGTGCGGGCATACTTCGCGGGAATAGCATCAACGGGCGGGGCTGTGCCCTCGCGTGCTGCCAAACACCGTCAACCTAAGTCAAGGATGGCAATCTCCGCTGCCGGCATCACTGAAACCGCCTCCAGCAACAGGTAAGAACTCCCACTCATATCGGTCTTCGTACAAGTTCAACACGAGCACCCCGAACGTGGTCGCGTCGCGGACCTGGCTGTTCGGCGGAGCGGAATCCGGGAACGGGTAGTGGCTGAAACCTCCGGTGCCCACGACGAATTGGCGCAGCCCAAATTCGAGATCCTCCACGCCTTCAGCATCCAGGGGTACGAACCGTTCGTAATCGTGATCATGTCCGGTCAATACGACTTCGGCGCCGGCCTCGGCCAGTATGCGCCAGTAGGCCGAAACAAGGTCGGAGTACCCATGTTGCCCCGAGCTGTAGCGGGGGTAGTGCCAGTAAGCCAGGGTGCACAGAGCCGGATGAGAACGCAAGTCGGCCTGCAGCCACTGGGCTTGCGGATCCTCCTCCGTGCAACCACCCACCTCCCAGCAAATGCTGTTAAGGACGACGACATGCCAGGAGCCATGATCGTAGCTGTAATAGCCTTGCGTTGGGTCGCCGGCCGCAGCGCCGAAGTACTCGTAGTAGCCGGCGGCGCCGGGCGTGTAGTATTCGTGGTTCCCGACCGCCGGCCGGATACGGTCCTTGAATCGCCCCCAACTCGGATCGAAGCACTCGGCAAACTCTTCCGGCGTGCCGCTGCTGTAGACGCTGTCACCCAGCGTCGCCACGATACCCTCCCTCCCTTCGACCAGAGCAGCCGTAGCTTCGTCTCCCTCGCTGTCGCAGCTGGCAATGTCGCCGACGGCGATGAGCACCGCCGGAGTCGGCTCCGGGACCTCGGACGCCGTCTGCTCGAATGTCGCCGGAGCCGTCGGCGACGGCGGCGCGATGGTCGAACCCGGCTCGAGAGTCGCCGTTGCAGGACCTGGTTCGGTCGGACTCAGGCGGCCCGTGCACGCGCCGGCGAGGGCGGCCAGGAGAATGACAGCACCCGTAAGAGCCATGGGTCTAGCCCACTCGATCGGGGCCGCAATCCGGACCGATCGATATGCAACTGTTGTGGAGGCGATGCCTGACGGATTCCAGCTTTGGCCCCGCTTCGCGCACATCGTCCTGGTGGGTTTCCGGGAGCACCCTGGAGGGGCCGGCGAGCCCTTCGCTCGCCGATTCGCGGAGCACCCTGCAAGGGCCGGGCTCGCCTCCCCTTCGGGATCCCCTCCGGGATCCCCTCCGGGATGCGAAGCGCGATGCGAAGCGCGATGCACGGGGGCTCGCATCGGTCGGGGGCCGATCGTTGAAGGAGCCCTGGGCCGTCTCCCATCTTTTTCGCCGCCCGGGTAGCCCGCTCCAGCCTGTTGCCTTCTTCCGGTCGCAGAAGTCTCTCTCGACTCCGCCATCTTCACGAGCACTTCACCGACCACATCCTTTTTCACCGTCGCAAACCTCACAACGTGAATTGCAGCGCGGGGATGGCGCCCAGGATGACGCCGACGACGAAGAGCGTGCCCGCCTGCTTGGTCCAATAGAAAGCCCAGGAGACGAACCACAGCGGCCAGACCGCGTAATTCTCCGGCGGCGAGGCAGGCTTCGGTTGGAGGTAGATTTTCCAGACCCGTCGCAGGCGCGGGAGCGAGGCCAGCACCAGGAGCACCCAGACGCTGAGCACGCCGCCGAGCACCAGCCCGAGGCAGACCAAGTAGAACAGAATCATCATCCCTCGAATGAGTCGATTCGTTGCCGGCTCGCCCAACAACACGGCCAACGTG
>Ga0209341_10000700_pt1 | contig 34423 bp, 37 predicted proteins | sample RifCSP13_2_FD_184020 | JGI IMG/M metagenome (GOLD analysis project Ga0209341, IMG submission 184020) | Soil microbial communities from Rifle, Colorado - Rifle CSP2_sed 13_2 (SPAdes) (version 2) | ecosystem: Environmental > Terrestrial > Deep subsurface > Rock core/Sediment | place: Rifle...
GGTCCAGCGAGGCGGTCTGGAACGCGACCAGGGAAACTACATGTACGCCCAACTCATGTGAACGCGATAAGCGCCATTTCGGAGGCATGGGTTTCATGTACCTGAACGCGGCGATCTCGAGAGGTCGTCGAGGTCCGCGACGGAGCGTGCGGCTGCTCGTCGACACGGGTGCTTGGTGTTCCATGGTTTCGAGGAGCCTTCTCCAGAGGCTCGGGGTCAAGCCTCAGTGGCGCGAGACCCTCGTCGTTGCGGACGGGCGTCCCATGGAACGGTACCTCGCGGAGGTGGTTATCCACTGCCGTGGCATGAGTCGGACGACCCCCGTCGTGTTTGCCGAACGCGGCGACGACACGGTCTTGGGCGCGTACACGCTCGAGGGCCTCACCCGGGTCGACTGAAGCAGATGAAGGTCATCCCGATGTATGCAGGGACTCCCTCAACGGCTGTGTCGGCCTAGGCGCGGGCCGCCACGAAGGCGTAGTACGGAAGCCTCCTCGGTTCTGTCAGGACTTCTTCGACAGTCCACCCGGTGGCCTCGCAGAGTCTGAGGAGGTCATCTGTCCCTACGAACAACAGAGGGAACCAAGTACCGCGTGTGCCCTTGTACACGACTCGCAGACGGACCAAGCCGGGCGGCAGGCCGCGACGAACGTTCTTCTTTACGTAGGCTGCGTGATCCTTCGCCCAGACCGCGGGGACGCCCGTGGATGCGAGGAGGCGGCCGCCCCTGCGCGCGATCGCATGCGCACTCCGAAGAAACCGTCTCGTGGCAGCGAGGTCGCCGCACACGCCAAGGTTGTTGCCGAACATCACGATCGTGTCGAAACTCCCCTTGGCGAAGGAGAGGTGTCGAGCGTCCATCATCTGGGCGTCGCGGACGCCCCGGAGTCGAGCGCATTCCAAGGCCTCCGGAGAAACGTCGATGGCGGTCACCGACAGTCCCCTACGTTGCAGATACAGCGCAACGCGCCCCGCACCGCAGCCGACGTCGAGGACGCGCCCCCTGGCATACCGGAGGGCGCGGCGTTCCTCGCTCGGCCATCGTGCGTAGGGCGCGAAGAGCGTTTTGACGTTGGAGGGATCCCGGAACCCATCGTCCCGCACGAAGGTGAACCGGCCGTGTCCTCCCCTTAGGTACTCCAGCATCGCCTGCCCGTGAGGCGGTAGGAGTCAATCATCGCGCTACTTGCCTTTGAAGATCGGTTTCCTCTTCTCGATGAACGCGCCGAAGCCTTCCTTCGCGTCGTCCATCGCGAACAAGCGGTTCTGGAGCTCCCTCTCGAGGGAGAGGCCCTCCTTGATCGACATCTCCGTGCCCTCCTGCACGGACCGCTTGATGAAACCGACCGCCCGCGAGGCGTGGTTCGGGTAGCAGAGGGAAGAGGCGAAGGTCAACGTCTCCCGCCAGAAGTCCTCTTGCGGCCACACGCGGTTCACGAGGCCGATGTCGAGCGCTTCCTTCGGCGTGAGCAGCCGCCCGGTGACCATGAGGTCGATCGCCCTCGGCTTACCAATGGTGCGCGGCAATCGCTGCGTGCCGCCGGTGCCCGGGAGGACGCCGAGGGTCACCTCGGGAAGGCCGATCTTGTAGGCGCCATCCATCATGAACCGCATGTCGCATGCGAGGGCGATCTCGAGGCCGCCGCCGACCGTGTGCCCGTTCAACGCGGCGATGAACAGCTTCGGCGTCGACTCCATCTTGTTCAGCGTCTCCTGGCACCCCAGGCAGAACGTCGCCTTGTGGTCCGGCGTGCTCGACCGTAGGAAGTTGATGTCCGCCCCCGCGGAGAACATCCCGTCGGAGCTGCTGGACAGGACGGCGACGTCGACGTCCTCGTCGTACCGGACCTCGTCGATCCAGTAGTTGAGGTCCCGCATGAGCTCCGGGTCGTACGTGTTCGTCCTCGGCTTGTTCAGGTACCCGATCGCGACGCGGCCCTCCCTCTTCGACTGGATGTAGCGGAGATCCATCGGCTCGCCCTCCCGTCCCAAGGGGGGCGGCGTAATAAAGTCTTGCGGGCAGGCCTCGGAACCATTTAGTGTCAGACCCCGTTTCCGCGGCGGGGAACCTCGTGGGGAAGCTGAAGAGGAGGCTCGTGAGGCGGCTGACGATGTACGTGCGGTTTCAATTCAGCAGCGAGGGCGCGAGCCCGCTCGCGGTCATCAAGGTCGTCACGGAGCTCGGGTTCCGCCCGGTGATGGGCGAGTACGACTTCTTCTACGAGGTCGGAGGGAAATCCGGGACGTACCGTGAGATGCTCCGGAAGCTCCACGAGGGCCTTCGCGGACTGAAGGTCCTGTACACGGTGACGACGAAGAAGGAGTAGCCTCCGTCAGGTAGATAACCCGTGGAGAGCGATGTCCGTGCGTGGCGGACATCGGGGCGTGCTCCCATTGCGGAAGCTCCCGCGTGTACCCGAGGATCTGGGTGCAGGGGTTCCTGCCGACGATCAACGACGATCGGCAGACGTACGTTTGCCGGGACTGTGGCGGCGAGGGCATGCTCCTCCGCTTCGACTCGGTGGACGAGCGCGCGAAGTACGCGGCGGAGCGACGGGGGGAGGAAGATGCCGCGCCCAAGCCCCGCGCGTCCGGGGAAGCGATCCCCATCGTCCCGATCGATGCGGTCCCTCTCCTCGAGGTACGAGGCGTCGACGCGATCCCCATCTATCGCCCGAAGGTCGTCGACGTTGCGTGGACGGACGGGGCACTCCGCCGCGGCGCCTATCGCGTGGATGTCGAGACGTACTGGTCCGTCGTGGGCGGACCGCGGTACAACGCGGAGAGCGTGTTCGTGCTCGACCTCGGCGGGGTCAACCACGCGAACCCGAGCTTCGACGCCGTCCGCCTCATCGCGAAGCACGCGACGGTCCTGTTCGACCTCGGCGTGCGCCGGCCCGAGGATGTCATGGACGGCTTCATGATCGACGTGGAGTCCGTCGTCGTCGGCACGAAGGGCCTCGACGCGGTCGAGCAGTTCGAGGAAATCCATGATTTGAGCGAGGGCACCATCCCCTGCATCGACGTCGCGGGCGGCGTCGTCTGGAGCGCGCGGTCCCGGGAGGACCGGAACCTTCAGGTCGTGGCCGCCCGCCTCCGGGAGATCGGGTTCACCACCCTGGCGGTGATGGACCTCCGGCGCCTCGGGACGTTCACCGGCCCCGACCCTCAGCTCGTCGGGGTTCTCGCGGGACTTGGCGGCGACGTGCTCTTGGGCGGGGGCATCCGGGAGGAAGATGTGGCGGCGCTCCGTCAGGCCGGAATCCCGCGTGCGCTCGTGGACCCGTTCACGCCCGTGATCCGCGAGCTCCTGCCGACGAAAGAGGCGCCGACGCCCGCCGATGCGCTGCCCGTCGATCGCGCCGCCCGAGACGCCCGCGGTACGCCCGCACCGGGTTAGAAGGACCAACGAAGCCACGGGTCGGGCTCATTGCCCCCAGAGAATCCCAGTTCGGGGAGCGTTCTGGCGGCGTGGGGCGGCCCGTACGCACGCAGTCGTTTCGTCCCGAGTCGCCGCGCGATCTCTGCCCCGACCTGATACGCCTCGCGGGTCCTCACGTCGTCCGTGAGGTTCGAAGGGTCGAGCCACACGTCGAGTTCGGCCGGCGCAGGGTCGAGCCACTCCCGCCGCGCCGCCAGGACCGCGAACCGTTGCGACTCGGTCTCGACCGCCACGGCGGTGACCTTTGTCGCATCCTGCAAGCCGGCGACCCGGGCGGCGGGCCACAGCGCCGCCAAGGTCTCGAACCGCCAGCGCGCAGGCTCCCGGTGGTCGAGCGCGAGGAACAGCCCCAGGTCCCCGTACTCCCCCGCGAGGAACTTCGTGGTGAACTCGACCTCCGGCTTCGAAACCGCCTTCGCGTCCGCCTCGTATGTGCGCGTGTCCCAGATCGCGCGGAAGCCCAGGTCGACGACCCGGTCGCTCCCGCCATGGAGGGGCGAGAGGTCGAGCGCCGGATACCCGAGCTTCCGCACGCGCTCGGCGGCCCGGAGGACGAGTTCCTGCTCCACCTCCGCATCGGGCGGCGACCCTGCCCCGAGCATCACGATCTCCGCGTACCGGCCGAACGGCGCGGGTTCGTCGTCGCGCCACACCTCGCACTCGCCGACGATCTTGCCTGCCTTCTCCGCGACGAGGATGGGGAAGCCGCGGGTCTGGTACTCATGGAAGTGGCGGCGGAACAGGGAAAGGTCCATCCAGAATCCCCCATGGAAATAACGCTCGAGCGGAGTGAGGTCCTCGTACTTCGCCGGTCCGAGCTTTTGGAACGGGTCCCTGTACCATCCCCCATACGGGTTCGCGGACCGGTGGAGGGCCACAATTCCCGAGGCATCTTGCGCGGTCGCGCTCCGGATGTCCATCGCCGTCCAGAGGTGAACGACTTCTGTGCGCAATAAGGCATCGGACCCGGCGGTCGAGCCGAGGGACCGTGTTCGTCGAGGAAGCGGAAGCCCGTTCCCGAAGGTCGCGATCGACGTCGCACCGTTCCCGAACTCCCGAAGGCAGCGTTCCCGCGCATTCCCAGCGGAAGGGTTCTTTACAATGAGGCGCGTGCTCGTCGCAGAATGGGCGACCGCGAGCGGGCGTTCGTCGAAGGCAAAGGGACGTTCGTCGAGGACATGCTCCTCCCGGAGACCCTACATCTCCGAATCGTGCGGAGCCCCTACGCACGCGCACGGCTGCTCCGCGTCCGCGGCGGGATCACCCATGCGGACCTGAACGCAGTGGTCACGTCGGTCGGCGAGGGGGCAGCGGAGGGCGGAAGCATCGCATACCCCGTCCTCGCCTCCGACGCCGTGAACTTCGTCGGGCAACCCGTAGCCGCGGTTCTCGGAGAGGACCGGTACCGCGCCGAGGATTTGGCGGTGGCTGTCGACGTGGAGTACGAACCGCTCCCGCCCGTCGTCGACCCGGAGGCGGCGCTGGCCGCGTCCCCGATCCATCCTGGGATGACGTCGAACCTCATGGCGGGCGAGGTCCTCGGAGCCCGATTCGATCTCCGAGACGCACCGGTCGTGATCGAGGAAACGCTCGTGAACGCCCGCGTCTCGCCGAACCCGCTGGAGCCCCGGGGCATCCTCGTCCGATACGACGGGTCGCGCCTCACGGCGTGGGCCTCCACGCAGTCCGCCCACAGTTTCAAAGAAGGGTTGTCGCGGTCCCTCGGCCTGTCGCCGGACTCCGTGCGGGTCATCGCCGTGGACACCGGGGGCGCCTTCGGCTCGAAGGGCGGCCTCTACCCGGAGTATGTCGTCGCCGCCTACGCGTCGATGAAGTTCCGGCGGCCCGTGAAGTGGATCGAGACACGCCTCGAACACCTCATGTCGACGCACCAGGGGCGCGGCGCGCGGGCACGGATGAAGCTGCACGCGGATCGGACGGGCGCCGTCCGGGGCCTCGAGGCCGACGTCCTCGTCGACGCGGGTGCGTATCCGCTGGGGATGGGGCTCTCCGGTCCCGCCTGGATCGGGTATCAGATCACGGGACCGTACGCGATCCGGGAGGTCTTCGTCGACGCGAAGTCCGTGTACACGAACAAGGTGCCCCTCGGCCCCTATCGCGGCGCGGGCCGTCCGGAGGCCGCCTTCTTCATCGAGCGGATGATGGACTTCCTCGCCGACGAGTTGCACATGGATCCGGTCGATGTGCGACTGCGGAACGCGAGCGACCAGCCGTTCACCTCCCCGCTCGATCTCACCGTTCCCCCGTTCCGGCCGTTCCTCGAGTCCGCGGTCCGCGAGCTGGGCTACCGCGCGCGGGCGTCCGCGGGGGACGTCGGGTTCTCATCGTTCGTCCTCATCCCCGGGGCGGAGCCGGGGGAAAGCGCGCGCATCGCGGTCGCGTCCGGTCGCGTGAAGGTGTGGCTCGGCCTCCACGGCCACGGACAGGGTCACGAGGCGTTCGTGCGGACGCTCGTGCAGGAGGAGCTCGGCATCGGCCCGGAACTCGTCGATGTGGAGAGCACGGATACGGACGTCCTGGACACCGGAGGCGGCGCCTGGGGCAGCCGGTCCGCGATGATGGCCGGCGCCGCGGTCGTCAAGGCGGCGCGCGAGATCAGGAACGAGGTGTCCAACAGGATCGGCCGGTACACCCCCGAAGGGCTGCTTCAAGGGCTGTATGACGTGTCGGCGTGGCACGCGCAGGAGGCGGACCTCAACTCCTTCGGGGCGAACCTGTTGACCGCGGAGGTCGAGGACACGGGGACCGTGCGGGTGAAGGAGTGCGCCGCGTACTACGACGTCGGACGCGTGCTCAATGCCGCCATGGTGCAGAGCCAGATTGTCGGCGGTTCCGTACAGGGAATCGGGCAAGTTCTGACCGAGGAGGCCGTGTACAGCGAGGAGGGCCAGGCGCTCACCGCGAGCTTGGCGGACGCGGGCCTGTCGACCGCGGTCGGGATGCCGAGGTTCGTTGTCCGGCTCGCGCACGATCCCTCCGATCTACCCCACGGGGCGAAGGGCGTCGGCGAAAGCCCGACGATCGGCGTGCCGCCAGCCCTCGTGCGCGCGATCGAGATGCGCGTCCGGAAGAGGCTCACTCAAACGCCCCTGCGCCTCGAGCAACTCGCTCGGGTTCCCCCACGCCGGTCTCCGGGGCCGGCCTCGTGATCCGCGGTTTCCCTCCGAAGGATTCCGACGGCGGCTCCGGATCCGTGGTGTCGCAGGGTTCATTACGGGGGCCACGGTTTCGGAACGGATGGGCCGCGTCGCGATCGTCGGGACGGGGTTGACGAAGTGGGGCGTCCGCGACGCGACCTACAAGGAACTCGTCCAGGAGGCAGGGAAGGCGCTCTTCGATGATGTCCCGAACCTTCAGAAGAAGGACGTCGACTCCCTGTTCGTCGGCTCCGCGCTCGTGGACCGGCTGGCGTTCCAGGCCTATCCCGCGCCCCTCGTCGCGGAGCAGCTCGGTCTGACACCATCGCGGGTCGTCATGCGGACCGAGATGGCGTGCGTTTCCGGGCAGAGCGCAATCCGGGCCGCGTACGCGAGCATCGCCTCCGGCCTCAGCGACGTCGCCCTCGTCATGGGCGCGGAGAAGATGAACGTCCCGAACATGGCGGAGACACAAGTCGGGATGGCGTCCGTCCTCGACCGGGAGTGGGACGGCGTGAACGGCCTCAACGCCCCGCCGTACTTCGCCCTCGTCGCGCAGCGCCACATGCACGAGTACGGCACGACGGAAGAGCAGATGGCGGAGGTGAGCGTGAAGAACCACGACTACTCCGCGACAAACCCCTACGCGCACTTCCCGAAGCGCGTGACGAAGGAGAAGGTCCTCGGCAGTCCTAGGATCTCTCCCCCACTCAAGCTCCTCGACTGCAGCGGGATCACGGACGGCGCCGCTGCGGTCCTCATGACGCACGAGGACGCCGCCAAACGCTACACGGACACGCCTGTCCTCATCGAGGGTCTCGGCCAAGCGCAGTCCGGGTCTCTCGTGGGCAACCTGGAGAGCCTGACCACGTGGTTCCCGCTCAAGCGCGCGGCGGCGGACGCGTTCCGGATGGCGGGGGTGACCATCCACGATATGGACCTTGCGGAGACGCACGACTGCTTCACGATCAGCGAGATCATGGAATACGAGGACCTCGGGCTGTGCGCCAAGGGCGATGGCGGCAAGTTCGTCGTGGAGGGCCAGTCGCGGATCGGCGGGACGCTTCCGACGAACCTCCGCGGAGGCCTTCTCGGGTGCGGCCATCCCCTCGGCGCGACCGGCGTCGCGCAGGCGATCGAGGTCGTGCAGCAGTTCAAGGCGCAGGTCCCCCAAGAGCGGTACGTCGGCGGCGAGTGGGGCGTGTGCCACAACCTGAGCGGGAACGCGAACAACCATGCGGTCATGGTCCTCCATCGGGGTGCGTGACGTGCAGGATCACGAGATACACTTCGCGTTCGACTTTTACCCGCTTCAGTCCCCCGCGCAGACGAGAATCGCGCCCTTCTTCCAGCATCTGAGGGAGGGCCGCCTGACCACGACGAAGTGTGCGCGGTGCGCCGCCCTGCACTGGCAACCCCGCATCGTGTGTCCCGCCTGCAACGCGGACGATCTCGTCTGGGTCGACCTGCCCTCCGAGGGCCGGGTGTTCGCGTTCACGGCCGTCTACGCGGGCGCCCCGCTCGGGATGGAGGGGGACGTCCCGTTCGTCGTCGGGCTCGTCGCCTTCGAGGGCGTCGCCTTCAAGATCGTGGCCCGGATCGACGACGCCCGTTACGAGGACCTCCGCATCGGCACCCCCGTCCGCCTCAAGGTCCTCCACCTGGACGACGGGCGCGTCTGGTTCCGGTTCGTCCGCGCATGACGACTTCGCCGACGAATCGAATGTCGTACCACAATGTGGATAACCGTTGAAAACGACGTACCACAATGTCCATGGGCTGGGAGCCCATGGTGAGGGGTAACATGGCGTTCGAGTACGCATCTCTGAAGGTCTTGGAGGTCCTCGTCCGGAGACAGAGAACGATGAGCGTCGAGGAGCTCCGCGCGGATCTCGCGCGCCACGGGTTCCGGTTCGCCTCCGGGCGGCTGGAGGATACCCTCGGGCGGCTGCGGGATCAGGCGCTCGTCGAGACGCTCGTGCTGGCGGGGCTCGGGCAGGAGGCCCTTGCGAGCGTGGCGATCACCGCCAGGGGCGAGCGCAAGGTGCGGGGCATCGTGCGATTCTGACCGCCAAGGGGACACCTTTATCCCGCGACCCAGGATGATTTCCAACGATGGAAGCCCCGCCGCGCCCTGCGGTCGAATCAGGCACTGACCTCCGTTGTGACATCTGCGACGGCCCGGCGTTCGAGCTCCACTGCAAGATTATCTGCCGCCAATGCGGCTACACCCGGGACTGCGGCGATCCGTAGGACGCGGCCGGTCGCCGCGTCTACTCCTCGTCGGACGGTTCCTCGGGCATCTTCGAGAGCTGGATGGGCGACCAGCTCTGGAGGTACTTCGAATCGTAGATCGGGACGCCCGTCCACTTGCAGTCCCGGCACTGAGGCGCGCCGTCGACTCGCAGGTACACCTCCGCGCTCTCGCACTGCGGGCACCGGGCCGCACGCTTCCCGACGAGGGGCGACGCCACGGTCCCGCATCCCGGGAACGTCTTAAGGGCTTTCGCTCCCGAACGGCGATCGACCTCCCAGGCTCGATGGGTCCGGCGGTGTGCATCGCCGAGCGTGGAGCCCGAACCTGAATTCCTATCGCAATAGTAATTGTTCTATGTTCCGAATCTTCATCCCCTTCTACCATTCCAATGGTAACTGCCCGCGACGGCTGGATGGAGCCCCATCCCCGCAGGCGGGAGGTGAACGGATGGAGAAAGGGAAGGGCGGAATTCTGGCACTCGGCGTGCTGGCGGTGACGGCGCTCGCCGTCGGGGCGTTCGCGTTCGCCACCGCGTTGGGGCGTGTGCCTGCGCCGACGCCAACGGATCGGACGATCATCATGACGGCGGTCGAGTACAAGGGGACTTCCGGGTCGACGGAGAACCCGCCGAACACGACGTACAAGGCCTATCGCTGGGAGCCGAGCTACCTCATGGTGAACAAGGGCGACCGGATCACGCTGAAGATCTTCGGGGTGAACGGAGCAACGCACACGGGGTCGATCACGGGGTACGGCGTCACCTTCACGGTGACACGCGGCCAGTGGACGACTGTCGAGTTCACCGCCTCGAAGGCGGGCGTCTTCGAAATCGTCTGCACGGTGCCGGAGCATGCGGAGACAATGCACGCGTACCTCAACGTCGTTGGTTAGACTCAGGTCGTGCCGGGCCGCAGGAGTCGGGTCAGCCGGTCTTGGACGGACGGGTGCCGACGCTCGTGTCCGCGGGCCGGACCGTCTCCCGCGAGCCTCGCCAGGGCGGACGCCAAGGTGGCTCCGCCCCCCATCCTTTTTGCGACCCACTCGTCGGCACGATACTCCCGCTCCCGGTGGGACGCCCGGTCCAGGAGGCGGAGGAACGGGTCGAAGAAGAGGACGCGGCGCATCGCGCCCAGGAACGCCTTCTCCGGGCCGTCCGCCTCCGTGAGGTGACACAATTCGTGGAGGAGGACGGCCCCCAGTTCCTCCGGGGAGAGGAGATCGAGGAGCCCTCGAGAGAGGACGATTGCGTCGGGCGGCTCGGCTAGCGCCAGTGGAGGTCCGGGGACCAGGCGGATCCTCATTCGCGCCAACCCGTGCTGCGCCGCCAGGCGGCTCGCGAGCGCCTGCGCCGGGTGTGCGGGGGCCGCCCACGTTCCTTCCGGGACCGACGACGCCCGCGCGCGCGCTCCCCGGGAGATCGCCGAGGAGACGACGCCCGCCACCGTCACGGCCAGAGAGATCGAGAGGATGGCGACGGTTTTCGCGACCGCAACGCCGTACTCGACCTGATCGGCGACGAGGAAACAGACGACGAAACTGACGGCCACGAACGTCCAGAACGCGACGGAGAGCCATGTCGCCGCCCGGAGGATTCGAAGCCGTGCGGCCGTCCGGCCCCTCGAGGAACGGTAGGCCGCGGAAAGGACTAGGGTAATTGCAAGGAAGGCGGTCAGGATTGCGAGCGCAGGCGCCGATGTCCAGTACGTCTGCAGCGCCGCGAGGGAGCCCATCTCACGGCCGCCCCTGGCCTTGGCTCCGCCGACGCCGTTTCGGAGGCGACTCCTCCTCGATCAGGCGCGACACCGCGTCCGCCCCGAAGGCGCGAACGAGCCGGGCCACAACGCTCCCCGCCGCCAGGTCCCGGGCCCTTGGGTTCCCCGAGAGTTCGTAGTAGGCACGCTTCGGCCCAGTTCGCCGGACGCGAAGGAGCCCTTTGTCGGCGAGCCGGTAGAGCGTGTTCGTGACCGTCGTGTAGGCCACGGGGTGGGTCGCTTGAAGGCGAAGATGGACCTCGAGGGGCCGGGATGCGCCCATCTCGCCCAGAAGATGAAGGATCTCCAGCTCGAGGGGACCGAGTTCCATCGCGTGAGGACGGGAGTTCTCCCTATTTACAGGTTCGGCATGAACAATACGACCGCGATGGTCATTCCTTAAACGCGCGCGACCTCGATGCAGGTTTCCGGAACAATTCGAGGCTCGCCATCATCCTGTCATGCCGTCAGCCCGGAGGGCTCTCGCCTCGTCGAGGTGAACGGCGTCCCCGCGCGACACGGTGCCACTGCGGACCACAGAGGCGTACACGCCCACGTTCGCCTCGTTGTGCTTCGCGGCGGCCCTCAGAATCCCATAGTCCTGGGGGAGGTCTCCCTGGGGGAGCGTCGTCATCACACATCGCCCGCACGGCTTGTCGACCCGCAGCACGACCTCATCGCCGAGGCGGAGGGTGCGACCGACCCATCCGTTCTCCACGAACCCGCGCTCCGTTGTCCCGACGATTACGTTCGGGCGGAACCGACGGGGCTCGAAGCGTCCCTGGGGATACGCCTCCCGGAGGGCGTCGATCGTCGCCGTAGTCAGGATGAGCAGGGGGCTCGCGTCGAAGAACGTCTCGCTCGGCATCGGCTCGTCCGTCACCGTCTCCCGATAGGCGAGGCCTTCGATGTCCGGCCAGTACTCCTCCAGGCTCGGCTTGGCGGGCGCGGACCTGACGAACTTGAGGTGGTGCCCGAGGACCTGCGACGCCGCCATCGCGACGTCGTCCCGGTCCGAGGTCACGACGGCTCCGTCAGGGAGCGCGATCCGGACGGGAGGCAGCTCCGCTCCCGGTTGCGGCGGGGAAACGAACGAGGCGTGGAAGTCAAACATCCGGCCCCACCGCCGCGGGTTTTTCGCGCTCACGACCTTCCCCGTGGCAGGGTCGAGGAGCGCGTAAGCGCGATCCCCGAGGACGCCCCGCTCCGTGAGAGCGGACGCGTTGAGCTCCTCGCCCATCATCGACTTCACGGGATACCGCAAGAGGGACACGACCGTTCCGATCGAGCCGGGGGACGCCACGCCTCTACCTCGGGTCCGCAGGGCGTTCCGGCGGCTAATAGCTGACGTACAGGTTCAAGCCAGGGATCGACCCGTCCGGACCATGGCGCGGGAGTTGCGAGGCGGTTCGAGTTCCGCTGGGGCGGCGGTTGGGTCACGGAGGAGGCTTCCGTCCGGACCCCGCATCACGAGCCGACGATCCAGCTTCTGGAATACGACAGAGGCGAGAAGGCGACCCGGTTCTGCGGGTACGAGGGGCCCGCATGGGGCGGTATCCGCTCGTAATCGGGCCGGGGGATCTGGAGGCGCTCGGAAGGGCTTTGAGGAAGAAAAAGAAGCTCCACGCCCTCATGAGGAGTCTCGTCGGTTAGACGCGCTCGACCTCGATGCCCGCCTTCTTGAACAGGTCGAGGCCTTCGTCGGATCGGTACGCGGAGCGGTAGTAGATCTTGGAGGCGCCGCTGTTGATGATGAGTTTTGCGCACGTGACGCAGGGCTGCCCCGTGACGAAGACGACCTTGCGCGAGTCGTTCACTCGCACCTTGATCAAAGCGTTTTGCTCCGCATGAACGCACTGGCAGTTCCCGGGTTGGTCGAACTTGCAGTCGTCGTGGGGGAATCCTTTGGCGGTTCCGTTGTACCCGAACCCGTAGATCTGCGTCATGTCCTCAGACGTGATCACACAGGAGAACTGCGCCCGCTTGCACGTCGCGCGACGGGTGAGAGACATCGCGAAGTCCATGATCAGGGACTCGACGCTCGGTCTCTCGATCTTGCCCATCGTTCCCGAGGACGCGGACCTTCGCGGCGTTAGTTAAACGTTTGCGCGCGGCCTTCATCGCCGAGCGGAGCGTTCTTCCGGCGGAGTGCCATCGCTTGGGCGAGGGGGAAGCTGGCGGCCCAGCTCTGTGCGGCGTGTGGAAGGGAGAACACCTCGGAGTCCCGGTTCTGCGCAGGGTGCGGCCGTGAACTCGCGGCTGTCGATGCGCGTGTGGCCGCGGCGGCAATTGCCATTCCGCCCGCGGTCTCGGGGTCGTTCACCCCGCCGCCTTGGCGGTGGATTCCCGACGAGCGGGACAGGGACCGGACTCGCCTTGGTCTGATCGTCCTCGCCGTGGCGGTCCTCTCGGGCCTCATCCCCTTCGTCGGCCCATTCGCATATCTCATCCTCGGTCTCGTCGGCGCGATCGTCGTGATTACGACTCGCAAGTCCTTCGGCGCCTACCATCGAAGCAACGTCAAGGCATCCGTTGCGAGCTGGATTCTCGGGTTCGTGGTGGTCGTTGTGGGCGTGGCCGTTGCAATCCTCATCCTGATCTCGGCCGCTGCCACGGGCCCCGCTGCGATGGTCGGGGCGATTCCCGTCGCGGTGGATACGATCCTCGGGATCGGGGTGGTGAGCACCTTTCTGTTCGGGCTCGCATGGGTCCTCCTCCCATACACCTTGTCCTCGCTCGATGGTCGCGTCTTCCTCTGGGGCGCGTTCGGCATCGACCTGGGGGCGAGTTTCGCGTTGGCGTTCTTCTACCGAGACGCGCTCATCGTGGCGATGATCTTATTCGCGACGACCAGCAACACGGACGCCTTTACGGCGGCGTTCACCCGTCTCCCGTTCTTCTCAGTCGCCTCGGCCGTCCTGTACGCAATCGCGTATGTGCTCGCCGCCCGGAGGGTTCAACGCGGCGAGGTCGCCCTTTCGACGGCCGAGGCCTCGCCCGGAGGTTCGGGGCAAACTTAGGGGGACTTCATCTTCGCGAGCCCCTGCTCGCGGAGGGTCCGCCGCAGCACCTTGCCCACAAGGGACTTCGGAAGATCCTTGCGGAACTCGACCTGCTTCGGGACCTTGAACGGCGCCATCCGCTCCTTACAGAATGCCATGATCTCCTCGGCCGTGGCGGCGGCGCCAGACTTGAGCACGACGAACGCTTTGACCGTCTCGCCGCGATACGGGTCCGGCATGCCGACGACCGCCGCCTCCGCGACCGCCGGGTGCTCGAACAGGACCTCCTCGACCTCGCGCGGGTACACGTTGTATCCGGATGCGATGATCATGTCCTTCTTCCGTTCCACGATCGTGAAGTACCCATCCGCGTCCATCTTCGCGACGTCGCCCGTGTGCAGCCAGCCGTCCCGCAGGACGTTCGCGGTCTCCTCCGTCTTCCCCCAATATCCCTTCATGACTTGCGGTCCGCGGACCGCGAGCTCCCCGGATTCGCCGGCGGCCACCTCGCGCGTCCCCGTCTCCACGTCGACGAGCTTCGCGTCGGTGTCCGGGAAGGGGATGCCGATGCCCTCCTTCACGAGGCCGTCCGCCGTGAGGGGGTTCGCGTGCGTGACCGGCGATGCCTCCGTCAACCCGTACCCTTCCACGAGCTTGCCGCCGGTCACGCGCTCGAAGTTGCGTCGGACTTCGAGGGGGAGGGGCGCCGCCCCGGACAGGCACGCCTTGATGCTCCGCATCTTGGTCTTGCCCAGCCTCGGGTGGTTGAGCATCGCCACGTACATCGTCGGCACGCCGGGGAAGAGAGTCGGCTTCTGCTTGTTCACGAGCTTGAGGATATTCTTGATCTCCCGCGGGTTCGGGTGGAGGATCATCGTCGCCGCCAGGCGCACGGAGATGAGCATCGCGACCGTGAGGCCGAAGACGTGGAACATCGGAAGCGCCGCCATCATCCGCTCTTGGCCCGGCTTCGCGTCCGGGATCCACGCGCATCCCTGCATGACGTTCGCGACGAGGTTGCGGTGCGTGAGCATCGCGCCCTTTGGCGTGCCGGTGGTGCCGCCGGTGTACTGGAGGACCGCCACGTCGCTCGCGGGGTCGACCTCCGGTTCGGCGCCCGGCGCCGCGGGGGACGCGAGGAGGTCTGCGAACCGGTGCACCCACGGCCCCTTCGGCACGTCCAGCGGCCAGTGCCCCTCTTTCTTCAGGTCCTTCTTCTTCTTGATCGGATAGAGCTTCGAGAGCAACCAAGGCAGCCAATCTGCGGCGTCCGCGACGACGACGTGCTCGATCGGCGTCTTCGCCTTCGCCTTGAGCAGATTCGGGAGGAAGATGTCGAGGCACACGACGACGGTCGCGCCCGCGTCCGAGTACAGCTGCTCGAGCTCGCGCGCCGTGTACAGCGGGTTCGTCTGCACGACGATGCCCCCCGCGCGCAGGACGCCGAAGAACGCGATCGGAAATCCAGGCGAGTTGGGGAGGAGGATGCCGACCCGGTCGCCCTTCTTCACGCCGATCCTTCGGAGGCCGGCGGCGAATCGATCCGCGGCGCCGTCGAGTTCCCCGTACGTCATCGTCGCGCCGAAGAACTTGGTCGCGGGGACATTCGCATGCGCCTTCGCGGCCTCGCGCAGGAGCCGGTGGAGGGGGATGGCGGGATAGTCGATCGACTTCGGAACCCCCGTTGGCCAGTGTCGGAGCCACGGCCGTTCCATCGTCCAACCCCCGCCATCGGATGGCGGCGGGCCTACATAAGGCGGAGGATGGGGCGGTGAAGGCACCGTTAAATCCGAGCGGGGCCATCGGTGGGCGGATGCCCGAGCCCGGTTCGATCGACGTCTCCCGCGAGGGGCTCGTTGCATTGGTCACGATGAACCGCCCGCCCGTGAACGCGCTGTCCATGGCGCAAGCGGGGCGGCTCGCGAAGGTGTTCGTCGACCTCAACGCAGATGTGGACCTCCGCGCGATCGTCCTCACGGGGGCGGGCGAGAAGGCCTTCTGCGCGGGCGGCGACATCGAGGAGTTCTCGCGCCTGGACCGGAGTGGGCTGATGAACGCGGTCCGCTCGGGGCAGCGATTCCTCTGGGATCTCGAGCGCGCGGCGAAGCCCACGATCGCGGCCGTGAACGGCGCGTGCCTCGGGGCGGGCATGGGGCTCGCGATGTCGTGCGACCTGCGCGTCGCCAGCGAGTCGGCGGTGTTCGGCCATCCGGAGGCGTCCCTCGGGCTCACGCTCGCCTACGCGAATTCCGTGCGACTCGCGCGACTCGTTGGCGTCGGCCGAGCGAAGGAGATGATGCTCACCGCCAGACGGGTCTCCGCGAGGGAGGCTTTGGACTTCGGGCTCGCGAACGCCGTGGTCCCGCCGACGGAGGTCCGGGGCCGTGCCCTCGCAATGGCCCGCGACATCGCCGCCAATTCCCCCGTGGCGGTGCAGGCCGCCAAGCGAGCGCTCACGGAGGGGCTGGAGAAGCACTACCCGAACTCCCTTGTCGCCGAGGCTCGCTACCTGGCCCAGGTGCTCGAGCAACCGGAGATCTGGGAGGGATTCAAGGCGTACTTGGAGAAACGGCCGCCGAAGTGGAGGGTCTAACGCTTCCCCCGTCCCGCGGGGAACCGCCGCCGGAGTCCCCCGAGGATCTCCTCCTTCCCGCCGTACCGCCGGACCTCGATGTCGACGTCTGCGTCCGTCTCCACGTACGCCCCGGTCTTCACTCGCTCGCCCTTGAGGACCTTCCGCATCTGCTCCGGATTCTCGAACCCGAGGTTCGCCTGGAACACGCCGAAGTTCACGGAGAGGTGCGTCCCATCCGTCTCCTGCGCGCGGCCGATGAGGCGCGTACCGTCCATGAGGACATTGCCCTGCATCTCGATCCTGCTCGCCCGTACCTTGCGGAGGTAGCCAAAGCACACGACGTCGACCTCCGCCCACTCCCCGGGGCGCACTTTCAGGTAGAATCCTTTCGGGTCGAACCCGTGGATGTCGAAGAACGTGTCCCGCTTCTTCGGGTCGTACTCCCAGCTCCCCGAGGGGTCGCGCGTGACGCGGAGGCGGAGGTCGCCCTCCTCCTCGCAGTCGCACATCACCGCCTGGAGGATCTTCCCTCGGACGGGGAACGAGACCTCGAACGAGAGGCTCGACACCCACGGCTTCTCCGCCATCCCGCCAGCCATCCCGCCGGGGGACATAACCCTCACGCCCGCCGGCTTCCCGAGATTCCCCGTGCCCGCGACACGACTTTAAGTGTGCGTCACGGTTTCCGCCTGGAACGGGGGCGGAACCGATCGAGGAGAAGCTCGTCCACAACTACATCGTCGAGCAGGGCATCGCGCAGCGCCTCCCGAAGAAGATCCTGTTCTGGGACGAGACGATGCGCGACGGCGAACAGACGCCGGGCGTGTTCTTCACTCCCGAGGAGAAGCTCCAGATCGCGACGACACTCTCCGAGATGGGCGTTCAAATCATGGACGTGGGCATCCCCGTCGTGAGCCGGGAGGAGTACCGCGGCGTGAAGCTCGTCGCGAGCGCGGGGCTCGAAGCCTCGATCCTCGCCGCCGCGCGAGCCGTGCGGAGGGACGTGGAGGCGTGCATCGAGTGCGGCGTCGCGGAGGTCTCGATCTTCATCGCGTGCTCGGATCTCCACCTGAAGTACAAACTCAACATGACCCGGGAGCAGGTCCTGGAGGCGGCGGTCCGCGAGGTCGAGTACGCGAAGGCGCACGGCGTCAAAGTCACGTTCGTCACGGAGGACACATTCCGCGCGGACCTCGACTACGTCACGACGCTGTACAACGCGTGCATCGACGCAGGCGCCGAGCGCGTCGTCCTCTCGGACACGATCGGCATCATGACGCCCACGGGCATCCGCTGGTACCTCGACGAGATCAAGAAGCGGTTCAAGCCGACGCAGCTGTCCGTGCACCTGCACAACGACTTCGGCCTCGCGACGGCGAACAACCTGGCGGCGCTCGAGACAGGTGTGGAGGTGCCCCACACATGTGTGAACGGGATCGGGGAGCGCGCGGGCAACGCCCCCTTCGAGGAGCTCATCATGGCGCTCGAATCCGTCTACGGGTACGACACGGGCATCGACGTATCGCGCATATACGAGGTCTCGCGCCTCGTCGAGAAGCTGAGCGGCATCCCAATCCCCGTGAACAAGGCCGTCGTCGGCTACAACGCGTTCTCCCACGAGTCCGGCATCCACGCGGACGGCGTGATCAAGCACACAGGGACGTACGAGCCGATGCAGCCGGAGAAGATTGGCCGGGAGCGGCGGTTCATCTTCGGGAAGCACACGGGGAGCACCGCTGTGCTCGACCGTCTTCGGAAGCACGGGGTCGTCGTCACGGACGAGCAGCTCAAGGCGATTGTGGCGGGGATCAAGGAGGTCGCGGAGTCCCGTCGAAAAGATGAGCAGATCGCGTTCATCGACCTCTACCGCGAGCGCGAGGAGACGCGGCGCGGGGTGACAGACCGCGAGTTCTGGGACGTCGTCGTAAAAGCGGGCGCGACACCGCCTCGGGAATGGCGGTGACGTCCCATGTCGCGCTGACGCCCGCGTCGGGATCGGACCGCGAGAATGCCGAAGCCGACGACCACCGCCACTAAGAGGGGGGCGGGCTCCGGGACGCTTGCGACGACGACCCGCCCTTGGTTGTTCTCGGAGCTCGCGGTGTCATCCCACAGATACGCCCCGAACACGACGATCGTGCGCGTATCCGATGCGAACCGCCCTCCCGCCAACGAAGTCCCCATCCTCTCACCGTCCTGGGTCCCCTCGAACGTGAGGTCGATCGTCTGGTCGGTGTCCGGGCTGTCGAACCAGTACACGCGCCCCCGGTTCGTCCCGCCGATGTCCGAGAGCGGCGCGCCGGTGAGCACCCCGAGCGTCCCGTCGTCGTCCCAGTCCGCGAGCGCGACCGTGGTCCCGATGTTTTCTCCCGTCGAGCTGCCCGCCAACGTCGCGGTCGGGCTCGCCCCCGTCGTCAGGCCGGACCCGTCGGAGTTCGCCAGGAACACGTACACGCGCCCGTCCTCGCTGAACGTCCGCGGCGCCCCCACCGCGAGATCCGCGTACGCGCCCGTGTTGATCGTCCCGACGGAGACCGACTTGCCGAACTGGTGGTTCGACCCGCCGCCCCCCGGGTTGCTCAGGGTTGCGTTCGGGTATCGGTTGCCGGAACCGGAGGCGAAGCTGATCCCCTTGTAGAACTGCACGCGACCGGCGTTCGTGCTGAACAGGGGCTCCCCCGCCACGACGTCCGCGTACGCATCGGAATCGATCTTGCCGACGGCGATGCTCTGGCCCAGTTGGCCGCTCGCGTTCGAAGTCGGCAGAAGGAGGAAGTCCGCGCTCGATTCGACCGCTCCGAACGGACTCAAGTAGAGGTGGACCGCCCCGTCGGCCGTCAGGAGACCGCCGTCGTCGTCCCTGCCGGGTTCCCCGATGAGCACGTCGTCATAATCGGCGTTGTCGACGTTGCCCGCCGCGACCGCCCAGCCGAACTGCGCGGGGCTCGTGGGCCAAGTGAAGTTCACGTCGGGCGTCGTCTCGAGGCCGCTCCAGCCGGCGGACCCGTAGTAGATGGAGACGTTGCCGAAGATGCTGAAGGTTTGGACCGAGCGGCGCGCGACGAGCGCGTCCCAATAGATGTCATTGTTGAACTTCCCCGCTGCGACCGAATACCCGGCCTGTGCTCCGCTCGTCGTCCCGTTGATCCACACGTCGGGCGTCGTGTCCCCCGCGCTGAAGGGACCGTAGTGAATGTACGCATACCCGTGGGCGGTACCTCCCAGGTTGTTGTCGGGGGCGCCGGACAGAACATCCGCGTTGCCGTCCCCGTTGAAATCGCCGATCGCCACGGAGAAACCCATGTGCTCATCCGCCTTCGTCGACGGCCCATCGTTCTCCAACGTGTAGTTCACGACCGGATCGACGACGAGAGGGTAGGCCGCGTTCCGAACCAGGTCCTCCGACAGGGGGATACGCAGGAGACCCGCATCCAAATCGAGGTCCATCGACAGGGCGGTGAATGCCCCGCGGGCGTCGAGGGCGAAGGGAGGTTCGATGCGGAAGGCCCGGCGGTCCCCATTCAGGATCTCGATCGCCCCATCTCCCCGGTCGTACGCCATCGCGCGGCCGCCGAGTTCGAACGGGAATTGGAGTGTCGAGGAGGCGGGCGGAACACGGAGGACGATGTCTTCCTTGAGGCGCGTGGCCTCGACCGCGTACCGCACCTCGACCTCGGGCGTGACGAACGTTGCGCCGACGGGCGTCGCCACCATCGTCCAGGCGGTGGCCCCGGAGGGCGTGGGAAGGTACCAGGACACCTGGACATCCCTCGCCGCCAGCTCCACGCGCCCGATCCCGTGGAACGTCGCGGCGTATCGGCCGTTGGATCGTAGGGCCCCCTCCTCGGCGGACTGCACGCCCCGCGTGGGCGCGGGTTCCGTGGTATCCCTCGTCCCCCTCCAGCTGCTCGCCTCGAACGCGATCTCAATCGCACCCGCGCCCGGGACCGGGATGGACGCCTCGAGCCGCCGCAGGTCGTTCCTCACGTCCGGGGCCGCGATCGGAACCCATCCGCTCTGCCATTCGAACGCGCGCTGAGTCAGGATCGACCCGTACATCCCGCGGACCTCGATCATCAGGTCGGCGCCGACGAGCCCGTAGACCGGCAGTCCCGTGGTTTCGCCGCGGTTTGTGTCCACGAACGCGCGGAGGGTATCCTCCCCGACGATCCGGACTGGCACGCCGGGCGGGGAGGCCTGCTCGCCTCCTGCCTGCGTGGGCCTCGTGAGACCCACGGGCGCCGGGGAACCCGCGAAGAGCCGGCCCCGAACGTCGACGTACGCGAAGAGGTCGTCCCCGGTGCGGTTGGCGGCGAACCCCCCGAGGTCGTGCTGCGTGGGCACGGTTCCCAAGTCCGTGTCGCTGTCGATCTCGGGACCCCAGTCCCCGAACCAGCCGTCCACGCGCTTGCCCGACGGCCCGGATCCGACGTACCAATACAAGGGCCCTCCGATGATTGTGACAGGCCGGTCCGCGGCGATTCGGCGGATCTCCGCCGCCACGAGCGTCCCGTTCGAGCGTCCACTCGTGTCGAAGGCGATCAGAAGGGGTACAGGTGGGCCCGGGGCCACCGTGATGGGCACCGCGGGCTGCACGATCGTCGCATTTTCGACGAGTACGTCGATGGATGTGACCTTGACCGTTCCCCCCAGCGCCTGGAGGTCCACCGCCAACGCGTTCGGCGTCCCCCGGGCGAGAGTCGTGGAGACGGCGCGCACGGTCGCCCGAAGCACTCCCTGTTCGATCCCGAACGCCGCGGAGAACGAGCGATTGCCACCCTCGTCCTCTGCGATCAGGAGAATCGTGGGGTCGGTCGCCGTCGTCCAGTCCCACGGAATGGCGACCTCGATCTCACTCGCCTGAATTGCGGCGGAAACGGAGCCCGAGGCCGTCCACGCAGTCCAGTTGTAACTATCGTTGCCGGAGAAGAGCCGGAGGGTGGTCACGCCGCTCGAGCCCTCGATGGTCACGAGATACTCGGCGCCGAGGCCCTCCACGGCGTAGCCCGTCGACCTGTTGGCGTCCTTGTCCAGAAAGGCGTGGACCGCACCTGCGCCCGAGAACGATACATCCTCCACCCTCGCGTACAGGTACAGCGCCGCGTCGCCGCGTACAACCTTGTATTCCACGAGATCCACCGCATCGGGAACGTCCGCGTCCTGGGGTTGTGTGTACCCGGCGACGCCCTTCCACTCCTCGAACGACCCGTCTATCACGAACAGACCCTTCGCAGGGCCGTCCCCGATGAAGAACGGCGTGGACAACAGGACCGAGGCGACGATGGGGACGAGGTAGAGCCTCCAGCGGGACCGGCGGGACTCGGATCGCGAGCGTCGCGAGGCCAACCCGTTCGTGAAGCCAGTGCCGTTCGTGAGCCCGTTCGTCATCCCCGCGCGTGCCCGCTGCACGCCGTTCACGAGGCCGTTCGTCCGACCCGCCGCAAGCCCGTTCACGCGCCCAGTCGCAGCGAGTCCATTCGTGCGGCCCACGGGTGCGAGGCCGTTCACCCGACCGGCGCCGCCGGGCCGCATCCCGTTCGTCCGCCCCGGAGGACGCGGCTCGCGCAGCGGGGGGAGTCCGCGCTCGGGCGTCGCCTCGAGCCCGAGGCGCTCGAGGTAGTCGTACACGGCGGGCTGCGCCTTCCTCGCCATGTCCGCGCGCGAGGTGCCGCAGCCAGGACACTTGTCCGCCTCAAATGGGACGCGCGCGTCGCAGATCGGGCAGGAGAACGTGCGAACGACCTCGACCTCGACCGCGGCGACATCCTCGCGGATCCGCGCGCGGCGGTAGCGAGGCGTCAGCGGGACCCCGCCCACCGTGAGCACCGCCAGCCCGTACACGTCCGTCTCGATGGGCTTCGCGTCGAGGACCGCGTGCCACTCCTGGGCGATCGCCGCGACCTGCGCCTCGGGCATTGTCCGGTCCGCCGCGAACACGCACGTGACCTGGGAATCCGCGAACCGCGCACGGAGCGAGGTGATGAGGTGCAGCGCCCCCGCTTCGTCGTACGCCTTCAGCGCGACCGGGAGGACGTCGATGAACGCGCGTCGGTTCGACGCGGGGAGGAGGGCGGGAAGTGCGCGCTCCACGGCGGAGAGGAGGTCTTCGGGGTTCCGCGATGCGCGCACGGTGAGATGGGCCTGCTCGACCCCTTCGACCGGCTGCGTCCAAGCCGTGTGCCAGTCCACGACCACGAGGCTCGCGGACGCGAGGGCGTTGGCGGTGTCCACGCCCATCCGGCCGAGGCGGGCGACGAACGCGGCCGGCGGTTCGCCCGCGAGGACGACGAGGACGCGCTCCCCCTTTCGCAACCCCTCGACGACGAAGTGGGCCCCGAGGAGGTGGCGCGCGGATCCCTCCGGGGCGAGGAGGAGCACCGCCGCCCGCGACGGGATGCCGCCCCGAAGGACGGTTTCGAACCCCCGGATTCCGAAATAGCTCAACCGCCTCGCCCCGCCCCTCATGGCGGACGTGAAGGTCCGCCCTCGTCCGGATTCCCGCTTCAATCCGAGAAGCGTAGATAAAGTATTCCCCGAGCGAATGTTCATGCGCGCTCAGTCGTTCCGAGACCGTGGACATCGTCCCGACCGGTTGCGTCGCACTCGACCAGCTCCTCGGCGGCGGCGTCGAGGCCGCTTGCCTCACCCTGCTGTACGGCGTCGCGGGCTCCGGGAAGACAAACGTGTGCCTCCAGGTCGCGCGCAACGTCGCGAGGGACGAGAAGCGCGTTGTCTATGTGGACACGGAAGGCGTGTCCCTCGAGCGCCTTCGACAGATGTGCGGGGACGACTTCGAACAGGTATTGAAGCGAATCCTGATGTCCGAGCCGTACTCGAACGAGGAACAGGAGAAGCTGATCGAATCCGGCACGAGGATGGTCGAGGCCGCGGAGGACATCGGCCTCATCGTCGTCGACAGCATGACGATGCACTACCGCCTGACGCTGCGGCACGAGGACCCCGAGGAGCGTCGCTCCCTGACCCGGCAAGTCGCGCGCCTCCTGCGTGTCGCGCGGAAGACGGAGATTCCCGTGCTTCTGACGTCGCAGGTCTACACGGACATCGACCGCGAGACGATCGAGCCGCTCGGGGGCCACATGTTCACGCACAATTGCAAGACGCTCGTGCGCCTCGAGAAAGTCGGTCCCTCCCTCCGTCGCGCGGTGCGCGTGAAGCACCGCCATCTGGCCGAGGGGGAGAGCGTGAAGTTCCGCCTGACGGAAAGGGGCGTCGAGGACGCGTAGTCAGCTCATGCGGGTGAGCTGCGCGAGCGCGAGGGACTCGAGGATGCTCGCCGGCGGTCCCGACGGGTTCGAGCTTCGGAGTGCGGAAATCGCGCGGTCGACGTTTTCCCGAATCCGGGCCATCATCAGGTCGAGCGCGTACGCGCGCATGAGGTCGCGGACGAGCCGCACGTCCTTGGCGGTGGTCCGCGGGCCCTTCCCGTAGGCAGCGAGGAAGCTCCTCCGTTTGGCGGCGGGGAGCCGTGCAGTCGTGATTGCGAACAGGCGTGTGCGCTTGCCCCGCCGGATGTCGCCCTCGGAGGAGCCGCCAATCCGAGAAGACACGACACCTGCGCCCAGCACGTCATCGCGGTCCTGGAAGGCGATGGAGAACCGCCGCGCGAACTCCTCCAGCGCCTCCGTCCGGTTTGGCGGCGCGTCCGCGAGGAGCGCCCCCGTCGTGGCGGCGGCGACGTACAGGACGCCGGTCTTCAGGTGGCTCATCCGCTCGTAGTCCGCCTCCCGGAGGGACGGGCGCGTCTCGAAGTCGATATCGAGCCCCTGCCCGTCGCTCAGGCGGAGGTCCGTGTCCGTGAGGACCTCGAGGAGGCGCTCGCGCACGAATGCGTCGAGGTGCGTGCTCCCCTCGATCGCCCGCTCCGCGAGGGACCGGATTCGAAGGGCGTCGAGGATTGCCATGCTCACGCCGTACCGGTGGCGCGCGGTCCGGAACGCCACGCCCGGCCGAGGCCCGTCCTTCCCGGTATACCGTTTCAGATTCGACGACCACGCCGAGGGGAACGTCCGCCGCCGATCGTCCTCGTCCATGATGTCGTCGAGGAACAACGTGTACAGATGGTAGAGCTCGAGCCACGCGGCGGGTCGTGCGGGTGCCTTGAAGTCCTCGCTGCCCGTGAGCGCCTGATACCCGAGGCACGCGATCGCGTACCGGTACCGCTTCCCCGCCGTGAAGAGGTCGTGGCTCGCCTCGAGAGTCTTCAAGGACGGGTCGTCCGCGGGTCCGCGCGCCTTCTCGTACTCCTCCACCACCGCCAGAATCTCGCGATTCGACCGATCGCGGTAGAGCGCGAGCGCGGCTTCGAGGTCCATCCCCGTCACTTCGCGCCCTCCAGCCAGTCCGCGGTCGGCCTCTGCACGATCGCGGGCCGCCCCTGGAGTTCCTTCACGCTGCGCGCGCCCGTGAGGAACATCGCCGCCTTCAGCTCCTCGATCACCGCGCGCAGCTCGCGCACGACCGCGTCCGAGCTCTGCTTCGCGGCCTCGAGCATCGGCTTCGCCATGCCGGCGGCGGAGGCGCCGAGGACGATCGCCTTCGCGACGTGGAGCCCGTTCCGCACGCCCCCGGTCGCGACGAGCGGGAGGCCGACCGTGGCGAGCCGGATCGACGCCGGGGTCGGGATTCCCCAGTTCCAGAACGTGGCCCCGAGCCTCTCCTTCAGTGCGTACGCATCCTTCTTCGCGCGGTAGTACTCGACCGCGGAGAAGCTCGTGCCTCCAAGGCCGCCCACGTCGATGCCTGCGACCCCCGCCTTCTTGAGGCGAAGTGCGACATTCCGCGAGATCCCCGCGCCGGTTTCCTTCGCCACGACAGGGAACCGCGCCGCCAGACGGTGGATCGCGTCGAGGACGCCCTTCGCGTTGTGGTCCCCCTCAGGCTGGACGATTTCCTGGAGGAAGTTGAGGTGACAGATGAGGACGTGCGCGTCGATCATCTCCATCGCGCGTTTCGCATCGTCCGCGCCGTACGCGCGCTTCTTCCCCTGCGCGATGAGCTGCGGGGCTCCAAGGTTCGCGAATCGCAGGGGCACGTCGTGGTCCGCGACGATGGCGTACGTCTCCGCGAGCTCGGGCTTCTCGAGCGCCGCGCGCTGTGAGCCGACGCCCATCGCGACCCCGACCTCGGCGGCGGCCTTCGCGAGGTTCCCGTTGATCTCCTTTCCGCCGCCAAACCCGCCGGTCATCGAGGAGATGACGAGCGGCGCCGCAAGCTTGCGACCGAAGAAAGTCGTGGACGTGTCGATCTCGTCGAAGTCGATTTCCGGGAGGGCATCGTGGACGAGGTGCACGTCGCTCCAGAAGTCGTACTCCGCGGAGACGTTCTCCTTGAGGATGATGCCGACGTGCTCCGCCTTTCTTTGTTCCGTCCGGCTCGGCTCCGGCGCGCTCATGGCGTCACCCGCGTCCCCACGACCGGCTCGTGGCGGAGCGCGGCAAGGAGGCGTCCCTTCTTAAGGCCATTCACGAGGATGCAGCGGGGGACGTACCGCGCGAGCTCGATCATCCGCTGGAGCTTGCCCGCGAGGCCCCCGGTCACGTCCGTCATCTTCGCGGACGCGTCGACCCGCTCCAGGTTTCCTGGGCTGAGGTCCCTCAAGAGCTTCGCGGTCTTGATACGTTTCGGGTCGGCGGTGTAGACGCCGTCCACGTCTGCGACGAAGATCGCGGACTCCGGACGCAACGCGGTCGCGAGGGCGAGCATGAGTAGGTCGCCGGAGCAGATGCCGAACCGGCGGCGGGAGTCGAGCACGACGTCCCCGAACGTGACAGGGGTAAACCCGAGGTCCGCGTAACGGCGGAAGATGTCGACGTCGACCTGCCGAAGAGCCCCGTCGTCGAGGCTCGCGATCGCGCTCGGCGGCAGGGAGATTGGCTTCAGTCCCGCGCCCCGGAGCGCGTCGACCACCGCCAAATTGAGCTGCCGCACGTCGCGCTGGACCTCGGACACCGCCGCCAATTGGGCGTCCTCGAGGTAGCCCTCCTGCAGGCGGTGTTTCGCGGCCTTGATGTGTCCGAACGAGCCTGCCCCATGGACGACGATCGTCTCCTGTCCCGCCCTCGCGATCTCGGCGGCGAGGCGACGCAGGTGCGCCGGCCTCAGGGTCGTGACCTTCGTCTTGTCCGTGATCACGCTGCCCCCGAGCTTCACAAGGTGCATGGGCAGGTCGGCGCGACGGGCCCCCGCGCGTAAAGTCTTTCGGGTTGGGCGGGCGCACGTTCATATCGGCCCCCCGCATCGGACGGCCCCTTGACGACGGAGACCGCAAAGGCACCCGATCTCCTTCGACACCTGACGGCGCCGATCGCCATGTTCGTCGTGATCGCCGTCGCCGTCGCGTGGTACGTGACGTGGTCCTCGACGGACCTGATGAACGAGCTCATGATGCCGGAGATGACCGCCTCGAATCCCGCGGTGCTGGCGGTCTTCCTCATCTTGCTCGTGGTGATGATGGTCGCGATGATGCTGCCGTCGGCCCTGCCCATGATCCTCGCGTACCGGGGCATCACCCGGCTCGAGGAGGGGCGTCCGACGAAGCCCGCGGACGACGTGGGGACCATGCTCTTCGTACTGCCCTACTTCCTGGTCTGGGGTTCGTTCTCCGTCGTCGCATTGCTCGGCCTGATGGCCCTCGGGTTGATCGGCCCGTTCACGGGGGCCCTCGCGTTCGCGCCGGCGGTCGTCCTCTTGGCGGCGGGGCTCTACCAGTTCACGCGCCCGAAGGACGTGTGCCTCAGCCACTGCGAGTCCCCCCTGGGTTTCGTCATGCACCATTGGCGGTCCGGCCGTGCGGGGGCGGTCCGCATGGGGTCGCGCCACGCGATGTACTGCATCGGATGCTGCTGGCTCTTCATGCTCGTCCTGTTCGTCGTCGGCGCGATGAGCCTTGCGTGGATGGGGATCGTGTCGATCTTCATCTTTGCCGAGAAGGTGGGTTCCGAACGGTTCCCGGTCAAGCGGCTCATCGGGGTCATTCTCCTCGTCCTTGGAGGAATCGTCGCTCTCCGCGCTGCGCTGCCCGGATGATCGCGACGCGGAGTGTTCTCGGTGCGGTCCCGATCCCGGACGCGATCCGCTGCCCGAACGACCGACGCCGGCGACGGGCGGGAGCCTAGCCCACGACGCCCTTCTCGTTGAACTTCATGATCGCGACGAACCCGCCGACGTTTGCGTGACGCATGTCCCAGCCCGCCTCCCGGTCCCTCAGGGTCCAGTCGACGGAGGTGACGTCCGCCTTCCTCCACTGGATGCCCCCCGGTAGAACGATCTGCCCTTCGAACGGCTCGCCGGTGACAGGGTTCTTGATGTGCGAACTTCGAACCTCGCCGATCCCCTCGACCGCGAACGCGCTGTCGTGCCCTGAGAACTTCCATGTGATCTTCGCGCTCTTTGGCGGGTGCACCCTGGACCACGTCTTCGGAAAGATCTCCCAAACGGCGCCTCCGTGCTGCCCCGACCAGATCGCCTCGAGAGCCTTCCGCTGCGCCGCCGTCGCACTCGGGTCGATGTAGAGTCGCCCAGCGCCGTCTCCCTCGTGGATCGCCTTGGGCCACCACAGACCTTGGGCGAACTTCACGCCGGCGAGCTTCGTGTTCCCGAACGAGCCCTTCGTCACGCGGTAGCCGTTGAAGGCCTCGCAGCTGCCGTGGCTCGGCCGCCCATTGAAACTGCACGGGCAGCCATAATCGCAGTTGCAGCTCTGAACGTACTCCATCTCAAGATTCCACTTCGTCTTTGCGGCCATGAGGTCCTCGAAAGGCAGGACGGGAAGTCGCCGTCATAAGGATATCTCCGAGGGTCGGGTGGGCGAAGGAACCGTTATATAAGCCGCCGTCTCTCGAAGGAGTTCCGATACGATGACGCGCAAGCCCGCTCGCATGTTCCGCCAGCAGATGCGGGGATCGTACACCCGCAAGGAGTACATGGGGGGCATCCCCGGCTCCCGGTTGTCCCAGTTCGACATCGGCGACCTGCGCACGAAGTTCCCCATAGCAGTCCACCTCGTTGCGATGGAACCTTGTTTGATCCGGGACCAGGCGCTCGAGGCGGCCCGCATCAGCGGGAATCGTCACATCGCGAAGATGGCCGGCAACGCGTACATGTTCAAGGTCCGCCTGTATCCCCATCAGGTGCTGCGGGAGCACAAGATCGCCGTCGGCGCAGGTGCCGACCGCATCTCGAGCGGGATGCGCGCCGCGTTCGGCTCCCCGGTGGGGAGGGCGGCGCGGGTCGAGCCCGGGACGAAGGTCCTTACGATCTGGACCGTCCCGGCGAATGTGGAGCATGCGAAGGAAGCGATGCGGAAGAGCGGCTCGAAGCTCCCCACGCCCTGGCGGCTCGAGATCGAGAAGCGGAAGGGGAAGTAGAGGCTACTCCTGCCTGATAGTATCGGCCCCGACCATCACCCGATCGTCTGCACCTCGAGACGACCCTTTCCCAAGGGCAGGAGGCTGACGATGCTGTCCTTGTCCACGCCGAGGAACTGCGCCACGTCGCGGGGAATGGCGACCACCAAGGAGTTGCCCGAACGCCGGACGCGGACCTTCCGCTCGAGCCCAAACAGGCCGCGCGCCTTCGCCGCGTCCTCGATCTCCTGCCACGTTTCGTCCGTCAGGAACTGGTCCCCGCATCGCGTGCAGACGTGCCCCGTACGGAGCCCGAAATCGATTCCGAGGTGCTCCACGTGAATCGCGGTTTCGACCATCTTCCCGCCGCAGTGGCAGGGATACGGAGCGAACTTTGCCTTCTTCATGATCCCACCTTCACGGTGATCGGGTATACCTTCCTCCACCGCCGTTTCGCGTCGTGGCGTTCCTCGTAGACGACGGAAAAATAGCGGTAGGACGATTCGTAGATTCCCTCCTTCTGCCGTCGCTTCGCGCCGAGACGGAGGGCGGCGAGGAACTCTTGGCGGGAGATGCCGCGCAGGATCATCCGATCAAGGATGTGCCGCTGGCGCTTCTCCGACCAGTCTACCCGTATCTCCATGTAATGGAATGTAAGACCTCGTAATACTTAGCACTTTGCCCGCGGGTCCGCGTGACGCTAGGAGCCCATCTCAAGACGCAGCGCCCACCTTCCGTCAGACGCAACGCCTGACGGGCGGAAGCGATGCAGAAGAGCGGTTCGAAGCTCCAACTCCCTGGCGGCTCTTGATCGAGAAATGCAAACGCGGGCAGGACGTCACTCTTCCGGTTTCCGAGCGATTCCCAAACGTTCCTCGATTACCTGAACCCGCAATGCCAAGGCCGTGAAGGCCTCGCGGACCTGCTGTGCCGAGACCCCCGCAGGTACGTCCACGATGGGGTCCTCCTGACGGACGGACACCTCCCCGATAAGGACCAATCCGATTCTCCGAAGGTCCGCCTCGGCCAATTCCTGGATTCTTTTGCTTACGTGAAAGTCGGGTACCCCCCATGGCTCGGATGCAAGAATTCCCCGGAGATGGCCCTCGAGTGTCGCTCCGGTGATTCTGCGAAGTTCTTCCACGGACTTGCCGAGAAGATGATGAGCGGCGGCGCTCACCTCATCAACTTCGTCCGAAATCTTGGCTTTGGCGGTAATGTGAGCGCGAACCATCCGGGCGTTCTCCCTGACGTCTGCGATAATCCGATCCACGTCGATTTCGACGACGAAAGGCTCCAGCGAGAGGAATTCGTAGGCTTCCACGATGGGCTGGATGAACTTTCCCCCTCCAGTGATGACGAGGTACGGCTTTCCCCGGAACCCTGGACGGCGACCGTACACGACCATCGCCTTGTTGGGCGGGACGCGCTTGTAGCGGGAGGCGTAGACTCCCATGGCGAGAACGGTGGTTAAGACGATCGTGAGGACGAGTACCTGGACGGTAGCCCCGTTGGCGATCCGACCACCTGCTTCGCTCATCGCGCGAGACTACGTAACCCTTCCGCCCAACAACATCATAAGGATGGCGACGCTAGGACGCGCGACGGTGCACGAAACGGAGCGGCTCCTCGAGACAATCCGGAGGCGTGGCGCAAAGACGGTCGGCCTCCAGTTCCCCGTGGGCCTTCGGCCGCGGGCCGTGGACCTGGCCGCGGAGCTCGAGAAACAGGCGGGGGTGACGTGTCTAATTTCCGCAGATCCGAGCTTCGGAGCCTGCGACGTCTCGGACATGCCCGTCGATCTCATCGTGCACCTCGCCCACGCACCGATGCCGCATCTGCGCTACCACAACGTGTTCTTCTACGACATGCCGACGCCGTTTCCGGAGTCGTGGTCGTTCCTCGACGCCGCGCTGCCCCTCATCACGAAACGCGTCGGCGTGATCACGACGACGCAGCACCGCGAATGGATCCCGCACATTGTTTCCTATCTGAAGGAGAAGGGATTCGAACCCGCCGTGAGCGAGCCCGACCGGCGGGTCGCGTACGCCGCGCAGGTCCTCGGGTGCGACTACTTCACCGCCACAAACCTCGCGGACCGCGTGGACTCGTACCTCTACGTGGGCACGGGCGACTTCCACCCTCTCGGCGTCGCGATCATCGTCGACAAGCCCGTCGTGATCGCGGACCCGAGTACCGGCGAGGCCCGCACGCTCGAGGCCGTCAAGGACCGGATCCTCCGGCAGCGGTGGGGTGCGATCGTCCGCGCCAAAGAGGCGCAGACCTTCGGCATCATCGTCTCTCGGAAGCTTGGGCAGGATCGAAGCGCGTTGGCGGCGGAGTTGAAGGCGAAGGTCGAGGCGAAAGGCCGCGCAGGTCACATCTTCCACATGGACCTCGTCGGCCCGGAACACCTCGAGGGCTACAAGGTCGACGCGTGGGTGTCCACCGCGTGCCCGCGGATCGCGATCGAGGACTACCTACGGTACAAGCAGCCGATCCTCACGCCGCAGGAGCTCGAGATCGTGCTCGGCGAGCGGACGTGGGAGGACTACGTGTTCGACGAGATTCGGGCATGACGCTCACCCTTTAAGCCGTCCCCGCGTTGGAGCCCGGGAACATGACGCGCGCGGTCGTCCTGCTCTCCGGTGGCCTCGATTCGAGCACGTGCCTTGCCGTCGCCCTCTCGAAGGGACGCGAGGTCTGCGCGCTCACGGTCGACTACGGGCAACGGCACCGCAAGGAGGTCGAAGCCGCCAAGCGGATTGCGAAACACTTCGGCGTCAAGATTCACAAGATCCTCGACGTCGACCTGACACAGCTTGGCGGTTCGGCCCTCACCGACCGGAAGACGGCGGTCCCCGAGAAACGGTCGATGAAGGAGATCGGGCGGGGCATCCCGCCGACGTACGTCCCCGCTCGGAACACGATCCTCCTCGGCCTCGCGCTGGCGTACGCGGAGAGGATCGACGCGGACGAGATCTACATTGCGGCCTCGGCCATCGACTATTCGGGATACCCCGACTGCCGACCGGAGTTCTACAAGGCGTTTCGCGAAGTCGCCAGACTCGGTACAAAGCGTGGCGTGGAGGGCCGACCGATTCACATCCACACGCCCCTCATTCGCATGACGAAGGCGGACATCGTTCGAACCGGTACGCGGCTCGGCGTCCCGTTTGAACTGACATGGTCGTGCTATCTTGGCGGCGCAAAGGCATGTGGTTTGTGCGACTCCTGTCAACTCCGACTCAAGGGGTTCCGCGAGGCCAGGTTGCAGGATCCTCTCTCATACCGTGCTCGAAAGACCTAAGAGACGGGCCGCGCTGCATGCCTCATGGCGGAGCCCGGACCGCCCGACGGACGGTTCCTTGTCTCGGAGATCTACAAGACCATCCAGGGGGAGAGTTCCCTCGTCGGATACCCGACCATCTTCGTGCGGCTGTACACGTGCAACCTTCGATGCGTGTGGTGCGATTCGATGCACGCCGTCGAGGGCGGCCGGTACGAAGAGATGTCCGTCGCGGACACTGTGCGCCGCGTGGGCGATCTGGCGGGGGCCGGGATCGATCATGTGTGCTGGACCGGCGGCGAGCCCCTTCTCCAGTGGCGGTCGATGGCGCAGGCGATCGACGCTCTACCGCCAAACTTCGTTCACTCCGTCGAGACGGACGGGGAGGTCCCGATCGAGCCGCTTAGCGTCGCGCTGCCCCGGAGGCGCGAGGGCGGGCACGTCCGGTTCATCATGGACGTCAAGTGCCCCGGCTCCGGCATGAGGGCAAAGCTCGCGTTCGAGAACCTCAAGCTCCTGCGGCCCGAGGACGAGGTGAAATTCGTCATCGCCGACCGCGCGGACTACGAGTTCTCGCGCGATGTGCTCCAGGATCATGCGATTCCGGCTCGAACGATCCTCTTTTCCCCCGCCATGCCTGCGCACAAAGTGAACCAAGGCCTCGACCCCGCCCAACTGGCCGCATGGATCTTGGAGGACCGGCTTCCCGTGCGACTGCAGATCCAAGTCCACAAGGTCATCTGGCCCGGCGTGGATCGCGGCATATGACCGAACGTTCATCTACCGCCTTCCGATCGCGATGCACGTGAACCGGTTCGAAGAGCTCGAGCATACCGCAGATTGCGGGATTCGCGCATACGGCACGACCCTTGACGACCTCTTCGGAAACGCGGCCGCGGGCATGTTCAGTCTCATCACGGACCTCGACGCCGTGAAGCCCGTCGGGGAGTACGAGATCCGCGTGCGATCGAAGGATCTGGAGGCCCTCCTCTTTGACTTCCTCTCCGAGCTCCTCTTCGTGCACGAGACGCAGAAACTCCTGCTCTCCGAGTTCGATGTGAAGGTCAAGGATTTCGCGGTCGACGCGCGCGCTCGTGGGGAGAAGATCGACCGGGGACGCCACCCGCTTCACCTCAACCTCAAGGCGGTCACGTACCACGGCATGGTCGTGGACCCCGAGGGCGGTGTTGTCCAGGTGATCTTCGACATCTGAGGTTCCGATGATACGCGGCGTGACCGTGGATTGGTGGCACACGATGGTCGAGCCCCACGGGGACGACTGGGAGCAGGTCGCGAAGCGGCTGCGGTGCGAGGCGATCGAGCGCGTCCTCAAGGCGCATGGCATCACGTGCACATTCGAGCGAATCGACTTGGCGTACGACCTGTGGACCGACCACCTCAAGCGCGCGTGGAAGAAGAACGTGGACTGGTCCTCGGAGCGCCAGGTCTCCGACCTGCTCGCGTCCGCGGGCTATGACGGCAGGGCGGACGCCTCGCTCCTCAAGGACATGCGCGAGCCGATCGGGGCGCCGCTCGTCGAACACCTGCCCAAGCTCCACGAGGGCGTCCTCGAAGTGCTAGGCGCGATGCGGGAGCGAGGGCTGAAGCTGGCGGTGATCTCGAACACGGGACGCACCTGGGGCCAGTTCCTGCGTCAGGTGCAGGACCGCCTAGGCCTGTCGGGATGGTTCGACCACCTCACGTTCTCGGACGAGGCGCGCACGCGGAAGCCGTCCCGCGCGATCTTCGAGGGGACTCTTGCCGCCCTGGAGCTTCGCCCCGAGGAGGTCGTGCATGTGGGCGACGATGTGGACGCGGACGTCGCAGGAGCGAAGGCCGCGGGCATGCGCGCGGTCTGGTACGACACGGGGAGGTGGACCGGGGCATCGACGGATCAGGCCGATGCGGTCATCCACGCATGGACGCAGTTGCCCGACCTCCTCCGGAGGTGGTGAGCGCGAAGGCCACCGGGGTCGCCCACCCGATCCAGGGGCTGATCAAGTACCACGGTCTTGTCGACGAGCGGTTGCGCCTCCCGTTTCATGATTCGATCTCCGTTTGCACGGCCCCGCTCACCACGAAGACGACGATCGAGTTTGGCGGCGTCGCCGAGGACTCCGCCTCGATCAACGGGCGGCCGATTGCGGGTCGGGAGCTCGAGAGGGTTTTGGCGGTGGTCGACGTCGTCCGCATCCGCGCGAAGCTGCGAGCGAACTTCCGCATGGAGTCCGTGAACGACTTCCCCTCGAACGTGGGCCTCGGGGCGAGCGCGTCCGGGTTCGCCGCCCTCGCGTGGGCCGCATGCGCCGCCGCGGGCCTCCCCCTCACCGTCAAGGAAGTGTCCCGCGTCGCCCGGCGGGGGGCCGGGTCCGCGGCCCGGGCGGTTGCCGGCGGTTACGCGCGTTGGCAGACCGGCGGCTCGGACGAGGATTCCTACGCCTACCAGCTACGCGAAGACCTGCCAATGGGCATCGTGATCGCACTTGTCCCCGCGTTCAAGACGACGGACACAGCCCATCGGGAAGCTCCCTCGTCCCCGTTCTTCCAGGCGCGCCTCGCGGAGATGCCGAAGATGCTCGCGGAG
>Ga0209341_10000702_pt1 | contig 34384 bp, 38 predicted proteins | sample RifCSP13_2_FD_184020 | JGI IMG/M metagenome (GOLD analysis project Ga0209341, IMG submission 184020) | Soil microbial communities from Rifle, Colorado - Rifle CSP2_sed 13_2 (SPAdes) (version 2) | ecosystem: Environmental > Terrestrial > Deep subsurface > Rock core/Sediment | place: Rifle...
CAGGTTGTTCGACGCCTGCGCGCGGTCAAGTTCCTGCATCACGGCGTGGCCGCGCATGTACGTGTGCGTCGAGCCGGTCATCAACAGCACGGCGCTCGAGTCGACGAAGGCAGTCGCCATGCCGATCACGGTGTTGGTCGAGCCGGGGCCGATCGAGGTGAACGCGGCGAGCGGGCGGCCCGTCGCGCGGAAGTAGCCGTCGGCGACGTGCACCGCCGACTGCTCGTGCATCACCATCAGGGTCGCGAGTTGGTCGCGCACGTCGAGGAAGGCGTCGGTCAGGCACCAGCAGCCGTGGCCGGGAATGCCGAGCGCATACGGCACGCCGGCCTTCACAATTGAGTGAGCGATGATCTGCGCGCCGGTGAGTTGCATATCACCTCCATGTTCCATTCCCCTCTCGATCGCGGGAAGGAGAAGAGAATTTAAGTCACGGACTGAAGCGAACACGGACTTTTCAGCGTCTGAGGAATTTGTCCGTGTTCTTTTCGGTCAGTGGGACGAGCTATTCCCGTCCGATCCGGTAGAGCCGAGAAGTTAAATCCACCCCTCCGCCGTCGTCTTCAGCACGATCGGCCTGAGAAACTCGACGCTCTTGACGATGCCCTCGCGCGACCCCATCAGCCGGTCTTCGTGCTCGATGCTCAACACGCCGTCGTAGCCCATCAGGCGCAGCGTGCTGACGAAGTCGCGCCACCAGGCCGCGCCGTGCCCGTAACCGACGGTGCGAAACGTCCACGACCGCTCGCCCGCCCCCTTAGTCCCCCCCGCGTGCGGGGGGGATACAGAGGGGGGACGTGTGTCCAGCCCGCCGTTGAGCGCCATCTCCTGCGGATCGATCCACGTGTCTTTGGCGTGGACGTGGAACACGCCGTTGCGCCCCAGCGCGCGCACGACGACGAGCGGGTCCATGCCTTGCCAGAATAAATGGCTCGGATCGAGGTTCGCGCCGATGCCCGGGCCGGCGACGTCGCGCAGCCGCAGCAGGCAGCGTGTATTGTACACCGACTGGCCTGGGTGCATCTCGATCGCGATTTTCACGCCGCGATCGGCGGCGAATCGGCCTGCCTTTTTCCAGAACGGCTCGATCACTTCGGCCCACTGCCGCTCGCCCAACTCGACGAACTCGCGCTGCCAGGCGCACGTCACCCAGTTCGGATACTCCCCGCCGGTCGGATCGCCAGGGCAGCCGCTCATCGTGACAATCGTGTCCAGCCCGAGCCGGTTGGCCGCTTCCACCGTCTTAAAGAACGTGCCCTGAGATTTCTTCCCGCGTTCCGGGTGAGGGTCGAGCAGGTTGCCATTGCAGTTGAGCGCGCTGAGCGTCAGCCCGCGGCTCTCAATCGCGTCCTTGAACCTTGCGCGCGCGTCCGCGTCGTTCAGCAGCCGATCGACGTCGCAGTGTGGCGCGTTCGAAAAATTTCCGGCGCCGATCTCGACCGCTTCGATCCCCTGCCCGGCCGCCCAATCCAGCGCATCGGCGAACGACAGGTCTTGCAGAACGTCGGTGAACAGTCCGATTTTCAAAATGGCCTCCGCGGGTGAGGGCCGGCATGGGGATGCCGGCCCTACGGGGTTTTCACGCCAAAAACATTTCGCTTGAACACAGGCCCATCCGCCCACAGCGGCAGCTCGCGCAGCCCGATCACGCCGCGCTGGAATACCGGATCGTCGAGCGACAACGGCAGCGCCACCACGCGCCCGGTCGCGCCCGAAGCGTACGCGCCGAGCACGGCTTCGATCGAGCGCAGGCCGGCCTCGGCGGGCGCGATCGGGTCGCGGCCATCGCGGATCGCCTCGATGAAGTCGGCGTGGACGCGCACAAAGTTCTCGACCGTGCGCCGCTCTACCCGCGGCTGGAACTCCTGCCGCCCCCGGCTGTTGACGAGCGTGAAAGCCACCAGCCGCGTGAACGGGCCGGTGGCGTAGTTGTCATAGAAGACCAGGATGCGCCCCTGCGTGCCGCCGATCTCCAGCCCGCCCGGGCCCGCACCCCACCACATATTGACCGTGGCGTATCCTGTGTCGAACGCGTAGTCCACGAGCGTGAAGTCTTCGACCGCGTCGCCGGGATGATCGAGGTTGTCGACGATCGCGCTTACGGCGCGGATCGGCCCGCCGAAGAAGAACTCGGTCAGGTAAATGGCGTGCACCATATCCATCAGGATGCCGCCGCCAGCCTCGACCGGGTCTTTGCGCCACTGTGGGCGATACTCGGCTGCGCCGGGATGATCGGGCATCCCCAGGAAGTTCAGCGTGAGGTGGCGCAGCGTGCCGATCGCGCCCGAATCGATCAGGTCCTTCGCCAGCGCGTACTCGGGATAGAAGAGATAGTTGTGCACCATGCCGTAGCGCAGGTTCGCGTCGCGCATCAGCCGGATCATGTCGCGCGCGTCGGCCGGGATGGTGGCGATCGGTTTCTCGGTCAGCACGTGGACGCCGGCCCGCGCGCAGTCTTCAACGATCGGACGGCGGAATTTCTGCGGCACGGTCAGCGTCACGTAATCGACGCCAGCGTCGAGCAGTGCGCGGTGATCGGCGAAGCACGCCGAGTCCGGCAGACCCAACAGCGCCTGAACCTTGCTGCGCCGCGCTTCGATTGGATCGGCGATCGCCACGACGCGCGCGCCGTCCAGCGACTTCAGCGCAGGCGCGTGGTCGTTCAGCGCGATGTTGCCGCAGCCGCTGATACCGACTTTGAGTGGTTCGTTCAAAAGCCACCTCCGGCGGCCACGAAGTCGAGCGCTTCCTGCTCATAGGGCATGTCGTTGGCGCAGGCGTGCCGGGTGACGACGATCGCGCCCGTCGCGTTGCCGAAGCGTGCGCACTTGCGCCAGTCCCAGCCGCGCCGAGTGCCGTACACAAAACCCGACACGAACGCGTCGCCCGCGCCGATCACATTCAAGATCCGGACCGGGAACGGCGGCGCGTCGATTCGTGCGCCGCCGGCGGCGAACACCGTCGAGCCGCGCTGGCCGCGCTTGACGATCAGCGCCTGGAGGTTGCGGCCGAGCCGGAGCAGGCGCTCAGTCGCCGCGTCGACGTCCGGCTCGTCTGCGGCCGCCCTGATCTCGTCTTCTGTCCCGGCAGCCAGATCGACTTCGGCGACGATGCGGCGCAGCACCGGGCCGAACGCGCGCGGGTCGTCCCACAGCGTGGGACGATAGTCGATGTCCAGCATCACCGTCGAGCCGCTGGCGCGCGCGATCTCGACCGCGGCCATCGTCGCGCTGGCGCTCGGCTCGCGCGAGAAGCCCGTACCCGACACAAACAGGACGTGTGCGTCGCCGATCGGCGCGGCGCGCACGTCGTCGAGCCTGAGATTGATGTCGGCGCAGTCCGCGCGGTAAAACGTCATCGGGAAGGTGTCGGGCGGCTCGATGCCGAGCACAACCAGCCCACTCAGGTGATCTGGGTCGCGCACGATGGCTTCTGTGTTCACGCCCTCCGTCTCCAGGAAGTGCATGATGAAGTCGCCCAGTGGCTCGACACCGACCCGCGTCAGGATCGCCGAATGCAGACCCAGCCGCCGCGTCCCAACCGCGACGTTCGCCGGGCAGCCGCCGACGTAAACGTTGAATGACTTGGCGTACTTCAACGCCACGCCGATGTCGTTGCAGTAGAAATCGACGGCGCAGCGGCCCATGGTCAGAATATCGAAACGCTTTTCGGATTGGCGCATAAAGTAGACCTCTTCGAGGTCGGCTTCGAACAACGCGCCGTCGGGTGCAGCGGCAAAGTGCAGATGTTCCCAGCCGGCGCGCTGTGGATCGACCCGCGCGTATTCGGCAGCGTTCCGGTCGGGATGCAGGAGCAGGTCTCGGCTGGGCGGCATGTCACTCTCGCGGCGGTGCAGTTGTGGCCGGCTTCCAAGACGACTTCTTCGATACCGTGGATAACTTCACTGAGGAAGGGGTCGGCGATGTTGGTGACGACGACCCCCAGTGCTTCAGGCTGCGGGCGACAGCACTCGGCACGTAACCCATACGGGCGGCGAGACGCTTGATGCGCCAAACGGTCTGCGGTGCAATGGCCGCGCTGTCCCGCAAGGCACGGGACACCGTCGAGTGCGACACCCCCGCTTTGCGCGCGATGTCCTTGATGGTGACCGCCACGCTCCCCCACCTGACGCACACGTGTGCACGACTCAAGCTTAGTTATACGATAGATCGAAGGCCAAGTCAAGCCTCCGCTTCCCGCGCGTGTGCACGCAAATGTTGTCAGGCAATCAGCTGCCCCTTCGACTCCGCAGCGGGCGTCCTTCGACTTCACTGCGTTCCGCTCAGGATGCGCGCTGCTCCGCTCAGGGTGCGGCTGACATGTTTTGCGTGCACACGTTCCCGCCGCTGCTGGCGCTGCTCTTTCGCACCATTGACACGCTTAAACTGTTCGACAGCATTTACATCATGACCGGCGGCGGCCCCGGCGACTTCACGCAAAATCTGTCGGTGATGGTTTACAAGATCGGATTTACTTACTTCCAGGTCGGCAGAGCGGCCGCGCTGTCGTGGATCATGGTGATCGTCGTCAACATCCTGGCTACGATTCTCATCCGGTATCTCCAGGCGCGGCCGGGCAGCGAGGTGTCGAGTTAGAGTGAGGGGTTAGAGTGGGGAGAGGATCATGACAAATGTCAGGCAGAGCCGGCGGTTGTGGCTATGGTATCTGCCCGTGCTGGCCGTCACGTGCTCATTTGCCGGTCCCTTTTTGTGGATGCTGATGACCACGCTCAAGACGCGGGTGGACACTTTCGCCGTGCCGCCGAAATTCATCTTCGAGCCTACAGTCGCAAATTACGAGGCCGTCCTGAACTCGGAGTTCATGCGCAGTCTGGGCAACAGTGTGATCGTCGCGCTGATCAGCACCGTGTTTTCGATCACGCTCGGCACGCTCACCGCCTACGGCTTCTCGCGCTACAAGTTCAGGCGCAGCGACAACGTGCTGTTCTGGATCCTGAGCCTGCGCATGCTGCCGGCGGTGGCGGTGATGGTGCCGTTCTTTCTCATCTTCACCAGCTTGAAGCTGCTGGATACGCACACCGCGCTCATCATTGTCTACTCGGTCTTCAACATCTCGTTCGCCGTCTGGCTGCTCAAGGGGTTCTTCGACGAGATCCCCATCGAGCTGGAAGAGGCGGCCATGGTGGACGGCTACGGACCGTGGCACGTGTTTCGGAAAGTGTCGCTGCCGATGGTCGTGCCGGGGATTGCGACGACGGCCGTATTTTGTCTGATCCAGTCGATGAACGAGTTCCTGCTGGCGTTCGTGCTCACCACGCGCAACGCGACGACCGGGCCGGTGGCGCTGTCGAAGTTCCAGTCCGCCGTCGGCGTGAACTGGGGCGAAATCAGCGCGGCCGCCGCCATGCTGGTCATTCCCATCGCCATCTTCACCATTATCGTGCGCAACCAGCTCATCCGCGGAATGAGCTTCGGCAGATTGCGCTGAGACAAGGGCATGTCGACACTCGTCATCGAAGACCTTCACGTCCACTACGGCGAGACGCACGCCGTCAAAGGCGTCAGCCTGCGCGTCGAGAACGGCGAGCTGTGTGTCTTCCTCGGGCCGTCGGGCTGCGGCAAGACGTCCACGCTGCGTACCGTGGCCGGGCTGGTGCGCCCGTCGTCGGGCCGCATTCTGATCGACGATCGGGTGGTCAACAACCTGTACCCGGGCGAGCGCGATATCGCGATGGTATTTCAATCGTACGCGCTGTATCCCCACATGACCGTGCGCGAGCACTTCGCCTTTCCACTGCGCGCGGGCAAGATGCCGGAGCCTGAGATCGCCAAGAAGATCGAGTCGATTGCCGAGCTGCTGCAGATGCACCCGCTGGTCGATCGGTACCCGCGCGAATTGAGCGCCGGTCAGGCGCAGCGCGTGGCAATCGGCCGCGCGTTGATCCGCACGCCGAAGCTGTGGCTGCTCGACGAGCCGCTCAACAACCTCGACGCGCGTCTGCAGGTGGAGACGCGGGCCGTGCTCAAGCACATCCAGCGCGAGTCCGGTATCACCAGCATCTACGTCACGCACAACCAGGAAGAGGCGCAAAGCCTGGCGGACCAGATCGTCATTATGGACAGTGGGTTGATTCAGCAGATCGGCACGCCGCAGGAGGTGTACGACGAGCCGACCAACCTGTTCGTGGCCGGCTTCGTCGGCACGCCGCCGATGAACTTCATCCCGTGCACGCTGTCGCGCGCGAACGGGCAGATCGTCCTGCGGCACGAAACCTTCGGGCTGGAACTCGAGCCGGAACTGGTGCAGCGCGTGGCGGCGGCCGACGGCCATGCGGTGATGCTCGGTATCCGCCCTGAAGACGTCGACCTGCGGCCGGTGCACGGCGGTGATCCGGCATCCGACCGGATGCACCCACGCGGCACCGTGTACGTGATCGAGCCGCAGGGCAATGAGCAGATCGTCAGCCTGCAGGTCACACTTGATGTGTTGTGGAAGGTGCGCCGCGAGGCCAACAGCGCCGCCGTGCCTCTGGAGAGCGGGCAGCCGGTGGAATTGACCTTGCGCCAGCATCGCCTGCGCTTGTTCGACGCAAACACAGAACAGCGGCTCTTGTGACAGGGAGCGTTCGGTGGCTCAAGTTCGGCTTGACAGCGTCCAGGTCCGCTACGACGGCAGCGACGCGATTCGCGACATGACCTTCACCGTGGAATCAGGTGAGCTGGCGGTGATCGTCGGCCCGTCGGGATCGGGCAAGACCACGGTTCTGCGCGCCGTCACCGGCTGGGCGCCGATCGCCCGTGGCGATGTGTACCTCGACGGCCGGCGGCTGAACGACGTGCCGCCCGGCGATCGGGACGTCGCGATGGTCTACCAGACGCGCGCGCTGTACGGCCACATGACGGTGCGGCAGAATTGGTCGTTCCCGCTGGAAGCGGTGAAGCGGCCGCGCGCCGAGATCGATCAGCGCGTGCGGCAGGTGGCCGAGATGCTGGAGATGTCCGAGTTCCTGGATCGCTATCCCAAGCAATTGAGCGGCGGTCAGCAGCAGCGTGTGGCGCTGGGACGCGCCTTGATCCGCCAGCCGACGCTGTTCCTGTTCGACGAGCCGCTCGGCGGCCTCGACGCCAAACTGCGCATCCACACGCGATCGTATCTCAAAAAGATTCACGCCGACCTAGGCGTGACGACGCTGTACGTCACGCACGATCAGATCGAGGCGCAAAACCTGGGCAGCCGGTTGATCGTGCTCAACCACGGTCTGCTGCAGCAGGTCGGCACGCCGGACGGGATTTACAACCGGCCGGCTAACCGCTTTGTCGCCGGGTTCATCGGCAGCCCGCCGATGAACTTCATCGAGTGTGTGGTATCGCACGCCGGCGACCAGGTGATGCTGCTGCACGGGCCGCTGCGCGTCACGCTGCCGGCTGAGAAGAGCGCCTTGCTGGTCAGCCGGGCATCGGCCGACTCGGTGGTCATCGGCATTCGCCCGGAGGCGATCGTCCTGACGCCGGGCGCCAACGCGCAGACGGTGCCGGTTCAGGTGTACGTCACCGAGCCACAGGGGTCCGAGATCATCGTCGACCTGCGTTTCAACGAGAACATCCTGCGCGTGCGTGGGCATCGCGAAACGCACCTGAATTTCCCGCTGCGCCTGAACGACATCGTGCACCTGTTTATCGATCCGGCGAAGACCTACGTTTTCGACAAGGCGACCGGGGCGCGACTGGTTTAGGAGCTCACCGCCATGCCCGATTTCCCAAAGTTTCCGTACGAGGAGCAGTTCGCCAGAATGTTCCGTTTCGACGGCAAAGTGGCGCTCGTCGCCGGCGGCTACGGTGGCATTGGATCGACCATCTCGCACGGGCTGGCGCAGCTCGGCGCGACGGTGGCGATCGCCGGCCACGCCGTCGATAAGGCGAACACTTGCGTGGAGAGCATCCGTGGGCGAGGCTACACATCGCCCGCGCCTGCGAAGTCCCCGACCAAAGGGAGTGGGGCAGCGCGAGCGCAGGCGTTCGCGCTCGGCTTTGAGATCACGGAGCCGGAGAGCATCGCGACGATGGTGGACGATATGGTGAAGCAGGCAGGCAAGGTGGACATCCTCGTCAACTGCGTCGGTATGCACATCGAGAAGCCCGCCGAAGACTACACCGTCGAGGATTGGGACCGGGTCAATAGTGTGAACCTGCGGGGGGCGTTTTTGCTCTCGCAGGCCGTCGGGCGGCAGATGATCAGACAAGGGAGCGGCGGCAAGCACATTCACGTCTCGTCTGTGCGCAGCATGCTCGGCATCCGGCGCGGCTACATCTCCTATTGCGCGACCAAAGGTGGAATGAATCTGATGGTGAAGCAGTTGGCGACGGAGTGGGCCAGGCATCAGATCAACGTGAACGCGATCGCGCCGACGTTTATCCGCACCGACCTGGTGAAGCACTATCTGGAGGACCGCGAGTTCTACACGGCTTTGGTGAACCGCATCCCGCTGGGCCGGGTGGGAGAAACGATCGACGTGGCCGGTGCGGCGCTGTTCCTGGCCTCGTCCGCCGCCGACTTCATTACCGGGCATGTCCTGTTCGTCGATGGGGGAGTCACTGCATCTCAGTAATCAGTGTTCAGTAATCAGTGTTCAGTAACCAGTGCTCAGTCAGCGCTGACCACTCATCTGGAGGTCTCTATGTCTAGAAAAATCATCGATCTGAGCATGCCGGTCCACAACAACATGGTCACGTTTCCCCGCGTGGTGCGTCCCGCTCTGCTGATGTACGAGGACTGGGAGCAGTTCGCCGAGCGCATCGGCGCCGCCAAGTACGGCGTGACTTGGCTGACGGCCAGCTATGCCATCATGACCGGCGATCACGTCGGCACGCATATCGATTCGCTCAAGCACCTGCGCAAGGAGGGGCCGGGCGCGGAGGGCATCCCCGTCGAGTACTGCTACGGCGACGGTGTGGTGCTCGACTTCTCGCACAAGGAGTTCGGCTCAGCGATCACGGCCGAGGAGGTAGAGGCCGCGCTCAAAAAGATCGGGTATGCGCTCAAGCCGCTGGACATCGTGCTGATCTACACCGGCGCGGGCAAGATCAACGACAGCGACGATTACCTGCGCAACCACTGCGGCATGGGGGCGGACGCGACGATGCACCTGATCAACCACGGCATCAAGGTGATGGGCATCGACGCGGTGACGTGGGATATCCCGGTGTGGGCGATGTTCGAGAAGAAGCGGTTCTGGGAGTCGCACCGGCTGATGATCGACCACGAGTATTACCACCTCGAGAACATGATGAATCTCGACACGCTGCTCGACAGGCCCACCGGGTTCACGGTGTCGGTGCTGCCGGTGAAGTGGGTGGGCACGACGGCCGCGCCGGTGCGCGCGATCGCGATTCGGGAGGATTGACGTGGCTCGCGCGGGCGGCGGGCTGATCGCCTGGTTCGCCGAAATCGATCGCAAGGACGTGTCGCTCGCGGGTGGTAAGGAGGCCAGCCTGGGTGACATGCTCCGCGCCGGGCTGCCGGTTCCGCCCGGGTTCGTCGTATGCACCACGACTTTCCGCAAGTTTCTCGCGAGCGGCGGGCTGGACAAGAAGATCGCCCGCACGCTGAAGAAGGTGGACGTGGAGGACGCGGCCAGCCTGGAACAGGCGGCGAAGCAAATCACGCGGCAGATCGAGTCGCAAGAGCCGCCGACGGAGCTGCGCGACGCGATCCTCGGCGCCTATCGCCGTCTGTCGGAGGACTACGGGGGAACGGCGGTGGTCGCTGTGCGATCCAGCGCTGCCGCCGAGGACTCGCAGGCAGCCAGTTTCGCCGGGCTGCAGGAGACGTACCTCAACGTGTACGGCGACGAGTGCGTGCTGCAGCAGGTGCAGGCGTGCTGGGGATCGTTTTTCCAGCCGCGCGCCATCTTTTACCGGGGGCAGCGCGGCAGCCTGCTGGACACGAGCATCGCCGTCGTCGTGCAGCGCATGGTCAACCCGGACAAGTCAGGTGTGATGTTCACCGTCGATCCGGTGCAGCGCCGCCGCGATCGGGTGATGATCGAGGCGACGTGGGGATTGGGCGAGGCGGTCGTCTCGGGAATGGTCACGCCGGACCATTTCGTGGTGAATAAGAGCGACGGCGCGCTGGTCTCGAAGTTCGTGCCGCGCAAGCCAGTGATGATCGTGCGGGAAGAATCGGGGACCGGCACGCGGCACGTCGATCTGCCATCCGGCAAGGCCGATGCGCAGGTGCTCACATCGGAGGAAATCACGCGGCTCGCCGTGCTCGGCCGGCAGATCGAGGCGCACTTCGGCTCGCCGCAGGACGTCGAGTGGGCGATCGAGGGGGACAGCTTATTCGTCCTGCAGAGCCGTCCTGTGACGACGCTATAGAGCAAACTGAGGTGGCCGGCCGGGGGATTGCTTCGCAAAAAGATGCTCGCAATGACGTTGGGCTGAGTAGTTGCGATTTGACTGCCTGCCCAACGCACGCTGAAATGCCGGTCACCTGTACAGAGAGGACAGATGCTTCAGCACTCCGAAGAAATCACCGCCGGACCCGCCCGCATCCGCGTTGACGTGCAGACGGCCGAGCCGATGGACTGGGTGCTTGACGATACGACCTTCCTCGACTATCGGCTCGGCGCTGTGCAGCGCACAAAGGCTGCTTGCGCCCCGCCCAGCGGGGAGGTCACGGCCCGAAAGACCGATCTGGCCTGGGATCGAACCACCGGGAAGAAGACGATCGCGTTTGCGAACGATCAACTCGTGCTCGGCGGCGACTGGGCGCAAGGCGAACTGCAGAAGATCCTCGTCTCCCTCCTGGCGCGGCGCATGGAAGAGAAGAACGTCTACTTGTTCCACTCGTCCGCCGTGCGCTACCGCGATACCAGCATCCTGTTCATGGGCGGCGAGAGCAACAACGGCAAGACCATGTCGCAAATCGAGGCGCGCAAGCGCGGCGGTGCGTTCATCGCCACCGAAACGACGGTGCGACTCATCAGGTGATTGCCGGCAGCCGCGACGTATTCCTCGTCAAGCGCGCCAAAGGCACCGAGCGCGCCGACAAGCCGTCGCAGAACGCAGGCGTGCTGAAACTGTTCGGCGGCGTGCTGCCCGATCTGACCGTGTTCCTCACTCAGCCGGCGCGCATCGAGCGCGTGATCCTGCCCGACATCGACGGCCATTTCGACACGTCGGTGACAGAACTCGGCGAGTTCGAGAAGGCGTACCAGACCTTTCACTGCCTGGTCGGCTACCTGGGTCTGAACACGCTGCTCGCTTCCGGCCTGGCGATGCCGCTGCTGGACACGGAGGAGTTGCGCGCGCGGCGCGCGGCGTTCATCCAGACGTTCATTCAGAAACCGTATCACCTCATCCGGGCGCGCACGCCCCAGTTGCTGCTGGATGAGGTCGAGAAATTGCTGCTTGCGCCCGTGCTTGCCCCCCGCCCAGCGGGGCGCCCAGCGGGGCTGACACGCTCGTAATCCATTCACCCAGCGAAAGGAGTGACAGCCATGCCCAATCAAACCGTTCTCGGCACGTTCTTCGGCGACACGGCCTTCCCGATCGAGTGGAAGGACGAGCAGGAGAAGAGTCTGCACTGGTTCTACGACGATTTGCACTGCCCTCAGCCCATCTCGCCGATGTGGTTCGACGTGGGCGGCTGGTGGCTGACCTGCCGCTACATGTACCGGCGGTTCGGCCTGCCCTTCGGCCATGACTGGATCGCCAGGAAGATCAACAACTACGTGCACAGCGCCATCGTCCCGCAGGACGACGAGGAGATCGCGCGCCTCGGCCCGTACTTCGGCGCGGTGCTGCCCATCTATGCGAACAACTTCCTCGATTGGTGGAAGACGCGCCTGCTGCCGGAGGTGCTGCGCAACTTCGAGTACCTGGATTCCTTCCCGACCGCCACGGCGTCACTGGCCGAGTTGATGGTGCTGCTGGAGGACGCGCTCGACATTCAGGAGCGGCACTTCCGCATCCACTGGCTCCTGAATATGGCGCAATTCGCCTCGTTCCTCAACTTCCAGAATGCGTTCAAGGAAGTGATCGGCGAGGAAGACCCGGTGCTCGTCGGCAAGATCCTGGTGTCGATCGACGATCGCAACTGGGATTCGATCAAGGGCCTGTGCAAACTGCGCGACAAGGTGAAAGCCGATCGCGTCCTCAAGGCCGCCTTCAAGGGCGAGACCGCTGTCGACGTCCTCGCCGCGTTGGAGAAGACCGCGAAAGGCAAAGCCTTCCGGAAGGCCGTCGACAAGTGGGCGCGCGAGTTCGGCTACAAGGCTATCTACACGCACGAGTACATCTACCTGCTGTGGGTGGAGCATCCCGCGCCGATTATCGAAGCCGTCAAGGGCTACCTGGAGTCGGGCTACGACGTGAAGGCCGACCTCAAGAAGGTGAAGGACTCGCAGGCGGGTGCGATCAAGGAGATGTGGAAGCGCGTGAAGGACGCCGAGGGCCGCAGTAAGATCAAAGGCACGCTGGACATGGCGCTGAAGATGGCCCCCCTCACGCCCGATCACCACTTCTACTTCGACTAGGGCACGTATGCGCGCCTGAGGCTGGTCTTCCTGGCGATCGGCCGCAAGCTGGCCGAAGCCGGCGTGTTGAACGATCCCGAAGACGTTTTCTACCTGGTTTACGACGAGCTGCGCCACATCGCCGCCGTGCCTGACGCTTTCGACGCCAAGGCGGTCACCCAGCAGCGGCGCGAGGCCAACGTTAAATCCAGCGCCGTCCGCCCGCGCGACTGGGCCGGCACGGTCACGCACTGGTCGTTGTACGAGGAGCCGTACAAGGGCCTATGGGCCTTCCCGGAGAAGTTCACCAAGACAGAAGAGCGGATGGCACAACCGAAGGACGTCATCACCGGGCTGGCGGCTTCGTCCGGCGTCGTCGAGGGCGTGGCGCGCTTCGTGCAGTCGCCCGCCCAGTTCGATCGGGTTCAGAAGGGCGAGATCATGGTCTGCAAGATGACCAACCCGGCCTGGGTCGTCGTCTTCACCAAGATCAAGGGACTGGTCACCGACGCGGGCGGCGTGCTGGCGCATCCGGCGGTCGTCTCGCGCGAGTTCGGCATCCCGGCGGTCGTCGGCACGTCGGTCGCGACGGAGCGCATCAAGACCGGCATGCGCATTCGCGTGAACGGCAACACCGGCGTCGTCGAGATTCTGGGCTGAGGCCACCCCGCTGGGCGGGACGCAAGCAGCGGCGAGGCCGCCCGTCAGCGCAGCGATGTTCTCACCGCGGCGAGCGCGGAGGATGAACAACATGGCTCGACTATCGGCAGGGCGACCCCGCTGGGCGGGGCGCAAGCAGCACTCGAAAGAGCTGCGCCTCGAGCGCAAAGTGTTGCGCGAACAGATCAAGGAATACCTTGTCGGCGCCATCCAGCGTGGCGAGTATCAGGCCGGGGCCCGAATCGTCGAGACGCGCGTGGCGCAGCAGTTAGGCGTGAGCCAGGGGTCCGTGCGCGAGGCGCTGCTCGAACTGTCGTGGATGGGGTTCCTCGAGACCATACCCTACAGCGGGACGTATGTCAGAGAGTTGTCGTCCGATGATCTGCAGGAGATCTACCCGGTGCGCGCGGCACTGGAGGCCCTCGGCGCTCGACTGGCGGCGGCGCGCCTGACCGATGCGGACCTGGACGACCTGCAGCGCATCGTCGACGATATGGTTCGCGTGAGCGAGGCCGGCGATGAGCGTGGCATGGTCGAGCGCAACTATGCCTTTCATCAAAAGATCATCGAAGCGTCCGGCAATGCCACGCTGATCCGGGCCTGGAGCATGTTCCGGTTCTCCTATTGGACATCGGTATCGACGGCCGAACTCCACGACGATCTCGTCTACCTGGCGCGCCGACACTACCTGGTGCTCGAAGCCATGCGCTCAAGGGATCCCGATCTCGCTGCGCAAGCCATGCACGATCACATCATTCAACTGCTGGATGAACTGGCGCATCGCAGACCCCATACCGTTCCGGCTGCACGGCCGGTGCCGCAGAGTATCGACGTGGCTCAGCCATGATGGGGCGCCTGCGACTCCGTCGGCGACATGACAGCACCTCGCCCCGATGACAAACCGAGTCGACCTTCCGTATGGCCATACTGCACTATCGCTCGACCTGCCTGATGCCGAGTATTGTCGGCTGCTCCCCCGACGGCCGCCGGTCCTGGCTGCGACGCCTGACGTGGCAAGCGCCGCGCTGGAAAACCCGATTGGCGCTCCGCGCCTGGCCGACGTCATGCGCCCTGGCGAACGGATCGCGATCGTCATTTCTGATGTGACCCGGCCCTGCCCTACGGCCGATCTGCTGCCGCCCTTATTGGCGGAGCTTGCTCGCGCCGGGGTGGGCGACGAAGACATCCTGATTGTCTCCGGTCTGGGCAGCCATCGCGCGCAGAGCGACGAAGAACGGGCGCGCCTGGTCGGGCCGGACATCTTTCCGGCGAATCCGCTGCATCGACTCTGACATCGAGGACGTAACCCCGGTCGGCCGGACGCGGCGAGGCACCCCGATCGAAGTGTTCACGCCGGTCGTGCGAGCCGATCGGCGTATCGGCGTGGGCACCATCGAGTATCATTACTTCGCCGGCTACAGTGGTGGCTACAAAGCGGTGGTGCCGGGAGTGTGCTCGCTGCGGACCATCGAGGCGAACCACAGCCTGATGGTGCAGGCCGGCGCGGAGAGCGGCCAGATCGACGGCAACCCCGTCCGCGAGGATATCGACGAGGCCGGCGCGCGGGTCGGCGTCGATTTCGTCCTCAACGTGATCCTCGACCCCGCTGGGCGGCCCCGCAAGGCGGTGGGCACGCACGGCGCAAGCAGCGAGGAGCATCATGCGCTATCGGCCGTGGCCGGACATCCGATCGAGGCGCATCGGGAAGGATGCGCCCAACTCAACGCGTTCGGCTGTGCGCCGCTGCCGTGGCTCGCCGACGTCGTGCTGGTGAGTGCCGGGGGGTTCCCGAAAGACATCAACCTTTACCAGGCCCAGAAGGCGCTCGACCATGCGCGGCTGGCTGTCCGGCCGGGCGGCACGATCATCCTGGTGGCCGAATGTCCGGAAGGACTGGGGCACGGCGTGTTCGCCGAATGGATGCTCTCGGGTCAGACGCCCGATCAACTGATTAGGCGCATTCGCGAACGGTTCGTGCTGGGCGGCCACAAAGCCGCTGCGGTCGCGCTCGCACAGAAACGAGCCTCGATCGCGCTCGTGTCGTCGCTGCCGGCCGACCGGTGCCGCGCGATGGGCTTGGTGCCCTACGCATCGCCGGTCGAGGCGCTGGCGGACGCGTTGGCTCGCACGCCTGCGCCGGCGCGTGTGGCGCTCATGCCGCAGGGCGGCTCGGCGCTGCCCGTGGTGAATTCTGGCGAAGGTTCCAAACCTTCGCAAGGTTCAGCAAGGAGTGAGAGGTGATGAAGGCATTCCGGTATGCTCGACCTGGAACGCTCGACGAAGTCCTGGCTTTGCTCGACGAGCACGGGCCTGGAGCAAGTCTGCTGGCCGGTGGCACGGACCTGCTGGTACGTCTTCGCGCAGGCGCGAAGCGTGCCACACCGCAAGTCGTGATCGATCTGAAAAGGGTGAAAGCACTCCGCTCAGACATCGCTGCTTGCGCCGTGCGTGCCCCCCGCGAGGCGGGGCCGCCCAGCGGGGTCGAAACCGGCTCGTTCTTGCGGATCGGCGCGCTGGCTGTCATGGCGGACATCATCGAAGATGAGCGCGTGCGACGCGATTTCCCGGCTTTGGTAGAGGCGGCAGCGACCGTCGGCTCCGTGCAAATTCGCAACCGGGCGACGCTGGCAGGGAATATCTGTAATGCTTCGCCGGCCGCCGATACGGCGCCTGCGCTGCTCGTTTACGGAGCGGTGATCAATCTGGTCGGGATCGGCGGAAGACGAGGCGTCCCGGTCAATGAGTTTTTCCTGGGTCCAGGGCAGACAGTGCTGAGACGGGGCGAACTGGTTGAATCCCTCGACTTGCCATTGCCTCAAGAGAAAGTGGGCGCTGCATTTGCCCGGCTGACGCGGCGGCGCGGGGTGGACCTCGCCACGGTCAGCGCCTGCTGTCTGGTGAAGGCGTCTGGGCTGACGCTGTTCGCCTACGGTGCAGCAGGGCCACGACCCTTCTTGGTTTCCGATGACAGCGGCCGCCTGGCTGACCCCTATGGAGACCCACAAGAAAAAGAGCGTATCTTGCAGCATTTGATCTCCTACGCCCGCCCTATATCTGACGTGCGCGGCAGCCGCGAATATCGTTGGGCGATGCTATGGGTCATGAGCCGCAGGGCGCTTCAGGCGGCGTTGGATCGGCTGCATGCATCAGAGCAGCGAGGCTGCTTGCGCCCCGCCCAGCGGGGTTGATGTCGATGCGACCAGACAGAGTTCCGATCGACATTACGGTGAACGGCCAGGCGCATACTCTGGAAGTCTATCCGCATCACACACTTCTCCGCGTCTTGCGCGATCAGTTGGACCTGACGGGCACCAAGGAATGCTGCGCTGAAGGCGAATGCGGAGCCTGTACCGTGCTGCTGCAGGGCCGCGCAGTGAATTCGTGCCTGGTGCTGGCCGTCGAAGTCGACGGCTGCGAAATGACCACCGTCGAGGGCCTTGCGGCAAACGGCGAGCTCAACCGGCTCCAGGAAGCGTTTATTGAAAACGGCGCTGTCCAGTGCGGCTTCTGCATACCCGGAATGATCATGTCCGCTCAATATCTGCTGATGAAGAATCCGCATCCCACGCCGGCCGAGGTCAAGGAGGGTCTGGCCGGTAATCTATGCCGCTGCGCCGGTTACAACCAGATTATCCAGGCGGTGCTGAAGGCGTCTCAGAGCGCGTCTTAAAACCCGTAGAACGGGCATCCCTATACCCGCTGTTGACGCATGGGGATGCGTCAACCACGGGTTTAAAGACAGTCTCTCATAAGGCGGATGGATGAGAACAACCATAGTTGGCCGTTCAGTGAATCGAGTGGGTGGCGTCGAGCGCGTGACCGGCGCGCAGCGCTACGCGGCCGATATCCGCCTGAAAGACGTGCTCCACGTCAAACTGATTCACCTCCTCTGCGCGCGCGCCCGTATCATCTCGGTCGACGCCCGCGACGCGTGGCAGGTGGACGGCGTGCGCCGCATCGTGACAGCAGCAGACCTGCCGCAGCCGGTCCCACGGTATGGGCCAGCTTATCGAGACCGGCCCATGCTGGCCGTAGAGGAGACCAAGTTTGCTGGCGAGCCGGTGGCTGCGGTGGCCGCAGAAGATGAAGATGCTGCAGAAGCGGCAGCCGCGCGCACCCGGGTGGACTACGAGGAGCTGCCGGGTGTTTTCACCGTGGATGCCGCGCTCGATCCCCGCTCACCTCTCGTGCAGGACTCCTGGCTGCGGCCCGACAGCCCCTTCGCCGAAACCAACATCCTGGACGAATGGAAGTACGGATGGGGAAGTGTAGAGGAGAGCCAGGCGGATCGGGTCGTCAAGGCTACTTACACGTTCCCCATGGTCACCCATTTCGCGATCGAGCCGCACGCGTTCATGGCGGCCCCCGATAACGATGGCGTGGTGGTCTGGAGCCCGACGCAGCACCCGTATGTGCTGCAGCGTGTGGTGGCAAACGCCTTGAATTTGCCGGTTGCCAAAGTGCGCGTCATCGCTCCCGACCCGGGCGGCGGGTTCGGCGGCAAGGGCTATCCCAAGTTCGAGCCGCTGCTGGCCTTTCTGGCGCTCGCGGTGGGACGGCCCGTGCGGCTGGTGTTGACGCTGGAGGAGTCATTTCAGGCCTCACGGCGGGCGGCTTGTCAGGTGCGCCTGCGTTCCGGTTTCACGGCCGATGGCCAATTCGTATTCCAGGATGTCGAAGCCAACTTCCTGATCGGCGCATACGTCGATATCGCGGCGCGTGTCGTGAGTAAGGCCAGCTACGCCGCCTGCGGGCCTTACCGCGTGCCCAATGCCCGGATCGTCGGCCGGGCGCTGCTCTCGCACACGATTCCCAGCACCGCCTTTCGCGGTTTCGGGATCCCTCAGCTCGCCTGGGCGCTCGAATCGCAGATGGACGAGGCCGCCAGGCAGCTCGGCGTCGATCGGGTTGAGATTCGTCTCCGCAACCTGCCCGATAAGGGAGAGACCTTCATCCCGGGTGACACGCCTGCCGACGGAAACTGGGCGGAATCGCTGCAGAAGGCCGCCGCAGCCATCGGCTGGGGGAAGCCGCTGGCCGAGAACCACGGGCGCGGCATTGCGTTAGGGCTGAAAAGCTCCGCGTCGGCTGCGGTTTCATTCGCCATCGTTCGTCTTCACCACGACGGCAGCGCCTCGATCATGAGCGGGACGTCAGACATGGGCCAGGGCGCGCGCACGATATTCTCCCAAATTGCCGCTCAAGAACTGGGGGTGCCGCTGGACCGCATCGCCGTCGTGATGGGCGATACAACCGTCGTGCCCTTCGACACTTCGACGTCTGCAAGTCGATCGAGCGTCTTCATGGGCAATGCCATCCTGAGAGCCTGCCAGGACATCAAAGCGCAGCTCAAAAGACTGGCCGCCGAAGCGTTCGCGCAGCCCGAATCTGGGATCGCGGTCGACGGCGGAATGATTCATCTGCCGGATCGGAGCCTGTCCTACGCCGAGCTGCTCAGGCACTACTATGGATCGGCGCGGGGGGAAGTGATCAGCGTTGGCTCCGCGCGCGGCACTTATATCCCCGACCATCCCCTGGGCGGAAAGGCTGCGTTCTGGGAAGTGGCCTGTGTGGCGGCAGAAGTGGAGGTGGACAAGGAAACCGGCCTGGTTCTGGTGACCCAACTGGTGATCGCCGGGGACGTGGGCAAGGCACTGAATCCGAAGCAAGTTGAGATGCAGGATGAAGGCGCGGCGATCATGGGCCTGGGCCACACGCTCATGGAACACCTCCTGATGGACGATCGTGGCCGGATCCTGAACCTGGGCGCGCTGGATTATCGCATCCCCACCACGCGGGATATTCCGCTGGAGATGTGCTCACTGCTGATCGAGAACGGCGACGGGCCGGGACCTTTCGGCGCGAAGGGAGCCGGAGAAAGCGGGATACTGGCCGTTGCTCCCGCGATCGGCTCAGCCGTAAGCGAGGCGGCCGGTGTGACGATTCGCGACCTGCCCTTGACGCCTGAAAGAGTGTGGCGCGCCGTCGTCGACAAACGTTCTTGAAGACCTAGTCGGCATCTGGAGATGCCTCGCACAGGGAAAACATGGCTAACATCGCAATGCTCGGAACCGGACTGATCGGACTATTCTATACGATGTCCCTGCACACCAGGCGCGGCCGGGACCGAGTGCAGGTGGTCTGCGGCAGGGACGCAGACAAGACGAAGGCGTTCGCCGAGAAGTGGGACATTCCGAAATGGACGACGGACGTGGCAAAGGCGATTCAAGATCCCGACGTCGAGATGGTCGTGATCGGCCTGCCCAACAACATGCACAAGGATGCAGCGTTTCTCTCGGCGCAGGCCGGGAAAGCCGTCTTGTGCACCAAGCCGCTCGCTCGGGATGCGATGGAAGCCAGGGAGATGCTGGACGCCGTCGAGAAGGCCGGCGTGTTTCACGGCTACCTCGAAGACCTGGTGTACACACCCAAGACGCTGAAAGCGCTCCAGTCCGTGAGAAACGGCGCGCTGGGCAGAATCCTGTGGGCGCGGTCGCGCGAAACCCACGCCGGCCCGCACAGCGACTGGTTCTGGAACAAGGAGATGTCCGGCGGCGGCGCGCTGGTCGATATGGGCTGTCACTGCATCGAGATCGGCCGCAATTTCATCGGCAAAGACGTGCGTCCGCTGGAAGTCGTGTGCTGGGGCGCGACGCAAGTCCACCCGATCGACGCAGAAGACTCGGCCATCGGCCTGGTGAGATACGAGAGTGGCGCGGTCGCGCAGTTCGAAACGGCGTGGACGTTCCGAGGCGGCATGGACCTGCGTGACGAAGTGTCCGGCACGGAAGGGACGATCTGGCTGAACCACTGGCTGCGCACCGGCTTCGAGATGTTCACCGCCGTCGGGCCGGGCGGTTATGTATCTGAGAAAACCGAGAGTGAAACAGGCTGGCTGTTCCCGGTGGGCGATGAGACCGGAGCGCTGGGCTACGACGATATGTTCGTGGATATGCTGGACGCCTACGAGAGCGGCGCACAGCCGATGGAGACCTTCTACGACGGCTACGTGGTCAACGCCATCATGGACGCCGCGTATCGATCCATCGAATCCAAGAAGTGGGAGCCGGTCGTTCTGGACATCTGGCGCGGCGCTGCCGGCGCTGAAGAGAAAGTGGCGATGACCGAGTACGACGCACTTTATTTCCTCATCAAGCAAGAGCGGATGCCGGACGGTAAACTGAAGCCGATCCTGAAAGACAAGAAGACCGGCGAGATCGTTCAGAAGGTCCAGTAGAATCAACGCTCCGAGTCGGCATCTGCCCCCTCCGGCTGCCCCTTCGCTGCGATCAGGGCTTCGGCACGGGGATCTTCGAGAGATGCCTCGCACGTGGAGTGCAAACGATGAATCTGGCTTTGTCGTATCTGGCCGAAGCGCAAGCGATCCTCGAGCGCATCCGCAACACGCAACTGGAAGCACTGGAGCGCGCGGCGGACATCTGCGCCGCGTCGATCGCGGGCGGCGGGCTGGTGCACGTGTTCGGCACCGGCCATTCACGCATCCCGGTCGAAGAAATGTTCCCGCGCCACGGCAGCTTTCCCGGGTTTCACCCGATCGTCGAATTGTCGCTGACCTATCACACGCCCGTCGTCGGCGCGAACGGGCAGCGCCAGGCGATGTTTCTGGAGCACGTCGAGGGACTGGGGCGGGTCATCCTGCGCAACTTCGTGCTCGCCCCGCCTGACTCCTTCCTCATCTTCTCCAACAGCGGAGTGAACGAGGTCGTGGTGGAGGTCGCGCTCGAAGCCTGGCAGCAAAAATTGCCGGTGGTGGCGGTGGTTTCTATGGAGCACTGCCTGGCGACGCCGGCGCAGCACAGCTCCGGGAAGCGCTTGCCCGACGTGGCCGACGTGACGATCGACAACTGCACACCCGGCGGCGACGCCATGGTGCGCATCGACGGGCTGAGCGACCCGGTCGGACCGGGATCGACGATCGGCGCGGCGGCGGTGGCCAATGCGCTGAAGTGCCTCATCGCCGAGCGACTGGCGCGTCTCGGCCAGCCGCCGATCGTCCTGACCAGCAGTTACTTCATCGGTCACGAAGCGTCGGCGCGCCGATTCGACGAGTGCTACGACGACTATCGTTCGCGCGTTCGGCGCGTTTACGGGTGCGACGTCTAAATGGAGCGATGGCTCGACGGCAGGGTCGCCGCCGTGACAGGCGCGGCGAGCGGGATCGGGCGCGCCACCGCGCAGTTGTTTGCCGCGGAAGGCGCGCGCGTCGTGATCGTCGATCAGGATGCGCCGGGCGGCGATGCGACGGCGCACTTGATTCACGCGGCCGGCGGTGAAGCGATTGCCGTGCGAGCCGACGTGAGCCTCGCCGCCGAAGTCGGAGCGGCGATCCGCACGGCCGTCGCGCACTTCGGCCGGCTGGACGCGATCTTCAACGGCGCCGGGTTGAGCGGCCGGCGCTGGGGTGACGGCCCGGTCGCCGAGTGCACGGAAGAGGCGTGGGATCGCGTGATGGCGATCAACCTCAAAAGCGTCTTCCTTGGCTGCAAGTACGCCATTCCGGAGATGCTGAAAGCCGGCGGCGGCGCGATCGTCAACCTGTCGTCGGTGCTGGGATTGGTGGGCGGCGACGCCGATTTCGCCACACACGCCTACGCGGCGAGCAAGGGCGGCATCATCAGCTTGACGCGCGCCATCGCCGCCTATTACGCGCCACAGGGGATTCGGGCCAACGTGATTTGTCCGGGCCTGATCGCCACGCCGATGAGCCGGCGCGCGCAAGACAGCCTACACATCCGCAGCCGGCTCGCCCAATTGCAGCCGCTGACAGGAGACTTCGGTCACCCCGACGACGTCGCGCACGCGGCGCTGTATCTGGCGTCCGATCAGGCGCGCTTCGTCACGGGCGCGGTGCTGACGGTCGACGGCGGCTGGACCGTTCATTGAACCCTTGCGAAGGTTTCAAACCTTCGCAAGGGTTCCCATAGGGGGAGTGATCTGATACCTCTTCTTCCATCCAGTGTCATCGGCAGTTATGCCTGGCCGTCGTGGTTCATCACGGCCGTCGAGGCGATGCGCAGGGGCGAGTACGGCCCCGCCGACATTCAGGAGACGCTGAACGACGCCGTCGACGTGGCGCTGCGCGATCAGGAAGACGCCGGCGTCGACATCGTGAGCGACGGCGAAATGCGCCGGCTCGGCTTTTTCACAGCCGATTTCTACAATCGGCTGACCGGCCTGCGCACGCTGCCGCCCGAGCGGCGGCTCGGCCCGGCGGCCCACGATCAACGTGAACGCTACCAGGCCATCGAGTCCATCCACGCGCCGGAGGGACTTGGGCTGGTCGCCGAGTTCGAATACGTGCGACGGCGCACCACGCGCCCGGTCAAGATACCGTGTCCCGGCCCATTCACGCTCGCGGGCCGCATCGTGCCGGGCGGCGTCTACCGCGATCGTATGGATGTGGCTCAGGCTCTGTCGGAGATCATCAACGCCGAACTGCACGCGCTGGTCAAAGCCGGGGTGACCATCATTCAACTCGACGAGCCTTCCTATGCGGTGCACCCGGATGCGCCCAAGACGTTCGTCGAATTATTCAATCAGACGGTGCAGGGCGTGGACGCACGCATCGGCCTGCACTTGTGCTTCGGCAACTTTGTCGGGCGGCCCGTCGCGCGGCGGACGTATCAACCGCTGTTCCCGCACATCCTCGACACGCGCGCCGACGAGCTCGCGCTCGAGTTCGCCAATCGTGAGCTGGCCGAGATCGAGCTGGGCAAGCAAGTCGCAGAGGCAGGCAAGACTCTGGCGGCCGGGTTGATCGACGTGAAGAACTATTACCTCGAAACGCCGGAGGACGTGGCCGCGCGCATCCAGGCGGCCTTGAAGCACGCGCCGCCGGAACAGTTGGCGATCGTGCCGGATTGCGGCTTCAGCCAGACGGCGCGCTGGGCTGCCCGCGCCAAGCTGCGCTCGATGGTCGAAGGCGTGCGCTGGGTGCGGCGCACTCTCGCCGGCTGAGAGGAGATGCATCGTGTCGATCATCCGAACGGTGCGCGGCGACATCGCGCCATTCGATTTCGGCGTGTGCTATTCGCACGAGCACGTGCTGTGCCGGCCGCCGGTGTCCGACCGCGACCTGGTGATGGACAGCGAAGCGGCGGCGATTCAAGAACTCACCTGGTTTCGACAGGCCGGGGGCCAATCGCTCGTCGAGATGACGCCTGCCGACTATGGGCGCGATGCGGAGGGCCTGCTCCGCGTGTCCGAAGCGACCGGCGTCCACATCGTGTGCGTCACGGGTCATCACAAGGAAGCGTTCTCCGCCTCGTGGGTGCGCGATCGATCGGTCGATGAGCTGGCCCATCGCTTCATCCGCGACGTGAGCGAAGGCGTCGACCACACGCGCATCCGGGCGGGCGCGATCAAAGCCGCGTCCAGCCTGAATGTCATTGCGCCGAACGAAGAGAAAGTCTTTCGCGCCGCCGCCCGTGCGCATCGCGCCACCGGCGCTCCGATCGCGACGCATACCGAAGCCGGGACGATGGGGTTGGAGCAGGTCGAGTTACTGCGATCGGAAGGCGTCGACCCGAAGCGCGTGATCGTCGGTCACGTCGATCGCAAGCTCGACTGGGAGTATCATCTGCGACTGGCGCGCACCGGCGCTTACCTGAGTTACGATCAGATCGGCAAGGAGAAGTATTACCCGGACAGCCTGCGCGTCGAGTTCGTCAGGCGGCTTGTCGCCGAGGGCCATGGGCAGCAGATTCTGCTTGGCGGCGATCTCGCGCGCAAGTCATACTGGCCGAGTTACGGCACGGGTGGTGGGCCGGGCCTCACGTACATCCTATGGCGCTTCGTGCCGTGGCTACGTTCGGAAGGCCTGGCCGAGTCGGCGATGGAGGACATCTTGATCCACAATGCCGCCCGAGCACTCGCGATGTGAACGGCTACGCCGTCGAGGATCGAGAAATGCCATCCCCCACTGCCGAGCAGGTATTGGATACGATTCGAATCGGCGGTGTGATCGCCATCGTCCGCCTGGCCGATCTCAGCGCCGCCGTGCCTCTATCACACGCGCTGCTGTCCGGCGGAGTAACCGCCCTGGAATTCACTCTCACCAACCCCGAGGCGCTCAAGGTCATGCCTGAGGTGAAAGCGGCCATTCCGGAACTGGCGAAGGGGCAAGCCGTGATCGGTATGGGGACCGTGCTCGACGCGGACATGGCGCGGGCTTCGATCGAAGCGGGAGCGCAGTTCGTCGTATCACCGACGACCGACTTCGATACGATTGAAATCTGTCGCAGGTTGGATATGACTGTGATCCCGGGCGCGTTAACGCCGACGGAGATCCTCAAGGCCTGGAAAGCGGGCGCGACGGCAGTCAAGGTTTTCCCGGCGCGTTCCGTTAGCCCGGCTTACGTGAAGGACGTGCGCGAGCCTCTGCCCTTTTTGAGGCTAATACCGACCGGCGGCATCGACTTGGAGAACGCAGGCGCGTACATCAGGCACGGCGCCTTCGCCGTGGGCGTGGGGGGCAACCTGGTAGACAAACGGCTGATCGCGGCGGGCGATCGGAACGCGCTGACGGCCAAGGCGGCGGCGTACGTGCAGGCCGTGCGCCTCGCGCGTGGATAGGCGCGAGGCACAGGCGGCCCGTTTCTCGTACTCGACACGCGGCACCTCGGCGCGCTTCGCGCGTCGAAGCGATCGAGCACAGGGCTGGAGATGCGCTTCTGATACCGCGTGACCATCGCAGGGATTGGCGCTGCATTCTTCTGTCTCCGACTCGCCCAGGCGCGCAATAACCGAGTACGGATTTCTTCTTCCAGACTTCGAAGGTGATCTGGCGCTGTTTGCTGCCGATGGAACGCTGCTGGCCTCTTCCAACTCCCCCGACATCTGGCAAACTCGACCTGCCGCTGATCTTCTCGGTCGAGCCAAGGGACGCAACGAGCCACAATTCTCGGGCGCCTTCACTGGCTCCACTGGCGGTGAGCCTATGACGCTGGTCGCTGCCGCTTCAAACGGTGCGATGGCGGTAGGCGCATTCCGGCCGGCGAGTCTGGCTCGCCGTGCACTGGCCGATGCTTTTACCTCAAATGGCCCGGCGTCCATCTGGCTGACCGATAGCGCAGGACAACCGCTCTATCAGATAGGCGCATCCTCCTCCGAATCGGAACTGGCAAATCATGCTGGCATAGCGGAAGCTCTCCGCGGCGAAAATGGCGTCACGTATCGTCGCATCGACGGCAGCGAACATGTTGTCGCCTATAGCTCGATACCGCCAGTGGGCTGGGCGCTCGTGATCGAAGAACCATGGGATGCCGTGGATAGCCCGCTGTTGCGCACATCACTGGTTGCACCTCTGGCACTGATCCCACCTTTTCTGATCGCCATCATCGTCATCGCTTTCGGCGTGCGGCGCATCGTCCGCCCGCTGCAGCAACTCGATCACCAGGCAACCCGCGTGGGCTGGGGCGATTACGACGCGCTGGCGCAGCCGGTCGACGGCATCGCTGAGATCCAGCAGTTGCATGCGACGCTGGCGCACATGGCCGAGCAGATTCGCCGCTACCAGCGCAGCATTCAGTCCTACGCGGCTGCCCTTACACGCGGCCAGGAAGACGAGAGATCGCGGCTGGCGCGCGAGCTGCACGATGAGACCGTGCAGGCATTGATCGCCCTGGATCAGCGCGTGCAGATGATCGAGCGAACGTGCGCACGCGATCCGCAGGCCGCTGCCCAGAAACTGCCCGAACTGCGGACGCTGGCCGCCAACACGATCGAAGATGTGCGGCGCATCATTCGCGCGCTGCGACCCGTCTACCTGGAGGACCTCGGACTGTCGCCGGCGCTCGAAGCGCTGACTAAGACTATCGGCGACGAGGGTGGGCTGCTGGCGACGTTCGAGGTCGAAGGACAGACACAGCGTCTTCCCCTCGAACGTGAACTCGCTTTGTATCGAATCGTGCAGGAAGCACTCAACAATGTCGTCAGACACGCACACGCGAAGCAGGTGCAGGTCAAGGTAGCGTACGACGGGGCGCTCGTTGTGTCGGTGACCGACGATGGCGTCGGATTCGATGCGCCGGATCGAGCGGATGCGCTGACCGACCTGGGCCATTTCGGGTTGGTCAGCATGCGCGAACGCGCCGAACTGATCGGCGCACACCTGACGATCCAGTCGGCGCGCGGCAGCGGCACGACGATCGACTTGCGGCTACCACTATAACCCCCCTGGCTCGTTGCTCCGAAGCCCACCTGAAATGGTGGGCTTTTTTCATTCGTTCGCTAAATAGCCTATGCCCATCCCCGCCAAATGGCGTGAGGCAAAACGCGCTGATTGGCGCTGGAACGAGTTGTTTTTAGGGCGTATAGTGACCTGTAGCGCGTTCTCTTTGCCTGAGCACATCATCGATGTCTACGACCCGGCCGGCCGCTGATCGGCCGTTTTCACCAAAAGGACTCCGCCTATGGCAAGCACGGTTCAACCCGCCCCGCGTTCAAGATTGGGCCAATGGCTGAATGAACGGCTGGGCCTGCAGGGTCTGGCTTATGCCGTCCCCGAACACGCGAACTCGCTACCGTATTTGCTGGGTGGCATCACTTTCATGGGCTTTATCGTCCTGTTCGTCACCGGCATCTACCTGGCCCAGTTCTACCACCCGCATCCGGCCGATGCCCACGAGAGTGTGGTGTACATCATCACAGGCGCGCCCCTGGGCGACCTGGTGCGCTCGATCCACTTCTGGACGGCGCAGATCGTCACCCTGACTGTCCTGCTGCACATGCTGCGGGTGTTATTCACCGGCTCTTACAAACGCCCCCGTGAGATTAACTGGTACGTTGGTCTCGGCCTGCTGGCGGTGACGCTCGGCCTGGTCTTCACCGGCTCAGTACTCAAGTTCGACCAGGAGAGTGTGGAAGCTCTGCAGCACAACAAAGAGGCGGCCAATGTGATCGGCGCGTTGGGCGGGTGGTTCTCGGCCGAGTTCAGTCGCACTGTACCTCTTCTCACTCGACTCTTTAACGGTCACACCACGATTCTGCCGATGCTGTTCGGCCTGCTGATCCTCGTGCACATCTATCTCATCAAGCAGCATGGCATCTCACCCAAGGCCACTCCGGACACGGTGTCACGTTCGATGGCTGGCGAAGGCGAGTCGCGCTTCAGTGTTCACCTGTGGCGCATGCTGGGCTATGGCCTGTTTGTGCTGGCGCTGGCGCTGCTGCTGAGCCTGCTCTTTCCGGCGCCGCTCGGCCAGCCCGGCGTGGCCGGCGCAGAAGTGACCAAGCCGTGGTGGATGTTCGTCTGGCTGTTCCCCGCCGAAGCGGCGTGGGGCGCGCAGGCGCTGGTGATCGTGCCGGCCATTCTGGCCGTCCTGCTGGCGCTGGTGCCGACCCTCGATCGCAGCCCGTACATGAGTCCCGCGCGCCGCAGAGTGCTGTTGATCGGCGCCGGGTTGATCCTGGTCGTCATCGTCATCAGCGGCATTGTGGCAACGCTGCAACCGGTTGCCGCGCATCTGGACTAGGAGTGTTTACATGAAGGCTTACCTTGTTCGCGCTTTGATCATCGTCGTTGTATTGGTGCTGACCCCAGTCAACCTGGTGTGGGCGCACGGTGAGCCGGTCATCGCCGTCGAACCGGCTGTTGCTCCCGCCGGAGGCCAAATCACTGTGATCGGCACCGAGATGGAACCGGGCGAGGTGTTCGCCATCACACTCGAAGGTCCGGCAGGTTCCATCCCGCTCGGCGAAGCGACGGCAACCGGCGAAGGAGAAGAGGGCGGTTTCACGGCGGCGTTCACCATTCCGTCTGACGTCGCGCCAGGCTCATACATCGTGCGCGCCGCGACCGAGGAAGGCGAAGTGGCAACCGCCGATCTGACACTGACGGAACCTTCTGCCGAAGCTAGCGCAGCGCCCGCCATGGTCGTAGACGAACCCTCCGGCGAACTGCACGCGCTTGACCGCGCAAAGCCCGCCGGCCAGATCGCCGCCGTGGCCGTGATGATCGCTTTGAGTGCGGCGGCAGGGTTCGTGTTAATCCACAAGCCGAGGTGAGTCGACGTGAAAAAGAAATCCGTATCCAAACTCGTCACCGATCCAGTGTGCAACATGGAGTTGCCAGCCAGCGAGGCTGCGGCCACGTTGAAGTTCAATGGCCGGACGTATTACTTCTGCCACGTCGCCTGCCAGCGGCTGTTTGAGGCTGATCCCCTGGCGTATATCATTGATGTTCAGGTGGAGAACGACACCACAGCTTGGCGTAAGGCTGGATGACGCTGACGAGCATGCCACAGGTGATCCGGCGCATGGCCGAGCACATGATGGCCGCCGGTGAAAGATGCGGTGCATCAAACAGGAGGCGAGATGCTCAGGTGGCTCGACACTCACTTTGACCAAATGGCGCTGACCATTGTCGTATGGCTGTGCAGTCTGCCGCTGATCGTGCTCATCGTCCTTCCCCTGTTCGGTCTACAGGTGGCCGTGGTCGCCGCGCTGGTGTTGTTTTTCGTCATGCTGGCCGTGTGCTGGAGCATCTGCGGTTGGAAGGCCTTCATCGATTCCCCCTGACGAAAGGAGGTGAGACTCACATGGTGAAAGATGTCGTCTGCGGTATGGAGATCGATCCGAAGACAGCCGCCGGCAAGTCCGAATACAAAGGGCAGACTTACTACTTCTGCTCGCCCGGCTGCAAGAAGTCGTTCGACAAGGACCCGGAGAGGTACGTCAGCGCGTCGCACGAGCACGCGGGCCATCACTAGGCAGCCTGCCGAGGGGCGACTCTAAGAAGGTCGCTTTGATAACCACCAAGACACCCAGCAACTTAAGGCTTTTCTTCGTGCCTTGGTGTCTTGGTGGTGAGTTTCTTATCTGGGAAAGGGTGAGTGAATGATTACTATCAGCATAGACCCTGTCATCTTCAGCATTGGTCACATCATGATTCGGTGGTACAGCCTGATCGTGACCTTCGCCATCGTCGCCGGCGTGTCGATCGCCTGGCGCGAGGCGAAGCGCAAAGGACTGGCCGAAAAGCATTTCACTGACGCACTCATCTGGGTGATCGCCGCCGGGTTGATCGGCGCACGTCTCTTTCATGTCATCGACCACTGGTCGCACGAGTACGCTACGAATCCGATTCGTGCACTGTACATCTGGGAAGGTGGTCTGGCGATTTGGGGCGCGGTGATCGGCGGCGGGATCGCCGTCGCCGTATTCGCGTGGCGGCGCAAATTGCCGTTGGGGCGATTGCTGGACATCGCCGCGCCGGGCCTCGTCCTGGGCCAAGCCCTCGGGCGCGCGGCGTGCGTCATCACCGGCGACGCGATGGGCAGGCCGACCACCGGCCCGTTCGGCTTCGCCTACACCAACCCCGGCGCGATGGTGCCGCAGTTGGGTGTGTACTACACGCCGACACCGATGTACGAGATAATCATGAACCTGGGCATCTTCGCGGTCGTGTGGCAGTTGCGCGGGAGAAAGCTGCCGGACGGCGCGCTGTTCTTGATCTACCTCTCGCTGTACTCCCTGGGGCGCTTCATCATCACCTTCTGGAGTTCGTACGAGATCGTCGCGTTTGGCCTGAACCAGGCGCAGATTGTCAGCCTCGCCGCGCTCATCGTTGGGCTGCCGGTGCTGGTGCATTTGATGCGCCGGAGCAGATTGCCAGGGACAATCGTTTCCCGCTAATCCACAACCTCGACAGGGAGTTCTCGCATGACTATGACGAAGAAGCACATGCTGATCATGCTGGCGTGCTGCCTGATTCCGCTGGCAGCGCTGGCCGCCATCGCCATATTCAACATCCCGGCCAACACGGTGATCTACTTTGGCATACTGCTGCTGTGCCCGCTGCTGCACTTCGCGATGATGCGCAGCATGGGCCACGACCACGCCGAACATGAAGAACATCACCTTGCGGCGAACACGCCTCAGTTGACCAGGAACGAGGAAAAAGAGCCGACCCGGTAACTGCCTCACAGGCAGGAGGAGACAACCATGAAAACCGTCACACTGTTACTGCTGGCGGGGGTTGCGCTGGCGGCCTGTTCTGGCTCGTCCGCGCCGGCCAGGCCGGCGGAAATCACGGTAGAAGCCAAAGAGTTCGCATTCAGTCCGGCGGTCATCGAAGTCACGGCAGGCCAGCCCGTCAAACTCACCTTCCGGAACACGGGCGCGCTGGAGCACGACTTCAGCGTCATGGAGTTCCCGATGGCGGGAACGAGCGCGGCCACCGAACCGATGGGCGGACACGATATGGGCAACATGACGGCCGAGCCGGAACTGCACGTGGCCGCGATGACGGGTCAGACAAGCGCCCTGGAGTTTACACCCAGCCAGCCGGGGAGGTACGAGTTCCTCTGCACCGTCTCCGGTCACAAACAGGCGGGAATGGTCGGCAGCCTCGTCGTCGAGTCGCCGTGACAAATCGCGGGTGCCGCCATGCGTATTCTCTGCCTGGCATGCGACGCGCCGCGATGCTAACTTGACAATGTTAGAATGAGCTCGTCGCGCCGTCCCTTCGACAGGCTCAGGGCAGGCCTCGGCGCGGCCAACGCCGCCGGGGACGGCGGCTTGAGCCTAGGTGCGGCGTGCCGAGATGCTAACTTGACAATGTTAGAATGAGCTCGTCGCGCCGTCCCTTCGACAGGCTCAGGGCAAGCCTCGGCGCGGCCAAGTTGTCGTCGCCAAATGGTTGTGCTGCGTGGGGATGCTTCGGGTAGCAGGCGTGCTCGTGCCGGGTATCGTCGAGAGCGCGAGCTACCTGTTGTGCTCGCCTATTGGTCAGTCGCATCTTGACCGTGATCGGATAATTGCGCGCCGAACCATTGATGTAGCGCCGTGATCAATTGCGGATCCGGCGTCGTGTACGTGAGCTGCGCGCCGTTCGGCAGCGCTGTGTACTCGACTTTGATCTGGGCCGCACCTGCTTCAAGTCCTTTCAAGCCGGGCATGTCTGGGCCATGCAGTGTCGATGGATCGGAAAAATTGCCCATGCTGAACTGCATCGCTTCGTGCTGAAGGTGCTGCTGAATGAGCGCGATCTGCTCCTGATCACTGGCATCTTTGGCGATGACCTGCTGAATACCGCCGGTGTCTGTCATTTTGAAGATGTGTGTGGTCTCGTCCAGATCGAAAGGCATCACGCTGCTGCCCATGTCGTGCACCATTTCTTGCCGATTGGTGGGTGCCGGCGCGAGGCGGCCCGTGGCATACAGCGCGCCCACAATAACCGGCACCGTGACGATCACGCTGCCGATAATGATCAATACGAGCGTGCGCGGTGCAATGCCCGTGCGTCTTGGTTGAGTTTCCATCGAAAGCCTCCCGTAACAGATGAAATGCTCGTTCAGCGCATCGCCAGCACTGAAACGGTGGCGCCGATCGCCACCACCCAGAGAATGTCCACTTTCAAGCGCAAAGCTATAAACGCTGCGCCGACCAGGACCAGGCGCAGCACATCCCACTGAACGTTGCCCGCGAAACGCAGCGTCACCGTCAACAACAACCCGACAAACGAGCACAAGATACCATCGATGATTCTATTGAAAAGTCGCGAAGCGCGCAACCGGTCGAAGTACGGAACAAGCCCTACGACCAGCATGAAGGATGGCAAGAACACGCTCACCGTGGCGATCACGCCGCCCGGCAGCCCATACAGCCAGAAGCCCACGAACGTGGCTGTGATGACGATTGGCCCCGGCGTGATCTGCCCAAGCACAATGGCGTCCAGGAAGGTGGAGCCATCCATCCAGCCGCGCGCTTCGACGATCTCGTGGAACATCAGGGGGACGGAAGCGTACCCGCCGCCGAAAGCGAACAAGTCGATTCGGAACATGAGCGCGGCCAGTTCAAACAGCACCGGCTGCGTAAGGTACAGCAGGAAAAATCCAGCGGCGACTGCTGCCAGCAGGAATAGCAGAGGCTTCGTCGTAGGCGCGACTCTTGCCGGATCAGCCTCGGGGCGAGACGCAGGCCCCTGGCTTTCGAGCAGCGCCCATCCCTCCAAAGCGGCCAGCAGAATCACGATGAGCGGATTCACTCCCAGGCCAAACAACCCAGCCGCCTGCCCTGCAATGATCATGTGCCTCCAATTTTTCAGCGAAGTCTTGCCGAAAGAGACAGTGGCATTCGCCACGATGGCGACAATGATCGCTTGTAGCCCGCTGAATGCCGCAATCACTGCCGGCAGAGAGCGTGTCTACGCATACGCAGCCGAGAGCGTCATCATCAACAAGAACGCCGGCAGGCCGAAGCCGATGAAACTGATCGCTGCGCCGACGACGCCTCGCACGCGCAGTCCGACGTATGCGGACGTCTGCATCGCCGTTGCGCCGGGTATCGATTGGCACAGTGCGACGCCGTCGCGAAAGGTATCGTCGTCGAGCCAGCGTTGCTGCTCGACTGCCATTTTGCGAATGTAGGCCACCATCGATGGGCCGCCGAACGCAGTCACGCCTAACCGCAAAAAGGACGCCAACAACTGCTTGAGTGAGGGCTGTGAACCGGATGCGATAGCCATGTGGCTGCTGGTCAAGTGGCGATGTATTGGAGTGGCGCGCGGCAGTGTACCTTACAATCATCAAGGGGGCAATTCGCGGCCCGCTCCCCGCGACGGCTTCCGCCCTCGCCCGAACCGTATGCGGCAAATGGCCCTCGTTCGAGTAGGCAATTCTGCTTATCCCCAAATAGGCAGGTTCACGCTGGATTCCACCCGGCTTCTGCATACAATAGAACGTGTGCCGATGCTCTCGGCATGGAGTTGATTCGCTTTTTAGCATCGAGGGGGAACAACCGTGATCAAAGACCCCGTGTGCGGGATGGAGATCGAGCCGCAGTCGGCAGCCGCCACCCGCCTGTACAAAGGGCAGACGCTGTACTTCTGCTCAGACAACTGTGTGAAGAAATTCGACACTGCGCCGGAGCAGTATGCGCCGGCCATTCCCTCGGCGACGACCGGCATCGCCAGCGGCGCGACCGGCCCGGTGCGCATTGCGCTGCCGGTCAGCGGGCTCAAACGCGGCGGCCCGGCGTTCGAACGCGCGATCGCGGCGGTGCCCGGTGTAAGCAAAGCGACCGTCAACGTGAAGGAGGGGCGTGTCTTCGTCGATTATGACCCGGCGCGCGCGAAGGTGTCCGACCTGCTCGACGCCATGCGCGGCGCGGGTTTCTCGCCCGACGGCCAGACGCTGCGCCTGAAAGTCAGCGGCTTGTACTGCGCCGAGTGCGTGGTCAGGATTGAAGACGCACTTAAAGGTGTGCCTGGCGTGCTCGACGCGACGATGAATGCGGCGACGAACGAAGTGAAGGTCGAATATGCGCCTGTCGTCGGCGACTTGAGTCTGTTGACTAGGGCCGTCGAGAGCGCGGGGCCATATAAAGCCACGCGCGCTGCTGAAGCCTCTGAACCTGAACTGGACAAAGAGGCACAGGCGACCGACAAGGAATACCGCTCCCTCATGCGCAAGTGGTGGTTCGCCGCCGCCGTTGGCGTGCCGACGATGATCCTGTCCTACCCGTGGATCTTTCCTATCCTGCGCGACCTGTTCCCGCGCGGCAGCGAGCAACTGCGCACCATCTGGTACGCGATGGGTGTCGCCAGCCTGGCCGTGCTCGCCTATTCGGGCAGCCAGTTTTTCGCCGGCATGTGGGAAGGCCTCAAGCGCCGCTCCGCCAACATGCACACGCTGATCGCGGTCGGCACCGGCGTCGCGTGGATCTACTCCACCATCGCGCTGCTGTTTCCGCAGATCTTCCCCTCGGAAGAGTTCACCGACGTGTACTATGACGTGACCGTCGTCGTCACCGCGCTGGTCGTGCTCGGCCTGGCGATGGAACTGAAAGCCAAAGGCCGCACGTCCGAAGCGATCAAGAAACTGATCGGCCTGCAAGCGAAGACCGCACGTGTACTGCGCAATGGAAACGAAATTGACATCCCGGTTGAGGAGGTGCTGGTCAACGACATCGTCGTCGTCCGGCCCGGCGAGAAGGTTCCGGTGGACGGCGAAGTCATCGAAGGCCAGTCGGCGGTGGACGAGTCAATGATCACCGGCGAGTCGCTGCCGGTCTCGAAGAAGGTCGGCGACGAAGTGATCGGCGCGACGATCAACAAGACCGGCGCGTTCAAGTTCCGCGCGACGAAGGTCGGTAAGGATACCGCGCTGGCAAACATCATCCGCTTGGTGCAGGACGCCCAGGGCAGCAAGGTGCCGATCCAGCGCATCGTGGACAAAGTCTCGGCCTACTTCACGCCGACCGTGATGATCCTGGCGATCATCG
>Ga0209341_10000705_pt1 | contig 34309 bp, 31 predicted proteins | sample RifCSP13_2_FD_184020 | JGI IMG/M metagenome (GOLD analysis project Ga0209341, IMG submission 184020) | Soil microbial communities from Rifle, Colorado - Rifle CSP2_sed 13_2 (SPAdes) (version 2) | ecosystem: Environmental > Terrestrial > Deep subsurface > Rock core/Sediment | place: Rifle...
CTGCGATAAGAAGCTCTGGATTACACGATAGAGCCATTGCAATCATCACCCTCTGACACATTCCACCGCTCAACTCATGTGGATAACTGTTTAGTCTCTTATGAGGTTCTGGTATCTTCACGAGTCTTAGAAGCTCTAAAACACGTTCCCTTTCCTCTCTTTTAGATACCTTAAGATGAGTTCTGATAGCCTCTCCAATCTGTTCCCCAATCGAAAAAACTGGATTAAGAGAGCTTATAGGCTCCTGAAAGATCATAGAGATTCTGTTCCCACGAATCGCTCTCATATCTCTTTCCGAAAGCTTTAGTAGATCCGCGCCATCGAATATTATCTCACCATCGTCAACCCTTCCGGGCGGTTCTGGAATGAGTCGCATGATTGAAAGTGCTGTCACCGTTTTTCCACAACCGCTTTCTCCTACTATTCCGACTGTAGACCTTTCAGGAACGGAAATCGAAATGCCACTCACGGCTTCAAGTCTTTCCCCGTTGCTTCCAAACGATACCCTCAGATCCTTTATTTCAACAATATTTCTCATAAGACGTTGCCTTTACCCTCACTTTGCGAGATTGAACTATAGCGATCTAAAATATCATGTATTACCTTAAAAGTCAGACCTATCTCCCCCTTAACCTTGGATCAATAGCATCTCTAAACCCCTCACCAACCAAATTAAAAGCGGTTACTGTGGTAAATATAGCCGCCCCAGGAAATAGAACAAGCCACCAGGCAAAATCCACATACCTCTGAGATTGTGAAAGTACATCCCCCCAGCTCGGCTCTGGTGGTGGAACACCAAACCCAAGAAAGCTTAATGCAGACTCTACCAAAATTGCTCCAGCTACTCCAAATGTAGAAGCAACCAAAACTGGGGCAAAAGCATTCGGCAGCATATGCTTTAACATAACCCTAAAATCAGGGCTTCCTAGAGCAATCGCAGCCTCTACATAACTATACTTCCTTAATCGTAGAAACTCTCCTCTTACAAGCCTCGCTATCCCTGTCCATCCCGTTGCTCCAATAACAATCATAATGTTGTAAATACTAGGGTCTCTAAATGCTAGTATTGTAAGAATAAGAAAAAATACAGGGAAAGTTATCATTATCTCAAAAAGCCTTGAAACAATAAAGTCGGTTATCCCTCCATAGTATCCTGCAATCACACCCAAGAAAATCCCAATCACTACTGCAATTCCAACGGCGACAAAACCAATCGAGAGCGATATTCTTGTACCATGAATCATCCGGCTTAACACATCACGGCCCCTGTCATCTGTTCCAAAAAGATGGGGCCTAGATGGCGGGGAGAGAACAGATAGAAGGTCATACTCAGTATCACTGTATCTTATAGGTGGGTATACAGCAAAATTATCTTTAGGTAGGCTCTCAGTAAGCTCTTTAAAATCTACATTGAACAACTCCTTGTATTCGAAAAGGACTGGAAAATACATCTTCCCATTCCATTTAAGAAATATTGGTTTATTCCCCGCTATAAAGTCAGAGAAGATTGCAACAATGAAAAGGAACAGTATCACACATAGCGCCGTCATAGCTAATTTATCTTTTTTGAACTCAATCCAGACAGTACCCCAGTAACCAGGGCTTTTTGGAATTGGCTGATATACTTGGCTAACACCCACAACTTGAGTATTCATCTTTTTCCTTCAAAGCTTATTCTTGGGTCTACCATCACGTAAGCCAGATCTGATATTAATATTCCAATAAGAGTAAGAAAGGCCGATATGGTAGCAATCGCCATTATAAGTGGATAATCCCTCGAGAGCACAGCTTCAAAACCAAGCTGCCCAATTCCAGGAATAGAGAAAATACTTTCTATTATTACACTTCCTCCAATCATAGCTGGTAGTACTGATGCAACGATTGTAATTATAGGTATTAGGGCATTTCTAAGGGCATGCTTGAATATAACGTTTGACTCTGTGAGTCCCTTTGCCCGCGCTGTTCTTATAAATTCTGAGCGAAGAACCTCAAGAAGGCTTCCTCTCTGATAACGTGAAAGGTAAGCTAAATCTCCATACGTTAGGCAAATCACTGGAAGAGTAATATGCCAGAGAAAATTTAGAAGCTTTTTTAAAAATGGATAGTTCTCTGCCCCTGGAGAAAGGATTCCATAGATTGGGAAAACATCCCAAAACTCACCGCCACCCAAAAAGTATATTAAAACCATAGCAAGCCAGAAACTTGGGATTGAATAAAGCGCGAAAAGAAAAAATGTGATAGCTCGATCTCTGATACTCCCCTGTGTGACAGCAGAATAAACACCAAGTGGAATCGAAATGATATAAACAAGTAATATTGAAATAATATTTATAGAAAGGGTTACAGGTAGCCTTTCTGCGATTTTCTGAATTACAGGGCGATGGTCTTTATATGAGCGACCGAAATCTAGAGTAGCTATTTGCTTCAACCATATCCAGTAGCGTATGTAAATCGGTTTATCAAGACCATATAACTTTTTAGTCTGCTCTATAATATCCTTCGTAATAGCCTCAGCTTTAACTCCTTCACCAACCTGGAGCTTTCTCGAAACAGGGTTTCCTGGGGCAAGCTGAATGACAAAGAAGGTGACAAGGGTTATACCCAGAAGCGTTGGTATAATTAGGAATAAACGTTTTAGTAAATAGGTTCTCATATCGTGATTCGTGAATCGTGGCTCGTGGTTCGAATCACGAAACACTAATCACGAACCACTCCACATAGACAATCTATATGATTCAGTGACTCATAGCCACTTCTCCATACCTTTGTAGAGGAAGTGGCACGAACCACTCAAGTGGGTCTAATCCGAGTGGATGAACCTTAACCCCTTTGAATCTTCTCTGCAGGGCTACCGTTGATTTACGGCAAAAGAGAAAAGTGTACGGCTGATCTTGATAAACAATTTCAGCAAACCTTCTATAAAGCTCTATCCTCTTTTTTCTGTTAAATTCTGTTCGGGCTTGTTCTATTAATTGATCAGCCTCTTTATTTTTAAATCCCACAAAATTAGATCCTCTTTCAGCTTGAGAGGAATGCCAGATTTGATATGGGTCAGACTCTACACCCATAACCCATGAAAGGGTCACTGCATCGAATTTTCTTTCATCGAGCTGCTTTGTAAATACTGCCCATTCAAGCCTTCTTATATTCATCCTGATTCCTACCTTCTTGAGTTCTTCTTTCAATATCGTTGAAATCTGCTCCCCCGTAACAGAACCGCTAGGAAGTAAAAACTCAAAATCAAACTTAACTCCTTTTTTATCTCTGATTCCATCACCATCATGATCAACCCATCCAGCCTCGTCAAGGAGTTGCTTTGCCGTTGAAGAATCATATGGATAAGGCTTTATTGATTTGTCATACTCAGGGCTATTTATATAAAATGGGTTTGTTACAACCTCACCTAGATCATACAGAATTTTTTCGAGAATCATTTTTCTATTTACAAGATAGGTCATTGCGGTTCTCACACGTGTATCCGAGAAGAAAGGTGAATTTATATTCCAGCCTATAAAACTATAGTTCGGTGTGAAATAGCTTAGCTTTTCGAAGTGTTTTTTAAAACGCTCTGAAGAAGTCTGCCTCGACCACTGTATAGGAGTAAGACCAGAAAAATCAATCTCACCACGCTTAAGTACTTGGAGTGTAACTGTAGGGTCGGTAATTATCTTAAATATAATTCGTTTAATATTAAGTTTTTCCCCCCAGTAACTTTCGTTTCTCTCAAGGATTATCTCTTTTCCAGTGTCCCATTTTATAAACTTATACGGGCCTGTTCCAATCGGGTGCCTTCCCGCAGGATTAGTATTAAAATCGCCCTTCTCAAATATATGCTTTGGAACTATGTCCATTCCGCCACAGAACTCAAGCGCCAAAAAGTAGGGCCTAGAATATGTAAACCGAACGGTATAGTCATCAAGGGCTTCAACCCTTTTTATGTCTTGGTAATAATTTCTAAGATGAGGAGCATCAACCTTTGGATCCATTATTTTCTCATATGAGAAAACCACGTCATGTGAGGTAAATAGAACGCCGTCATGCCACTTGATTCCCTTTTTGATAAAGAAGGTGTAGACGAGTTTATCTTCTGAAATCTCCCATCTATCAGCTAGAAGAGGAATGATTTCAAGAGTCTCATTATCTCGTTTAACAAGAGTTTCATAAATGTTTCCAGCATTCACAATAGATTGATACGCATCTGTTGCTGTGATGGGGTTTAGTGTGGCTGGCTCTGCACCAATATGATAAATAAGCCAGTCACCTTCAGCAGGCTCCGTATCCGAGTATTTTGAGTACTCCTCGCTAGATGATTTTGTCTCGCTACCGCCGGGCTCACATGATATCAAAACTGTAGTGAAAACCAGAAGGATTAGTAGGGAAAGGGATCTATGTAGCATCTATACCGTACTTTATCGAACAAGACCAGTTTATCACTTAGAGGATTTGTCAAAAAAGGGTCTGAGAAGATCAATTGGAATCGGAAAGACAAGTGTGGAATTCTTTTCAGATGATACTTCGATAAGAGTCTGAAGGTACCTAAGCTGGAGCGACATCGGATTCCGAGAAAGTATATCTGAGGCCTCTGCAAGCCTAGTTGCTGCCTGATACTCTCCTTCAGCATTTATAACCTTAGCTCTTCTCTCTCTTTCGGCTTCGGCCTGTTTAGCCATTGCACGCTGCATCTCTTGAGGAAGGTCAACGAACTTTACTTCAACGAGAGAAACCTTCATTCCCCAAGGATCTGTATGTTTATCGAGCACCTCCTGAAGCCGTATGTTCAATTTTTCTCTTTCAGAAAGAAGGTCATCAAGTTCTACCTGTCCGAGGACGCTTCTTAAAGTTGTTTGTGCAAGCTGAGAGGTTGCATAAAGATAGTTCTCCACTTGAATTATAGCCTTAACAGGATCAACGACACGAAAGTAAACAACTGCATTAACCTTAACAGAAACGTTGTCCCTAGTTATAACATCCTGTGAGGGTACCTCCAAGGTAATTACACGAAGACCAATTTTAAACATCTTATCAACCCCAGGAATTATCCATCTAAGCCCTGGTCCCTTTGGTTCGATAATTCGACCCAGTCTAAATACCACCCCACGCTCGTACTCATTTAAAACCCTAATCCCTGCAAGGATAAAAAGTATTATGAAAGCAACAAATATAAAAATAGCAGACATGGCTATATTCCTCCTATTTGAAACCTAAGTCTTTTTTACCTTTAATCTAAAATTACCTTTGACTTCAATCACCTTTACTTTATCACCTTTACCAATTGTCTCCTCACTTTCAGCATCCCAGTACTCACCATGAATAAAAATCTTACCGTCTTTTTCTATTTTGGTTGTAGCGACACCCTCTTCTCCCAGAAGGCCTTCAAATCCCACTGATAGACTAGAGCGCTGGGCCTTTAGAAGATAGTAGCCGACATAAAGAAAGAAGAGTCCGATCGCAGAAGCAGCGCTTATTACCACACTGAATCCCACCCTAACATCTGATTCAGGTGTATCAAATAGAAGAAGGGCTCCTAATATGAAACTAGTTATTCCTCCAATGCTTAGTAGTCCATAACTCGTCACATAGATCTCAGAGGCAAAAAGTATGATTGAAAGAATAAGAAGTGCAAGACCAGCATAATTAAATGGAAGTATCTGTAGTGAAACAAGGCCAAGTAGAAGACATATTGCCCCCGCAACACCTGGGAAGATCAAACCCGGATTATAAAATTCTATAAGAAGCCCCAGTGAGCCAAGGGAGATTAAAAGAAAGGCAATATCGGGGGTGCTAAGAGTATCAATTAACTTTTGCTTAACATTCATATCAAGTCTTTCAACGAGCGCCCCTTTTGTATTAAGCACCTTCTTACCACTAGGAATGTCAACCTGGCGTCCATTAATCTTGCTAATGAGGTCTGTTAGGTCAGGGGAAATAAGATCAATAACATTCTTGTTTAAGGCCTCAGTCTCAGTGATTGAGGCGCTATTCCTTACAGCCTCTATTGCCCATTTGGCATTTCTCTTACGCTTTTGGGCAATGCTCTCTATAAATGAAGAAGCGAAGTTTTCAACCTTTTCACTAAACTTTTTTCTTTCACTATCCTCTTTATCAGTGTCACCTTGTCCCCCGCCACCGCCTGGAGAAATCATCACAGGATGGGCAGCGCCAATACTTGTCCCCTCTGCCATAGCCGCAATATTCGCAGAAAGTGTAATGAAAACGCCTGCCGAAGTAGCAGTAGCGCCGCTTGGAGAAACATAGATAACAACTGGAACAGGTGAATTCAAAATTAGCTTAACAATCTCCTTCGTAGATGCAAGAAGGCCACCGGGCGTATCTAGAAGGATTATTAAAGCCTCGGCGGAGTTTTTCTCCGCATGTTCTATTCCCGTCCGAATGTAGTCCAATGTGGCGGGATTGATTGTTCCATCAATTTCAATAAGGATTATTTTTTTATCGGAATCTGAGCGAGAATTCAGAGAGAGAAAAAGGAAAGCAAAAACAGATACTAACACAAATATTTTTTTTCTCATTTGAATAATACACCTAAGGATATTTTAGCTTTCTCACAGTAAAACCGCAAGTAAGGTTACAAATCGGTATGTTATTACCATATATAATTCTGTAATAACAAACCTAATCAAAAAATTGTGATAGAAATTGCATAAACTGGAAGGCCCTACAGTACTTAAGTGCCATCCACTCTATTTTAAATAAAGTAAGGGTTATCTTTTAACTAGATAATTTCCTGTAGCTAACTAGAGGTTTACCACCGTCATTGCACTAGCGAAGCAATCCTTCGCTAACACTTGACTTGTGCTTTACACCCACTCTGCATTTATAAATCAAGGGATTGCTTCAGTCGTTTCACTCCTTCGCAATGACAGTTCATGGTATTGTCAATGCTGTACCAAAGAGTTTTTCAGTCTCTGCGCCGATACCCTGCAGCTTGCTGCAGTGTTTTTCATTTCTTTAAATCTGCTTTCATACTATTATTTATAACCTTCAGGGCAAGACCAACTTGCGTTGGTAGTAGTTAATATATATAATTTCGGCATGGCAAAAAAGGTAAAGGTAACTCCAAAGGAACTAAAAAAGCCGGATAGGTTTAGGGAATTCATTGCTAAAGCAATCGTTATTACATCAGAGAATTATAGGAAAATACTAATCGTTTTTGGTGCAATACTAATAGTAATAGCCGGAGCTTTAATTGGAGTTATTATTAATGAAAGATACGGTTTAGCTGCTAATTCCCTTTTTAGCGAAGCCATGGCAAGTTACCAAAAGGAAAACTATGAAGAAGCACTAAATAAGTTTATATCTTTAAAAAAAGAATACCCCAGAGCCGATATTTCTAAGATAGCTCTTTTCTATGCAGCCTTAATTAACTACAATACCGAAAACTATGACGAGGCTATAAACCTGCTCAATGATTTTCTAAAGAGCGGTGTAAAGGATCCAATGCTTAATGATGCTGCATATCTTACTTTAGGCACAGCGAGTTTTGACAACGGAAACTTGCAACAAGCAATAGATTATCTATCAAAACTTGATAAAGAGAAAAATCCATATAGGAATCAAGCCAAACTCCATATTGCATTCTCACTAGAAAAATTGGGTAAGTCTAGTGAGGCGGAAGCAATTTACAAACAACTACAAAATAGAGAGTCAGGTAACGACTTGAAATTGCAAGTTCAGTAGGAATTATACCAATTCGATTTTTTGATTGTGAATAATGATGCCTGTCATTGCGAGGAACGAAGTCCCGAGCAGTCTCTTGACCGTTGTTGAGATTGCTTCGCTGGGATCTGTGGTAGGGATAAATAAGGGAGGGCAGTTAGGGGACCGCAAAGCTCGCAATGACAATTCTTTTTTGAATCCACGATTTATTTATAGAATTGATATTATAAAATTGAACAAAGAGAAAAGGCACTAAATCTAACAATAGTTTTGAATGGCTTAACCCTTTTAAGCTCTTAAAGTTTATCCAATATCATAGCGTATCAATACGAGTTGGAGGTTAAAGAAATGGTAACAATTGGATCTGTTCTTATAGGCTTAGTAGCCGGTATAGCAAGTGGTTTTTTTGGAATAGGTGGTGGGCTTGTAATGGTTCCAGCCATGGTCTACTTTTTTCATCTCACCCAACACCAGGCACAGGGTACTTCTCTAGCAGTTCTCACAGCTCCGGTTGTTATTTTGGGAGCAATAAAATACTTTAAAGAAGGTAATGTTAATCTATACATGGCAGCATTTATCGCAGTGAGTTTTATAATCGGTGCTTATCTAGGCGCAGTCCTTGTTCACCATGTTTCCGACCCTATGTTAAAGAGAATATTCGGCGTACTGCTACTTATTGTTTCAATAAAGATGATATTGGGAAAGTAATTTAAGTAGTGAACCGTGGTTCGTAGATCGTGGTTTGTGATTTGATATAAGATTCACTATGCACGCATCACGAAACCCGAACCACTGATGACACAGTGTATGATTATTCGCTCAAATAAATTTTTAATTTAGAAAAATTTCAGCCTCGTTGATAATTTTCTCCAAACCCTCGGGGAGGTGATACCAGTGTATATCCTTGTCTTTTCTGAGCCATGTCATCTGACGCTTGGCAAAACGTTTTGTGTCACGCTTTATTAATTCTATAGCCCTATCAACTGTAATCTCTCCATCCAAGTATTGGTTTATTTGCTTATAACCTATTGACTGCATAGGCTTTAAATCTTTTCCAAAACCCATCTCCCGGAGTTTCTTCACCTCGTCGACGAGCCCTTCCTCTAACATCCTATCAACTCTTTCATCTATCCTCTTTCTAAGAATCTCCCTTTCTTCAAAAAGTCCAATCTTTAGAACCTCGTACTCATTCTCTTTAAATCCATGTTTCTCTTGAAGCTCTGACATCCTTGATCCTGTGAGATAGTAAGCTTCGAGCGCCCGTTCAATTCTTACATAGTCATTGGGATGAATCCGACTAGCAGATTCAGAATCAAAAGACTTTAATTTTTCGTAAATGTAAGAGATGCCAAAAGCAGATTTAAGCTTCCTAAGTCGGTCTCTAATTTCCATATCGGCGGAAATTCCCTCAATAATTCCATAAAGAAGAACGCGAACATAAAGATAAGTCCCACCAACAAGAATCATCTTAGTAGATTTTTTATGAAGATCTCTAATTACTTCCACCGCGGTTTTTCTATACAACCCGGCGTTAAATTCCTTGTTGGGATGAATTATATCAATCAGATGATGAGGAACTTGCTTATGCTCTTCTTTCAGCGGCTTTGCTGTACCTATATCCAGATATCTATAGACTTGAAGGGAGTCGGCATTGACGATTTCTCCACCGATTCTTTTTGCGATCTCAATGCCAACTTTACTTTTTCCTACTGCAGTGGGACCTAAGATAACTAGTAATTTGGGTTTGTCTTTTGTCACTGAATTTTTTGATATGAGGACTTCCATGAATTAAAGATAGGCGGGGTTTTCCAACCCCGCCAACGCGGGACTGGAAAGTCCCGCCTATGCTTCACTATGGCACGTCTCAACATGGCGACCTGAAGGTCACCGCTACATTACTCTGATGATTTTCTAAAGAACTACGACTTACGGTTAACGACTAATCGCTTAGGTTTTTCTATAATCCTCTATATTTTCCTCTAATGCCTCTTTTCTGCTAAGCCTAATTTTCCCGTCATTTTCTACACCTATACATTTTACAAGTATCTCATCCCCTTCTCTTACAATATCTGAAACCTTTCTCACCCTAGTTGGAGCAAGCTCTGAAATGTGAACAAGCCCGTCTGTATTGTGGAAGAGTTCCACTATTGCTCCAAAATCAAGAATTCGTTTAACTGTTCCAAGATATACCTTACCTACCTCTATTTCCTGTACAATCTCTTTAACCATCTCTGCGGCCTTATCACAGGCTTCTTTACTCGAAGATGCAATGTTCACCCTGCCGCTTTCCTCGATGTCTATCGCAACCCCCGTTGCCTCAATTATCTTCTTTATCATCCTTCCACCAGGTCCTATAACGTCCTTAATCTTCTCCGGTTTTACTTGAATCGTAAGTATTCGTGGAGCATAAGATGAAATATCAGGCCTTGGCTCTCTAATTATTTCATTCATTTTTCCAATCACAAAAACCCTTCCCTCGTATGCCTGCTGAAGCGCCTTTGTGAGTATCTCCTTAGTAATCCCTTTAACCTTAATATCCATCTGAAGCGCAGTTACGCCAGAAAGAGTGCCTGCAACCTTAAAATCCATATCACCCAACTGGTCTTCATCCCCGAGAATATCTGAAAGAATAACGAATTGATCTTCTTCCTTAATGAGCCCCATCGCAATTCCACCAACATGCGCTTTTATAGGAACGCCCGCATCCATGAGTGATAGACTCCCTCCACAAACAGTAGCCATTGAGGAGGAACCGTTTGATTCAAGTACATCAGAAACAACTCGAATCGTATAAGGAAACTTCTCTTTAGGTGGAAGAACCGAAAGAAGAGCCCTTTCGGCTAGGGCTCCATGCCCAATTTCTCTCCGACCCGGACCAAGGCGGTTTCCAATCTCGCCTACACTAAATGGGGGAAAGTTATAGTGAAGCATAAATCTTTTTGTCAGCTCCCCTTCAAGAGCATCTATTCTCTGCTCATCATAAGTCGTTCCCAAAGTTGATATAACCGCAACCTGGGTCTCACCCCTTGTAAAAAGGGCAGAACCATGAGTCCTTGGGAGAAAGCCTATCTCTCCACTTATAGGTCTTATGTCCGTATAATCCCTACCGTCGATCCTTCTTTTGTCTTGAATTACAAGTTCACGCACTATCTCCCTCTTTAGTGCATCGAATAACTTAGTAATTTGATTCTCATCTCCAGAAAAATCAGATGATAATGTCTGAATGGTTTCTTTCAATACCGCTTGGATGCTTTCTCTTCTTTCAACCTTAGATGATACCCTTATAGCCTGTCTTAGTCGCTCTTTAGCAAATGAGACCAATATTTCAGAAAGAGCAGGATCACTAATTAGAGTAGGTACTTCTCTTTTCTCTATGCTCAATCCACTCACCAAGTCTTCTTGAGGTTTTACGAACTCCTGGATGCATCTATGCGCAAATAAAAGGGCTTCAACCATATCTTGCTCAGGTACCTCATTTGCACCCCCTTCAACCATTACTATCGCATCTTTTGTTCCAGCTACAACTATATCCATCTCACTTTTTTCAAGTTCACCTCTAGTCGGATTACAGATAAACTCTCCATTTATTCGGCCTACTCTCACTGCTGCCGCTGGGCCATCAAAAGGAACATCCGACACAAGAAGGGCCGCTGAAGCCGCTGTCACTGAAAGAACATCCGGGTCGTTATCCCGATCCGCTGAAAGCACCGTAACTAATATTTGAGTAGCATAGGTAAAATCCTTTGGAATGAGAGGTCTGATAGGCCGGTCTATAAGCCTTGAAGTCAGTACCTCCTTTTCGCTTGGACGCCCTTCCCTTTTAAAATATCCCCCAGGAATTTTTCCTGCCGCATAAGCCTTTTCCTGGTAGTTTACAGTCAAAGGAAGAAAATCTTCACCCTCTGTCTTTTCATTAGCTGCTACAACAGTAGCCAGAACAGCAGTCCCTTCGTAACGTGCTAGAACAGCACCATGAGACTGCTTTGCTAACCTACCCGTTTCAATCTCTAGCTCCCTTCTAAATATCTGAGCCTTTATACGTCTTAATTCATTAACCAATATGATACTACCTCCTCAAATTAATGATGCATGTATTGTGTATCCTGCATCTTGCTTTTTACTTTCTAAGACCTGACTTTCCTAATAGATTCTGGTACCTCCCAGGACTCAATCTTTTGAGGTAACGAAGAAGCTTCCTTCGTTTACCAACCATCTGAAGAAGCCCACGCTTAGAATGAAAGTCCTTAGGAGCTGACTGAATGTGTTTTGAAAGCTCCTCAATGCCCTGTGTAAGTATTGCAACTTGCACTTCAGGTGAACCGCCATCTTTCTCATGAATTCTGAATTCACCAATCAGTTGCTGCTTTTCTTCTTTTGAAACAGCCATCGAAATTCCTCCTTTTTTCAGTATGGAACGCATATATACCTGATTTACTAAAGGGATAATAGAAACATAGGGTAGGCGACGAGTCCCTTCGACTAAGCCTGTGGTGAGTCTGATCGAACTACTCAGGACATGCTTGCTCGTTGCCGTCCACCAGCAAGACTGTTGGACTACCCAGTTTATTAACCGATTAAAATTTCAAAGACCTTTATACGTTCCCTAATTCTATTTCAATTAAAAACCCTCAAAAGTTTGATTACTACGTCTCTCTCATTTAGTTTATATAAGTCGTTAGTCCCAACAAGTGCTTGGGCTACAGAAACAAGCTCCGTATCTTTACAAATCTTTAATTTTTCCCCTGCTTCAAACTCCTCCATGTCCAGCCAAGTCAAATCGGATTTTCTGATCTGTTTACCCTCTCTTATTTGTTCTGCAACTTTATCCGTGACATGTATCTCTTTGATGTTAGAAATAGCCTCTAGCATAGGAACTAACCTAAGATTCCCGGATTTAAGATCTTCCAGGGATTGGGCATCTACGATCTTAAACATACCACTTCTAATCCTTCTAAGTTCTGTTAGATGTCCACCGTATCCAAGTTCAGTTGCTATGTCAGACCCCAAAACCCTAACATATGTCCCTCGCGAGCACCTTACAAAAAATCTAATAAAAGGTTGATTGTAGCCTAGTAGTTTTAGCTCCTCAATGAATACAGTCCGCGAAGCCCTAGGGAGTGTTATTCCTTTTCTTGCAAGTTTATGCAGCCTAACCCCGTTTTTCTTTACTGCAGAAAACATTGGTGGGGTTTGTCTAACCTCACCTTTGTATTTTGAGAAGACATCAAGGATATCGCTTAGGGTTAATTTTATAACCTTGTTCTCATACAAAACCTTTCCCGTTTCATCCATGGTGTCCGTCGCGATACCAAGCCGCAATACCGCTTCATATTCCTTGATGCTATCATCCAAAAATGGAACAAGCTTTGTTGCATCACCCAAACATATAGGAAGAACACCCGTAGCAAATGGATCGAGTGTCCCTGTATGCCCTGCGCGCTTTGTCTTGAGTGCCCTTTTAACCTCCATCACCACCTTCTGAGATGTAACACCCTTTTCTTTGTCTAAGATTACCATTCCATTCATTGGAGCACTTCTTTGATAGCGCTAAATAGCAATCGTTTTGCCTCTGCCAAGGTTCCAGAGATAGTGCATCCTGCTGCCCTTTCGTGTCCCCCTCCGCCGAACCTCTCGCCTATTTGTGCAACGTTGACGCTTCCCTTTGACCTTAGACTTATTTTCCATCTTGACCCATTCTCACTAGGTTCTTCTTCCCTAAAAAGGACAGCAACATCTACACCGTTTATACATCTAGGGAAATTCACAAATCCTTCTGTATCTTCTTTACTAGTCCCAGTTGCCTTAAACATATCCCTATTTACTACAACGGATGCAATACGCCCATCTTCAGTAACTTCAAGCGTTGGTAGAACACATCCAAGTAGTTTAAGCTTACCAATGGATTCACTTTCATAAAGGGCCTGTGATATCTCCCAAGGACTTGCTCCAAGTTCGACAAGTTCTGCTGCAATCTCAAATGCCTCGGGGATGGTGTTCGAATATCTGAATGATCCAGTATCAACAAGGATTGAGGTATATAGATTCATTGCTACATCAGGAGTAATCTTTAAGGCCTGCCCTGAGCCCAGTCGAAGGGATAGAGTTTTTAAAAGCGAATAGATTATCATTCCCGTAGCTGAGGCACTTGGATTAAGGATATACAAATCTGCAGAGGGTTTAGATGTTTGATGATGGTCTATTAGAATAGTGACTCCACATCTCCCTCTATTTTTAAAGTCCTCAAATTTCACACCAACCCTGCTTGTATCAGTACAGTCAACAACGAAAGTAGCATCAAAGCCTACATGAACATCATCTAATGATGAAATCACCTTCTCTGAGTGGGGAAGGAATCTTAACAGTAAAGGAACGCCATCTTTATTGTAATAAATAATCTCTTTCCCGATCTTCTCAAGGCCTAGACCAATAGCAAGCATCGAGCCTATGGCATCGCCATCCGGGTTTTCATGGGATGTAATTAGAAATCTTTTTCCAGTCGAAATTAGACTAAGTATTTTCTCTAGATCACTCAACCTTTATTCCTTTTATAAGTTCATCAATTCTGTAACCCTCTTCAAGTACTGTGTCAAACTCGAACCTCAAGTCTGGAATTCTCTTTATTCCTAATCTTTTCCAAAGCTCTCTTTTTATAAAACCGGTCGCACTTTGAAGACCAATTAAGGCTTCTTCCTTCCCAATACCATCCGACATAACGGTAAAATATACCCTCGCAAGGCTTAAGTCATCTGTAACCTTTATACCTGTAAGAACAACAGAGGAAACGCGTGGGTCTTTTATCTCCCCTTTTATAATCATTTGAGAGATTTCTCGGAGGATTAAATCTCCAACCCTAACCGTTCGTTTATATCCAATCCCCAAGGCTTTGCTTCTCCTAAAAGTGAATGATTTCAAGGTCACGACTTACAATCTGAACAATTCCCATTGACTCTATAAATCCCGAAACCTGATCAAGTACGGAGTTTACATAAGGCGCATCATTGCTTACAAAAGAGACCCCGATCGTTGCTCTTTGCCATAGGTCCTGAGAATCAACCTCAGATATTGAAACATTCCCAAACCTTGATTTCACCCTTTGAATTACGCTTCTTAACATCTGTCTCTTTCCCTTTAGAGATCTGTTTCCATCAATGTAGAGCTCGATTCTTAGTGCACCAATTACCATTTACATATTTAAAGCTATAGTGATAAATATCGAATCTAACCCTAAGAAATATTAATGTTTTATTTATATTATTTATTACAATCCCTTAGACAGCGAGCAATATATTTAGTAGCTTAAAATCTTCCAATGGGCTAAAGTTTTTGCTTAATCTCCTCAAATGTATAGACTTCAAATGTATCTCCAACCTTTATATCATTAAAATTTTCAATTCCGATTCCACATTCGTATCCACTTTGAACCTCTCTAACATCCTCTTTAAAACGCTTAAGGGATGATATCTTTCCTTCAAAAGTCAGGACACCATCCCTAATTACCCTAATACTGCTGCCTCTAGTAACCTTACCGTCTGATACATAACACCCTGCAATGGTTCCTACCTTTGAAACATGAAAGGTGGCTTTAACCTCGGCATGCCCGACAATTCTTTCTTTAATCACAGGTTCAAGAAGACCTTCCATCGCCTTCTTTATTCTGTCAACAACATCATAGATTATTATATGAAGCTCAAGTGAAACCCTTTCCCTCTCTGCCGCTTCAATCGCTTTCACATCAGGGCGTACATTAAACCCTACGATTACGGCATTAGAGGCACTTGCAAGAACTACGTCAGTTTCATTCACAGCCCCAACTCCTCCGTGTATTATCTTCACGCGACATTTATCAGTGCTTAGCTTTGTTATTGCTTCCTTAAGTGCCTCAACAGAACCCTGAGTATCGGCTTTTAGAATTAGCGGCAATTCTTTAGTCTCCCCTTCCTTTAGTGAACCAAATAGATCCTCAAGCGAGAGTTTCCTTGCTTTTGCAGCTAGAACCTCTCTTTCTTTGAGCACCCTATGCTGAACTATTTGCTTTGCAATTTTTTCGTCTTTAACCACGTAGAATCGGTCTCCGGCGCCTGACACCCCAGATAGGCCAATTATTTCTACAGGTATGGAAGGGCCTGCTAGATTTACCCTTTCCCCTTTGTCGTCAGCTAAAGCCCTCACTCTGCCATAATTAAATCCTGCAACGACATAATCCCCAATCTTTAGGGTCCCTTCTTTTACAATAACAGTAGCAACTGGTCCTCTTCCCTTATCCAACTTAGCTTCTATTACAATACCGTTTGCTCTCTTATAAGGGTTAGCCTTGAGTTCCAATACATCAGCCTGAAGGAGCACTAGTTCCAATAATTCTTTGACACCCGTTTTTCTTCTTGCTGATACCTCGGCAAACATCGTTTCGCCTCCCCACTCTTCAGGCACTAAACCAATTTCAGAAAGTTGCCTCTTTATCCTATCAGGATCAGCCTCGGGTTTATCAATCTTATTCATAGCAACAACTATAGGAACACCCGCAGCTTTAGCATGGTTAACCGCTTCTATAGTCTGAGGCATAGCTCCGTCATCTGCTGCTACTACCAGGATTACAACATCTGTTACCTGTGCACCACGGGACCTCATAGCAGTGAATGCTTCGTGGCCAGGTGTATCAATAAAGACTACCTTTCTTCCATCTACAGATACACAATATGCGCCTATATGTTGGGTAATGCCCCCAACTTCTTTTTCAGCCACATTTGTATGTCTGATGGCATCCAATAGAGTTGTTTTTCCATGATCAACGTGACCCATCACAGTTACTACCGGTGATCTAGGGATAAGTTCATCAGGAACGCCTTCTTCCTGTTCTGAAAGAAGCCCTTTTTCCTCAAAGAACTCGACATTAGCCTCATACCCAAATTCTCCAGCGACGATTGTAGCCGTCTCGTGGTCTATTGATTGATTGATGGTAGCCATCATTCCAAGTGACATAAGCTTTTTTATAACATCTCCTGCCTTAACACCCATCCTCTTAGCAAGGTCACCTACAGTTATGGATTCACCAAGCTTTATCACGCGCCTTTGTTGTCTTACTGGGAAAGGGATAACCTGGGCTGAAGTTGTCTCTTTTACTGTATATTCTCTTGTTTTTAAGGGCTCTCGTTGAAGGTCTTTGGTAATTCTATCCTGACCGATGCTGTGATTAATAGGTCTAGTTCTTAAACGCCTGTCCTCAACTAGGTACTCCTTTCTTCTACCAGGAAGTTTAGTTCTAAAAGCCCTTCGCAACTCCTCGAGTGTTTCTTCATCTATAATTTCCTCCCTCTTAATCTTAACCTTACGCCCCCTCTTTCTAACCTTTTTCTCTGTCTCTCCAACTTGCTCTTCCTTTTCTTCGACTTTTTCTAGGGTTTCTTCTTGAATCTTAGGCTCTACCGTCTTGGCTTCCGAAACTATATCCTCGGCGATGGTTTTTTCTTCTTCAATAGGTAAAACCTCCCCTAGTAAATTAGCATGTGCCTCTGGTTTTATCCCTTCCCTTGAGATGTGGGATTGAATATTTTCTTGAGATGATTTTAAAGAAGCGTCCTTAGGTTCTTCTTTCTCTTGTATAGCTAATTTTGCAGGTTCTTGCTCTTCTACCTTTTTCTTCTTTCTTATTACTACAGTACTGCCTTTTCTCCTTTCAACTACCTCTTCGCCGCTTACTGAACGAAATACCTTTACCTCCTCCTTTGTTTCCTTAGCGTCTGCCGATCTAGCTAATTGACCGTCGCTTTTCGAGGCCTTGATATTATCCGTTATTTTTTTTGCGTCTTCCTCAGAGATAGAGCTAGAGTGGCTGCGTACTAATACACCAATATGTTTTGCTGCTTCAATTACCTTCTTATTCGATATACCTAACTCTTTTGATAGGTCAAAGACCCTCACATTTGCCATACTTTTTACACCCTTGCTAGGGAATATTCAAAAATTAATTTAATAAATAAATTTACCCAATTTTTTAAACTTATGCAAAAAGAAAGTGGATAGAATAACTACTATTGGCTTAATTGGTTGCACATCCTGAGAAATTTTAGGGCAGATAGATGAATCTAAGGATGTCATTATTCGCTTGAAATGGCATCCTGTAATAAGGACCTATAACTTAATCTTTATCCTTCCTCTTTCTTGGCTGATACAGACATTTTTTCAAGCTTATCTTTGAGAGCAATCCTTGCAGCGGTTTGAATCTTGATGGCATCTTCTTCATTTTTAAGACCTGCAGCCTTTACGAGTGACTTTGGGTCTGAAAAGGCAACATCTTCATGTGAACGAAACCCCTCGCCATAAAGTAGATTTGCTGTTACTTCCCCAACACCTGGAAGAGTCATTAGTAAAGAAACAGACTCTTGTTGCTCACGCCTTACCTGAGAATCCGTCTTTATATCTATTCTCCATTCTGTGAGCTGAGATGCTAGTCTAACGTTCTGTCCTTTTCTACCTATAGCTAAGGCAAGTTGGTCATCATCTACAATTACCTCCATTGACCTATTATCCTCATCTATTATTACCTTGCTCACTCGTGCTGGCGAGAGGGCATTGCATACAAATCTAGCATGGTCCGACGACCATGGAATAATATCAATCTTTTCACCTCGGAGTTCATGAATTATATTCTGGACTCTTGAACCGCGCATTCCAACACATGCCCCTATTGGGTCAACATCGGGATCGTTTGAAGAAACCGATATTTTCGTTCTGCTGCCAGGGTCTCTTGATATAGCCTTGATCTCAACCACACCTTCGGTAATCTCCGGGACCTCAGCAACAAAAAGTTTACTGACAAAATCAGGATGGGCACGAGAGAGAATAAGCTGAGGACCTCTCTTAGTTTCCCTAATATCAAACAGAATTGCCCTTATTCTTTCCTTTGGTTTGTAATACTCCTGCGGAACCTGGTGTTCAGCAGGGAGAATAGCTTCCGTTTTCCCTAGGTCTACTATCCCGTTTTTTCTCTCGATTCTTCTCACTATACCGCTGACTAATTCACCCTTGCGACTTTTAAATTCCTCATAGATTACCTTACCCTCTGCTTCTTTAAGCTTTTGAAGAATCTTCTGCTTTGCATTCTGAATCGCAATCCTTGTAAAATCAGGGTTGATTTTTACCCCTATTAAATCCCCTACTTCAGCCTCGGGGTCTAGTTCTGCCGCTTGATCAACACTTATTTCAATATCGGGGTTGGCTACATTTGTAACTACGCTTTTAAACTCAAAGAGTTCGACCTCACCTTCGTCCTCGTTGTAGCGCACTTCAAGCTCCTTGCTTTTATCATGCATACGGAAAAGCTTCTGTGCGGCAGAAAGAACCGCTTCCACTACAGCTCCAATAATAGCATCTTTATCTACACCTTTATCCTTGCATACAGAATCTATTACTCGACTTAACTCACTAGCCATCTACATCACCTCCTAAAAATCCAATTCTAGGTTGGCTCTCTCAATTTCATCATAAGGAATAAAATATACATGCCGATCCATTTCAACAGAAGCTACATTTCCAACAAAGTCGATAAGCCTACCAATAAAAACCCTTCTACCTTGAATATCCTTCATAGTTTTAATCTTTAGCAGCTTCCCTTTAAACCTCTCAAAGTCCCTTACCTTTTTAAGAGCCCTTGTAAGTCCTGGGGAAGATATCTCAAGATTATAAGTTCCAGGAATAATATCATTTAGGTCGAGTAGAGTACCCAGTTCACGACTGATTCTAGCACAGTCTTCAACACTCACTCCACCATCCTTATCTATATAAATTCTAAGAACCCATCCCCGACCCTCTCTTCTATACTCAATGTCTACAAGTTCAAATCCATACCCGAGAAGAAGAGAATCTAAGATTTCCCGAACACTATCAATTACCTTTTGATCTAAAGAACTCATCAATCTACCCCGAAACTAAAGAAAAAGCGGGTCAAATGCCCGCTTCTTAATTATCATACTACCTAATTAAAATAGAGAGAGCAAATTGACATGTTTCTATCACCTTCATTGTAATAAACTACTGGTTACTAGTTTAATACCTCATGTTAGAATATTCTATGAAGCTGATTTTAGATCTGGAAATACAAAATTATATTTTACTTATTTAACGTTATCCTGCTGATTTCAAGGGGGATTACTAATATGTCAAGAGATATAGATATGAAGATAGTAAGGACATCCCCTTTCAACCCTGATTGGTATATTAGAGAGAATAGAGAAAAGTGGGTTCTTCCTGTTATTTTAAATGATAGAGCAAAGAGGTTTGGAAAAAGGCCCTTTCTACAATACCAAAATGATAAACCGCTTACCTTCAAACAAGTGAATACATTTGCAAATAAATTAGCTAATGGTTTGATTAAACTAGGAATTAGGAAAGGAGATAGGGTAGCAGTTTTAATGCCGAATTCCACCGAATACGTTTTAATATGGTTTGGGATACTAAAAGCTGGTGGTGTTATGGCTCCGATAAATACCGCTTACAAGATGGATTTCCTACACTATATCATTGATAATTCGGATTCGAGGTTTATTTTCATCGGCGAGGAACACCTTGAGAGATTAATACCGATTCAAGATAGAATCCCTAATGTAGAGAACATAGTTGTATGCACGAGAAACAGCGCCATTGATTTCAAGAACCCCGGTGTTACATCAAAACCCCTCATTTCCTATAGAGAATCAATTGATAATTCAAGCGCCAAAGAACCTGACGTAAAAGTTACATTTACTGATATTTCACGTTTAATGTACACTTCAGGAACCACAGGACGTTCAAAAGGGGTTCTAAAATCACACGCCGCCGATTATTACAGCGCCAGAGGATACGTAGAGGTAGCTGAAATAAACGAAAATGATGTTCTTTATACCTGTTTGCCCCTTTTTCACTCTAATGCCCAAGTGCTATGTGTTTACCCCGCCCTCTTAGCCGGGGCAATGGTTACCATTTATGAAAGATTCAGCGCTTCTCAGTTCTGGAAACAGATAAAAGATTCAAAAGCAACGGTTTTTAACTCACTTGGTGCCATGAGCTACTTTCTTTGGCGTCAGCCTTCAGTTCCTGAAGAAAAAGAACATCGCGTTAGGTTAGCCGTAATAACTCCAGCTCCTCATGATATACTCAAAGAATTTATGGAAAGATTCAATCTAAAAATCCTGGAAGGCTATGGATTAACAGAAACAGGTGTAGTCACATATATGCGTCCAAATCAGCCTTTTAGAGTGGGCTCATGTGGAAAGGAGTCCCCAGGTTATGAGGTAAAGATTGCAGACCCTGAAAGTGATGAAGAACTTGATAAGGGTCAAGTCGGTGAAATAATTGTTAGGCCCAGAATTCCAAACATAATGCTCTACCACTATCACAAGATGCCTGAAAAAACAGTAAGTGACTTTAGAAACTTCTGGTTCCATACTGGAGATGCAGGGAAAATGGATGATGAAGGATACGTCTATTTTGTTGACAGGGTTAAAGACTACATAAGAAGGAGAGGCGAGAATATAAGTTCATTTGAGGTTGAGAAAATCGTATGTCAGCATCCAGTAGTGGCTGAAGCTGCAGCAATCGGTATAAAGTCCGGAGAGGGAAAATTTGCTGAGGATGATTTGATGATAGTAGTGGTTAAAAAACCATATAAAGATGTATCTCACGAAGAACTCATCAAACATTGTGAAGAAAGAATGCCATACTTTATGATTCCGAGGTTTATAAGGTTCGTTAAGTCACTCCCTAAGACACCGACTGAAAGAGTTCAAAAACACATTCTTAAGGAGGAAGGTATAACTCAAGACACATGGGATATGGAGAAGGCTGGATATAAAATCAAAAGATAGTCATCAATCAAGCAACTCTAACGCACATGTATAACTTGTCTTGAATTTTTAAGAAAGCTTCCGTTGTGCTACAATAAGTTGACTTTTATACTAAAAAACTGATATAGATAAAACAATCTCTTAAAGGAGGATTGGGAATGAATCTAGTTAATAAAATGATAAGGGCAGCCAAGCTCGATGTTCAGCTCTACGAGGAAGTAGAGAAGGACATAGGAGTAACGAAGGAAGCCTTTTTGGTGGTATTGATAGGTGCCATCTGTAACGGAATTGGAAGCGTAGGGATGGTAGGGGCAAAGGGAATAATAACAGGTCTTATATCGGGAATTATTGGGTGGCTTCTATGGAGTGCCGTCATTTACCTTATAGGGGTAAAAATTTTTAAACACACATCCGACATGGGTGAGCTTCTTAGATGCCTCGGGTTTGCTTACTCACCTAACGTGTTAAGTATCCTCGGAATTATCCCCGGAATCGGTATCATAATACGGCTAATTGCATCTATTTGGACACTTGTAGCTGTTGTTATTGCCGCACGACAAGCACTCGACTGTGGAACGGGTAGAGCGATTTTGATTTCGGTTCTAGGTTTTATAGCTTTTGGGATTGTTTTTATTCTCTTCCTTCGTCTCTCTGCCTTGTGAAATTGCATAAGCAGCAGGTACTCTTGAGGTTGTAAATAAGCAACAACTTGAAGGGGAACAGTGAATCTAGTTAATAAAATGATAAGGGCAGCCAAGCTCGATGCTCAGCTCTACGAAGAAGTAAAGAAGGATACAGAAGCAACGAAGGAAGCCTTTTTGGTGGTATTAATAGGTGCCATCTGCACCGGAATTGAAAGCGTTGGGATTATGGGGGCAGAGGGAATAATAAAAGGCATGATAACAGGAATTATAGGATGGCTTCTAGGGAGTGCTGTGACATACCTGATATGTGTAAAAATCCTCAAACACACCTCAGACATGGGAGAGCTTCTAAGATCCTGGGCTTTGCCTACTCACCCAATGTCTTAAGTATACTCGGAATTATTCCTGGGATCAGTCTCATAATCCGATTTATTGCATCCATTTGGGTACTAGTAGCCTTCATTGTCGCTGTAAGGCAAGCGCTCAACCGTGGAACAGTTACAGCGATCTTGATTTCAGTTGTGGGCGCCATTGCCTTTATGATCGTTTTCGCCACTTTCTCTGCTATTGTTTCCAGTCTCTGAAACTATTTTTGATAGTGTTTGAAGATTAAAAGACATAAACTACCTACGTTTCTTTCCATAGACAATTATTTAATGCTCCGCTTTAAACTACTTAGGAGTTTCTCTAATTCTTGAAATCCTGACTTTTCTTCTTCTATCCCGAATCTTAAATTCAGATACTTTTTTGTCAAGTCGTTAAGTATTTGGAAATCAATTCCATTCTTATAAATCAGATCCCTTACAAACTCACTTGGAGTAACAAAATCAGGTTTCCTAAATCCCCTTTTAGAGAGAAACTTGAGGGCTTTTTTATAGATTATCGATGCTTTTTCTTCAGGCTTTTTTCTTTCATATATCTTAAGAAGCTTAAATTTCTTATTTGACAAAACTGTCCACATTACTAAAGCTAAAATTACAAATCCAAGGAGCCATTTTTTATTAAATTTAAGATTAATTTCTAACTTGTTTTGAAACTTACTTTTTTGCCATCGCCACCTATTTTGAAGGCCGGAAAGGAGATTAATTTGATCCCTCTGACTGAAGTCAACGATATACCTACTCCACCTGTATCTTAAATAATCGATATAAGTAGCAATAAAATTACTTTTTAAAAATCCTCCATTGCTTGCCGGGGTAGGATCGAAGAGAATCCATCCATGACCAGGGAAAAATACCTCGACCCAAGAGTGAGCGTTACTTTGACGCACTAAGAAGAAGCTTCCATACTCATTCCACTCTCCGTCAAGGAATCCATTTACAATTCTTGCAGGAATACCTACCTCTCTTAAGAGTACAACCATTGCCGTTGCAAAATACTCGCAGTGCCCAGCTTTCTTATCAAAGAGAAAATCATCTAGTGGAAATTCAGACGCCCCTTTTTCAAGGGTTATGGTGTAGTTCATATTATTGATTAGATACCTTTTAATTGAGTTAGCTTTGTCATAGCTATTTACATCAGTAGAGGTGATGTTTTTTGCAAGCTCCTGGACTCTTTCGCTTAGCGGTGGGAGTTTTAGATAAAGATTCTTTATATAATTCGGATAGTCTTCTTTCTCACTCCCTAACTCCTCAGCGGAAGGAATACTCAAATCAGAATAGGCTAAATACTTTAATCTATAGGAAACCTGCCCGGGAATGATGTATGAATCATTCACCTCTTCTATCTTCCCACCCGCTACTCCCCAAAATCCCACTGGAAGATTAGCTGCAAAGAGTATATCCGTATCAAGTGGCTCAGTTACTATCTCCTGTGATACAGTTTTATTGTTTGTTTCATTTACTAGTATTATTCCATCTTTATTCTTTTTATACACATTCTGATTTAACTCACCCACCCTCCATTCTTTCCCGTCAAACTCGTCAAGCGCAATACCACGCCAGTAAATTGGTTTCGGGAGAGTCTCGGGATCTCTATCTAAAATTTTTACCCTCATTACAGGTGTGGTATCAAGTTTAATTTGCCCTACCTGTCCCAGTTTTACCTGGTCAGAGAAAGCAGTGCTTAACTCTGCAGGGTTAAGAAAACTCGAGGTAAAAAAACCGCTCCCTAACCTAGGAACTGACACAAATAAGAAAGCCGTAAAAAAGAATATTCCAAAGCTAGCAACTCCTGTAATCCCCAGGAAAAGAGGGGTGACTACCTTAGGGTCGTCATAGCTTCGGGCTTCAATGGATTCCCTTTTCATATTAAAGGTTATGATTGCCCAAATTGATAGGGCAACATAAACGATAAAAACTATCCCATAAGAAAAGCTAACGGTGAGAATGGTTCCAGCAAGAAATTGAAAAAAGCTCAGTATGTAAATCTGAACAATATCTCTTAACTCCTTTGATCCTAGTAGTTTTAAAACCTGTGTATATATCAAGAAAACCAATATGCCACTAAAAATCTCCATACCAAGGAGGGTTGTGTTTGCAAGAACAAAGATTAAAAGTATAATAGCGAGGACACTTAAAACCCTATTGCCAAGGTAGTATCTTTTCCCTGACCACTCATTAAAAAAACTTAATATAAGCGAGACAGTAAAGACAACGATGCTTAGCCCATCCACCTCTCCTGTGATTGAAACTGATATAAATCCCGTGAGGGCCATAAGATGAGTAAAGATTGTGAGGGCATGAGACGTCTTCATTTAAACCAACCATCTATTAAGCCCAAAAGGCCTTTAAGCCAAATACTAATAAATGCAAACACAATATTTTAATGTTTTCTCATAAATTCGGCAAAAGGCATTCTTAGATAAACAGACGCTACTTAAAGTAATCAAAAGAAAAACCTTTGAAATTAAAAGTTTACTTTAAATGAGTGGTATACCTATATTAAGCACTTGATTTATCATGGATATGGTTTTCCATGTTTTGTCCTAATTTCCTGTAGCTTTGTTCTCTGCTCCGGTGTCAAAACATCTCTTATTTGAAGACGCATATCTATATAAGCCTTTCTCAATTTCCCTTTGACTTCCTCCACTTCATTATTCATTTTCAAGATCTCTTCCCGACTCGAATTTGGATTTTTAACTGTATCGCTGAACTCCCTCTCTTTTTTCTTAAGATCAGAATCAAGCTCTTTTATCCGTCCTTTGTTAGAAGAAAAAATCCCCTCTATTCGATTCATCTGATCGTTACTAAGCTCCAATTTGTTTACGACTTTTTTATTCTTCCACCATTTGCCTGGACTGTCGTCATCATAACCATATGTATTCAAACAGAACGTAACAAAAGCTAGCATGAAGAATAATGAAACTGATATTGTTTTTAAAATGAAAAATTTCATATGATGAAATCCGGGGGTTAGAATCCAATCTTTTTTTATTTTTCTTTTCAAGTTCTATCCTCCCTTATTTTCTTCAATTTCCTCGTCGTTCGACTGAGGCTCACGAACGTCCCAAGGTCCATAAATCTCTAGTGACTCCGCAGTTTCTTTTGTAATGGACCTGTCAAACTCGATTAGAAGCTCTTCATCCGATCTGTCTTCTTCAGTAAAAACAATATTCTCACGATGAGACACAAGGATATTAACAAGGAAAACTACCAAGATAAGTATTATAACCCCAACCCCTCCAGATACTAAATTGACTCTCAAATTCCTAAAAAAATCGAAGACATTGACTTTCTTTTTATCTTCTGTGGTAACCCTATCCCAAAATCTGGGGATAAAATCATTCTTTGTCTGAACGGTATGCCAGTTATCTAGCAAATTCCACACCTTATGAGACTGCTCAAAATAGATATTACACTCCTTGCATTCTTTTAAATGCTTTTCGAACTCCAGCTTATCACTTTGATTTAAATCCCCTTCTGAATAATGGAGAATTAACTCCTTTATCTTTTCACATCCCATGGCATTTCCCCTCTTTATAAATAGGTTTTCAGCTTTTCTATCAATTTCATCCTTCCTCTATGAACATAAGTCTTTACCGCGCCAATTGTACATCCAATCACCTCTGCAACCTCTTCGTAAGGTAGATCCTGATACTTGCAAAGGATAATAGCCACTCTTTCTCTCTCGGGCAAAGATCTTAAAGCCTCGAAAATGGCAGTCCCGATCTCCCGCCGGAAGGTAAGATCGGAAGGGTCTTCCGATTTTGAATCTCCTAAATCTCCGGTATTTTCCTGCATCTCATCTAAACTTACACTTTGTTTTTTATTCCTAGACTTTACTTCTGTAATGCAAAGATTGGTGGCAATCTTATAAAGCCAAGTAGAGAACTTAGCCTGAGGATTATATCGCTTTACCGAGCGGTAAACCCTAAGAAAAACCTCTTGTGCTAAATCCTCGGAGTTTGCCCTATCATTTGTAAACCTGTATACGTAATTCACAACCCCTTTATAATGCCTCCTCATAAGCTCAGTAAAAGCAGAATCGTCCCCCGTCTTAGCCCTAAGCATAAGCTCAATGTCGCTTTCCATCGTTCGACTGAGGCTCACGAACGTCTGCATACCGTTCAGGTTTACAAATAATAACTAAGAGTTTAAAAAAAAGTTTCAGCTATTATAGTGCATAAGTCAAACTCATTGATAATGAAACTATGGTAAGCTAATGCTCTAAATCAATGGAGACAGAATGAAAGAAAGATCCATAATAGAAGGTAAAGAGAGGCTTGAAGACAACATCCATAACATAGACTCATCAGTTGGTTCCAGCGCGGTCGAGTCAATGACAGATGCTTTAACAATTTCTCATACTAGAAGGATTTTCATAACCATGGGGGTAATGATTGGAATGTTCCTTGCCGCCATCGAGGCTACGGCTGTGAGTACCGCAATGCCTACAGTCGTGTCAAGCCTCGGAGGACTCAGCATTTATAGCTGGGTATTCTCAGCCTATTTTCTGACCTCTACAATAACTCTTCCTTTATGGGGGAAGCTATCTGACCTATATGGAAGAAGGATCTTCTACATAATCGGTATTACGATTTTTCTTTTGGGTTCCGCGCTTTCAGGTCAATCTAACACAATGACAGACCTGATTATCTATCGAGCGCTTCAAGGGCTAGGAGGTGGAGCACTTCTTACACTTGGAATGATAATTGTAGGTGAGATTTTCTCCCTCAAGGAAAGAGCGAAGGTACAGGGTCTTTTTGGAGGTGTGTGGGGGCTATCAAGCATTGTAGGTCCTCTGATAGGGGGATTTCTTACAGATCATATATCTTGGAGATGGGTATTTTACCTTAACATACCATTCGGTCTTATTGCAGCATTAGTAATAGGCTTTTCACTTAAAGAAAATCATTTTAAAGCAAAGAATATATATCTTGATTATAGAGGCGCTATTATTCTTATGACCCTAATTACACTACTACTTGTTGGGCTAATGTTGATTGGTAAAGAAAATAGCCTGAGTTTGCCTGCAGCACTTCTTATGATCGGCGTTTGCATTCCTCTTTTTTGGCTATTTATCAGTACTGAAAAGAGGGCTAAGGATCCGATTCTTCCGCTTGATTTATTCTCTAATCCATTTTTCAGAACCTCTGCCGCAACTGGATTCCTTATATCAATGGCGATGTTTGGTTCAATCACATTCATACCTCTTTTTATTCAGGGAGTAATAGGTACAACAGCGACAAGGGCAGGAACAATTCTGTCGCCACTTTTACTTACCTGGGTCTTTTTCTCAAGTATCTCAGGGAGGCTTCTTCTTAGATTCGGATATCGTCCACTTATTATCTTTGGAACAGCGCTTGTGACAATAGGCTTTTTTCTTCTAAGCAAGATGAATGAAAATACATCTCAAGGCATTGCAATAATCAATATGATATTCGTTGGATGCGGGATGGGTATGGTTTTTGTTCCACTTCTTTTGGCTGTTCAAAATTCCGTGCTAAGAAGCCAGCTTGGAATTGCAACATCTGTTACTCAGTTCTTCAGGCTAATCGGTGGAACAGTCGGTGTTACCGTTATGGGAGTAGTAATGAGTACCTATATGCACCATGGTTTTAGTTCTCTTTCAAAAGGTGTAAAGTCCTCAGAGATCCCCTACTTAAAAAGCCCTGATTTAATTGTAAACCCTTTAGCAAGAGAGTATTTATCTCCTGAAGTCCTAGGAGTTCTTAAGGGAGTGTTAGCTCATTCCCTCCACTATGTCTTCCTTGCAGGCCTAGCGATAGCAATACTGGCACTAATATCGGCTTTTTTTGTCCCTAAGGAAAAAGTTAGAGACCGAAGAGATGAAAACTATGGTGAAATAGGTTTGAAGTAGAAGCACTTAACTCAGCATATGTCCATATGGTATATTTTGATTAATACTAGATCTGGCTGAAAGGAGGGTATCTAATTCTGATCGGAGTGAAGAACTTCCATATTTAGCACAAGAAATCTTCGCTTCGTTCAGTACTAAAAACAAGTTATCGTCACCCGGATTTAGTATAAATAAATATATAAGAGGTCTTGTGATGAAAAGAATAGCTATCGCTGGGCTTATATTTGTTTCAGCATGTGCCGGAGGAAGCTACTCAACCACTAGCAGTAGCGATGGATTTGAACCAAATATATGTGCCAAGATTCCCGTTGGGATTGAGGCATATCAGTATATGGATCCTTCAGTAAAAGGTCAAAAAATAAGTTGCGCTGATGTTGAAAGGTGCGCTGCACTTTACGGCGGCACTCCACCTAATGTTCCATGTGAGTAACAGCAATAAAGATAGATTCAAGAGCACTTAATTTATTGTCATCCTACAGATTCTTTTGTTTGCTTTGACTAACTTTATGAATAAAAAGGGTATTGTCTATTTAATCGGTGCTGGTCCGGGTGATCCTGGTCTATTTACAATAAAAGGTCAAGAATATTTAGCGAAAGCCGATGTTATAGTTTATGACTATCTAGTAAATCCTGAAATCTTGAAATATGCCAAAGAGGAAGCCGAAATAATATATGCTGGGAAGCAAACAGGGACCAAAGAAATGCCTCAGGAAGAAATTAACCAGCTACTTGTTGAAAGAGCAAAGGAAGGAAGAATAGTAGCCCGTCTTAAAGGTGGAGACCCATTTATATTTGGAAGGGGAGGAGAAGAGGCTGAGGTCCTCTACGAACATGGAATACCTTTTGAGGTAGTACCCGGGGTAACTTCGGCGTCTGCGGTTCCAGCTTATGCAGGGATCCCTCTTACACATAGAGACTTTACTTCCTCATTTGCTGTCGTTACTGGTCACGAAGACCCGTCAAAAGAGGAATCCAACCTTCCCTGGGAAGCCCTAGCTAAAATCGGAACGGTTGTCTTTCTTATGGGGGTAGGAAAGATAAAAGAGAGCATGAAAAAGCTCATTGAGTCTGGGAAATCACCTAAAACCCCAGCCGCAATAATATCATGGGGCACGTTTCCTAATCAACGAACAGCCAAAGGATCAATTGAAACTATAGGGGAAATAGCAAAACAGAGGGGAATAAAACCGCCAGCAATTATTGTTGTTGGAGAAGTTGTAAATCTTAGAGAAAAACTCAACTGGTTTGAGTCAAAACCTCTTTTTGGAAAGAAGATAATTGTCACAAGAGCAAAGAAACAGGCAAGTTACCTTGTAAACCTTCTAGAAGAGCAGGGAGCTGAGGTTATAGAATTTCCCATGATTGATATAGTTCCTCCCCAAAATTGGAACGACGTAGACAGAGCAATAGAAATGTTGCACATATATAACTGGATTATTTTTACAAGTGTTAATGGAGTAGAGTTCTTTTTTAAAAGACTAAGAGAAACAAAAAAGGATATAAGAGAGCTTAAAGGAATTAATATTGCTACGATAGGAGAAAAAACCGCAAAAGCAGTTGAAAATTACGGACTTACCGTAAACATGCTTCCAGATGAGTACAAGGCTGAGGGAATAATTGAAAGTTTTGAAAAGAGTGATATAAAAGGCAAAAAGATTCTTATACCAAGGGCAAAAGATGCAAGAGAAATCCTGCCTCATGAGCTTCAAAAAAAGGGTGCAGAGATTCACGTCGTAACCGTTTATGAAACAAAAAAACCTGAACCAGAAAAGGTAAAGGAAATAAAAGAAATGCTAAATCGTGGCGCCATCGATGTTGTTACGTTTGCTAGCTCCGGAACTGTGAGAAATTTCCTATCTATAATCCCTAAATATAAAGAACTTCTTTTAAAATCAACAATTGCGTGTATCGGACCTATTACAGCCAAACCACTTAGAGATATTGGCATTGAACCTCAGATTATTTGCAATAAATATACGATTGAGGAGCTTGTTAGAGAAATAGTAGCTTACTTTCAGATGAAAATCTAGTTGCAACTATTCAGCCACGAATAGTGCAGGTAGTGGAAGGACACTATCAGCAAAGCTAATTGACACAAATGAAAAGAAAATACTTTGGCTATTAGTTAGTCATTGGTCGTTAGACGGGAGAAGGAAACAAGAGTAGGAGCAGCTTCTAGCTGCGACTTGGTCGCGCCAGGGATGGCGCTCCTACGATGAAACCAGGTGTGGGGGATTATTTTATTGGGGTAAATTCGTGTACATTAGTGGCTAACAGTTTAATCCTTAAAATCGCAGCCTTATAATGCCTAGATTTCCAATAAGCCAAAATCAGATTAAGAACAACCTAGCGATTATTTCAGGCCCAGACTATAGACATATTGTAAAGGTTCTTAGACTCAAACCAGGGAATGATATTACCTTATTTGAGGATACTGGAATTGAACACATCGGTATAATAAAAGATATAGGTACTAAAGAAATTAAAATTGAAATAGCGGAATCAACAAGAGTAGAAACCGAATCCGGTTTAAATATCACCCTCCTCCAGGGCATTCCTAAGGGAGATAAAATGGATTTTATTGTCGAAAAAACCACAGAACTAGGAGTAAGAACCATTGTGCCGGTAATTTCTGAAAGATCTCAAGTTAGGAAAACTAAAAGAATCGAAAGGTGGCGTCGAATTGCATTAGAATCTTCAAAACAATCTGGAAGAATGTTGCCACCTGACATTCTTGAAGTTACAACATTTAAAAACGCTATTTACTATAATGATAACTGTGAGTTACACCTTATATTTTATGGTAAATGCAAAGATAATATTAAAGATATAATTAAACATACCGGGAAAGCCACAGAAAATATTAAGATTTTCATTGGACCAGAAGGTGGATTTTCAGAAAGCGAGGTAAATGCCGCTAAAGAAAAAGGCTTTATTCCAATAAGACTAGGCCCAAGAATACTTAGAACTGAGACGGCAGGCATAGTGGCAGTAGCGGTTTTGCAATTTCTATTTGGAGATATCTAGCACGTTGCTACGAGTTAGTCTTTCTTATCAGATCTTACAAATAAACATTAATAGAAACTTCAGTCCTTTTTAATTATTCGAGTAATCTCAACTAGTCTTTGTTTCTTCTTTGAACGTCTATTCCTATATTCTTCCTCAGTGATTTCTTTAGCCTCAAAACTGTCATCGAGTTTTGCAATCTCCTGGATGAGTGTTTTTCTCTCTTCCTCTAAATCCTTTTTTACAACCTGATCTGCTATAGTTGGATGAGAAAAATCACTTACTTTACTTTTATCCCTAGGTTTTATTACAAAGGAATAAAAAACTCCAATACATACTAAAACCACTAATACTCCAATCGTTACAAATTGTAATGAATTCTCAGCAAGTAGCCTTGATTCACCAATCTCTATCCTGATTTTAGCGCCAGTAGGAATTTTAGTCCCAGACCATTGGAGAAAACGACCTTGATCAGGTGTCTCTACAGTTTCAGATCCGGTTAGTCCCTGCACTTTTACTTTAACTCCAGAATCTGAAACTAGAAGGACAAAGCTGTCAGTTTGATAATCTACCGTTTTCAAGATAATCTCTCTACCCGATTTATATGGGAGCGTGTATGCATATACTACTCTTTTAATCCCTGGCAAAACGCTAGAAGTATCTACAAAACCGTTATTAGTCGGTACAACACTCTCACTGTTAAGTCCATTAATAAGCTCAATGTTACTAGCCCCGGGTGGAAGACTAAACCTGAGGGTTTCTCTCATGCCATCCTTTATCTCCTTTGCACCTATGTATGTTCTTTTGCCTTCATTATTAAAAACCGTTAACTCAGCTACTGAAAGTGAATTATCAGAAGTCTGTACAATCACATGACTTATATCTACCGTTATATCCTTGTCAATATCTGTAGGTTCATAAATTGGCAAATCGAGGGATTTTGTATCTTCATCAGGATAAAAAACAAGCTTGTCTGTTACATATTCTCCTCCTTCATATCTAAGCGAAATAGAATAGCTGCGATCCCATGGAAGATTTTTAAACTCAAATATTCCCTCCGTGTTTGTTTTTAACTTTTTCTCTCCAGTTGCTTTGTCACCCAGATAAACAGTAAGAGTAACCTCAATCTCTTCCGCAGGCTTTTCAGTGCTATTATTTAAAACTTTTCCTTTTATCACACCACCTTCTTTTGATAAAGAAGAGGTTTTTGCTGTGAGAAGATATTGAGCAATTAATTCTGCCTCCTTTGGAGGAATATTTAATGGAGGCATAGGTGGGTATCCTTCATTTAGAGGCATCTTCCCCTTAGATTGATAAATTTCCTGGGGATTTTCTATCCATTTCTTTATATCATCTTTGCTATACCTACTGCTAACCCCTGCTAAGTCAGGCCCAACAAATCGTCCTCTTCCAATTGTGTGGCATCTTACACAGCGGTGCTGTATAAAAAGCTCTTTTCCACTTAATTGAGTTGTATCCTTATCCTGAGCTTGAATCTCCTTGCAGGAAGATATAATCATGCATAGAAGAATCAAGAAAGTCCTTACACTTAAAAAGCTCACCCTACTCATAAACTCTCGCTCCACAATTAGAACAGAATCTATCACTAGATTTATATTCATTCCCGCATTTAGAGCAGATTAATCCTGAAGTTACTTTGATGTTAGATTGACGAGCTTTGAGAATCTCTTTTCCAATAATTTCGTCATCAGTCAATTTAGATTCTCTAACGGCTTTTATTTCCTTCTCTGTTTCTTCTTCTAAATTCAACTTATTGGTTTTCAATTGAATGTTGTCGATTTGTTTAAGCACAGCTAAGGCCTCTGCCTTGTATTTCTTCTCAAGTTCGTCATAATCCTCTCTAGAAAGTTTTCCCATACTGTAATCAAAATCGAGCTCCTTGAGTGCGGCATAGTGGGATTCCTTCTCAGAGTTAAGCCTTCTTAGCTTATGTTCCAAAGTATTTGAGCTATTTATGTCTTGGTGGATCTCTAAAGGTCTCTTCCTAAAAAATGGCAATGCTACAAAAATCGCGGCTGCAATTGCTAATATTAAAATAAATAACTTTTCCAATTTTATTCTATAGAAACTATTTTCGTATACAATCTATAGTTATCCGCATAACTTCCACATAATTGTCATTGTGAACACATTCACTTCGTTCAGTGTAAACTCCGTGAAGAAATCCCTCACTCTTCCTGTCATTGCGAGCCGTAGGCGAAGCAATCCCGTATTTAGATTGCTTCGTCACTTCGTTCCTCGCAATGACATTTCCGTGTTGACATTGCAATGACGCCTGTTTGCATGCTACTTACAAACGGGAGTGAAGGAACCGTTTCCTTACAATGATAAAATATGACAAAATAAAGTATGGATAGTTTTGCGACATACTAATGATCAAACCTCAGAGGGAGTTCCTTACCTTTGCAAAATTCTAAACCTTTGCAGTGCCTTCCTCCGAAATTTCTACACTGTATCGGACAACAGCTTCCTCTCTTCTTTCTCTCGCGCTCGGCCACATAATCACAATAGCCCCGAGGGCAAGCACAATCCCTCCAGCCCAAATCCAACTAACCATTGGGTTTATAAGAACCCTAAAGCTTGCTGTTCCGTTACCATCGAAGTTTGTAAGAATAACATAAAGGTCGTCTTTGAAAGTCGAGCGGAGCGCTACCTCAGTTTCGTTATCTATATCTCGATTTCCCTCGTACTTGTAAACGTTCTTCTCAGGAACTATAACACCTAGACTCCTTTCCGAATTGAATACAGATAACTTCGCGGCAGTTACATGTTTCATCTCAGTTGTATACTGATTAAGCTCATCGAATCTTAGAGTATAATGATTAACACTAATAGATTCTCCTTTCTTGAGAGTAGCCTCCTTCTGTGTTACAAAGGCTGATGATGCAG
>Ga0209341_10000707_pt1 | contig 34193 bp, 28 predicted proteins | sample RifCSP13_2_FD_184020 | JGI IMG/M metagenome (GOLD analysis project Ga0209341, IMG submission 184020) | Soil microbial communities from Rifle, Colorado - Rifle CSP2_sed 13_2 (SPAdes) (version 2) | ecosystem: Environmental > Terrestrial > Deep subsurface > Rock core/Sediment | place: Rifle...
GGTTGTACACGATCGACGGGCAGCCGGACACGGCCGCTTCCACGACCGTGGTCGAGAATCCCGTGACGAGCGCGCCTGCGGATCGAAGGAGCCGCATCAAGTCGATGTCGTCGACCACGCGGGTCTTTGCGGCCCGCGTTCGGACGAAATCGGCGTAGAAGCGCGTGTCCTCGAGCGGATGGGGCTTGATGACGAGGTCCCCGAGGTCGCGACACGCCTCGACGACGTCCGTGATCCACACCTCGCGATCGAAAGGATGGGTCGCCACGACGATCCGTCGGGGATCCCGTCCAACGGGATCCGAGACCCGGTCATCGCCGGCCTCGTACCTCATCTGGCCCGTCACGACGAGGGAGTCCCTCGGGTATGCGCCGACTTCCAACAGGACCCGCCGGTAGTACTCCCCATCGAGGGCCGTCAGGTCCGGATTGGGGCAACTCCAGGGGAGCCCGCGATCCATCGAAACGGGGTCGTTGATGTACTCGATGTGCTGGGGAGTGATGAGGCCGTGCTGCACGCCAACGGACGGGACCGAGCCGCGGCGACAGGCGGCCACAACGGCTCGACCTGCGTAGCCCGTCTCGTTCGTGACGACCACCAGGCGCGGACGCATCGCGTCGAGCAGCTCCTCGAACGCGGCCAGGTAGTACACCCCGGTCGGCGCGTGCCGACGGACCGCGTCTCCGAGTCGTGCGCGGAGAGTCCGCGGCAGGGGAGTCCCGCGCCACGCCATCGCCTCGAGGGCGCGAGGTGCGATCCGTTCCCACGACTCGACGAGGCCCCGGTACGCGCGGGCGAGTTCGCCGGCCGGCCGGTCGCTGATCGCCTGCTCGAGCAGGAACCCCCCGTCCGGGAGGGACGGGCTCATGGGCCGCAGCGAGGGGTTCGAGTCCGCGGCCGTGTTCACGTAACAGAGGGCGTGCGGCACCCCGCGGCGGTTCAGTTCCTCGTGCAACGGGCCCAGATAGACGTCGTGGCGAGCCTCGCCGACCCGCCGGAGCGCGTTCAAATGGCTCACGAGGAGGATCGGCCCCTGCCCTCCCCGCACGCGCGGGCCGAGCTTCCGACGCCGGAGGAGGACCCACCGGATCGCCAGGGGTCGTACCGCGTCCGTGAGCCAGCTCGCGGTCGGGCCAGGGGTCGGCCCCGACACCTCGAGGCCGAAATGGCTGGCCACGTCGCGCACGAGGAGGCTCGCCATCGGTCGGATGTCCGAGGTGAAGACGACGCGGTCGAAAGTGGTCGATTCCATGATGACCTTCAGCGCCTCGCAGGCCTCAAGTAGCTTCGACATGGGCGGGGACGTCGGGTCCGCGGGCCGGCCGAACCAGATGGGGGACTCGAGCCACCACCAGAGCGACACGGAACGATGCTCGAGGTGTTCCGCGAGGTTCCGCTCGCCGACTGCCGTCCGGGGGATCTGCTTCAGCCAGGAGATGCCATGATGGACGATCTGGTCCCTCACTTCCGGGCTCAACAGGTCCGACGCGGTCTTCGCCGTCCGGGACGGCGGACGGTCTGTCCCGCCGAGCTCGAGGTGCAGGGCCGGGGCGAGCCGGCGGACCATATGGAGGACGCGATCCGACCGCGCATGGGTGTACGACACGAGGAGGACGCGCGCCATTCCTCACCCTACAGCTGGACCCTCGTCCAGTCGCCGAGGTTCTCGAGGTAAATCCGGTGCCACAGTTCGAAGGCGAGCAAGGACCACAGGAGCCAGGAGTTGTCGACGCGACGATGCTGGGCGATCTTTCGCGCCACGTACCCCGGTGCGAAATACCTCGACGTCGCGGACTCGTTTGCCGTGAGGAGGGACTCCGTCACTTCCTTCAGCTCCCCGCGGAACCAGTCCCGCTCGGGCGCGGAGAAGCCCGCCTTGGTGCGGGTGAGTACCCGCTCGGGGAGCAGGTCCTTCACCGCACGCTTGAGCAGATGCTTCTTTTCTCCGTCCCGGATCTTGTACGACTCCGGGATGGTCGCGGCGAACTCCACGATCCTGTAGTCGAGGAGCGGGACGCGGTTCTCGATCGAGGCAGCCATGTTCATCTTGTCCTGCGTGACCAGGAGGCCGACGAGGTACGTCTTCTGCATCACATAGAGGACGCGGTTCAGCGGTTCCGAAGTGGGCGCCTTCGCGAAGAAGGCCACGATCTCCTCATCGCCCCGTACGGGATCGATCGCCCTCCGCAGGGAAGGGCCGTACAGGCGATCGCGCACCCCCGCCTTCACACCCGTCGTCTCGATCACGTACGAGACGTCCGCGGGCGCGAACCGGTGGAGGAGTTCGGATCGTCGCCGCATCGGCACGGGGATCAAGTTGATCGAACGGGACAGCCAGTCCTCCGTGAACCATCGGCTCTCGGACCGCGTGCGTCCCGAAGAGCCCCGGAGCCCATGGAGGATCTCGTACCCCGCGAACAGCTCATCCCCTCCGTGACCGCACAGGGCCACCTTGACGTACTTCTTCGCGATCTCCGAGATGAGATACTGGGCGATCCCCGTCGAGTGGATGAGCGGTTCATCGAAGTGCCAGGTCATCCGCACGATGTTCTCGATGATGTCCTTCGAGCTGAACATGGACTCGTGGTGATCCGTGCCCCACTTCTCCGCGACGGCCCGCGCGTAGGGAAGTTCGTTGAACGACGCCTCGTCGAAGCCTACGCTGAACGTCCGTACCCTCTCCTCGCCGACGGTCGCGGCGAGCCCTGTCACCGTCGACGAGTCAATCCCGCCGCTCAGGAATACGCCGATCGGAACGTCCGCGATGAGCCTGCGCCGGGTCGCGTCTTCCAGGAGGGCCCTGAGGCGGCGCGCGGCGGCCACGGGATCGATGGGCGCCGGAGCCTGCCGGATATCCCACCACTCCTCGACCGTGACGTCGCCGGCCCGCCAGAAGAGCCGGTGGCCCGCCCGCAGCTGCCGCACTCCCCGAAACAGGGTGCGGTCCCCGTAGTGCATCCGGAACGCGAGGTACGACGGGATCGCGAGGGGGTCGATCTCGGGAGGTCCGTCGAGGACCGGGAGGATCGACTTGATTTCGGAGCCGAAAGCGAGGGAGCCGTCCGGCGCCGCGTAGTAGATCGGCTTGACGCCGAGCCGATCCCGCGCGAGGAAGAGTTCCTTCCGCGCCGCGTCCCAGATCGCGAACGCCCACATTCCATTGAGCCGGTCGAGCATCGCGGGCCCCTCCATCTCGTACAGGTGGACGAGGACCTCCGTGTCCGAGTTCGTATAGTACCGGTGCCCCGCGGCTTCCGTCTCTCGACGGAGCTCACGGTAGTTGAAAATCTCCCCGTTGAACGTGATCCAAAGGTCCTCGTCCTCGTCGTGGATCGGCTGGTGCCCGCCCGGCAGGTCGATGATGCTCAGCCGCCGGTTCGCGAGCCCGACGTGGTCCGAGACGTAGTAGCCCTCGTCGTCCGGACCGCGATGGGACACGGACTCCGCCATCCGGCGGAGTCGCCCCGCGTCGATCCCCTTCTCCGTCGATACGACCCCGCAGATTCCGCACACGCTTCGTTCACCGTGGAGACGGCGGGCCGGGCCGCCCGGGAAGCCGGTCGAACTCGCCCCGGATGAGGATCACGCCGGCGAACCCGTCCCGGCAAGGCGACGGCACATCCGGGTAAATCTTCTTTCCGTCGAGTCTCTAGCCGCCGGGACCGTCTCGATCGGCGAAGCGTTGGACCGGGTGGTCGTCGCGCGCCCGCGTGTAGAGATTCAGCGACGGAGGGACGCGTTTGTCAACCCGGAACGCCAGGCCCCGGTACACTTTTATAGCCAACATGACCTTGCCGCCAATCGTCCGACGCTGGTCGGACGTCAGAAGGATATAGATGGGATGGGTAGTCGCGACACCCCTCAGAGCTGACCTTCCCCCGATCAGGTGAGGACCGTGTTTCTCAAAGAGATCCAGATGGAGAACTTCAAGTCATTCGGGCGAAAGATCTCGGTTCCGTTCCTCCAAGGCTACACGACGATCACGGGACCGAATGGCTCCGGGAAGAGCAACATCTCGGACGCAATCCTGTTCGTCCTCGGGCCGAAGAGCTCGAAGGCGATCCGCGCGGGGAAGCTCACGGACCTCGTGTGGAACGGCGGGAAGGACCGCAAGGGGTCCGACTACACGCAGGTCAGTCTCGTCTTCGACAACTCGGACCGGGGGCTCCCTGTCGAGGCCGATGAGGTCAAGCTCACGCGGTACGTCGGCCTGAGCGCAAGCGTCGAGGGCGGGTACAACTCGTACTTCTACATCAACGACCGGAAGTCCTCCCTGGCGGAGTTCGACCAGCTCCTCGCCCACGGCCGGATCAGCGCGGAGGGCTACAACCTGGTCCAGCAGGGGGACGTCCAGAAGATCGTCTCGATGTCCTCCGTGGACCGCCGCCGGATCCTGGACAACATCGCGGGGATCACGAAGTTCGACGACGACATCCACCAGGCCGAGGGGAAGCGGAAGGAGACGGAGGAGAACCTCGAGCGCATCCGAATCATCCTCGAGGAGATCGAGAAGCAGCTCAAGCAGCTCGAGGCGGACCGGGAAGGAGCCCTCAGGTACAAGGAGCTCAACGAGCGCCTCTCGACCGCGCGGGCCCAGCTCGCGTACAAGAACCGCGAGTTGATCGAGAGCCAGATCGTCGGAACGAAGGAGGCCATCGCGAAGCACGAAGCGGACCGGGCGAAGCTCCTCGCGCAGCGGGACGAACTGAGGACGCGGCTCGAGGCCGCCCAGACGCGTCTCGGGGAGCTCGAGGTCGAGATGGCGGAGCGCGGGGGCGAGGAGGCGAAACAGACGAAGCAGAAGCTCGACGCCCTGCGCATCGAGCGGGCGCGCGCGACGGACGGGATCGAGACGTCCAAGGAGACCCTCAAGCAGCTGCGGCTCGACGCGGGCGAGGCGTCGAAGGAGCAGGGGAAGGTCCTCAAAGAGGTCGACGCGCTCGGGCGGGAGCGGACGAACCTCGAAGCCCGCATCGCGGAGCTCGACTCGGCCCTCAAGGAGGCCGACGAAAACCTGAAGGAAGTCGACCAGCTCGCGTCGAAGAGCGACGCAAAAGTCCTCACGATCCAGAAGGAGATCATCGCCCTGAACAAGAAGGCGGACGAGCTCGAGGACCGGCTCAAAGCCCTCGTGCTCGAGGGGGACCGGACGAAGGAGTCGATGGTCCGGCTCGAATCGGAGATCGCGCAGCTCGAGGAGTCCCGCAAGACGTACCAGGTCGAGTTCGACGACGCGGACTGGCAGCTCAAGGAACTCAAGTCGTCCACGAAGGAGACGGGGAAGAGCCTCCAGAAGCTCCAGCAGGAGTTCTACGGGCGCCGCCGGGAGGAGGCCGAGCTGTCGAAGCAGCAGACGGAGCTCCAGCAGGCCCTCCTCACGCTGACCCGGCAGTACGCGCAGCTCAAAGCGGAGGCCGACGTCGCGGAGAACATGCGGAAGGGCTACTCGACCGCGGTGTCCGCGATCCTCGAGGCCCGCGAGACGGGGACCCTCAAGGGGGTCCACGGGACGGTGGCCCAGCTCGCCCATGTGGAGACCCAGTACGAGACCGCGATCATCACGGCCGCGGGGTCGCGGATGCAGGCGATCATCGTGGACGACGACGGGGTCGCGGCGGGGTGCATCGACTACCTGAAGAAGCGCCGGATCGGGCGCGCGACATTCCTCCCTCTCAACAAGATGCTCGTCGGGAAGCCGCGAGGCAAGGCGATCCTCGTAGCGAAGGAGTGCCTCGGCTTCGCGATCGACCTGTGCCACTTCGACGAGAAGTACCGGGACGCGTTCTTCTACGTGTTCGGAGACACCCTCGTCGTGAAGACCCTCGACGAGGCCCGCAAGTGGATGGGCGGGGTGCGCCTCGTGACCGTCGAGGGCGAGCTCATCGAGGCGAGCGGGGCGATGGTCGGCGGGGACATGGAGAGGACCCAGCTCAAGTTCGGATCGTCGTCCGCGAGTGAGCTCGAGAAAGTCGCGGAGAAGCTCCGCGAGGTCCAGGCCCAGTCCGAGACGGTCGCGTCCCGGCTCGAGGACGTGCGCCGGGACATCCTCGACCTCGAGGGTCAGCTCAAGGACCACGGGAGCCAGACGGGCGCGGTCGACGTGAGGACGAGCGCGCTCGAGGCCAAGCGGAAAGACTTCCAGGCGAAGCTGGCCGCGAACGGGAAGGACCTCGAGGATCGCAAGAGGCGGTTCGAGGAGGCCCAGACGACCGCGGAGCGCCTCCAGGAGGACCTCGCGAAGTTCACGAAGGGACTCGACGAAGTGCGGAAGAAGCGGGACGAGCGCAAGAAGGCGGTCATCGACGCGACGCCCCAGCAGATCGCGACCCGGATGAAGGAGCTCATGGCCCGGCGCGCCACCGTCGCGGAGGAGATCACGGGACACCGGTCCAAGATCGAGGCGATGGCGGACCAGCTCCGGATCCTCGAGGACCGGCGGACCGAACTCGAGACCCGAACGGGCTCCCTCGACGCCCAGAGGAAGGAGCACGAGAAACGCATCGACGGATTCGAGTCGGCCCTGGGCCGCCTCGAGAACGAGATCCGCGGCCTCGAGAAGATGGAGATGCAGCTCGCGAAGAAAATGAAGGACATCCAGGACGCCCGCGACGCCGCGTACAAGGAGAAGACGGACGCCGAGGCGGACCTCGACAAGGCGACCCACAAGATCGAGACGAAGGAGGACTTCCTCCTCAAGATGGAGACGGAGCTCAAGGTCCAGGAGGACCAGCTCGCGGAGGCGGAACGGGTCATGCGGGAGATGGCCGTCGAGATCAAGCAAGGCAAGCTCCCGTCCCTCGAGGAGCTCAGGCGCACGATCAACGAGTCCGAGACCCTGATCGGGGCCCTCGGCCCGATCAACCTACGGGCCCTCGAGGACTACGAGGCCCAGGAGACCCGGCACGGCGAGCTCAAGGAGGAGTTCGCCCGGCTCGAGGGGCAGCGTCAGGAGCTGATTAACCTCGTCGAAGAACTCACCGAGAAGAAGAAGGGCGGCCTGTCCAAGGTCTTCGACGCGATCAACGAGAACTTCAAGCGCGTGTACGCGGAGCTCAGCGAGGGAGGCGAGGCGGAGCTCGTCATCGAAAACCCCGACAAGCCGTTCGATGCGGGGCTCATCGTGAAGGCGAAGCCGCCCCACAAGAAGGTCTTGCGGCTCGAGGCCCTCTCGGGCGGCGAGAAGTCCCTCGTCTCCATGGCGTTCATCTTCGCGATCCAGGAGTACGACCCGTCCCCGTTCTATCTCCTCGACGAGATCGACCAGAACCTGGACGCGGTGAACGCGGAGAAGGTCGCCCGGATGATCCGGCGGAACAGCCACACGGCCCAGTTCGTCCAGATCTCCCTCCGGAAGGCGACCATCAAGGAGGCGGACCACATCGTCGGCGTGACGATGACGCCCGCGTCGATCAGCGAGCTCCTCATGCGCGTGAACCTCGCGGACATCGAGGACGAGAAGACGGTCGAGGCGGTGACCGCGTGAGCGAGAAGGCCCAGGCCGTCCTGAACCATCTCCTGTTCCACAAGGCCCTCATCAGCGAGCAGGAGGGCGGCGAACGGATCAACCGGTACCTCGAGCTCCTCCAGGAGATCGACCAAGGCCTCCACGTGGCGGTCCGCGACCCGTTCGAGAAGTCCGCCGTGGCCGCGTTCGAGCTCGTCCTGGACCGCGGGATGGACCCGTGGGAGATCGACCTCGTCGAGTTCACGCGGATGTACCTCGACAAGGTGCGGTCCGCGGGGGTCGTGAATTTCGTGACCGCGGGCAAGCTCGTCTTCCTCGCCTGGTCCATCCTGAAGCTCCAATCCGACAAGGTCCTCCTGGCCGCGATGCCGCCCGAGCCGGCGCCGGACGCGGGAGGTTGGGACCTGGACATGTACCGGGAGCCCGAGGACCTCGACTACAACCAGGCGATCCTCACGGGCCACGCGATGCCCCTGTCCGAAGCGATCCGGCGGGAGGGACGGCGCGCCGTCACCCTGATGGAGCTCATGGACGCCTTCGACGAGGCGCGGAAGGAGGCGGACGCCCACGTGCAGCTCGCGGCGCTCCGCGAGGAGGCGCTCCGCAAGTTCGCCCCGAACTTCCACCAGAAGGTCCACGGGGAGGACCTCACGGAGGACATCGGCCTCACGTGGTCCCGCCTCGTCCAGTTCAACGGAGACGCGGTCCCCCTCCGCGCGATCACGGTCGGGGGCGTCTGGGACGAGGTGACCGTGTTCATGGCCCTCCTCTTCCTCGCCCGCATGGAGAAGGTCAAACTCTGGCAGGAGGGGTACCCGTTCGGGGAGATCTACGTCAAGCGGCTCTCCTCGGAGGACGTGATCGTCTCGGAGGACCTCGTGGGCGTGCCGAGGGTGGGACCCGAACCCGAACACGACGAAGAGGCGGTGGAATCATGACGGAGAAAGGGCTCGTCGAGGCGGCTCTCTACTCGAGCGGGAGCGCCCTGACGGTCGAGGCGATCGCCCGCACGACGGGCCTCGACGAGACGAAGGTGAAGGACCTCCTGCGGAAGCTCGCGAAGGACTACGACGCGCGGGACAGCGCACTCGAGGTCGCGCAGATCGGCACGAAGTGGGCCATGCAGATCCGGTCCGAGTACGCGGGCCCCGCGCGCACGTTCGCGCCGCCCGAGATCGACCGGGACGTCCTCAAGACGGCGGCCCTCATCGCGTACCACCAGCCGCTCCTCCAGAGCGATCTGTTCGACATGATCGGCTCGAAGGTGTACGAGCACACGCAGGCCCTCGAGTCCCTCGGGCTCATCTCGCGGAAGCCGTCGGGCCGATCCCTGGCCCTCACGACGACGCGGTTCTTCGCCGAGTTCTTCGGGATCAAGGCGACGGACCGCGAGGGGATCCGCAGGCTCATGGCGAAGAAGGCCGGCGTCCCGTTCAAGGAGAAGCCCCCGGAGGGCGCGCCCGACGGCTCGGCCGACGCCGCCACGGACACCCCGCCAGCCGCCGTCGAGCTGGCCCCGCCCGCGCGGGTCGCGGAGACCGCCGTCACGGACCCCCCTGCGTGAACGATCGCTCGTGAGAATCACGGGCTAACGGCTTTATAACGTCCATCCCCTAAGATCCGCTCGGAACCTCCAGAGGGACGAGCCTACCGCCTCCCCCTGGGATAGCGGAGCCACGGGCCGTGAGCGGATTCCTCCGGGACAGCGCGCTGCGTCGGCAGCTCGAGGAGAAGGTCAAGGAGGCCACCCGAACCCGGGGCGTCGCGGAGGAGGCCCTCAAGGCGGCCCGCGAAGTCCTGGACGCCGCGAAGCGCATCGACGCGGACATCGGGGTGGCCCAGGAGCCCCTCGCGGAAGCCGAGAGCGCCTTCGGCGCGAAGGACTACAGGCTCGCGGCGGACAAGGCCGCGGAGGCGAAGGAGCGCGGCCAGCGCCTGTACCGCGGCCGCGCGGAGGCGATCGTCACCTCGAGCGAGTCCCTCGCGAACCTGGCCCGGAGCGTGGGTGGGGAGCTCGGGGAGGCGGAGTCCGCCCTCAAGAAGGCCCGGGATGCCCTCTCCTCGGACGACCTGACCAATGCGGTGGACCAGGCGAAGAAGGCATGGAAGCGCGGGGAGAAAGTCCTCCACGAGCATCTGTCCCTCTCGTTCTCGAAAGCCCAGTCCCTCATCCTCACCGCGAAGAACCTGGGGCGCGAAGTCGCCCCGATCGAGGACCTCCTGTCCCGCGCTCGGACCGGGATGGACTCGAACGACTACGACTCGGCAGTCTCCTTCACGAAGGAGGCTCTCGCCACGATCACGGACGACCTCCGCGCGAACCTGGACGGGGAGATGCGCGAGGCGGAGGACCTCATGCGGACGGCCCAGGAGCTCGGGGCCGACGTGACGCGCCCGTCCGGGCTCATCGAGCGGGCCCGCGGGGACCTCGAGAACCTGGACTTCGAGAAGGCCCGCAACGCATTCCGGCAGAGCCGCGGGGAGTCCGAGAAGGCCCTCCAGAAGAGCCTCGACGGGAAGGTCGCGAACTTCGCGAAGTTCCTCGACGAGGCCACGGGCCTCGGAGCGGAGACGTCTGCGGCCGCGGAACGTTTCGACCAGGCGGAAGCCGCGATCAAGAAGGGCGACTACAAGACGGGAGGCCGGCTCGCGAAGGAAGGCTTCCAGGTCGTCCAGCAGGCCCAGTTCACGCGGGTGCTCCAGACCGTCGCGGCGTCCCGCGAGAAGTTCGTGGCCGCCATGAATCTCGGCGCCGACGTGTCCGGCCCCGTCGCGACCCTCAACAAGGCCCGGGAGGCCCTCCAGCGGAACGCGTTCCGCGAGGCGATCGACTGGGCGAAGAAGGCGGACGAAGGGGTCGAGCAAGTCCTCGGACGGTACCGGTCCGCCGAGCTCAAGCTCCGGGACCTGCACCGGGCCATGGCGGAGGCGGAGGCCCTCGGTGTCTCCACGACGAACGCTCGCCGCTTCTCGGAGCAAGCCCGGGAAGCGTACCAGAACCGGAACCCGGACGGCCTCGATCGGGCCCTCGGATCCGCACTCGAGGAGCTCCGCCGGTCGGAACACGAGCGGACCATGCAATCGATCGAGCAGGCGGAGTTCATCCTCACCCTCGGGGAGCGGAACGAGGCGGACCTCGGGGAAGCCCAGACGCTCCTCGAGGGGTCCATCGTCGCCGCGAAGGCCCAGGAGTACCGGAAGGCGCTCGACCTCGCGGGGAAGGCCGCGAGCCGGGCGGACGACGGACTGCGTCGCCGCGTGGCGGACGGCCTCGCGGTCCTCCGGAACGTCCTGCCCCACCTGGGGGAGGAGGCGTCCACCGTGAAGGTCCTGCTGAACCGAGCGGAGGCGTCCGTGACGGCCCGGGACTTCGAGGGTGCGTTCGGAGCGATCGCGGAGGCCCGGGGCCTCGTGGAGCGCCGCACGGCGGGACTCGCCTCCCAGGCCGTCGAGGACCTCGGGACGATCGTCGCGATGGGGCTCGACCTCGGCGCGGACATCGGGGGCGTCGAGGCCCTGTACAAGGAGCTCAACGGCCACCTCGGGGCCGGCCGGCCGAGCGAGGTCCTCGCGGGGCGGGACCGGGTGCGGTCCACCCTCGCGACGGCCTCCGACGGCCTGTTCAACCTCGTGAAGAACCGCGTCGCGCAGGCGAGGGACCTCAAGATCGACATCGAGGAGATGCGGGACCTCCTGAAGCGGTCCAAGGTCGCCCTGAGCATCGAGAACTACCACGAGGGCCTCGGCTTGCTCAGGGAGTGCAACGACCGGGCCCGCAAGGCGACCGCGATGTACCGTCAGGCCCAGACGGCTCTCGCGAGCGCGGCCGCGTTCGCCGCGGAGGCGCGCAAGAGGGACGTCGACGTCGGGAGAGTCCTCGAGATCCTCCTCGAGGGAAAGCGCGCGTTCGAGCAGCTCGACTACGGGAAGTCGATCGATCTCGCCGCGAAGGCCCGCGCGGAGACGGGGAAACTCCTCGTCCTGTACACGTCCGCCCAGAAGATCGTGTCCAGCCGGGAGCGGATGGACCTCGCGACGCGCCTCGGGATCGACGCGCCCCATCTCCGGGACGCCCTCACGGACGCGAAGGAGTCGATGAAGGCGAAGGACTACGAACGGGCGTTGGCGAACGCCCAGCGCGTCGAGCAGGAGATCACCTCCCTCATCGGGCAGAGGATCGCATCCCTCCTCGAGGCGACGGAAGCCGCGGTGGGCAGCGTCCAGGGGGCGAACCTCGCGGCCCTGAACGACGAGATCGTGAAGGCGCGGCAGTACCTTGGGGCGGGCCAGTTCGCGCCCGCGGCGGATGCCTCCCTCCGGCTCAAGGACCAGCTCGACCGGCTCACGCGGCAGGGCGAGGAAGCGGACGGGGCGATCCGTCGGGTCCGGGAGCTCATCGCGGACGCGGAAGGGATGAACGTCGAGCTCGTCGCGACCTCGCGCCTCCTTGAGCGTTCCCTGCGCGCGTTCAAGATGGCCCAGTTCGACGAGGCCCTCGACCACGCGGCGCAGGCGGAGGCCGAGGCCACGAAGGAACGGGATCAGGCGATCGCGTCCCTGATGGCCCAGTTCCAGGAGTCGATCGAGCGGGCCAAGAGGGAGGGGACGGACACTCGGAGCGCGGAGCGGCTCCTCGACCGCGCGCGGGAGTTCTTGCGCGGGAAGAAGTACCGCCAGGCCCTGGCCCTCGCGGAACAGAGCGAGGGGGAGGCGGAGCGGATCGGGCTCCAGCAGAAGATGGCGGCCCAGGCCCTCCAGACCGCGGAGCGGAAGCTCCAGGGCCTCGGGTTCCCGGTCCCTCCGGTGGCCCACGCGCTCGACGAGGCGAAGCGCGGGTTCGCCTCGGCCGACTACGTGAAGGCCCTCGACGCCGCGATCAAGGCCTCGGACGCCCTCACGGACATCCGGAACGAGCTCGGGGAGCTCCACAAGGCGAGGGACCGCGTGCAAGCCCTCCTCGCGACCGTTCAGGAGGTCGGCGCGGAGACGGTCAAGCTCATCCAGATCTTCGACGAGGGCGAAGCGGCCCTCCACGTGGGCGACGTGACGAAGGCGCGCGCCGCGTACGCGCAGGCGACGGAGTGGGCGACGGGCGTCCTGAAGAACCACCTCCGGGACCTGCTCGCGCGGGCGAGCGGGATCACGGAGACGGGCCGCCGGATGCAGATCGACCCGACCGCGGCCCTGAACCACCTCGCGGAGGCCCGCTCCCGGATCGAGGCGGGGGACTTCGGGCTCGCGTACAAGGCGATCCAGTCGGGCCAGCGGATCGCGGAAGTCGCCCTCGGCACGAAGTTGAACGAGGCGATCCTGCAGGCCGCGGACAACGTGACCCATGCGAAGAAGCTGGGCACGGACGCCCGGGAGGCAGAGGACATCCTCCGGCAGGCCCGCGCACGGATCGAGCGCATGGAGTACGACGGGGCCCTGGAGCTCACGGAACGGGCCCTCGAGAAGGTCGAGTCCGTGAAGGTCGTCGAGAAGCGGTTCGTCGACCTCACGTACAAGGCGGAGTCGACGATCCGGAACGGGAAGAAGTTCGGGGTCGACATGCGCCCCGCGGAGCGCCGGCTCGCGGACTCCATGGCCCTCCGGAAGACGAACCTCGCGGACGCAATCAAGGCTGCAGAGGAAGCGTACCGGCTCGGGTGGGACGCCGTCGAGGAGTTCGCCCCCGCGATGGAGGCGGGCCTCGAGATGGGCCCCACGAAGCTCAACGAGTGGACGGACGCGACCCTCACCCTGATGAACGTCGGGAAGGGGCTCGCCAAGGACGTCCGGGTGAAGATCCTAGGGGACGCGGAGACGGAGGGTCTCCAAGACGTGCCCGCGGTCCGCGCGAAGGGCCAGGAATCCCTCCGTATCCGGATCAAGATGACCGCCTCGGGGAGCGTCCCCCTCGCGATCCAGATCACCTCCCACCGCGTGCTCGACGACAAGGCGTACACCCAGGAGATGATCGCGCAGATCGAGGTCGCGGAGGACGCGATCGAACGGCCCAAGAGGCTCGTCGCGGACCTGGAGACCCGCTGCCCGATCTGCAAGGGGATGATCAAGAAGGGGTTCAAGGTCCTACGTTGCGGATGCGGCCGCGACTTCCACGAGCTGTGCGCGTCCCGGATCGGTCGGTGCCCCGCCTGCTTCCGTCCGCTCGGGACGGCCGCGGGCTGATCACGCGAGCGGGCCCGCCGCGCGCTCCGCGGCCGCGACGAGGTCGCCGGACCGCATCGCGTCGAGGATCCGTCCCACGTCGGCGGCCATCGCGCGGTCCGCCTCGAGCGGCGGGACAGACTTGCGGATGAGCGCGCGCGCGGCCCGGGGGCCGATCCCCGCGCGGAGCGGCGAGAGGAACTCGAGGCCCTGAGCCGCCGCGAGGTACTCCATCGCGACGACGTGCGCCGCGTTCTCGAGGGCCGTGCGCGCCTTGAGGGCCGCGGCCATCCCCATGGGGACCCAGTCCTCCTGATTCGCCGACGTGGGGATGGAGTCCGCGGACGCGGGATGGGCGAGGACCTTGTTCTCGCTCGCGTAGCCCGCCGCGACGTACTGGAGGAGCATCATCCCGGAGTTCAGGCCGCCCTCCTTCGTGAGGAACGCGGGGAGCTCGCTCAGCCGCGTGTCCACGAGGCGGGCGATGCGCCGCTCCGAGAAGCCCGCCACCACGGACATCGCGAGGGAGACGTGGTCGAGGGCCATCGCGACGGCCTGCCCGTGGAAGTTCCCGCCGCTCAAGCCGGAGCCGGCCACGATGAGGGGATTGTCCGTCGCGGCGTTCATCTCGATGCGCACGGCGTCCCCCGCGAATCGGAGAGCCGCCCGGCACGCCCCGAGGACCTGGGGGATGCACCGGAGCGTGTACGGGTCCTGGACCCGGTGGGGACCCTTGTGGGACGGGACGATCTCGCTGCCGCGCAGGAGGCGGCGGAGGTTCGCCGCGACCTCGCGGGCGCCCGGCTGGGGCTTGAGCCGCACGATCCGGTCCTCGTAGGGCTGGGGGGAGCCCCGGAGGGCCTCGAACGCAACGGAGGCGGCGACCTGGGCGTCCTTCAGGAGGGACAGGCCGTCCGCGACGACGAGGGCCCCGACCCCGGCCATCACGGAGGTCCCGTTGATGATCGCCAGCCCCTCCTTCGTCTCGAGGGTGATCGGGGCGAGGCCCGCGCGCCGCAGGGCCTCCTTCCCGGGCACGGTCCTCCCCCGGTACGTCGCCTGACCCTCCCCGACGAGGACGAGCCCCAGGTGGGCCAGGGGGGCCAGGTCCCCGCTCGCCCCGAGGGAACCGCGGGACGGGATCACGGGATGGACCCCGCCGTTGAGCATCCCGAGGAGGAGCTCGATGAGCCCGCGGCGGACCCCCGAGACTCCGATCGCGAGGGTGTTCGCCCGGAGGAGGAGGGCCGCGCGGACCTCGTCCGTCCGGAGCGGCTCGCCCTGTCCGACCGCGTGGCTCCGGACCAAGTTCAGCTGGAGGGCCCGCACGTCCGCGTCCGGGATCGTCACGTTCGCGAGCTCGCCGAAGCCCGTCTTGATCCCGTATGCGACGGCCCCGCTCGCGACGATCCGCTCGAGGGCCTTCCGGGATGCGTCCACGCGCCGTGCGGCCTCGGGCGCGAGGCGGACTTCCTCCCGTCGCCGCGAGACCCGGACGACGTCGTCGAGACCCAGGGACCGGCCGTCCAACGAGAGCATCCGGGCCGCCTCGCGCGCCCCATCGGAGCCGCGGCGATAAAGCTTTGGCGCGCGCCACAAAGCCGTTAAGCCGGACCGGCCCATCCCGCGCCTGCATGCAGATCGTGTTCCTCGGGACGTCCGGTTCGTGGCCCACGCCGAAGCGGAACGTGAGCGCGGTCGCCGTGAAACGCGGGCCCGAGGTCCTCCTGTTCGACTGCGGGGAGGGCACCCAGCGGCAGTTCATGCTGAGCCGGCTCAGCTTCATGCAGGTCTCCCGGGTGTTCCTCAGCCACTTCCACGGGGACCACTTCCTCGGCCTCCCGGGGCTCGTCCAGAGCATGTCCATGAACGGCCGGGAGGCGCCCCTCGACGTGGTCGGACCGCGCGGCGTCGAACGGTTGGTGTCGGATCTCCTGGGCCTCGGCTACTTCACGCCGGGCTTCCCGGTTCGCGCGAAGGAGCTCCCGCCGGGCGCCTCGATCGATGCCGGGGAGTACGCGGTGACCGCGTTCGAGGCGGTCCATACGGTCCCGGGGCTCAGCTACGTCCTCGAGGAGCACCCCCGCCCGGGCCGGTTCCATCGGGACCGGGCCCTCGCACTCGGCGTGCCCGAAGGTCCCCTGTTCAGCCGGCTCCAGGAGGGCGAGGCCGTCCGGGTCGGTGAGCGGACCGTGCGGCCCGAGGAGGTCCTGGGCCCGCCCCGCCGGGGCCGGAAGATCGTGTACACGGGCGACTCGATGCCCCACGAGGTCCTCGTCGAGATGGCCCGCGGGGCCGATGTGTTGATCCACGACGCAACGAGCGACGCGGCCCTCGAGGAGAAGGCGAACCGGTACGGACACTCGTCGTCGCGGCAGGCCGCGGAGGTCGCGAAGAAGGCGGGGGTCGGACTCCTCGTCCTCACGCACCTGAGCCCGCGGTACGAGGACCCGACCACGATCCTGGCGGACGCGAGCGCGGTCTTCGAGCCCGTGCGGATCGCGGAGGACTTCTCCGAGATCGACGTGCCGTACCCCGACTAGGCGCGATGCCTTAAGTCCGGCGCGCCCCTTCGGCCTTCGGGCCCGATGCGGTACTTCGTCACGGGCGCGACGGGGTTCATCGGCGGCCATGTCGCGCGTCAGCTCGCCGAGGCGGGACACGATGTCGTGGCCCTGGCCCGGTCCCGAGCCAAGGCGGGAGGCCTCGAGGCCGCCGGCCTCGTGGTCGCGACGGGAGACGTCACGGACCAAGCGTCCATGCGGGTCCCCATGGAGGGGGCGGACGGGGTGTTCCACCTCGCGGCCTGGTACAAGGTCGGGGTGCGGGACAAGTCGCCCGCCTGGTCGATCAACGTGGACGGCACGCGGAACGTGCTCGAGCTCGCGTCCGAGCTCGGCGTGCCGAAGACCGTGTACACGAGCACCCTCGCCGTGTTCTCGGACACGCGCGGCCAGATCGTCGACGAGTCGTATCGCCACGACGGGCCCTTCCTGAGCGAGTACGAACGGACGAAGTGGACCGCGCACTACGAGGTCGCGCAACCCATGATCCGGAAAGGCCTCCCGATCGTCGTCGTGCAGCCCGGCGTCACGTACGGCCCGGGGGACGAGGGCCCCATGTACGACCTCCTCGCGCGATACCTCACGGGCACGCTCCCGCTGGTCCCCCGAGGTACCGCGTACTGCTGGGGCCACGTGGAGGACACGGCCCGAGGCCACGTGCTCGCGATGGAGCGGGGCCGGCCCGGAGAGAGCTACATCCTCGCGGGCCCGCCGCACTCCCTCGAGGACGCCCTCCTCCTCGCGGAGCGCCTCACGGGGATCCCACTCCCGCGCCGCCGCGCGTCCCCGGCCATGATGCGATTCCTCTCGCGGCTCATGGGTCTCGTGGGGCGGGTCAAGGATCTCCCCGAGGCGTACGACCCGGAGGGCCTCCGGGTTCTCGCGGGGGCCACGTACCTCGGGACGAGCGCTAAGGCGGAGCACGAGCTGGGATTCAGGGCGAGGTCCCTCGAGGACGGCCTCCCGGAGGCGTTGCGGGATGCGATGGACCGCCTCGGGGTGCGCCCCGCGGCACGAGACGAGTGACGAGGCCGTCGGGTGGGATCGGGCCAGCCCAAGTCGTCATCGTGGCTTGACCCGGGCGCGGTCGCACGACGCCACGTGTCTCCACGGAACTCTCGGGCGGCCGGCCCGTTCAGAGGAGCTTCATGAGGTCCGACTTCGTGACGATCCCGGTCACGTCGCCCTTCGTCGTCACGAGGACCGCGTTGTAATGCCGCAGGAGCCCCGCCGCGAGCTCGACGGGGGCTTTCGCGTCCACTTGGGGGAACGCGGGCTCCATGACCTCGTCGACCCGGATGTGCGAGAGCTCCCTGGGGTCTCGCCCGCTCAGGATCAGGTTGTTGATCACCTTGTCCGAGATCGAGCCCACCGGGTGGCCGTTGTGGAACACGGGCATCTGGGAGAACTTCCATCGCCGCATCTCCCCGGCGGCCGCCTCCAGGGGGAGCTTCGCCTCGATGACCTGGACCTTCCGGGTCTGGATCTGGTCCACGAGCGCCTTCTTCTCCTGCTTCTTGAGCTCCTGCTGGAGCGCGTTCATGATCCGCCGGACGACGTCGTAGGACGGGTTCATCTGCTTCTTCTCGATTTTCACGATCGTGGACTGGCTCACGTTCGAGAGGCGGGCGAGGGCCGTCTGGGTGAGGCCGAGCGCCTTCCGGAGCCGGGGGATCTCGTCGAGGTCCGGCAACATGCGCTCGGGAACGCGGAGCCCGTACATATTCCCTTCGGAATTTTTCAGGGGAAGCGGATATTAATAGACGCGAACCGGTAGCGCGAATCGGAATAGCCGCGATGCCCCACTGGATTCCCGTTCCGCGTCCTCGCGGCCCGGACGACAAAGTCCATATATGGACCTGGGACTTCGGCCCGTTCAACCCGGGGGGCGCCCGTTGAGCCGCGGCATCTTCGTGGAAGAACTTCGTCATACGCCGATCGAGGAGCAGGGCACGGAAATCGTCGAGCGGAAGGGGATCGGCCATCCGGACAGCGTCGCGGACGGGATCGCGGAGGCCGTGTCCCGCGCCCTGTGCGCGATGTACATCGAGCGGTATGGCCGGATCCTGCACCACAACACGGACCAGGGAGAGGTCGTCGGAGGCCAGAGCGCCCCGAAGTTCGGGGGCGGCACGGTCCTCGAGCCCGCGTACATCCTCCTCGTCGGGCGGGCCGTGACCCAAGTGAACGGGGAGCGCCTCCCGTACCGCACGACGGCCGTCCAGGCGGCCCACGACTACCTCGAGACGAACTGCACGAACCTGAGCGTCGACGCGGACGTGATCATCGACTGCAAGATCGGGCAGGGCTCCATCGACCTGCGCGGCCTGTACGACACGCAGAAGCACCTCGCGAACGACACGTCGTTCGGAGTGGGCTTCGCCCCCTTCTCGGAGACGGAGACCCTCGTCCTGAGGACGGAGGAACTCATCAACGGCCCCCTCAAGAAGGACCTCAAGGAGGTCGGCCAAGACATCAAGGTGATGGGCGTCCGGAGCGCCGACACGATCCGGCTCACGATCGCGGCCGCCATGGTGGACCGCTACATCCCGGACAAGGACCACTACCGGAACGTGATCGAGGAGCTGCGCGAGCGGGTCCTCGACCACTCGGTGAAGTTCACGGATCGCAAGGTCCTCGTGGACGTGAACACGGGAGACAGCTACGACGCGGGGATCTACTACCTGACCGTCACGGGCCTCTCCTGGGAGAACGGGGACGACGGGTCCGTGGGCCGCGGGAACCGCGTGAGCGGCCTCATCACGCCCTACCGGCCCATGTCCATGGAGGCGGCCGCGGGCAAGAACCCCGTGACCCACGTGGGGAAACTGTACAACCTCCTCGCGTTCGACATCGCGGACCGGATCGCGAAGGAGCTCGAGTCGAGCGTGCGGGAGGTGTGGGTCCGGATCGTCTCCCAGATCGGGAAGCCGATCGAGGAGCCCCAGGCCGCGTCGGTCCAGATCAGCCCCGCGCCCGGCGTGACCCTGAACAAGTTCCGGACCGACGCGGAGTCGATTGTCGCGGAAGGCCTCGACGGGATCTCGAAGATCACGGAACGGATCGTCCAGGGAAAGGTCCGCGTCTTCTGAGCCGCGCGGGGCGCGGGTCCGAACCTATTTATCCCGATGCCCGTTTCGTGCGCGGGGGGCGCCCGCTGAACGAGGACGTCGCGTTCATCCACGGCCAGGTGGACCGCCACCACGCATGGTTCGCCACGTGCCTTCCCATGATCGCCTCCGAGAACGTGATCAGCCCGCTCGCCCGCGAGCTCCTCGTGAGCGACTTCGGGGACCGGTACGCGGAGGGCTGGCCGCGGGAGCGGTACTACCAGGGCCTCACGTACGTGGACGAGGTCGAGGAGCGCGTGATCGCGCTCGCGAAGCGCCTCTTCCACGTCCGCCACGCGGACTCGCGGCTCGTGAGCGGGACCGTGGCGAACATGGCCGTGTACTTCGCCCTTCTCGAGTACGGGGACATCATGACGTCCGTGGCCCTGAGCCACGGGGCGCACATCTCGTCCGCGAAGTTCGGCGCGGCGGGGTTCCGGGGCGTCCACAACGTGAACTATCCGTTCGACGTGGAACGGATGAACATCGACGTGGACGGGACCGCGAGGCTTCTCCGGCAGGTCCGCCCGAAGGTCGCCGCGTTCGGCCAGAGCGTGTTCCTGTTCCCGACCCCACTCAAGGAGCTGCGGGACGCGTTCCAAGAGGCGGGTTGCCACGTCTGGTACGACGGCGCGCACGTGATCGGCCTCATCGCGGGCGGGATGTTCCAGGATCCCCTCCACGAGGGCGCCGACGTGATGACGGGCTCCACCCACAAGACCCTCCCGGGCCCCCAGCACGGCATCCTGCTCTCCGACTCCGACGACGAGAAGTTCGTCAAGCGCCTCGTGAAGGCCGTCTTCCCCGGCGTCGTGTCGAACCACCACCTCCACGCGATGGCCGCCCTCGGGGTCACCCTCGCGGAGCACCTCGAGTTCGGCCGCGCGTACGCGGAGCAGATCGTGAAGAACTCGAAGGCGCTCGCCCAGGCCCTCCACGAGCGCGGGATCAAGGTCCTCGCGGAGAAGCACGGGTTCACGGAGAGCCACACGGTCGCCCTGGACGTCGCCGCGGTCGGGGGCGGCGCGAAAGTCGCGACGGACCTCGAGCGGGCGAACATCATCACGAACAAGAACCTCCTCCCATGGGACACGTCCCCCGTGAAGCCGAGCGGCGTGCGGCTCGGGACCCAGGAGCTCACCCGCCTGGGGATGAAGGAGCCCCAGATGCGGGAGGTCGCGGACCTGATCGCCCGCGTCGCGCTCAAGGGAGAACCCCCCGCGAAGATCGCCGCCGACGTCGGGGCGATGCGGCGGGACTTCAACCGGGTGCACTACTGCTTCACGCCGGACGCGGAGGCCCACCGACGCTGGCGGATCACTTGAGGGAGTCCGCGCGCACGTTGAGGAGCACGTCCACGAGGTGGCGGAACCCGTCCTCGACGCCTCGCCCCGTCTTCGCGCTCGTGTACGACCAGGGCCAGCCGCGCGCGTGGCAGAACGCGTCGATCTCGGACTCCTTCACAGCCCGGTCCGCCTCGAGGTCCGCCTTGTTCACCACGACGTACGTCGGGACATCGCCCGCGACGGCTCGGATCGAACGGGCCCACGCGTCGAGCTCGCCGAGGGTCTCCTCCCGGGTCAGGTCCGCGACCGCGAGGATGCCCTGGGCTCCGTGATAGTACGCCTCCTTGAGGAGCTCGCGCAACGTCCGGGTGCCCATCACGTCCCAGAGGATCGTGTGGACCTCCACGAGCTTGCTGGTCAGGGGGTCCGTCGCGATGAGGGATTTCTTCGAGACCTTCGTGCCCAGGGTTGCCACGTACCGGTCGTCGTACTCATCGAGGACGTACCTCCGGATCAGGGACGTCTTCCCGACGGCCGCCTCCCCGGCCATGCACACCTTGAGCTTCACGGTGTCCGCCGTGAACACGGGCTCTCCCGGGGCGATCGGCGGGCTCACGGCTCGTGCGCCTCCGCGCTTTGGCGGGCCGATTCCGCGGCTTCCCGGTCCCCGAGGAGGCCGTGCAGCTTCGCCTTGAAGATCCAGGCTCCCGGGTATCTCGGATCGATCCGCAGGACCCGCTCGAGTACGGACAGGCCCCCGCCCACATCGCCGTCCCGGAGCCGGAGGGCCGCGAGGACGAACAGCGCGTCCACGTCGTCCGCGTTCGCGCGGAGCCGTTCGCGCACGAGGGCGTCCGTGTCGGGACGTTCATGGGTCACGGGGTTGATCTCCTCGAGAGAAGGCGGCTCGGGGCGGGACGCGAACTCCTGATCGGGCCGCATGCAGGCCGGCCCAATTAAACATTCTTGCGCAGAATTGAACGGAGAATGCGAACATGTCAACGGAACCTGGGAATTCGGGTCCTCGCGCGACGGGCCCAGTCCGTCCACGCGCGGCCCCGGTAGCCGCCGCCGAGGAGGGTCCGGACCGCGGGGGCCGCGCGGTCCAGCTTGCTGATCCGACCGTCCCAGTTCGCCAGGGCCGGGCCGTGGGCGTCCTCGATCTCCTGGACGGCAGCCTGGAGCTGGGGAAGCAGGTACCGCACGTCGCCGCGGGACAGGATCGCCGCGAGCACGACGTGCTTCCCGCGCACGATCGCGGCGTGCCGTCCCCCGAACGCGAACTCGTCGAGGGTCGCCTCGCTCCGGAACGAATCGCGCACGAACTCCTGGATCGCGACGAGCATGGACGCGACGAGGTCGTCGTCCTTCTTGAGCGCGGGCCCACGACTCTGGTGGTGGATCAGGAGCCCGCTCCGGTGCATGAGGAAGACCTCGTCGATCCGGAGGCGCCGTTGGCCGAGGAACAGGAGGACGATGATGGCTCCCAGGACGGGCAGGACGAGGGCCGCGAGGGCGGCGAGGAGGCCCTCGGGCGGCACGATGGCGGTCGGGAGTACGACGATCGCGGCGTCCAGCGTGATCGACGGCACGGGGCGACGGTCGTAGTCCTCGTATGCGAACACGAGTCGGATCAGGAGGGACTCCCCGGCCGACGAATTCGTCGGGAGCAGGACCTCGAACTCAAGACCCTGCGCGCTGCCCGAGGTGAGCTCCGGGACGAACAGCGTGAGGTTCGTTCCCTCGTCGATCACGAGGCGGGCGTCCGGGACGATCGTCACGCTCACGTTCCAGGCCGAATCGGACGCGTCCCGCTCGTTGAACACCTCGACGCGCACGTTCACCTTCTCCCCGGCCCGGATGGCGGCGAGGAGCGGGTCCACCTCGAAGCGCAGGACAGAGCCCCGGACGTCCACGGCCGCGACGCCCCCAGGAGGCGTCGTGTACGTGCCCCCGGAGAAGGTCGTCGCGCTGATCGTCGCGTTCGCGGCGCCGACGGCCGCGTTGGGCCCGACGGCCGCATCGATCGTCCATCTGATGGAGCCCGAGCGAAGGCCCGTACACTCCCAGGACAGGGCCCCGGTCCGGGAGCACTGCGACGGCCCCGTCGCGTTCGACGTGTCCGGGATCAGGTCCGACTCGAAGCTGAGGTTCACCCACGCGACCTGGAGGGACCCCGAGCCCGTGAGGTTCAGCCAGGCATTGAACCGGACGGGGTCCGTGCGGCCCGCCGCCGTCGCGTCCGCGACGATCGCGACGGATCCGCCCGGCACGGCGGGCGACGCCCCGAGGCCGGGCGCACCGGCCGCGCGGGGCCCGGCGAGGACCGCCAGGACGACGAAGAATAGGGCGAGCGCGGCGAGGAATCTCACGGGATCCCGAATCTCATGGGGACGGCCGCTCATGGACTTTGCGCCGCGGTTATCGAATGGCCGTTCCTATGGAGAAACCGATGGCGAGGCGAGAACCTTTATATGGATAGGTCCGCATCGGCACGCTCCGGTCGGACGACGAGGGACGGGGCGGCTTGCTTGACGAGCTGAAGCTGAAGAGAGAACGCGAGAACGCGGAGGCGGAACGCCACCGCCGGCGGCGCGACGAACTCAACGACAAGACGCGCGAGTGGGTCGCGAAGCGGGACGAACTGAACGCACAGGTGCGCGGTCTCGTAGAGGAGGCGACCGGGCACCGGATCAAGCGGGACGAGCTCAACGCGGAGGTCAAGAAGGCGAAGGAGGAGCGGGACATCTGGAACCGCAACCGGAACGAACTCCTCGACAACCTCAACGAGGTGAAGCGGCGGAAGCTCCCGCGGGGCGCGATCCCCGTCGGGAAGCTCAAACGAGACCTGAAGGCCCTCGAGTTCAGGCAGATGACCTCCGTCCTCACGGTGGACAAGGAGCGCGCGCTCATCGAGGAGATCCAGCGCCTCCAGGCCGAGGTGAAGCGGCTCGAGAAGTCCCTCGAGGAGAACGAAGAGGTGAAGGCCTTGATCGCCACGCTGAAGGACGCGGAGGACCGGGCCGAGGCGGCCCACCGCCGGGTCGGGCAGCTCGCGGAGCAGGCCCAGGCGGAGCACGACCTGATGACCAGCCTGTACGAACAGTCCGACGAGCTCCGCCGGCAGGCGGACAACGCCCAGGAGGAGTTCATCAAGACGAAGATGCTCGCGGACGAGGAGCACCGGAAGCACATCGAGCACATCCGCCAGGTCCACGACTACGACAAGATCGTGCAGGGGATCTGGCTGAAGGAGCGCACGACGACGGGCGTGGAGGAGGAGGTCGACGCGAGGCGCCAGGCCGAGGAGATCTTCGAGCGCTTCAAGAAAGGGGAGAAGCTCTCCACGGAGGATCTCATGACCCTCCAGAAGAGCGGGTACCTTTGAGGCGCCACCGCCCCGAAGGCGATGACAAATCCTTAAATATCGGAATCCGGATACAACGTTTCGGGGGAATTTCGGGCTAGTTCGTTAGAGTGCATCCCATCCCTTCTGACAAGACTAGCCCTCCCTTCCCTTTTTAATAGACTGCGCGACGCGGCATCCGCAGGCCAACCTTAATGCCCGAACGACCCTTCGAGTCCTGAATGGTCCTCGAGAAGCTCGGCTCCTCCCTGCGCGACGCCCTGCGCAAGATCGCGGGCTCGAGCTACGTCGACGAGGCCCTCATCAAGGAGATCGTCCGGGACATCCAGCGGGCCCTTCTCCAGGCGGACGTGAACGTCCAGCTGGCCCTCGGGATCACGAAGCAGCTCCAGCGCCGCGCCCTCGAGGAGTCCCCGCCTGCGGGGATGAGCCCGCGGGAGCACGTGGTCCGGATCATCTACGAGGAACTCGTGAAGGTCCTCGGCACGTCCCGGGAGGTCCCGATCCAGAAGCAACGGATCCTGCTCGTCGGTCTGTACGGCCAGGGGAAGACGACGACCGCGGGGAAGCTCGGGAAGTACTTCCAGAAGAAGGGCCTGAATGTCGGGCTCGTCGCGGCGGACGTCCACCGCCCCGCGGCATACGACCAACTTCGTCAGATCGCGGACCAGATTAAGGCCCCGTTCTACGGGGAGCCGGGCGGGAAGGACGCGGTGAAGATCGTGAAGGCGGGCCTCAAGGCCCTGGAAGCCGCGGACGTCGTGATCGTGGACTCGTCCGGGCGGCACGCCCTCGAGCCGGACCTGATCGAAGAGATCAAGGCGGTCGGGAAGGCGTTCGCGGCGGACGAGCGGCTCCTCGTCGTGGATGCGACGATCGGGCAGCAGGCGGGGCCCCATGCCAAGGCGTTCCACGACGCGGTCGCGATCACGGGGGTCATCGTGACGAAGCTCGACGGGACCGCGAAGGGGGGCGGGGCCCTGAGCGCCGTCGCGGAAGTCCAGGCGCCCATCGTGTTCATCGGCATCGGGGAGAAGCTCGACGACTTGGAGCGGTTCGAGCCGCCGCGGTTCATCTCCCGCCTCCTCGGGATGGGGGACCTCGAGTCCCTCCTCGAGAAAGCCCAGGAGACGATCGACGAGGCGAAGGCGGAGGAGCTCACGAAGAAGATCCTCGCGGGGAAGTTCACCCTCCACGAGATGTACGACCAGATCGAGATGCTCACGGACATGGGCCCCATGAAGCGGCTCGCCTCGATGATCCCAGGCGTCGCGGGGAAGATGAAGGAGGAGGACATGGAAGGGACCCAGGTCCGCCTCCGGCGGTTCAAGGTGATCATGGACTCCATGACGGAGGACGAGATGACGGAGCCGAAGAGCGTGAAGTCCTCCCGGGTCCAGCGGATTGCGCGCGGGGCCGGAGTCGCCCCGAAGGACGTGAAGGAGCTCCTCCGGCATTACGAGATGGCCCGGAAGGCGATCAAGGGCTTCGCGGGGAACCGCAAGATGCGGAAGCAGCTCCTCAAGCAGCTCGAGGCCGCCGGGATGAGCGCGCCCCAGGAGTGACGAGCCGCGCTAGCGGCGCACGGGAAAACTTCAAGACGGAACCCCCGCTACCGCGGCCGGGGCAGAGGACGATGGGCATCAAGGGATGGATCATCCCGCAGGAGAGGCAGTTCTTCGACCTCTTGGACCGGCTGGCCAAGACGGTCGCGGAGGGCGCGGTCGCGCTCCTCGATCTCCTCCGGGACTTCCGCGACGTGGACGCGAAGCAGCGCCGGATCAAGGACATCGAGCACCGCGGGGACGAGATCACCCACCAGGTGCACGAGGAACTGAACAAGACGTTCATCACGCCGATCGACCGGGAGGACATCCAGGACCTCGCCAGCCGCCTGGACGACGTCTTGGACATGATCGACGCGGGCGCGAACCGGATCCACCTGTACCGGATCGAGCGGCCGAACGAGGCGATGGTCCACCTCGCCGACGTGATCGCGCAGTCGACCGCGATGCTGCAGCGGGCCGTCGGAATGATCCGGGACATGAAGCAAGGGGACGAGGTCGAGCGGATCGCCTCCGAGGTCCACCGTCTCGAGAACGTCGCGGACGACCTGATGAACAACGCGGTCGCGCGCCTGTTCGAGGGCACGGACCCCGTGCAGATCATCAAGTTCAAGGAGATCATCGAGGTCCTCGAGCAGGCCACCGACTACTGCGAGGATGTCGCGAACGTCCTGAGTGACGTCGTGGCGAAGAACCGGTAGGCCGACGCCCATGGCCCAGGAGCTGCTCCTCGCGGGGATCGGTGTCGCGCTCTTCTTCGCGTTCTGGAACGGCTTCACGGACGCGGCGAACGCGATCTCGACGATCGTCGCGACGCGGGTGCTCGCGCCCGCGAAGGCCGTCGTCCTGTCCGCGATGGGGAACTTCATCGGCCTGTACTTCGGGGGCCAGGTCGCGATCACGATCTGGAGGGGGATTCTGGACGACGCGGTCGTCCGAGGGCTCGCGATCTCCGCGGTCGTCCTCGTGATCGCGGCCGTCCTGGGGGGTCTCGTGTACGACGTGATCACCTGGTACTTCGGGCTCCCCGTGAGCGAGACGCACGTCCTGATCGGGAGCCTGGTCGGGGCGGGACTGTTCTTCGGCGGAGCGAATGCGGTCCTTCTCGGAGGCGTCGTGAACCGGGTCGTCCTCCCGATGATCTACTCCCCGCTCATCGCGTTCGCGGCCGCCTTCCTGTTCGCCGCCCTCATCATCCGCCTGTTCCGCCGGCACCCCGCGACGCGGGCGAACCGGTACTTCCGGAACCTGCAGCTCGTCTCGTCGTTCTTCTTCTCGTTCTCCCACGGGTCCCAGGACGGCCAGAAGACGGTCGGGATCATCCTCCTCATGCTCGCGGCCGAGGGGCTCATCGCCCCGACCGCAACCCACGCGGACCTGTGGGTCATCACCCTCGTCCAGGTCGCCCTGTCGCTCGGGACCCTCCTCGGCGGGTGGCGGATCGTCCGGACCATGGCGATGAAGATCACGAAGCTCCGGCCTTACCAGGGATTCGCCGCGGAGACGAGCGGGGCCCTCGTCCTCGTCGCGATGGCCCAGATCGGGGCCCCAATCAGCACGACCCATGCGATCTCGACGTCCATCATGGGGGTCGGGGCCACTCAGCGGGTGTCCGCCGTGCGCTGGGGCATCGCGCGGCGGATCGTGGGCGCCTGGATCCTCACCCTGCCGGCGGCCGCCTTCTTCGCGTACGTCGTCGCGTGGATCGCCGCGATCCTCCTAGGGGTCGCCTAGCCGTACCTCTCATTGGGCTCGCGGCGCGGAGCCGACCGGATCTGAGTACGGACGCCCACCGTGAAGGCTCTGGACGCCGATGGGAGTCAGCGAGGAGGGCCGAGATCCGTGCGGGGGGTACCCTCGGTCCCGACGTTCACCGGTCAGGGTAGGACCCGATCCGCTCGGGCTCCCCAAGACGCGGCCTCGCCGACCGCGTCGGCGGCCTGACGCCTCGCTCGGAAATCACTCCGATTCGATCCGCGGCGCGAGCAGGAAGTGGACTTCGCCCTTGCCGCCTGCGACCTTGAATTCCATCTTCACGGGATAGTCGGACCCGACGTATAGCGTCACGGTGGGCGCGGAGCCGATCGACTTCACCATGTTCGAGAAATAGTCGAGCGGGAACAGGGACCGCACCGCGTCCTTGCATTGCAACTCCTCGAGGAGTTCCTTCGGGACCACGTGGGAGACGTTGTCCGTGTCCCCCTCCGAGGCGATCTCGAAGCCCGTCGGGGACACGCGGAGCGCGATGTGGTCGCTGATGCTCTCCGAGGCTCGGATCCCCTGACGGAGCTCCTCCGTCCGGACCGTGACCTTGGCGGGCAGGTTCAGGCTCGGGACCTTCGGGTCCGACATCCCGGCCGTGTCCACGAGGGCCATGCGGCGGGTCGTGTTCCCGACCGTCACGACGAGCCGGTTTTTGTCCTCGTCATGGACGAGCGATATCGAATCCCCGGCCTTCGCGAGGCGGAGGATCTCCTTCATCTTGTCCATGTCGATCCCGAGCTCCCCTTCGTCCGCCTTGTACGCGTCGAACGAGCCGCGGTCCAAGCTCAGGTCGACCATCGCGACATGGGCCGGGTCCACGGCCTTCACGGAGATGGTGTCTTTCGAGACGTTGAACTTCGCTTCGTCGACCAGGGTCGAGACGACGTCGACGACCTCCTTGAGCACTTCGGCCTTGACCTTCGCATCGAACATCCATCTCCCCCGGAATCGGCCGGATATCCGATGCCTCGTTATAAAGATTCGTGGGTGCTCGGATGCGCGCTCGGCGGCTCAGTATTCTCGCCACGTGTGGCTGCACTTCACGCAACGGTAGATGCGCGTCGTGGGCTCGTCGGCCGCGCGGGTCTGGCGCATCACCCAGAACGCCTCGAAGTGGCCGCACTTCGGGCACTCGACGCGGGTCCTCGGCAGGGTCTCCGTGATCTCGTCGAGGACCAGCGTGTCCATCGGCTTGTCTTTCCCCACGCGGGCGACCTTCGTGACGGTCTGGTCCTTCGTCGAGAACGACCGTTCCGTCCCGCACGTCCCGCAGCGCAGCTTCCCCTCGTCGGGGAACATCAGGGAGCCGCACTTCGGGCAGAACATCTAGGAACCGTTGGGAAGCGAGCCGTCGATAAAAAGGTTGCGAGGTCAGAGTCTCGATTTGTCGTAGTTCCGGAGGGCGCGCTCGACGAACCGCTGGATCGCGATCTCCTCCTCGCGGGTGCGCGCCTTCGCGGGCGCACGGTCCCTCGCGTGGGGATGGCCCCGGGGCGCCTCCTCGGGCTCCTCGTCGCGGATCCGCTCGCGCCGGACCTCCTCGTGGGCTTTTGGCTTGCGACTCCGGACGGGCTCCCGATCCTCGTCCGCGTCGTCCTCGTCTTCGTCGTCCTCGAGACGCCGTCGGGGCTTCCCGGACCGGCGCTCGCCGCGCGCGGCGGAGCCCTCCGCGGGGAGCCGCCGCATCTCGTCGAAGGCGACGGGACCGCCGTGCCGCGCCTTGCGGTGCCGGGTTTTCGTCCCGGCGGCGATCGCGCGCGTGGGCCGGCGGTGGGGCCTCGGGGCGCCTTCGTCGTCGGGCTCCTCGTCGTCTTCGACTGCTTCAGCGTCCGAGTGCGCGACGGGTCGCGGGTGGAAGAACGGGGTGAGGAAGTTCAGGCCCAGGGACTGGGAGGTCCCCTGGCGGACCGCGAGCTCGCGGCGCGTCTGCTCCCCGATGAGGCCTCCGATGTACGCGAACAGGACGACCATGAGGTACCCGTTCGTCCCCATCCCGAACGTCGTGCGGAGCGCCTCCACGAAGCTCTGGAGGTATGCGACCATGAAGTCCCGGTACGGGGCGAGGAACGGGAGGACGCTGGCGACCCCGTCGCCCACGACGAGCGGGAGGGACGCGACGAAGTCGATCTGCCGGGCCGCCACGTTGTGCCCATACGCGTAGTTCGCGAGGAGGATCACCGCGACGGGCAGGATGGCCGCGATGACCGCCTTCCACGGGGAACCCGCGCGACGGCCGCCGACGAACCCCGCGATCATGGGCCCTGCGGGTTGGATCCACCACAGGAGGAGGGACAGGATCAGGATGATCCGCGAGGAGGACCAGAACGAGAACGCGTACGAGTCGCCGTGGAAGCGGCCGATCTCGTTGTCGACCTCGATCCGGTACACGCCCCCGTGGTCGTCCGCGACGCGCTTCCGCGGGCCCCGTCGCCGGGGCTTGTCATCGTCCTTCCGGCGCCTCCGCCATGGCCAGATGATCAGGATCACGAGGCGGATCAGCCACCGGAGGAGTCCCATTCCCATCCCTGAGGGTCGGTCTGACCCTTGTCTGACGCGTTCCTCATGGCTTGGCAGACTATTAAAACGTTTGCCAGGGGGGCCGCGCTGACAAACGCGACCGCGTTCACGCGCGCGGACGATACCGATCCGGGACGTCGAAGTAGTCGATCACCCGGGTGCCCTCGCGGAGCCTCGCGCCGTGCGTCACCCCCGCGGGAATCATGTACTCGTCCCCGCGGCGGTACGTCCGGGTCGCGCCGCCGATCGACAGGTCCATCTCGCCGTCCACGACGACCCCCCACTGCGCGCCGTGGGCGTGCTCCGGGACGACTGAGTCTGCGCGCGCCTCCACGAAGATCGCGGACGCGGTCGGACCCTGGAGGAGCCACACCTTGATGCCCGGGAAGACGACGTCCGCCTCGGGGAGCCGGGCGACGATGTCGGGGAACCTCGCCATGGGGCCCGCATCGCGGTGTCGCCCAAAAACCTGATGCCTGCGGCCCGCTTCGCGCACCCGCCCAACACGTTGAATACAGACGCCCGTGATGGCCCGGACTGCTGGGAGACCATGCCATCGATCGCCGCGAACCTCGTCCACAGGAACCTGCGCATCCGGCCCGACGACAATGTGACCGTGTTCTCGTACCCGCACACGATCGAGCTCGCCGAGGACATCGCCGCAGAGTGCTTCAAGGTCGGCGCCGACGTCCTCCTGAACCTGTACACGGACCGGTACTACGAGTCGTACATGACGGTCATGTCCGAGGAAGCCCTGCGGAAGCCGTCCGTTTTCTGCCGGGGTCTCACGGAGCTCTCCTCCGCGGAGTTCTGGCTCGGGGCCCTGTACGACCCCGCCGTGTACCGCAAGATCCCGGCCGCGAAGCTCGCCGCGAACGATGAGGGCGAGACAATCGCGCACGAGCCCGCACGCTCCCGGAAGGTGCGCTCTCTGTTCGTCGCACTGGGCCAGGTCACCCGGCCCCGTGCGAAGGCGTACGGATTCAATTTCCCGGCCTGGGAGCGCATGATCCGCACTGCGTCCGCCGTGTCGCCCGAGAAGCTCGCCGCGGACGGGAAGCGGGTCGCGGCCGCCCTCGAGTCGGCGGGGGACGTACACATCCGGGCGAACGGGACGGACCTCACCCTCTCCGTCCAGGGCCGACGCGCGCAGGTGTACGACGGGATCGTGGACGACGCGGACATCGCCGCGGGGACGCTCGACGCGAGCGTGCCCTCCGGGCAGGTGAACATCGCGCCCCTCGAGACGAGCGGGTCGGGCGCCGTCCGGTTCACGGTCCCCCAGGCGTGGGCGGGCCGCACGATTCGTCGGCTCGAATGGACGTTCGAGGACGGCCGGGTCGCCTCCTGGACCGGGGACGCGGTCGCGGGTCGGCTTCGGCAGGTATGGGAGAAGGGCGCCGGCGACAAGGACCGGATCGCGGGCCTCGGGATCGGGCTGAACCCGCGCGCGGAGATCGGCTTCCTCCAGAACGAACTCGCACGCGGCGCGGTCACGATCGCGATCGGCGGGAACGAAGCCCTCGGAGGCGTGAACAAGCCAGGCTACTACCACCAGCAGACCCTTCGTGACGCGACCGTCGAGGTGGACGGCCGGGCGATCGTGAAAGACGGAAGGATCGTCGCATAGATCAGGCGGGGGCCGTGGCGGGCGGGCCTCCGCGGCGGCCGTGCTTGATGAACGTCCCGCTCTGGAACTCCTCGATCGCGACCTCGAGCTCGCGGCGGTTGTTCACCACGATCGGGCCCCACCACGCGACGGGCTCCCGGAGCGGCTTGCCCGAGATGAGGAGGAACCTCAGCGCCTCGCTGCCCGCCTCGATCCGCACCCGAGGACCGTCCTGGAAGATCACGAGGTTCTCCGCGTCGACGGGCTCGCGCGTCTCCTCGTCGAAGCGCCCGTGGCCCGACAGGACGTACGCGAACGCGGTGTGACCCTCCCTGAGCGGGTGGTCGAACACGGCCTTGGGCTCGATCCGGACGTCGAGGTACTCGGGCTCCACGACGATGCCTTGGACCGGGCCCCGGACGCCGGCGACCTCGCCGCTCACGACACGCACGCGCACGCCCTGGGCGGCCTCGACCTCGGGGATGCTCGCCCGTTTGACTTCCTGGTATCGCGGGTCCATCATCTTGTCCGTGGCGGGCAGGTTCACCCAGAGCTGGAAGCCGCCCATGAACCCGTCCCGCGGCTTCGGCATCTCCTGGTGGATGATCCCGCTCCCGGACGTCATCCACTGGACGTCCCCGCGGGAGATCACCCCGCGGTTCCCGATGCTGTCCTCGTGCTCCACGAAGCCGTCGAGCATGTACGTGACCGTCTCGATCCCGCGATGGGGATGCCACGGGAACCCGGCCACGTACTCGAGGGGATTCTCGGACCGGAAGTCGTCGAGCAGGAGGAACGGATCGAGCCGCGGCACCTCGTTGCCGCCGAAGGCCCTTCGAAGGTGGACCCCCGCGCCCTCGATCGTCTCGCGGCTCGGGAGGATCGCAGAGATGGCCCGGGCCGGTGGTGGCTCCGCAACGCTCATCGGCCCTTTCATGCCGTCGACGCGAGATAAAGTTGTGCGCCTGGCGGGTCATCTGCGAGAGGAGGTCGGGCCCGAAGAACGCAAGGGTCTATAGAGTGACGGACACTCCCCGAGCGGCTGGGGGTTCCAGCTCGGTGAGCAGATGAAATCTCGAAAGGCTATGGTCCGGTGGTTGGGCGCCCTCCTGTTCGTGACGGTGCTAGCCGTGCCGGCCTCGGCGACCGTGTGCGTCAACGTGAGCAAGGCGGACGGAGCGGGGAACATCGGCGACGTGATCATCCGCCTCGATGGCAGCGTGAGCGAGCCGGAGAACCGCGGGGACCAGCTCGCGGGAGGCTTCGTGGACGTGTACGTCGAGTTCGATGCGAACGGGGACGGTGTGGCCGACGGGACGATCAAGATCCTCGATGACACGTACATCCTGAGCGTGAAGCACGCGATGGCGGCTGGCCTCCCGTTGCCCGAACTGCCGGAGGGCGCCCACCTCGCCGCGGGCTGCGGGGTCGCCGTGGACGACGCGATCGTCTGCTCGCTCCCCTAATCGGGACGGCGAGCCGGACGCGGGACGCACCGGGTGAGCGAAGCACGCGGCCACCCGACCTCGGCACCTCGACAGGCCCACGCCGGCCCCGGGTGTCAGATCGCCGCATGCAACACCTTTAATTCAGGTCCGCCCGATGCGGCCTGCCAACGGGACCGGGTGAGAGCCACGACGGAGTGGGTCGTCAAGGCGACGAGCGGACGGACGCCCGTCATGCGTTTCGTGTGCGGGCACTGCCGGCACCTCTCCGACGAGGAGATCGCCGCATGGGCCCGGTTCTACCCGAAGGTCCACTCGAGCGACGTGATGGCCCACGAGTCAGGACTCCTCACGCCGGACGAGTGGGCGGGGCTGGACGAGAATGGGTTCGCGGGCGTCGGATGGCTGACGACCCAGCCGTACGCGGCGAACGTGCGGATGGACCGGCTCCCCGGGCTCGCGGAGAAGCTGGGCCGGCACGGGATCGGGCTCGCGGCCATGCTGCCCTACTCCCCCCATCATCCCGGGAAGACGGTCGGCTTCGTGTTCGTCGTCGAGGACGTCGACGCGTTCGAGAAGGCGGCCCTCTCGAACTGGAAAGGGAGCGACGAGCAGCGGAAGGCGGTTGCCGCCCTGATCCAGCGGATCCGAGTGAAGTCCAGGGACCCGCGAGCCATGATCCAGGACGCGATCGCGACCACGTGCCGCTAGGCACGAGCGTTGGGACCCGAGGACTCCGCTCGCATCGACCCGTCCGACCCACTACCAGAATGCGGTGGGTGTCGTCGTGAGCAGTTCGGTCCCGCGTTCCCGGACGATCACATTCTGCTCGATCCCCGCGCTGCCCACCCCTTTCCGGGCCACGAACGTCTCGACGCCGAGGACCATCCCTGCCTCGAAGACCGCGCGATCGTCGGTCCCCCCGTCCGCGAGGACCGTGGAGATGTCCGGACCCTCCCAGCCGATCCCGACGCCGTGGCCGAGCAGCGGCCACAGGCGACTCGCCACGTCGTCCGAATCGGTGGCCGATTCGCGCATCCGTTCGCCGATCGCGGCGACCTCCGTCACGCGAATGCCGGGCCGCACCTCCGCGATCACCGAGTCGACGATCTCTTGCGCCGCCTCGATGAGGTCCTTCTGTTCCACGGTGGGACGCCGGCCCACCACGGCGGTCCGCCCCGGATCGAGCCAGTACCCCTGCCAGATCGGGCCGTACACCCAGGCCCGCACGAGCTCGCCCGTCCGGGGCGTTCGCAGGCTGTACCCATTGAGCGGCTCCGTGCACCAGTCGTCGATGTACGGCCCCGACGTGACGGGGATCATGTGGTAGTTACCGCCTCGGCGCACGACC
>Ga0209341_10000709_pt1 | contig 34125 bp, 23 predicted proteins | sample RifCSP13_2_FD_184020 | JGI IMG/M metagenome (GOLD analysis project Ga0209341, IMG submission 184020) | Soil microbial communities from Rifle, Colorado - Rifle CSP2_sed 13_2 (SPAdes) (version 2) | ecosystem: Environmental > Terrestrial > Deep subsurface > Rock core/Sediment | place: Rifle...
TGTCTTGATTGCTGGGAAAGGCCATGAGGATTACCAGATTATCGGCACAGAAATTATTCATTTTGATGACAAGGAAGTAGCACGAGAGGCTTTGGGCGAGGCAATTCGAGATGCGTAATCCGTTTTCGGCAATGAGAGGTGTTGTATTTGTACTCGGTCTACTTTTAGCTGTAGCTTCTATAGCCCTCTATCATCACAGGGCGCGCGCTGTACCTACATTCGCGCGCAGCGATTCCGGGACCGAGAACCTTCAGACCAATCCCAGCTATGGGGAAGCCCGTCAGCTCGCTACCTTGAATGATCCCAATGTGAAGGAAAGCAGCGGGTTAGTTGCATCACGGACGAATCCGGGACTCTACTGGACTCACAATGATTCCGGTGTGACGACCTTGAAGAATCTCGGAAAGCTAAACATTCCCGGGTTCTTTGGAGGATCGATCACAGATGGGAGCATCTCGCCGGATAGTAGGCGGGTTGTGCTTTGCGATTACACAAAAGGGTACGAAATAGTGTTGCCGTCTACGAGCAGTGATTTCGATTCAATTTGGAAGCAGTCCCTCACTGCACTGTCATTAGGTAGTCGAAAACAGGGTGAAGCGTTGACGTATCGGTTAGATGGACGGGCGCTTCTGGCTACGAGTGAAGGTTATCCGATGCCACTGATTGAGATATTGCGAAAGTGATTTGAAGTGCGCCGGCAAGTAGCGCAGCGACACGCCGCCGCTCTCCAAAAGTTACTTCTTCGAAAAGTACAGGTAAACCGGAATGCCCAGGGCGATGAGGCCCAAGCCGATTGCAGAACGCAGCGGAGCATTCCAAATAGAGTAGACAATTAGATAGACGGTAACGAGCACAAAGATTGCCGGCACAAACGGGTAGCCCCACGTTCGATAAGATCTGGGGGCATCAGGCTCGCGCCACCGAAAGACAAAGACAGCCGCAGTCACCATTCCATAAAACAGCCAGAACGCAAACACGGCCAGGTCTGTCAACTGATCAAACGATCCACTCAGCGTCAGCACCGCTGCCCAAACGCCCTGCACGACCAAAGAGATCACCGGCACCTTGGTCCTGCTGGACACCCGCGCAAGACTTTGAAAGAAGAGTCCATCACGGGCCATAGCATATGGAATCCGCGCTGTACCCAGGATCGACGTCTGCAGAGATCCCCACGAAGAAAGCATCATCACCGCTGCCATCAGACTGACGGCCAGCGGCCCGACAACCCTTCGTGTTGCCTCAGCGGCTACGGAAGACGCAGTCGACACGCTCGCCACCTCGGTTGGGGTTAGCACATAGTAATAACTCACGTTCACCAACACGTAGAGAGTCATCACTATTAACATGCTGGTAATGAGGGCAATTGGGAGATTGCGCTCCGGATGCTTCACTTCCCCTGCCATATAGGAGATGTTGTTCCAGCCGTCGTAGGCCCAAAGCGCACCCAACATCGCCGCCGCGAAACCCGCCAAACCGCCGCCAATTACGCTAACGTCTTCGCAGGTGCCCCCGGCGCCGCTCATCCCCAGATTGGCCCAACTGCCATCCTGATAAAAAAAGGCGCCGATACCGACCCCCAGCACCAATAGCACCTTCAGTACAGTAATAAAGGACGCAACGTGGCCGCTGACGCTAACTGCGGCGCAGTTGATGAGAGTAGTAATTGTAAGTGTCAACAGCGCCACAACCTGCAAACGCCCAAAAGGAATCTCGATGCCACCGGGCAGCGCAGCTCTGAAGTACACCTCGCTTAGACGACCACCAAGCAGATCATTCATGAAGATCGCAAACCCCACACACAGGGCCGCGGCCGACGCTGTACGAGAGATTAGGAACTGGGACCAGCCGTTCAAAAACCCCCAAACCCGGCCGTAGGCATCGCGGGTGATCACATACTCGGCGCCGGCGTGCGGACGCATAGTCGTTAGTTCCGCATAGGTCAATGCTCCCGCAAGCGCCAGAAGCCCAGCCGCGATCCATACCAGGATCGTGCTACCGGGTGTACCGACGTTACAGGTCATGACGCGGGTTTTAAGAAAGATTCCCGTGCCGATGATGTTGCCGACGTTTACAGAGATTGCGGCGATTGGACCGAGGCCGCGAACCAGTTGGTGGTGGTTTATCTCAGGTAGCATGTCAGATGGTCAAAACCCGCGAGTCTCTTTTTCGTGCCGTTTCGTGTGAATTCGTGGATCGGCGTCGCTAACTCAAGAACGCAAGAAAGCACGATCCACGAAAGCACACGAAACAGCACGAAAAAAAGGCCTGCAGTCCCGAAAATCAGGCGCGGATTCTGGTGCGCAATCTTCGACCAATCAGTGCTTTGGCGGCTTCCTCACCCGTGACCACAGCGCCTTCCATGAATCCCTGCCAATCGGCTAAGTGCTCTCCCGCGAACAAAACCTTTCCATGTGGTCGCGAGAGAATAGGTCGCACTGTAAACCATTGGCCGGGCCGGTAAAGAGCGTAGGCGCCTTCGGTATAGCGATCGCGTTGCCAAGCGTATGACTGGATGTTGCGAACGAGTTGTGGTGCTCTGTCGTTGAGCGGCAGTAGATCTCTTGAAATGATGTCACTCCGGCGCTTGCTGCTTTGCGCCGCCAAAACATCGGCCTTTTCGCCGATGGCGTAGCTGCAGAGTATTCCTGCCGTGCTCGGCTGGTCTTTCGTGCTGTGAAAGTAATAGTGAGAGGTTACGTCCGAGACCAGTGAAAAGTCTTCCGCTTTCCAGAATCGTTCATCAAACAATACCGAATTCTTGATTATCCGGGCATACTGCAATTGGTCCGCTGCAGCGCGTTGAACGCCAGGAAGTGGTGGATCAAATTGGATATCAGTCAGTGTACGAGCGGGTACGGTACAGATGCAGGCATCGGCCAGGAAATCTCGCCCGTTCGTCCGGACCGTGACGCGGCCAGCTCTCTGCACGATCTGTTTGACAATGGTTCCGGTGTGAATTAACTCGGTACCAAGATCAGCTGCGAAAGCGTTGATTAAGCGCGAATTGCCCCCCTCGATCTTGTAGTCCATCTCGTTAGCAGGACTCGATTCAAAGTATTCGGCCGCAGCGGCATACGCAGATACCATGCGAATCGACTCGCCAAAGTCTGTGCTGTCCTGAAGATCACGCAAAAGCAAATCGGCTTCGCTAAAACCGATTCGTTCCAACCAAGTCCACCAGTCATATTGATCGAGTCGCCGGTGATCTCGTGGTGAGTAGCGTTCGTACTGTTTTCGGAAGTTATCGAATGCGGCCTTTGCCTTTTCCGAAAAATCCCACTCGTTTGGACCTTTCACCACCCCGTCACGCATCAGCGAAGCCTGGAAACGATGATCGCGTAAGGGGAGCTTAAAATCGTGGCAGAGCGCCTTTATGCGTTCGTGACTCTCACCTACCCACTCGGCGCCGAGTTCACAGGTGAGCTCCGGGTTTGATTTGAAGCTGAATGATAAAACGCGCCCCCCGATTCGTTCCCTTGCTTCCAGAACGGTGACCTGCCAACCAGCGCTCTTCAATGCCCGTGCCGCCGCTAAACCTGAAAGGCCTGCACCTATCACAATGCACGAGTAATGGCGTCTCTGAACGAAAGGGGTGAACAGCAGCGGTACGCCCGCCGCAGCGACAGTCGCCGTTTTTATAAACTCCCTGCGGTTCTGTTCAGATGGGTGCAAGTGTTGTCTACCAGATATCGCTGGTTAGAAGATCTTCGTAAGAATCTCGACGGCGTACCAGAATAGCGCCGCCTTTGTGCGTCATTACTGCGGCGGGTAGGGGCCGCCCATTGTACGGAAACATCTGGGCGAGTGAGTAAGCGCCACTGTTTAGCAACGCCAGCACTTCACCGGGGCGTACGTTTGTGGGGAGTTTGCGGTAATCGGGCAATCTACCACCGCGTTCAATATCAAAGTAGACGTCGCCCGAGTCACACAATGGTCCAGCCACCTTGTAAGGGAAATCGTGAGGATCGCTGGCACGACTCGCTGAAATCAGGTGGTAGTACCATTTGTAATTATTCATTGACAGCATCAGGTTGTAACCCGCATCAGTCAGTAGCCAAATGTCTCCAGTTTCTGGACGCTGCTTGATATTCAATACTGTCGTCAACACGATGCCGGCGTCAGCGATTACACTGCGTCCAGGCTCCAGGAGCAATGTCACTTTCTCGAGCAGGTGTTCGGCATTTGCTGTTCGAGCGGATTCGCGCGCAGCTTGCATCGCTGCCCGCAATACTTCCGCCGGTTCGAGGTTTGCACCCAGCATGTCACGCTCGTGCTCGGGCAATTGGTCCGCCTGCGAATTGTCGCGTAAGTAATTTACCGGAATGCCACCACCAAGGTTGATATGTTCCAGCGTGTGACCGGTTTCTCGGTGAATGGTGACGAGGTGTTCCCACATGCTGCGGAAAGCCTCGGCAAAAGGTTCGACATCGGGAGTCTGTGAGCCGACGTGAATATGAATTCCGGCGACATGGACCAGATCCGGGTTCTTAAGCCCCCGTCGAAACGCCTCGAGCACTTCTGAAGAGGAAATTCCGAACTTTGAAGTCAGCAGTGCGGTCTGCAGGCCCAAATGTGAGCGAGTGCCAATCTCTGGGACCAACCGTAATGTGATTCTTGCCGGGGCCGTGGGGCGCTGGTTACGTGCACGCAGCACGGCCTCTTCGACCAATCCAATTTCGTAGATTGAATCCACGTTGATGGCAAAGATCCCGGCGCGAACGGCTTCATCGAGTTCAGCCGTACTCTTGCTGGTACCGTTAAATATGATCTGGTGGGACTGAAAGCCGGCGCGCAGGGCTTTGAACAACTCGCCACCGCTGTTCACTTCGATGTCAATCCCGGAGGACAGAACGGCCCGGAGCACCGCCATATTCGAATTTGCTTTCGAGGCGTAGAAGAACCTGACGGGGTGACGAAGCGTGGTAGCGGCTTTTTGTAAACGCTGGATATTTCGCTGGATGCGCGTTTCTGAAAAGACAAACAGCGGAGTTCCGAATTGACGAACGAGCTCAACTGTATCGTTCTGGTCAATGGCTAGTTTGCCGTTCTGCACTTCGAGGTAATCGTGTATGGACCATGCCGGCGCGCTGACTACCTGTGTCAACATTTAGGGCTCCAAAAAAGGCGTTAATAAAATGCGAGCAAAATAGAGTGGTAATTAACAACCGTCAAGCAGCAAATATCATTGGTCACCAATGGATCCGAACAAGCGACACCCGGCCCTTAAGCATATTAGTGCGATCTGTGGCCAATCCTCCGGAGTACTTCCTTCATTTGCTTCAGGTGTCTCTGCTCGTGATATCCAACAAACGAAACAGTTGCCACGCCTGTGATTTCGCCGAGGAATGGGTGCTTGAATGTAGTTTGGCTGAGACGTTCTCGCCCGTAGGTCTCACACAATTGTTTCAACTGCAGCCGTGTTTGGTTCAAGTCAGCAATGTTGCCGTGGGTTTCAGGCTTGCCAATGGGATCAACTGCTTTGGGAGCTTTCACTCGAATCAGACGCGATGCAACTATTGACGTCGGTACCAACCGACGCATCAGTCCTGGCCGGCGAGGTTCCCGCGCAAGCGCTTTCTCAAGGTCCTTGATTACTCGCTCTTCCACCAGGTAGAGATGATTTACGATCTCGGCGATGCTCCACTCATTTTCGGATGGACGTCGGTTGAGAGTAGCTTCGTCTAAAGGTCCGATGAGTAGAAGTAACTTCGTTCGCGTCGAGTCAAGCCGCCTTATCAGTCGCTTCATCTTGCCTACTGGGGAGTGAAGTTGTAGACGATCACCCCGGTGACCTTTACCGGTTCCCCCATCAGCAAGGTCTGGGAAAACCTTGCTTGATAAGCGGCCACGACCGCGGCTTGCTGCAAAAGAGGATGTCCTGAGGCAGCCTCGGCCGAGATGACGGTTCCGTATTCGTCAATCATTACTTTTACGGAGACTGCACCTCCGGCTTTAGCGGCACGCGCGATCTCCGGGTAGTCAGGTTTTGGAAGGCTGAGTGCCTTGCCATTTAGAATCCCACCCGATATCGGCTTTTTCTGACCCTGTGCAGCGTCGGGGCCGTTGGTTTCGGGATTCTTGGTTTTTGTATCACCTGACGCCGTCTTTGTCTTTGAGTCGCCAGCACTGGAATCCGCAGGCTTTTGATCGGAATGCTGTTGTTCGTTTAGTCCCTCGTTATTTGCCGTCTTGTTTGCCGGCTTGTCTTCGTCACCTGCGGCCTCAGTTTTCGGTGGCTGCGAAGCAACGACGGTCGTTCTGGCTGGCGGAATGTATGTCGGCAACTGGAATGAGCTAAGGAACTGATCGCTCAACGATTCAGCTTTTGCATTCGTTAAAAAGACAACAGCATAAAAACGCCTGCGTGTGCTAAATACGTGTGCGGTTCCTGAACGGTTACCGATTGCCATCTGATATTCCCGTCCAGTGTGTCCATTTAATGTCTTCGCATTCAAGAACGTGAGCTTTACCTTCGTCTCCTTCGGTGCCACCCTGGCAACAAAGAACCGCTTGAAAGCGTCGACATAGGAGTTCATCCGCTCAAGTTCCGAATAGAGTGCTGGGTTGGATTTAATCCCGCTCATCGAGACAACGCCCAACACGGGTCCGTTGGTGGGGTTGACGAGATAAAGTCGCGTGTTTAACTCCATCCTGTGGTAGGGCATCTTTCCAGCTTCAACCACCGTGTCCTTCGGCATGAGAATGGTGAACTCTTCGCCTTCGGGCCGCATCGTTTGCCATTCCGTGCTGTCGGGAGTTTGCGCGAAAGCGGGCACGAGGAGGGCCAAAAGGAATAGAAGGACGGGCGTCAAATGAAAGTACTTGGTTGCTGCTGTCAAATCTATGCTCCTTTCAGACGAGACCGTGCGAAATCGCACAATTCGAGGCTGGCGGTGACTATATCTCAAAAGGCGTCGCTGCGAAAAGCTAGAAGCACCACAGATTTACCCATTGCCGATTGCCAATTGGCAATTGAAAGGGACCTAGGGGGCGGCCTCATTCAAGGAGACGCGCCTACGTCGTTCAATTGTCCTTTAGATCCATCTAAGCCGCGCGATCTGTGGGTCAGGCGTGAATCCAGGGAGCAGGCTGATTCAACCGGACGCGCTAATTCGTTCAAACAGGTCCTGTAGATCCGTCTCATCCGTGCAATCTGTGGCTCACCCACTCTACAGTTGTGCCACCATCTCGGCGGGGTTCCAGTACGCCCGAAGTTGTTGGATTTTTCCCTCCTCATTCAACTCAAAGACGTCGATGCCCTCAAACAGGACTGTCTTACCTTGCTTGCTGGTACCTCTCCCAGTCCACTTAACTGCAGCTCCGTTACCGGCAATGAAAACGTGGTCTTCCGTTAGTCCTACTTCCTTGAAGGCCCCTGCGAGCGATTGAAAGAATTCTGCAAGCTTCTGATGGCCACGTATGGGTGGTGACCCGACAGGATCGTGACTGATGGCATCCACAGCAAAGGTGTCAACCCAGGCATCCTGATCCATAGCTCTCAGTGCTGCAAAGTATGCTCTGATAGTCCGTGCGACAACATCGGGTGACATCTAGTTTTTCGTCCTTTCGCGTTCGGCTTGCACAAGCAATCTGCGCAAAATTTTTCCGGAGGGTGATTTGGGAATCTTGTCGATGAACTCCAGCTTGCGAACTCTCTTATAAGGAGCAACTCGGGTGGTGACGTAGTCCATAATATGTTCCGCCGTGGCCTGTCCCTTTAGTACCACAAACGCCTTTGGGACCTCGCCTGCTTCATCATCAGGTATCGGAATAACCGCGGCGTCGGCCACGGCCGGATGGGTCAAGAGTACCGCCTCAAGTTCAGCCGGTGGAACCTGGAAGCCCTTGTACTTGATCAGTTCTTTAGCTCGGTCCACGATAAAAAAATGGCTATCCGTGTCGGCATAACCGATGTCTCCGGTGTGTAACCAGTCTTCAGCATCAATTGTGGCGGCCGTTGCTTCTGGCCGATTCAGATAGCCTTTCATCACCTGCGGTCCACGTACGCAGATCTCACCCTCTTTCCCCGGCCCCAGCATTTCGCCAGTGGCAAGGTCCACAATTTTGACCTCGGTATTCGGAGCTGGCACCCCTACGGAACCAAACTTTACCTGCGTCGGATCCGCGGGCGAGGAGTGGGTCACCGGACTGGTTTCTGTCAAACCGTAGCCTTGACGAATGCGGCACCCGATTCGTTGGATACACGCTTCTGTTAGGTTCTTGTCGAGTGGCGCTGCACCGGAAAACACGGTCCTCAACTTCGACAGATCGTAGCGTTCGACTATTGGACTCTTACTTAGCGCCAGGACGACTGGAGGCACCAGGTGTGCGAGCGTGACCTCGTACTTGGCGATGGTTTCGAGGAACTGCTCAAGATCAAAGCGAGGCAGCGTGACAATCGTCGCGCCTGTGTACAAACCCATGTTGAGGATCACAACCAAGCCGTAAATGTGAAACAGAGGGAGCACACAGATGAGCGTGTCCTTTTCCGTGAAGTAGCAGAGGTGCTCCATCTGGCACATGTTAGCGACCAGATTGTGGTGACTTAACATGACGCCTTTCGGCAGGCCAGTCGTGCCGCTGGAGTAGGGGAGTGCGACGATGTCCTCGCGGGGGTTAATCTCGACCTGCGGTATTTCGCCGTCAGCTTCGATCAAAGATGCGAATGGAGTGGCTCCGTCAGCATCACCAAAGACGAACAACTCTTCGATGCCAGCCTCTTTTCCCGCCAGCTCAGCCTTCTCCATGAACTGGGGCACTGTTGCCAGGAAGCGTGCGCCTGCGTCCTTTAATTGATGCGCGATCTCCGCCTGCGTGTAGAGCGGGTTTATAGGAGTGTTTATGCCACCTAGTGCCGCGACGGCATGGAACGCGACAGCATACTCAGGTAGGTTGGGGCTGAGGATGCCAAAGACCTGTCCCTTGCTGAATCCTCGTTTGGCGAGGCCCGCTGCTGCTCCATGGATCTGATCGCGAAGTTCGCGATAGCTCAAGGTGCGACCGGTCAAACCTTCGATCAGTGCTGGCTTCTCCAGCCGCTCATTCGCCTGCTGCAGCACGAAATCGGTAAGTGAGACTTCCGGGATAGAGATCTCGGGAAATGGACCGCGAAAGATCATCGGATAATGCCTGGTTTAGAGAATGGGTTCAGTGATGCGCGCTTACACTAAAGGTTTTGGAGTGCGGCGGCAAGGAGCGCAGCGACGCGCCGCCGCACTCCAAAGCCCCACTCCAAAGAGTATTATGAGCGACATGGCTGAATCTGGCTCGCGACCACTCAACGTGGTTTGTCTCGCCACCTAGGGGGGCGCGTACATTTCGCACACAATTCCACACGGTTCGGAAGACCAAAGGAAGCTATTCGAAGCCAACCGAAGGATTGTCAAAGCTTTGGGCCTAAAGCGCGGAGCGACACACGCAGAGTTTATCAAGAGTCGCGAGGATGGCCGCTTTTACTTTCTCGAGATCGCTGCTCGAGTTGGTGGCGCGTATATTGCGGAAGTTTTGGAGGCGGCGTCAGGGATAAACCTCTGGCGAGAATGGGCGAGTAATGAAATAGAGAACAGTGACTACTCTCAAGGAAGAGGCGAAGAAAAGCTGGCCGGCAACGAGTCATTAGCAAGTCCAAACTACTCGACTGGTTCCAGGGGCCAGATGTCCACGCTCAGTTCTTCAGAGTAGTGAAGTAATGGCTCACCCTTCGGTGTAGGCAGGCCAAGCGACTCGACCATCGTCGAGTTGAACTTTGAGAGTGTAGCTTTCTGCAACGGCCATGGTGGGTGATGGATGCGAGCACAGAAGAGTTCGCCGGCGCGTTCACTGAAAAGAAGGTACCGCTCAGTCAGGAAAAACTCGAGCGAACCCGGCTGCGAGAACTTCAGTGTCTCACCAATCTTCCACGAGGCTTGAAAGGCCGCTGGAGGTTCGTCTGTTCGAACAAGCGAATAGTTGATGGTCCTTCCGGTTTCTTCAAGGTCAATCTCGGCGTCGTAGTAGTTGAGAAAATAGAAAGTCCGAGCGGCGAGGACCGCCGCCGAGCTATTGCAGTCGAGCGAGAAGAACCAAACACCCGGGACATCGTTCAGATAGACATAGGTCCGTACGTTTAGCTCATGCAGCGAACTGAGGCCGGGCACCGACGGAAGGAATGGAGGAAACGCGCGCACGCCCCACATCGTGAAGGGCGTTACAGCGATCCACGCCGAACCGTCGTGCGTATCGATTTCTAATCCGTCCGGAACCAGAGGGCGCAACAGGTCCTCTTCGACGCGCCAATGCATGAACAGTAACTTTCCCCAAACCTGGTGAATCACAGGCCGACCTTCTGGTCTATGTCGCAACGCCGCGCGCTCCAGATCGTTTGGTTGGGAATTACGCATGGAGGGGATATTAGCAACACTGCGTGATTTTTTTGTGCCAGAGCGGTAAAGATTTGGAGTGCGGGGCAAGGAGCCTGCTGCGCTCCTTGCCGCCGCACTCCAAAGTTACTTCAAATACTTATCCAGCCAATCCAGGACCGTGCGGTACCACAACTGCGAATTCTGAGGCTTAAGAATCCAGTGCCCCTCGTCGGGAAACATCAGTAGCCTTGACTCCACTCCGTTTCGTTGCAACGCCGTGAACAACTGCAAGCTCTCAGTGTAAGGTACCCGATAGTCGAGTTCACCCGCCGTCACCAGTGTCGGAGTTCTAAAGTTCTGAGCATACATGTGAGGTGACCAACGCTGATACATCACAGGGTTGGTCCATGGAGTTCCCTTAAACTCCCACTCTGGGAACCACAGTTCCTCTGTCGCACCGTACATGCTTGTCAGGTTGTAGACTCCAGCATGTGAAACGAGTGTCTTGAATCGGAAACGCTGATCATTGTTATGGCCCAGGATCCAATTCACCATGTAACCGCCGTATGATGCGCCAGCCCCACCGATGCGGGACGCGTCGATGAAGCGGTTTCGGCGGATCACGTCTGCAATGCCATTCTTCAGGTCGGTGAACACTTTGCCACCCCAATCAGCGCTAATCTCATTTACAAACTGTTGCCCGTATCCAAGCGACCCACGCGGATTAGGCATGAAGACGACGTATCCCGCGTCGGCAAAGATCTGCGGGTTCCAACGGTAGCCCCAGTTATTGTTCCAGGCGCTCTGCGGCCCGCCATGAATTAATACAAGGAGTGGGTATTTCCGATTTGCGTCAAACGCTGGAGGCTTCAGGATGTAACCATGAATTCGCCTACCGACGGCGCCAGTCCATTCAACCTCCTCAGCTGCGCGAAGGCCGGCGCGGGCCATCTGTTCCCGATTAGTATTAGTAATTGCGGTTAATCCTGAACCATCGGTTCCGGCGCGGAAGATCTCAACGGGCATTGCCAGCGAGCTGTGCGCAAATATCAAAGAGTTGCCATCTGGACTTACGCTTAAATTAGTTGCAAAGACATCCCCCACGACCTTCTGCGGTGTTCCACCGTTAAACGAGACCCTATACACCGGATGCGTTCCTCGTTCCCCGGCGACGAAGTAGATCGAATTTCCATCCAGGGCCACAACAATCTCCTCAACATTCAGATCGAACCCTCTCAACAGTTCTGAGCTTGTTCCGGTGGCTCGGTTGTAGCTCATCAGCCGCCAGCGATCCGCTTCAAAACCCGTTGTGGCTTGCGATCGATACAGGATGAAACGCCCGTCACGGGTGTAAATTGGTCCTACGTCATAGCCGCGGTTGCGTGCGGTGATGTTCTTAGCAGCTCCTCCAGCAATCGGAACGACATAGATGTCACTGTTGGTGGAGACGGCCTCGACCTTGTCGGGGTTCCGCAGATAAGCAATCTCGCGCCCATCTGGCGAGAACGAGTAGTCGATATCACTTGAGGCCGCGTATGGTGGGGAGTCGAAGTCTCCGGGTGTCAGGTCTCGCGCCTGCCCGCCATCCGCAGACACGACAAAAACGTGCGTGCGCTTCTTGTCTCGCCATTCGACCCAATGTCTGAACAGTAATCGATCCGTCAAATGGGCCTTGACCTTACTCTGTTCGGCGGCCTCGTCTCTCTTTTTGTTGCATTCGTCGTTGTCGCAATCCGGATAGACCTCTGACGTGAACGCGATCCACCGGCCGTCTGGGGACCACACTGGCCCCGCAGCGCCGGTGGAGATTTTCGTGACTTGCTCCTTGTCATCTCCGTCAGCATCCATCTTCCATATCTGGCTTCCAATGACGTAGGCCAGCTTTTTCCCGTCGGGGGACCATCTCGGGGACGTTGCTGAGCTGTCGCCGCTAGTCAGCTGCTTCAGCTCGCCGCCTGCCACGGGCAGGAGGTAGATGTGTGTAAGTACCCGATTGGCGTCGAACTTGACGTCTCCAATGGTGAAAGCCAGTTGCCGACCGTCGGGTGAGAGCCGCGGGTCGCTCACGCGCCGAACCTTCATCAGGTCCTCAAAGGTAAAGCGCTGCGATTGGGCTCTCGCCACGGCGCCAAACACGGTCACGAGAACGCAGATCGCGACTGTGAAACGCTTCATAAGAACCTCACATGATTTTTTTTGAGATTTGCGGGAAAGCTTGGTCATTATGTCATGAAAGAACAGCAGGCAAAACTTCCGGGCGTCCAGGACTTACCAGAATGCACCGCCCAACTTCGACTTATGATTTAATTCTCATTCTATGACGCGCCGGCTGATTGTCACGATTCTGCGCTTAGCTCTCAGGATCTACTTCCGCCGAGTCGAAGTGATCGGAGCTGAACATGTACCGGCAAACAGTCCGGTGATCTTTGTTCTGAATCACCCTAACGCGTTAGTCGATCCAGCCTTCCTACTCGCCCTGGCTCCTCGCCGCGTTTCTTTTCTCGCGAAAGCTCCGCTCTTCAAGTATCCAATCCTCAGCTTCTTTGTCCGTGCACTTGATTCGCTTCCCGTCTATCGCCGACAGGATGAGGGCTCCGATGTTGCGCGAAACAAGGAAACATTCGTGGCTGCGCGAAAATTACTTGGCAGTGGTGGAACCATCGGAATTTGTCCGGAGGGTGTCTCGCACGACGAACCAAGACTGCGTCCTATAAAGACAGGAGCGGCTCGAATAGCCCTGGCGGCAGTTTCGACGGGAGAGGTGGGAGATCTCAGGATAGTCCCAGCGGGCCTCTATTACACTGCCAAGACTACATTTCGGAGCTCAGCTCTGCTCTATTTCGGCGGTCCCCTTACAGTAACGCCTGTGGAGGTCGACCAGGCAACTGGTGAGCCGTCGCGAGTTGCTGTGCGTGAACTATCAAATGCGATTGAAGCAGCCTTGCGGGGAGTCATGTTGGACGCGCAGCATGAAGAGGCGTTACACACTATCGCTCGTGCTGAGAGGATTTTTTCGGGGCCCACCGATCGCGACACAGAAAGTCTGGCTGGTGAGCTCCAACTGCAGCAACGATTCGCCAGGGCCTACACTATTCTCGAGGAGCGAGCGCCAGAGCGGCTGCGCAAGCTGGAAGTACGAATGAGCCGTTTCGAGGAAGAGTTAAAACAAGCGGGTGTTGATCCGGAAGAACTCTCGCCGCCGAATTCAACCAGCGAGGTCTTCTACACGGTTTGCAAACGGACGCTGCTCTTCATGCTGATGCTACCGGCAGCGATAGTGGGCACGATCGTGCATTATCCGGCCTACACCCTGGGTGGTTACCTGAGCCGCACTTTCTCGGGTGACTCAGAAGACGTTGTCTCGACAATCAAAATCATCTCTTCAATGCTTCTTTTTCCTCTTACATGGTTGATCATGGTGGTTCTGGGATACTGGTTTGGGGGGTGGCTCTTCGCGCTGGCGCCGTTGCTGGCATTACCGGTTGCGGGGTTCATTGCAATAAGGTTTCTTGAAGAGTTGGATGAGTCAATAGGCGGCTTGCGCGTTCTTACGTTCTTCTTGACGAGAAGACGCTTCTTTATCCGCCTGCTCGCGGAGCGCAATGCGATTCGCAGCGAGATACTTGGGTTGGGCAGCGAAGTAGCTGCATCTGATCAAGCTGAGATTACTTGAGGGAACGTGAGGGAAGGGGGAAATTACTTCGTCAACACCTCTCAACGACTCAGCTATCTCTTTTTAGCCTTCGCTCCTGATTTCCTTGCCGTACTCTTGCTCGCGCCTGTCTTCTTCTTACTGCCTGTCGCGCGCACCGTGCGACCTTTGCGGCCTTCACTTTGAATTCTGCCTGCCCGCATCAGGTTTTCGTAGCTTCCTCTAACCACGTTACGAGCGACTTTGAGAGAGTTCGCGAGCTCGCGTTCGCTGGGCAGATAACTTCCCACCGTCATGGCCCCCGACTCAATCAAATCGGTAAGCTGGTCCGTTATCTGTTTTGTAAGCGACTCAGGCCGCTTACGGTTGACACGTATAGTTGTTTTCACTCAACTGACCTCCTGGCTCAAGCTCAAATTTCTGTTGGGCGTAAACGAATTCTATGCAGGCATCTTTGTTGTGTCAATAAAGCGATGCCCTGGGAAGGACCAACAGCCAATCCAATCTGCTACTCGTGGCAGAAGTGTTTCGCGAATCTCACAACAGTCATGAAACGGGCCCAGCGTAGAGCCGTTTAGTCCTGATGATCTTTGCACCTCAAAAAAGGTGACCTGATAATCCATTGAGGTCACAGGGCTCTATATTTTCGCATTATCTCGAGAGTTTGCTTTATGGGTAGCGCCTCAACCGTCCGACCCTGGCCACTGGTGGTCCGGGCCTGAAACATGAGTTATAGATTGCTTCCTCGGTGGCTTCGATCACTGCTAGAAAGAGCGGAGACATTCCATCGTTCGCAACTAATGGAACAGGACGTGGTTGGTACTGGTTTCCCGACGTTACGCGAGTGACTTTTCCAGTGGTAAATGCGATCGCGTAATCACCGCTTCCATTGGTGCCCGCTGCTCCGGTCTTACCGAGTCCCATCATAGAGCGTGCGGCCATCCTCTTTAAGTTCCGAGCATCGACCGGCGCATCAGTCGCGATCACAACCATGATTGACCCATCAGCACTTTCATGCACATCTGAAACGGTGGAGCCTTGCTGTGCATCGAGCTCACGTTTTAGATAGTAGCTGCCGAGTTCCCGGCCAACCGGGGCGCCGTTAATCGTAAGAACACCACCGAAGTTTGACTGCACCAAGACGCCGATTGCGTAACCGCCCAAGGATTTGGGTAAGACGCGCGATGACGTTCCGATGCCGCCTTTAAATCCGAAAGCCACTGTTCCAGTGCCCGCACCGACGGTTCCTTCAGCCACCGGGCCTGTTCGGGCGGATCTGATTGCTCCCGCGACATCTTCGCGAGTGATATGCCGGCCTCGAATATCGTTTAAGTAACCATCGTTGGTTTCAGCGACCAAAGGGTTCATTGAACCGACATCTTCATTGCCGGGGAGGGCCAGCATGTAGTCCAGGAGAAAGTCGGCTGCTTTCGGCACGCTTAAGGTTGAGGTAAGGATGATTGGGGTTTCAATCTCACCGAGTTCGTCAATCTGCGTGGAGCCCATTAATTTGCCAAAGCCGTTTCCGATGAAGACCGCACCGGGAACCTTCTCGCGAAAGAGGTTTCCGCCGTGAGGCAGCACAGAGGTGACTCCGGTGCGAATGTGATCTCCGCGGATGATTGTGGTATGACCAACCATTACACCGGCAACGTCGGTGATCGCGTTAAGCGGGCCCGTTGGTAAAATGCCGACCTTAATGCCGGCATCCCGAACCCGGAGCCGCTGGTCGATGGAGAGTTTATCTTGACTCACTGTGATTAGCTCCGGTGAGCAGAGAAAGGTGAAGGCAATCAGCGCCATTATAGGAACCCTTACGGTCATCATCAGTTACCCTCAGTTCTAGAATTGCGCGAGCACAGAGGAGTTTAGCTTTACGTGTGGCCAAGTAGAAATAGGTGGTAACTGAGCGGTTCCAACGGCATTTATCAAACTGAAATACTTCCGGCCCGACTCAGGCCGTGTGTAGGATTTGGTTGAGTGTGTTCCCTCTGTCAAGGACATGTGACAGAACAGCGGGCGTGTTTTACAATCGCACCCGCAATCGCATCACCAAACTGCGCAGTTCGTTTCCGGAGTTCATCCCATGCGAAGATTCATGTTGGCCGTCCCGGCGTTATCAGTCTTCTTTCTTCTGGCATCCCTCCTATCTGTCGCAGTCGCGCAGACAGACATCAAGATACTTGAAGGTGCAGAGTTAACACGTGTGGTGCCGCCCGGCTTTTACTTCAAAGGTTTGAGTGCGCCCACGCAGATGCGCAATGCAGCAGCCGCTCGGGTGGGCGAGCGATACGTCGTTGTAGGGTTGGTGGATACATCTGGTTATTCGGCGGACGTGCGAGAGAGATATCAAGGCTTTTTCATCACCGACTCGCCGATCACACTCAACGGTTCGGAACTGCCAAGTGGCGCGTACGGGTTTGGCTACACTAATGACGGTAAGCTGAACATTCTTGATCTTGCTGGTAAAGACGTCCTTTCCTTGTCGACTACGAAAGACAACACATTGCGCCGCCCACGTCCCTTAGTAATGTCCAAATCCCCCGAGGGTGTTCGGTTGTACGCCGGTCGCGATTATGCCGTGATCGCTTTTAAGTAAACCACGAACCAGTTTCCGTGCGTCACGTTCTTTTGCCTGGGCTCTTCCTCCTTATAGCAAGCGGAACTGTGTCGCACGTCGTTGCCCAGAGACCCGAACCGAGTCCTACGCCGGCACCCGCTCCATCTCCACGAGAGACTGGCAAGCCATATAGCGCGGGAGGACCAGTTAAGCCCCCACCTCCTCCACGTCCTCAGGTGCAATCTCCCGTGACATTAGACGACGTCACACGTCAAGTAAGGATTGGTTTCAAACGAGAGCCTTCATTCACCTCGATCAAATACCTACTGGAAGCAATGGGCGGTGGCGTCGCAATCTTCGACTACGACAGCGACGGCCGCATGGATCTGTTTTTCACGAATGGTGCCCATTTGAAGGATCCAATGCCGCGCGGTGAAATGCCGGACAAGCGTGACCCTAAATACTGGAATCGCTTGTACCAGCAAGAGGCCGACGGCACTTTTAAGGACGTAACTGAACGGGCTGGTGTTCGCGGCGAATGGTACGCAATGGGGGCCGCCGCCGCAGATTATGACAACGACGGGCACACCGATCTTTTTGTTACGGGTTACGGCGGCAATCAGCTATATCGAAACAACGGAAATGGTACCTTCACGGATGTCACCGCGAAGGCTGGTGTGGCCGGAGGTGGGTGGTCCTCGAGTGCCGGCTGGCTCGATTACGATCGTGACGGCAGGCTTGATCTATTCGTGGGCCGTTACATGGAGTGGGATTTCGAACGCGGGTCCATTTATTGTGGTGATCTGCGATCCGGATATCGTGCCTTCTGTCATCCGGACAACTTTCGAGAGGCTAAGAACATTCTCTATCGCCAAAGGGTCGATGGTTCATTCGAAGATGTCAGTACTAAGACTGGCATCGCAGCTTCTGGTGGAAAAGCGCTTGGTGTAGCTTTCGGCGACTTTGATAACGACGGACTCACAGACGTGTTTGTTGCCAACGATGGATTTCGTCAATCGCTGTATCACAATAGAGGTGATGGAACTTTTGAGGATATCGCCGTGACCGCCGGAGCCGGTTATGACGAGAATGGAAAGACCTACGCCGGAATGGGAGTTGACATAGGTGATTACGACAACGACGGATTCATGGACGTATTTATTACAACTCTTTCCACTGAAACCTATCCGCTTTATCACAACGAAGGTGATTTGACATTCACCTTCGCCACTGGCTCTTCCGGTGTTGGCCAGATTACGCTCCTCTACTCAGGATGGGGCACTCGCTTCGTCGACGTAGACAATGACGGCTGGCGCGACCTCTTCGTGGCCCAGGGACACGTGCTTGATACAATCGAGAAGACTAATCCGTACTTGAACTACAGGCAGCCGCCGCTCTTGATGTTGAATACGGGCAAAGGATTTGCCAACACCTCGGCTAGTGCCGGACGTGCTTTTTCCCGCGCCTTGAATGGCAGGGGAGCAGCCTTCGGAGACTTGAATAACGACGGACAACTTGATGTGGTTGTCGCTACTCTGGATGGTGGTCCAGTGGTTTTGCGCAATGACGGAACCCAGAACCACTGGTTGGGTGTGTCTCTAGTTGGGATCAAATCAAACCGAAATGGGATCGGAGCGCGCATCTCGGTCACCGATGAGAAGGGGCGAAAACAGATCGTGGACGTGCACACAGCCTCGAGCTATCTCTCCTCAAATGATCCACGGGTACTGATTGGTCTTGGAGCTGCGACTAAAGTTAGCAAACTCGAGGTCAGGTGGCCCAGCGGGGTAGTTCAGACAATACGACAACCCGAACTAAACCGGTACCTTCTGTTACATGAGCCTGCCGCCAGCGATTCCCACTAAGAAATTTATATGCATTCTATTAAAGCCTTTTGCATCGCCACAATTGCATACTCACTGATTCTGGGCTCAATCGTAATGGCTCAAACGCCGCCTGGTAGACCCGAGCCTCAGCAGGGGATGGGTGTTTCGACTGGCCGACCAGTTACATCTGAAATCCGTCGGACGGTTGGAGTGGTGGATCCCAAGGCCCCGGTGGTTTTCGAAGACGTGACGGAAAGGACCGCCATGGCGGCGTTTCGCCACCAGTCAGGCGCGCCACAGAAGGACTATATTTTTGAGACGCCTTCCGGTGGAGTTGCGATCTTCGATTACGATTCAGATGGAAAGCCCGACATCTATTTCACAAATGGCTCCACCATGGCGGCGCTGCAAGGTAAAGAGAAAGCGCCTCGTGCTGCTCTCTATCGCAATCTGGGAAACTGGAAATTCGAAGATGTGACTGAAAAGGCGGGCGTAGCAAACGAGCGTTGGGGATTTGGTGTGACGATTGGCGATTACGATAACGACGGTCACCCGGATATATATGTCAGCAACTTTGGTGTTTCGCGCCTTTATCGAAACAATGGGAATGGTACCTTTACAGACGTAGCGGAAAAGGTTGGCGTCGCCCGCAAGGGGTGGAGTACTGGAGCGACGTTCGGAGACTATGACCGAGACGGGCGGCTGGACCTTTTCGTTCCAGGTTATGTCGAGATTCAGTTAAGTGACCTTCCGCCAAGCCCGAGCGAAGCCGGAAAGCCGACCGGGGTCGGGCAAAACTTTTGCCAATTTCGCGGCGTCCCCACGATGTGCGGTCCGCGTGGTCTGACAGGTGAGGGGGATACGCTTTACCGTCAAAAATCCGACGGAACCTTTGAGGACGTGAGCACAAAGGCCGGCGTACATGACCCGCAAAAATACTATGGCTTCACGTCGGCATTTGTTCACATCGACGACGACCGATTGCTCGATTTGATAGTGGTCAATGATTCGACGCCGAACCAGCTCTATATAAATAAAGGAGACGGTACCTTCGAAGAGGTAGGTTACCCCTCGGGCGTTGCATTGAATGAGAATGGTCGCGAGCAGGCCGGAATGGGGCTGGCAGTTGGGGACTACAACAATGATGGCCGCGTGGACTTTCACATCACCAACTTCTCAGACGACTCGAATGTTCTGTATCACAACGATGGGGAAGGGAACTTTACAGATCTGACTTTTCAGGCAGGCTTAGGCGAGCCCAGCATACCGTTCCTCGGTTGGGGAACGAGTTTTGTGGACTATGACAATGATGCCTGGCTGGATCTGGTCGTTATTAACGGACACGTTTACCCGGTGGTCGACAAACAACAATGGGGAACGAGTTGGGCCCAGCAACCACTGCTGTTCCGAAATTTGAGGAACGGAAAGTTTGAGCGAGTGGGGGCCGCACCTGGAAGCGGTCTCGCGACACCAATACCGGGACGTGGTCTTGCGGTGGGAGATTTGGATGCTGACGGACGATTGGATTTGGTAATAAATAACATCGATAGCAAACCAACAGTATTACGTAACGTCTTTGCTGCCGCACATTGGTTGGGTCTGTGCCTGATAGGTGACGTTTCTCAGAGGACACCCCGCGATGGCACTGGCAGCGTCGTATATATAACCACTGGAACACTTCGTCAGCGCATGGATGTCATTAGCGGAGGTGTCTACTGTTCCCAGAATGATATGGCACTGCATTTCGGCATTGGTTCAGCTACAAGTGTGGACAAGCTTGAGGTCAATTGGCCCAACGGCTCTATTGAGTCATTCACGGTTCCCGGAGTTGATCGGGTGGTGACGATCAGGCAGGGGAGAGGCGGAAAGTAGTCAGAGGTCAGGGGTAGTGGGCAGAAAGCGATTTTCCATTTCTCATTTTTCATTTATCTCTGTGTCTCCGTCCATCTCTGTGCCTCGGTGGTGAATTCGCGAGCAGAACGGTGAACCACAGAGTTCCCCTGCTCGTCTTCGACGGGCAGATAACAAGAGGTAACTCCTGAAGTGCGAAAAATAGGGCATTTCTCGCTGAGTTACTAAGAAGAAGAGCGGAGACACAGAGATAAATGAAAAATGAGAAATGGAAAATCGGGCGGCGCGTGTTAGGCCAAAGGTAAAGGACCATGACGCTAAAGCGTATGGTATCGCGAGTGGTTTCTGGGGGGACGCGTGCCAGTGACCAATGAGCAATGACCAATAAAATCCGATCTTCATTGACTCGCCTTCACTCTTTGTAATATCTAATCTCTTCTCCTTTTGGGCATGTGCTTATGCCCCACAGCTAATAACCGCTCCAACCGAAGGCTTCTGACTTGCGACGAATCAACTTGAGAAAGGCTCAGGCCGCACGCCTAAATACGATCCGCGATATCAATCGGCAGATTGTGTTGAACTACGTGCGCGAACGTGAGCCGATCTCGCGCGCCGAGATCTCTCGCGCAACCCACCTGCAGAGATCCACCGTCTCCGCCATCGTGGAATCACTGAAATCCGAGGGGCTCGTAGAGGAAGTAGGAGAAGGAGAATCGACTGGTGGCCGCCGCCCAACGTTGCTAAAGCTAAGGAGTAAGGAAGCAATTGCTCTGGGCGTTTCAATCACACCAACCTCTACGATGATTGCGATCAGCGATCTCGCGGGGCGCGTGATTCACCAACAGGAGTTCTATACACACGTCGATGCCGATGTAACGTTCAAACGCGTGATTGGGATCGTGAAGAAGTACAGGCGGGCGAATCCTGCGATCGAAGCAGTTGGTTTGACCTTGCCGGGGTTGGTGGACCCGGCAACCGGCACTGCCATCTATGTTCCTTACTTTAAATGGCGAGACCTCGCCGTCGCAGATCGGATTACGTCAGCCACCGGTTTACCTGTAGTCATCGACAACGACGCTAATTCGGTGGCCTTGGCAGAGCTTTGGTTTGGCCGACCTGAAGTGAGTGATGCAAGAGATTTCATTCTGGTACTTGTAGCTGAAGGGGTGGGAACGGGAATCATATTTGACGGGCAGGTTTATCGTGGGCAAAGAGGTGCTGCGGGGGAATTTGGTCATATGGTAATCGGCACCCATGCGCCAGTTGCGTGTTCCTGTGGCAACCACGATTGTTGGGAGGCCTTTTCATCTGAAGGGGCAGCTATCGCGCGATACCAAAAACTATCGCGTGGCGTTTCGCGAGGGCCCGAGAATTTTGCAGAACTGGTGGACCGCGCGTTGAGTGGTGAAGAGCATGCCCGGGGAGCTCTGGTTGAGACTGCTCTCTGTCTCGGGGTGGGAATTTCTAACCTGGTAGTTGGTTTCAGCCCGGAGGCTGTAGTTGTTGGGGGTGAGATCGCCCGCGCGTGGGATTTGGTAGAAAGCGCACTCAAGGAGACAATCGAGCACAGCGTGCGGCGCGGTCTTCCCTCGGCCATGATTCTGCCCTCCACATTGGGTGAGAAACCAACGTTAAGAGGCGCCATCAGCCTGGTGCTTGCTACGAAGTTTTCGGCTGCATTTGCGGCTTAAACACGCTACAAGTCTCACATCGAGGCGAACTAGAATACGAAGCTGGTTCGCACACTTTGTACATCCACGCAGTTCAGCAGCAAAACTGTTGACAGTGCATCCTGACCTGTATTAAAACTTCGTTCGCTTTCACAACAAACTGTTTTACTTAGATAATTGCCTTTTCTTTCCTGGCGTCTGAAGTCGAAATAAAGCAAACGAATTCTACTGAAAAGACTCCCGCAGGGAAGTAGTGCCCTCTAGGGCGAAGTGACAAGGAAGACATTAGGTTTCGATCTGTTGCCGGCGACAAACAACAATTTTCTATCTCAGGACGCAGATGAGGATGAACTCATGAGAAAGACAGTCAAGTCGCACATACTCTCGATAATTCTGGTTATTGTCGGCGGAACCCTCGCCGTAGGACAAAGTAACAAAGGCACAATCGTTGGCTCGGTCAAGGATCCGCAAGGAGCGCTTGTAGCTGGTGCAAAACTCACCACCATCAACACGGCCACTGCGGAAGTCCGCGAAGCTACCAGCGATGAGAACGGCACGTTCACAATTCCCAACCTTGATCCTGGAAAGTATCGCATCTCGGTAGACGCCGCGGGATTTCAGTCGGTCGTCTATGAGGAAGTGACCGTCGAAACCGGCTCACGCGTACCATTGGACGTAACCTTTACCGCAGTTGCGGGGGCCCAGGGTTCTGTGACCATTACGGCCGAGGGCGGGTCGCTAGTCGAAAGCGAAAGCAGTGTTCGCGGTGACCTGATAACCGGAAGGCAAGTGACAGAACTGCCAATTCCTCAACGGAACTACACCTTGCTCGCAGCCCTTTCTCCTGGTGTTTCGCGTCCAGCAGTGGGTACCTTGGGTGGTGGAGGCAACTTCGACAGTGGTGGTCCGGGCCGCGGAACCGAATCAACTCGTTTTCGGGAATCTGGAGGATCGGTAATATCAGCAAACGGTGCCCGTCCTACCAACAACAACTTCTCGCTCGACGGTGTTGACAACAATGAATCCCAGTTTGGACAGATCGCAATCTTCCCGAACCCGGATTCGATTGCAGAATTCAAGATTGAGACCAGTGTGCCTTCAGCAGAAACGGGTCGCGCGGGAGGGGCAGTAATCTCTACTACCTTCAAGTCGGGAGCGAATGATTTTCACGGTACCGCCTTCGAGTTTTATCAAGGTCTGGTCGCCAGCGCTCGACCTGTGTATAACAAGAACCCGGCGAATACAAACACCCACAATTTTGGCGGGACAATCGGAGGTCCCATCTTCTTGCCGAAACCTGGGGAGGGTGGTCGAGCGATTTGGAGTGGTAGAAACAAATCGTTTTTCTTCTTTTCGTATAACGGACAACGCAACGCAACTCCCGCTTTTGGTTCTAGTGAAGATCCCGTAACAGTGCCAACGCTGAAAATGCGAACAGGTGATTTCTCTGAAATACTTCAGCCGGGAGTCCTTGATACTTACAACACAATTAACGGTCCTGTTACCGCGCCCCAAGGTACGATTTTTGGTGCTAATGGTCTTCCCTTGTCCGGGAACATTATTCCTTCGACTCTTTTCTCTCCTGCTGGCTTCGCCGTACTCAACGCCTATCCTTTACCGACAAACTCCGGGTTGACCAGAAATTACGCTCGCAATAGAAAAGAGAACGCAAACATCGATCAGTACGACATCAAGATTGATCACAACATCAATTCCATTAATCGCCTGTTTGGTCGCTACAGCAAAGCAACAAACGAGCGCGGCCGCGATAATAACTTCCCGCTAGGCACGTCGCCGAATGGCCTCGACTTGCCTTCCGGGTTTGGCGCTGGTACCGAATTCGGGAATACACGCCAAGTGGCCCTCGGCGACACCCACATCTTTTCTCCCACTGTTGTGAACGAGGCTCGTGCTGGATACTCCCGATTTGAGATCGGCATTTTCAATCCGGGGCAAGCCGGCACGCAGGGATTCAGTTCAACAATAGCCCAGGATTTGGGTATCCCGGGCGTGAACGTTTGCGGAATCACGTGTACTGGGTCGATTCTGCTGGGCGTAATTGGAACAGATGCTGACCGCGGTGATTTGGAGTTTATTGGCGATAGCAGCCCCTTCTTCTTCCTTTCGAACAACTACTACTTCGGCGATACGCTCACGGTTGTTCGTGGGAACAAGACGTTAAAGCTTGGCGGTGAACTGCGCGTGCGACAGAACCAGCCAGGGACAGCCGCCGTCAACGCTAAAGGACAATATCAGTATGGTACTCAGAACAGGGATTTCGATCCGGGATTCCTAGCGAACAATTACAGCGGTATACCTATTGGACCGCTTGACTCCGGTTCATCATATGCAAACTTTTTACTGGGCAATCCCCCTGCGCACCTCGATCGATCCGTTCCAGGAGGCCCATATTTTCAGTCTGGGAAAGAGGTTTCGTTCTTTGTGCAGGATGACTGGAAAGTCAACCAGGATCTGACGCTGAACCTCGGATTACGCTACGACATCTTTACGCCATATACGGAGCGGTACGATCGGCAGCTAAACTTCTTGCCTGACGAGAACGTTCTGGTACGCGCCGGCGGCAATGGTCTGCCACGGGGTTTGAGAAATACGGATAAAAACAACTTTGGACCGCGAATTGGTTTCGCGTGGAGCGGTTTCAGAGAAAGCAAGACAGTCGTGATTCGTGGTGGATACGGGTTACTCTACTCTACTGATGCGGGTAATATCGGGGCGTTTGCTGTTGACCAGCCCTTCAATGGCGGCGGTAGCTATACCTGCAATATTAATCAGTTTGGCGCAGGGGGCTGCGCTCAACTCGCTCCGGACTTCAGCCTCGATACTCTATTGCCATTGCCACCCAACGTATTCATTCAAGGTCCCGTATTCCCAGCCTCAAGCATTACGCAGAACGTTTCCGGGATTGATCGAAATCTCAAGGATGAGGTGTATCACCAGTTCAACCTGACCGGTCAGTGGGAATTCATGCCAAACTGGTTAGCCGAGGTGGCTTATGTCGGAAACCTTGGTCGTAATCTTCAGATCGATCGAAATCTAGGTACAAGCGTGGAAACAGGGCCTGGCGCTCGCATTGTAAACCTCAACTTTGTCAACTTTACAGACGACATCGGTACATCGAATTACCATGCTCTTCAGTCGAAACTCGAGAAGCGGTTTGCACGTGGCTTATCAATACTCTCGACCTATACGTGGTCGCACACGATTGATAATGGTCCGGGACGGTTCGCCGGCAACAGCAATCCCGGACGCAATCTCTATGGACCGCAAAATCCACTCGACATAGATAATGAGCGGGCCAACTCCGATATAGACATTCGGCACCGTTTCACGCTCGCCAATGTTTATGATCTCCCGTTCGGCCGTGACCGCAGATTCGGGAGAGACTGGTCCAAGACGCTCGACTTTTTTATTGGTGGGTGGCAGTGGAATAACCTGATTCAGGTACAGAGTGGTCCGGTTTACACGGTTGTGTTCGGAGAGGCGGGGCCCCGACCGATGTTGGTTGGCGATCCTACACCGACGGCCGATCAGCGAGCACGAAGAATGCAGTTCAATCCGGCTGCCTTTGCGCCTCCCTCAATTCAAGTATTCCCAGGAAGCGCTCTTCCCGTCTATGGATCGCTTGGCAGAAACACGTTCCGAAGTGATCGACAGGAGTATTGGGACATGTCGCTATTTAAGAACTTTCGTCTCGGAGAGAGTTTCAATATTCAGGCACGGATTCAGGCGTATAACGTTATGAACCACGTGAATCGACACGTTCCCCAGCGAAATATCGACGAGTGTTTTGTGAACGGAGTCTTCGACGCAACCCAGTGTCTTGATCGCACGCAGGACAATCCAAGCAACAGACACATTGGTATAGACACCAGCGCTCAGAGGATGAGGCAGTTAGAGTGGGGTCTTAGAATTCTCTGGTAGTCGTCATCCTTTGCAGGTTGGGCTGAATTCGAGTGGCAAGCGTGCGCTAGCCACTCGAAATTGTATTAGTAGTCCAGTATTCAGGCTTGAGCTCAGGAACTTTACTCTTTAAGCTAAACACTCTCCCCCAAACTCCGCAGAAGGAAATCTATCAAGACCTGGAATGCGTAAATCTGTTCTACTCAGTTACGGAACGTGGTTTTTGGCCTTTGCGGTATTGCTCCTTCCAAATGCGTTGGCTGCTCAAACTAGAGCAGACAACACGCTTCCGGATCGCGCAGCTGTCAGGTCATTCTTGACTGAGTTGAGTCGGCATCCTGAAAGAGCGCCGGATGCGCGTGATCTCGCTTTCAAACTGATCAGTGTTGGACGATTTGAGGAGGCTTCATCGCTGTTCGAAGCCGTGTTGCGGCAATCGCCGGACGATTCCCGGTCGCTTTACGGGGGCGCGCTTGCACTGTTCAACCTCAAACAGATCGCGGCGGCAAAGGATTTGGCGGTAAGAGCAGCAGCGCGTGCGGAATCAAAGGGTGCCAGGAAACAGCAAGCTGACGCTTTGGTACTCCTTGCCGTCATATTAGCTGTCCAAAAAGATGATACTGGCGCGCTGACCGCAGTACGAAAGGCAGTGGAGCTGTCACCGGAGAGTTTCGACGCTCGGCTTGCTCTCGGTCGCGCGCTTTTCGGTACAGGTGATCTCAACAGCGCCGTGCAAGCATTTCGCGAAGCTGCTCGGCTGCGACCGGATGATCTTCACTCGAGGTTTTTTCTGGCCACTACACTCGAAGCTACAGGTGAATACACCGAGGCACAGGCAGTCTATGCCGAGTTAATCCGGTTGCAACCCCACCGCGCCGAGGGCCACCTTGGATTGGGCGTGTTGCTCACAAAGCTCGACTCTGCCAAACAAGCGGAGGCAATCGCGCATCTATCCAAAGCAGTCTCAATCAATGGCGATCTTTATGAGGCGCGCATTGCGCTGGGGCGCGAATTAGTAAAGTCTGGTCGCCCGAACGAAGCGCTGCCGCACCTCGAACGTGCCGCAAAGTTAGCGCCGCAGAATCCCGAGCCGTTCTATCAGTTGTCGATTGCTCATCGGCGACTGGGGAACAGGGCTGCTGCGGCCAGTGCTTCCAATCGGGTAAAGGAGATCAACACGGGCCGTCGCAGCAGTGGTGCTGCTGCATCGGAGCGGATTGTACCAGTGGTGCCGAAGCCAAACTGATGGCCCAACCGCATTAGCTTAGTCATGATGGTTTGCACTAAAAGAGAACTGGGTCGGTATGCTCGTGGCACGTTGATGCTGGCCGCAGTCTTCTTTGCCACGTCTGTGTATCCAGCAACCTCGTTCAGTGTTGGCTTGGCCAATCAAAGCAAGCGCGAACCGATGGCACCGAAGGATCGGGCGCTGATTGAAGAGGCGAATGAGCTCATTGCCGCCGGCAAGTTGGACCAGGCTGAGAGCACCCTGCGAGAAGCGCTCAAGGCGAACCGTAATGTCGCGGAGTTTCAGGGACTGCTAGGATTTGTGCTCGATCAAAAAGGATACACAGAAGAAGCAGAACAGCGATATCGACGGGCCATCGGAATGAGCCCCCGCTTGGTCAGTGCTCGCATAAACCTCGGGGTGATGCTTGCTCGTACGAATCGAGTGACTGAAGCCATAGCAGAACTCGAGCAGTCACTGCGGATCGAGCCGCGGAACGTGCAAGCGAGTCTAAATTTGGGGCTGCTACTGAACTCCACAAGTAACCCGGCGCGGGCGATTCCACTCCTTGAGCGAGCGCTGCAAGCTTCCGCTGGTAAACCGCGGCGAGACGACCTTCCTGCGTTGTTGGCATTGACTAACTCTTATCTGGCGGCCAAAAGGACGGCTGACGTAGCCAAGCTAGTCAGCTCCATCGTGGCGGCGGCGAACGACGATCCCCGAGTGCTGTACACGGTAGGTCTTCAGCTTGCTCGAGCACAACAGTACCAACAGGCGGCAGAACTGTTTGCGCAAACTGCTAAGCTGCGACCTGACTCAGGCGAGGTCCAGTACAATCTCGGTCTTGCACTCTATAATCTTGATCGTTTCAAAGAAGCCACTCCGGCGTTGGAGAAAGCTTCAAGGCTCCTGCCCCACGACGCTGCTCCTCTATACCGATTGGGCTTGATAGCTTCGACACAAGGCGACAGCGCCACAGCATTGGGTTATTGGCAAAAGGTAATCGCGCTGCAGCCGAATCATTCTGATGCCTACTTCATGATGGCGGAAGAGTTCGCGAAGAACCGACGCAGTGCAGCGGCCGCCGAGTATTACGAAAACGCAATTACACATGATTCGTCGCGGCTTATCTTCTATGTCCGATTGGGTGCAACGTTTTTTCGACGGCGGCAGTATCAGGAGGCCCGCGCCGTTTACGATCGAGCTGCGGCAAAGTTTCCAAACGCACCAGAGGTTCACTACCTCGTTGGCTATGCAGCGAGGGCACAGGGTCTTTACGACGAAGCTTTGAATTCATTCCAAAAGGCCATAACGCTGGCTCCTGAAAACCCAGATGTGTTGGCGAATCTCGGGTTTATCTACATTGAGCGTGGCGATTATGAGGAGGCCGAGAGAGTATTACGACGGGCATTGGCTGCAGATAGCAAGCACTTCCCAGCAACTTACGACCTCGGCCGTCTGTTGGTTCGGTCGAAGCGGTACGCAGAGGCTTTGCCGATTCTCGAGTCAGGCTCACGATTGTCCAAAACAGATCCGGGGATTCACTATCAGCTATTCTTGACGTATTCACGGCTAAAAAGAAAGAACGACGCCGATCGCGAGTTAGCAATCTTCAAACGGTTAGAAGAAGCGCGCAAACGCGGCGATGAAGCTGTCGAAGGAAGTGCCGTAAATGAGCAACCTGTTCCCGACGTGACCTCGGCGAACAATGATGCCAAGACTGTAAAACCTTGAGTCCGCTTCGACTTTCGGAAAGCGCAAGGAAGGCGCTGGTTCTGAAGACCAATTCGACCCCAGAGAGATAGATGACGTGCCGCGAAAACCGCAGACCAGCGCAACGCATGAGTGGATTGCGCGGCGTCACAGCTTGATTTCGCGAGCCATCGTTGCCGCTCTTTCCTTTCTTATAGCCGCCGGCACGGTTCAGGCATCACCCTCGGTCACGAAAGTTGAGCCACCTTCATGGTGGGCCAAGCATACATTAAACCCAGTTCGCATTCTGATCCGGGGCACAGAGCTACAGGGTGGGCGCCTTTCGTCTGTTAAGAGAGGAATACGGGTGTCTCGCGTGCACGTAAATCCGAACGGCACCTATCTCTTTGCAGATCTTAGCATTGACGCGAGCCTGCCACCCGGCGAGTACCCATTCATTCTCCAAACCGCAGCAGGCCGAACGCGTGTTCCGTTCAGAATTGAACCTCCGCTTGCCGCTGCAAACCACTTTCAGGGCATTACAAACGACGACGTAATCTATCTGATTATGACGGATCGTTTTGCGAACGGGGACGTGACAAACGACCGCCCTCCGGATTCACCGCCTGCGGCAAACGATCGCAACAAGGCACGCGCGTTTCATGGTGGTGATTTACGCGGAGTAATTGACAGGCTCCCTTACCTGAAAGACCTTGGGATAACGGCCCTTTGGCTGACGCCTTGGTACGACAACTGGAATGGAATCAATTACTGCGAAAGACCCTGGTGCCCGCACACCTACTATCATGGGTATCACGCCATCGATTACTACGCTGTGGAAGACAGGTTCGGGAATCTCGAAACGCTGCGTGAACTGGTCCAGAAAGCCCATCAGCACGGAATTAAGATTATTCAGGATCAGGTCGCAAATCACGTTGGCTCGCGGCATCCATGGGTCACGGATCCACCCCTCAAAAGCTGGTTTCACGGAACGCTAGAGCAACACACGCTGAACAAATTCAACAACAGTGTGCTGCTTTCTCCAAATTCGAATCAGCACGACGTTAGAAATACCTTGGATGGGTGGTTCAGTGACGATCTGCCAGATATGAATCAAGACGATCCTGAGGTGGCACGTTATGAAATTCAGAACGCACTTTGGTGGGTCGGTGTCACAGGTATCGACGGGATTCGGCAGGACACGATCCAGTACATGCCGCGGTCTTTTATTCGACAACTCTCCGACGCACTCCACCGGCAATATCCCCGGATCTGGATGGTTGGTGAGGTGTTTGAAACGGATGTTGCGCAAACCGCTTTCTTTATAGGCGGACATCGTGGCTGGGATGGCATCGATACGAACCTGGATTCAGTCTTTGACTTCGCATTGTGGGACAGCTCGCGAAAGGCTTTCACGGGTCGTCTTCCGATGCGAGCGGTGCGCGATCTGTTGAAATTTGACGCCTTATATCCGGATCCTTCGAGGCTTACGACGTTAGTCAATAGCCACGACACGAGTCGCTTTATGTCACTACCCGGCGCGAGTGTTGAAGGGGCCATGATGCACATCGCGTTTACCCTAACTGTGCGTGGCATCCCGCAACTCTATTACGGCGAAGAGATCGGAATGAAGGGTGGCGAAGATCCAGACAATCGTCAGGATTTCCCGGGCGGCTTTCCCGGAGATCAGCGCGATGCATTTCAGGAACAGGGCCGGACGACTGACCAGCAGCGGTTGTTTGATTGGACCAAACGCTGGTTGCGTCTCAGGACCCAACACTCTTCGCTGCGCCGAGGAAAGTTGATCGATCTTTTCTACGATCAGGATGTCTATGTGTTTGCGCGACGGGACAGAAGTGAAACAGTGATCGTGGGGTTCAATCGATCTGATCCGGAGAGGCAGGTCATAATGCCGGCAGCGACCCTGCCAAACGTCCAGCCAGGAGAATCCATTCCATTGCTGGGCGGCCCCTGGCGCGCTACCGTCGATCAAGAGACGATCAAAATTACTCTTCCAGCCCGCTCGGCAATCGCTTACCGGGTTCGTTGATCAAAAAAATGAGCTTTCCAAGATCCAGCGGTATTCTCTTGCACCCAACGTCACTGCCAGGTCCGTTTTGCGTTGGCAACCTGGGCCCAAGCGCTTTTTCGTTTGTTGACTTCCTGGTCGAGAGCGGTCAAAGGCTTTGGCAGGTATTGCCTCTCGGACCTACAGGCTATGGAGACTCGCCTTACGCTTGCTACTCAGCGTTTGCCGGTAACACGCTCTTGATTAGTCCCGAAGAGTTGGTGAAAGACGGGTTGCTCAAATCGAGCGATCTGCCGGACACAGTTGTTGCCATCGACCGGGTTGATTTCTCCAGCGCTCATAAGTTGAACGAAGAGCTGCTGCGCAAATCGTTTGCGCACTCCGGAACGCACCGGCGGATCATGGAATTGTTTGGTGCCTTCAAGACTGAAACAGCGGAATGGCTTGATGACTACGCACTCTTCCGGGCGCTGAAGGATGCCCATGGTGGCGCAGCTTGGCACAAATGGGAAAAGGGGCTGGTGGTACGCGAAGAATCGGCGTTGAAGCGTGCTCGCAAGAGCTTGAGCGACGAGATTGAGGCGCAGAAGTTCTCTCAATTCTTATTCTTCCGCCAGTGGTTCGCATTGAAGCAGTACTGCCACACCAACACTATAAGTGTTATCGGTGACCTGCCTATCTTCGTTGCTCACGATTCGGCTGATGTTTGGACCAATCCTGAGCAATTCAAACTTGACAAAGACGGAGTGCCGCTGGTGGTTGCGGGCGTACCACCCGATTACTTCAGCGCCACGGGACAGCTTTGGGGCAACCCGCTTTATGACTGGAAGCGGATGCTCGCAGACGACTTTGCGTGGTGGATCAAACGGGTTGAGGAGACATTGAAAGTTGTCGACATAGTTCGGGTTGACCATTTTCGCGGGTTCGCAGCTTGCTGGGAGATTCCGGGAGGCGACAAGACTGCAGAAAGAGGACGCTGGGTCGAAGCACCTGGACACGAGCTGTTTACTACGATTCGAAAAGCCTTGGGTAACCTGCCCATCATCGCTGAAGACTTGGGCGTGATTACACCTGACGTGATTGCGCTGCGCGACGCATTTGGCTTTCCCGGCATGCGCATACTGCAATTTGCGTTTTCTAGCGACGGGAAAAACATCGACCTCCCGCACAACTACGAAAAGAACGTGGTCGCGTACACCGGTACGCATGACAACGACACGACGAGCGGCTGGTTCGAGAGTGCAGCCGGACCCGGATCCACGAGGACCGCAAAACAGATCGAACGGGAACGAAAGTTTTGCATGGACTACCTGGGTACTGAGGGCAAAGAGATTCATTGGGACTTTATCCGCGCGCTGTTTGCGTCAGTTGCCAATACGGCCATCGTGCCACTTCAGGATGTGCTTGGGCTGGGAACTGAAGCGCGGATGAATCTTCCGAATAGCACCGAGGGTAACTGGTCGTGGAGGTTCAACGAGAGAGATCTGACAAGTGAATTGAGCGAGCGACTACTTGGATTGACGACGCTCTACGGAAGATCGGCGGAGCTTGAGAGCTGAACGATCCACGAAGCCACACGAAAGGACACGAAACCCGGTGTGGGACGCGGTGCGGGCGGGGACGCCCGCGTTCCGAAGAAACGGCGGTCCGAAGAAACGGCGGTCCGAAGAAACGGCGGTCCGAAGAAACGGCGGTCCGAAGAAACGGCGTTCCAAAGACAGGCAGATGAGAAAGCGCTTTTCAAGATCGATCGTCTTGGCCTTGCTGTTGCTGGTTTTCGTAACCACTGGGACGGCGCAAACTGTCCCCACAGGTTCAAAGGTCGAACCTCCAAGTTGGTGGCGCGGTAGTTCGCTTAACCCCATACGACTTCTTATTCGTGGTACCGGTCTGAAGGGAGCCACCGTTACACCAGTCGGTCGAGGTATCAAGATCTCGGGAGTGCCCAGGGCCAATGAACGCGGCACCAATCTTTTCGTTGATGTCTACGTTTCACCAACTGCTCAACCGGGAAAACGCAACCTGCGCATCCGCACGGGGTCTGGTTCTATTACCGCGCCATTTGAAATACTTCCCCCAGTTGCGCGTGCCGGTCGTTTTCAGGGGTTCTCGCCTGACGATGTCTTGTATTTGATAATGATAGACAGGTTTGCCGATGGTGATACCTCCAATAATGATCCACCGCAATCCCGAGGGATCTATGACCGCGGAAATAAGTTCTACTACCACGGTGGCGATCTGCAGGGAATAATCGATCACCTTTCATACTTCAAAGAGTTGGGAGTGAATACGCTTTGGCTTACGCCCTGGTATGACAACTACGATCGGCTGAATCAGATTGAATTTAAAGAAGGCAAGCCGAGCACCGGGTTTCATGGTTATAACCCGCAGGATTTTTATGGAGTTGAGGAACATTTTGGCACCTTGGAAAAGTTGCAGGAGTTGGTCCAGTCTGCCCATAGCGCCGGTATAAAAATCATTCAGGATCAGGTTGCCAACCATACTGGACCATACCATCCCTGGGTAGAAGACCCGCCCACTCCCACCTGGTTCAACGGCACGAGACAGAATCACTTAAAGAACGTCTTTCAAACCTGGGTACTTCACGACCCTCGCCCGGTGGACCACCTGCGACGAGAGACAATGGAGGGCTGGTTCCTGGATTTTCTGCCGGATTTGAACCAGCGCGATCCAGAAGTGGAACGGTATCTCATTCAGAACACGCTTTGGTGGATTGGCGTTACCGGAGTCGATGGGATTCGCATGGACACCTGGCAATACGTGCCGAATTCGTTTTGGAAGAGATGGAACGCGACGTTGAAACGCGAATTTCCCCAATTCAAGGTCATCGGCGAAGTAAAGGATGGCGATGTGGTTCACACGTCTTTCTTTCAAGGCGGCAGCGTGCGATTCGACGGTATTGATTCAGGCCTTGATTCGTTGCTCGACTTTCCGCTCTTCTACCCAATTCGAGACGCCTTTGCTGAAGGGCAACCGGTGGATCAGATACCGAAGACCCTCAGTAAGGACTATCTCTATACAAATTCTGAGATTCTGGTAACGCTGCTTGGCGGCCACGACGATGGACGGTTCATGAGCGAAAGAGGCGCGACCATCGCCGGCTTAAAGTTGGCTAACCAGTTCGTTTTGACAACGCGTGGGGTACCACAGTTGTATTACGGTGATGAATTGGCGATGACCGGTGGAGATGAACCAACCACGCGCAAAGACTTTCCCGGGGGCTTTCCCGGTGACAGAGAAAATGCGTTTACGGTTGCGGGTCGAACCAAAGAGCAGCAAGAGGTTTTCAGTTACATCCAAACGCTCACGAAACTCCGAAGCGAATTGGAAGCCTT